>Ga0207433_10000506_pt1 | contig 90557 bp, 75 predicted proteins | sample YelNatPaOPGAMG01_FD_187559 | JGI IMG/M metagenome (GOLD analysis project Ga0207433, IMG submission 187559) | Hot spring thermophilic microbial communities from Obsidian Pool, Yellowstone National Park, USA - OP-RAMG-01 (SPAdes) (version 3) | ecosystem: Environmental > Aquatic > Thermal springs...
CGGGGCCGAATTGGCCCGGCGAAGTGAATCAGGCCCTGCTCCGGCTCAACCTCCGGACGAATCGAGGCTTCAACCCGCTCCCTGACGCCATTTGACTCAATTCTCAGACACGCTCCTAGGACCCACCGCCGATCCTGACCCCCGTAGCCGACATTGAAGTCGCCTTTACGATTGTGTCGCCACATTCCCTTAAAGCATGTGCGATTCAGATAAAGGGTCCTTGCTGCGTTCGTGACCAAATCTAAGTCGGCGCGACGCCATGCGCGGACCTCATAGTACCCTCGCTTAGATGTAGGGAGTTGACTGAACTTGCGCCATACCTCGATTGGATAGCGCTTGATTCCTTTGTACAGGTCAATCAGTTCTGGGTTTATGTCCGACAACAGCGCTTTCTTGGGCTTCAAGAAGAAAAAGAATGCGCCGCCGCCAACAAATGGCTCAACGAGCCGCGAACGCTGCGACAAAGCAACAGTAGGCGGGGTCCGAGGAAATGGAGCATGCGACCCTTGCCCCCTGGATATCTGATAAAAGAGCCGTTACTCCGTGTCATGGGTCGAAGGCACAGCATGCGCCGAGGGTCACGGAGACATGCCTTACAGTCCGCGGATTGTATCATCACACTGCATGAGTAGCAAGGGGCCGTCCCAAGGCATGTCCTACTTCTCAGCATAAGCGAGTTGCGAAGTCAAATTGCTCTGTCCGTTCAGCCTGCTTCGGCCTGCACATTGGCGTAAGCAGCACGCCGTTACAGAAGGCGATTTTGTGCCTTGGCTGGCGCGAAAGCGGGGGCGACGGAAGACCCTTCCCCATTTACAGTCGTTAGAGGGATATCCGCCGGTGGCTGGTTACGACGGGGCGGGGCTGGCGTAGGGGGAAGGGAGCGGCGGGGTAAACTTGCCGGTCCTTGCAGGGTGGTCCTGCGGGCCACCGTTGGCGTTTGTGAATCGGGAGCGCAGAGCGCTCCCCTACCAGATGCGAACCGGGTGGCGGGGCCGGACCTGAGACGTTGGAGCGTACGAACCAGAGATGCCGCGAAGCCAAGGACCGGCGGCGGGGTCCAGCATAAATCGTCGGACTGCACAACGGGCAGAGACGGCCGCTACAGAGAAAATCGTGAGAGATGGACCCGCCGTGCCGAGGGCCGGAGGGCGCTCTTGCGCTTGGGGGTTGGCGGGAGAGAGGGTCAGCGCGGGCGGCCGGGTACGACGGGGCGGGGAGGTCGTCGCGCGCAGGATGGCCGGAGTGATTGCAGGATTCCGGTCGGGCTGCGCGGATTGACAAGCGCATGTGAGCAGCGTGCCGCTCGGCGGCGATTTTCATCAGGGCGGTGCGGCGGCTTGCGCGCTTCACGGGCCGCTCGCGAGTGGCGAAGAGTGCAGATTGCCGGAACCAAACTGCCGAGTCCTTCGCTGCGCGCAGGATGACAAGAAGAACCGTGGAGACACGCTGGTCATGCTGAGTGTAACGAAACATCCCAGCAGTTTCCTGGAGAGTCAACCGCTGAGGTCCTTCGCTGCGCTCAGGATGGCAAGCGTGAACCGCCGGGGGTCGTTCGCTGCGCCTGAAAAAATCGAACGCGGGGGGGGTGGAGCGATCCCTTGCCTTCTGCGTGGGCGAAAGTGTTCCATTGAACGCGACGGCGAGAGCAGGCAAAGGACGGACATCTCAGAATTGGAGCGCCTGATCGAGGTCGTTGATCAAGTCCTCGGCTGCTTCGATGCCGACGGACAATCGCACCAATCCATCCGTGATGCCGATGGCGCGGCGTTCTTCCGGCGGCACGGCGCGATGGCTTGTGGACGCTGGATGCACAATCAGCGAGCGCGTATCGCCCAGGCTGGCAGCGCGCGCAAACAGTTTAACGCGGTCCATCACCTGCTTGCCGCCTGCATAGCCGCCCTTCGCTTCAAAGCTGATCATTGCGCCGAACGCCTTCATCTGCTTTTTTGCGAGGCCGTGTCCGGGATGATCCGGCAGGCCGGGATAGTTGACGTGCTCAACCTTGACGTGGCCGGAAAGGAATCCCGCGATCCGCTGCGCGTTCGAACAATGGGCGGGCATGCGCAGATGAAGCGTGCGAATCCCGCGCAGAATCAGCCATGCGTTGAAGGGGCTGATCACGCCCCCGTAGTCGCGAATGATTTCGTGAACAAGCAGCGAGATGTAATCGCGCGGTCCGATGATCGCTCCGCCCATGGCGTCGCCGTGCCCGCAAAGATACTTTGTGGCGGAGTGCACCACCACGGTTATGCCCAGCCGCAAAGGCTGCTGGAGCGCCGGTGAAGCAAACGTGTTGTCCACCATGGTTGGGATTCCGTGAGCACGGCCGACCGCAGCGACCGCGGCGATGTCCACGACATCGAGCACAGGATTGCTGGGCGTCTCGAAGTAAATCAGGCGAGTGTTCGGCTGGATTGCCTTCTCAAAATCTTCCGCGCACGTCGAATCCACAAACGTCGCCGACGCGCCCATTCGGGGCAGCTTCCGATTGAGGAAGTTGTACGTCGCGCCGTAAAGAGATCGCGCCGCGACAACATGGTCGCCTGTTTTCACATAACCGAGGATCGCGGTTGAAACGGCCGCCATGCCGGACGACGTTGCCAGCGCCGCTTCGCCGCCCTCGAGCGCAGCCAACTTGGCCTCGAGAGCGTGAATCGTGGGATTGCCATAGCGCGTGTACATGTAGCCGGGCTTTTCCTCGCCGTACACTGCGGCCATCTCGTCGGAATCGGCGGAAACAAAAGTGGTCGATTGATAAATCGGCGTATCGAGCGCGCCCGTCGCCGGACATGGACCTTCGCCCGCGTGAACTGCAAGTGTGGCAAAATCCAGCGGCTTTTCCATCATTCACCTCTTTCAGATCAGAAACTCACATGCGCTCGGCATACCCGCGCGAGCGCGTTGCTGGAGCATCCTGTTTAGCGTACCGTGTCTCAAGCCCGATGGCAAAAATCGTTGCGTGGATAGGACGTTGAGCGTGTCCCCTCCGCGGCGCGCCCGGACTTTTCGGGCCTGTCTGACCACTGGACACCGCGCACAGAAATGAATAGACTTTTTATTGTTGCTATCACCAAACGATAGGGGGAGACGATGCCGACCTGTCCTGAATGCGATGCAATGATCGACATCGAAGAGGACGAGCTTGAAGAAGGGCAAACCATCGAGTGCCCTGAATGCGGCGCAGAACTCGAAGTTGTGAATACAGAACCCATCGAGCTCGACATTGTCAGAAGCGATGACGAGGACGAGGATGAAGAAGAGGAGTTGTAGGGCTAAAGAGGCCGGGCCCGCCACGCTTCGGTCCCGGGCGTTTTTTGGCAGCGACCCGTTTTCCGCTGCTTCCATGCAAGTGTGTGCGTTGATAGTGGCTTTCGCAGCGCTGTGGCTGGCGCTGGATTCGGTCCCTTTGATGGCGAAAAGAGAAAAGCCCCCCACTTCAAAAACGGTCGTTGGCCAGGTTTTCGACGAGTCGGACAACGGCATTGCCGGCGCCGCCGTAGAAATGACCAATCTCGAGACAGGCAGGAAAACGGCGATTTATACGGGACCTGACGGACGGTTCACTTTTACTGATCTTAAGTTGAACCAGGATTATGAATTTCAGGCCCATTACAAAGGTCAGTCTTCTGACATTCGCAAAGTAAGCTCGTGGGACACGCGAACGAACCTTGTTCTGAACCTTCATATTCCGCCGCCCAAGGATTAACGCTCAGCCGGCGGTTCGCCTTTCGCAACATCACATCAATGTGAGAAATGAAGTCCGACTCGCTGGTCATTTTGCTGAATTGACCTTCACCAGTTTCCGCCCCACTCGGAAGATGGCGACTGGAAATGTGCGCGCGTCGAATTCCCAGGCCGGATCTGTGATCCGCTGCCACTCGGGTGGGTCCTTTTCACCCACGGCCATGTAAACGGCGCCCTCCTTGATTTTCTTTTGAGCAAGCGTATTGGATTCGGCCAGCTTCAGCGACACAAGCAACCGGAACAGTTTGACCGGCGATGCAAAGCCGCTCGTATGAACAGGGATTTCTGAAGGCAGCGACTTCTCCTGAAATTGCGTCTCCCAGTCCTTCTGCGCCTGATTGGCTGCTTGCGCTCCGTGAAAATCGGAAACGATGCGCCGGGCGAGTTGTTTTTTTACTTCCAGCGGATGGGCAGTTCCGTCTTCCACTTTTTTCTTCAGCGCAGCAATTTCTGAGGGCGGCAGGTCCGTAAGCAGATCGTAATAGCGCCACATCAGGCTGTCGGAAATCGACATCAGCTTGCCGAACATCTCCTGCGGCGGTTCGTTGATTCCCACATAGTTCCCAAGCGACTTGGACATCTTCTGTATGCCGTCGAGCCCTTCGAGGATCGGCATCATCATGATGACCTGCGGTTCCTGGCCGTATTCCTGCTGCAACGTCCTGCCCACAAGAAGATTGAACTTCTGATCCGTTCCGCCGAGTTCGACGTCAGCCTTGAGCGCTACTGAATCGTAACCCTGGGCCAGCGGGTAGAGAAGCTCATGGATGGCAATCGGTCGCTGCTCCTTCATCCGCTTTGAGAAGTCATCGCGTTCCAGCATGCGCGCCACGGTGTATTTCGAGCAAAGTGTGATCCAGTCGCGGCCGGTCAGCGCGCCCAGCCAGCGGCTGTTGAAATCGACCACGGTTTTTTCCGGGTCGAGGATCTTGAAGACCTGCCTCTTATAGGTTTCAGCGTTGGCGGCGACTTCCTCCGGGGTCATCGGTTTGCGCGTGACGTTTTGGCCTGAAGGATCGCCAATCAGTCCCGTGAAATCGCCGATCAGAAAAATCACGGTATGGCCGAGGTCCTGGAAGTGCTTCAGCTTGCGAATCAGGACTGTGTGGCCCAGATGGATGTCGGGAGCTGTCGGGTCGAATCCCGCCTTGACCCTCAGCGGAACGCCGGTCTTCGCGGCGCGTTCGAGCTTCGCGTACAGCTCTTCAACGCGGATCGTTTCTTCCGCTCCCTTAGTGAGATAGGCGAGTTGTTCGTTCAGAGTCATTTTCTAAATCCAGCAGGTTGCTCAAAACGCATCGCCATGTCTTCCCCAGCGCCATCGGGACAGGGCTGCGCTCGAAATGACGAAGTCCGGGCTCCTTTTCAGCAACCTGCTGTAGCTTGGATTGTCCGCCATCCAGCCGTTTTTTGCAGATGGGAACCATTATTCCTTCCGCAACACCCGGCGGCCTTCGATGCGGACCTTGTCTTCGACCAGCAGGCAAACCGCCTCAGAATAAATCCGATGTTCTTCTTTCAGGATTCGCGCTGAGAGCGTTTCCACCGTGTCGTCATCGAGGACCGGCACGACGGCCTGGCAGACAATCGGCCCCGTATCTACGCCCTCGTCCACGATGTGGACCGTGCATCCCGTGTACTTGACCCCGTATTCCAGCGCCTGCTTTTGGGCGTCGAGTCCGGGAAATGCCGGAAGAAGCGCCGGATGAATGTTCAGAATGCGACGAGGGAAGGCTTGCACAAAATAAGGACTGAGCAATCGCATGAATCCCGCTAGGCAGACCAGGTCCACCTGAGCTTCCTCGAGTGCCGCGACGACTTCGCGGTCATAGGCCTCACGGTCTTTCCCTTTTGAGGGAATATAGCGCGTTGGCAGGCCCATTTGGCGGGCCTTCTCAAGCCCTGGCGCGTCTTCACGGTTGCTGATCACCAGCGCGATTCTAGCCGGGATTTTTCCTTCTGCGACATTGCGGGCGATCGCTTCGAAATTTGATCCCCTGCCGGAAAGCAATATGCCAAGGTTCTTCATGGATATAACTAACGAACACAAGTCGAGTCTGCCGAGCAGCGTGGTGCCATGAGATTCCAGTGATATTTGGGTCTTCCGTCACACCCGCTATGAGTGTTCAGAGCGGCCGGCAATGTATTTTACCTCAGGTTCGCCCGGCACAATTCTGCCTACGACCCAATACTTCTCTTTTTTCCGTTTGAGCACCCCCGCAACGTTAGTGACGTACTTTTCAGGAACGATCAGGAGCATGCCCACGCCCATGTTGAATGTACGCAACATTTCCGCCTGCCGGACTTTGCCATGTTCCGCGATCAGGCTGAAAATCGGCAGGACCGGCCACGACCCCAGATGAATTTCTGCTGTGCATCGGTCCGGAAGAATTCGCGGGGTATTGTCCGTGATGCCGCCGCCAGTGATATGGACCATGCCGGTTAGCCAGCCTTTCTGGTGCAAAGGCAGGACGAGAGGGGCGTAGCAGCGGTGCGGGGCGAGCAATTCATCCTCCAGACGGCGTCCAAGCTCCGGAACGTACTGCGACAGCCGAAGTCCCGCTTGCTCGATCAAAACTTTTCGGGCCAGAGAATAGCCGTTCGTGTGCAATCCGAAGGAAGGCAGCCCGAGAATCACATCGCCGGGCCGAATGCGGCTACCATCCAGAATTTCACTTTGACGCACCCAGCCCACGATGCAGCCCGCCAGATCGTATTCGTCCGCGGCGTAGAAGCCGGGCATTTGTGCGGTCTCTCCGCCGATAAGCGCGCAGCCCACCTGGCGGCAGGCGTTTGAAAGCCCGCGAACAATATCGGTGATAACTTTAGGCCGGATTTTCCCGGTGGCAAGATAGTCAAGAAAAAAGAGCGGCCGTGCGCCGTGAACAGCAATATCGTTGACCGAGTGGAACACCAGGTCCGCCGCCGCGCTCCCGTGGCGGTTGGTAGCGAAAGCAATCTTGAGCTTGGTGCCGACGCCGTCCATGCTGGAAACCAGCACGGCGTCCGGAGGAAGACCCTTCAAAGAGTAAAACCCGCCGAAGGCGCCGAACCCGCGCAGCACGCGGGAATTGAACGTCCTGCTGACGAGTCCTTTAATCTGTGACTTGGCGCGGCCTGCTGCGCTGATGTCTACGCCGGCATCACGATAACGCATATTTCATCGAAGACCCCATTGACGGAATCACGAAAGATGTTCAAATGGACGGGACCCGTCAGAAGATCTTGCCCATTCTCGACCAGCGAGTTCGGGCGAAAAAGTTCCAGAGGATTGAAACGTCGAACTTCAGCCGGTCTGACAGTCTGTCGTCCAGCCATTCGTTCGACGGCGCGTTGTAGGACCAGTAAACAAACAGCGGCTCACCCACAACATTCTGCACGGGGACAAAGCCCCAGAACCGGCTGTCCAGCGAATTATCGCGGTTGTCGCCCAGCACGAACAGATAGCCCTTGGGGACGTAAAGCCCGTTCTTGTGAATGTAGTTGGGCATTTCCTGCGCCCAGCGGGGATCGAGGCCCCAGGCCGCAGGCAGTTCACTGATTTCCCGCACGGGCGGCGGAAAGTTGTCGCGAAGCGGAAGAATCGCGGGCGACATAAAGTGGGCGTAAGGCTCTTTGAGAGGCTTGCCGTTGACATACACCTTCTTGTCCACAATCCGGATGACGTCGCCACCCACGCCGATCACGCGCTTGACAAACATCTGCGACGGATTCACCGGATAATGAAATGCCACGATGTCTCCACGATGGATTGGAGCGAGGCGCGGGAACCGGAGATCGGTATACGGCAATTGCGGGCCGTAGAGCAGCTTGTTCAGAAAGACGTGGTCGCCGATCAGGATCGTGTTTTCCATCGACCCCGTCGGAATGACGGTGGCTTCCGCTACAAACGTGCGGATGCAGAAGACCCCGACCAGCACGATGAGCAGCGAGCGGACGGTTTCCCACAGGCCGTCGCGCCGGTCGCTGCGCTGTGAAGACGGTGCTGGCGGCGCAGCGGGCGTCTGGGGCTGTTCGTCAGTCGGCAAAGGGTCAGCAGGTTCCATAAGCGCTATTCCCGGTCTCTTAATGTGATGAGCGGTTCCTGGACTGTGGTTGGATAATTGGCTGTGTAGCAAGCCAGGCAATAACTCTCTTTGTCGTTACCGACCGCTTCCCGAAGTCCCTCGAGCGAAAGATAACCGAGCGTGTCGGCCCCCACATACTCACGGATCTCCTCCACGCTATGGCTGGAAGCAATCAGTTCTTTCTTTGTAGGAGTGTCGATACCGTAATAGCAGGGCGAAATGGTGGGCGGGCAACTGATGCGCAGATGGACCTCGCGCGCCCCGGCCTCGCGCACCAGGCGAACGATCTTGCGGCTGGTAGTTCCGCGAATGATGGAATCATCCACCAGAACGACACGTTTCCCCTCGAGGAGGCTGCGCACCGGATTAAGCTTGAGCTTGACTCCGAAATCGCGGATGGCCTGCGTTGGCTCAATGAAAGTGCGCCCCACATAATGGTTGCGGATCAATCCAAACTTGAGCGGCAGGCCGGATTCCTGCGAATACCCGATCGCCGCGGCAACTCCGGAGTCAGGCACGGGAACCACCAGATCGGCCTCCGCCGGGTGCTCGCGCGCAAGGCGCCGGCCCAGCATTTCCCGGCAGCTTTGTACCGAGCGGCCGAAGACAATGCTGTCAGGCCGCGAAAAATAGACGTGCTCAAAGATGCATTTTGCCGGCTTGGCCGGCGGGGAGAAATGGAGCGATGTGACGCCGCGCTTGTCGAGAATCACCATCTCGCCAGGCTCAACTTCACGCAGATAGGTGGCGCTGATGATATCGAACGCACAGGTTTCCGACGCCACGACGTAGGCCCCGTTCAATTGCCCGAGGCTGAGCGGCCTGAAACCGCGCGGATCGCGGATGGCATAAACACTGTCCTTGAAAAGCATCACGAGCGAGTAGGCGCCCGAAACGCGGTCGAGCGCTTCGGCAATTGACTCCGGAATACCGCTGTGGCGCGACCGCGCGAAATAGTGGAGGATCACTTCCGTATCGCTGGTGGTCTGGAAGATGTCGCCGCGCGCTTCGAGCTCACGGCGGATGCTCGCCGCGTTGACCAGGTTCCCGTTGTGGGCCAGCGCCACCTGCCCCTTCTGGCAACTGACGCTCAACGGCTGGGCGTTCTTCAGGTTTGTGTCGCCGGCAGTCGAATAGCGTGTGTGGCCGATGGCGGCGTGCCCGGCGAGGTCATGCAAAGCCCGCTCGTTGAAAACTTCGGCTACATGCCCCATGCCCTTGTGGCCGTTGATGTGATCTCCGTTGCTGACGGCAATGCCGGCGCTTTCCTGGCCGCGATGCTGGAGTGCGTAGAGTCCCAAATAGGTCAGCTTGGCAGCTTCAGGATGGCCGTAAACGGCAAACACGCCACAATGGTCGTGGAATTTATCGTCAGGAATGGGCAGTGCAGGGAACTTTTCAGGGATCAGTTGCAAGGCTGTTATCCGCGGCCCGCCATTATCGAAGGTACGCCGGCCGTTTGCACATCTTCCCGGAGACCGCAAAAGCTTTCTGCTGCCGGGAGGCGTATCCCTCAGGCTTTTAAAGTCCTTACGTTTTCATTTTGCCCCGGCCCACCGCCCAGCGCAACTCTTTTCTGGCGCTGGGTGGAAACCTGGCGCGAAGGACGGCTTACGGCCTTCCTGGTCTGGACACAGGGAGACATTATCCCCCACAATAGGGCTGAGATCCCAATGCAAGAGGGCGACTTGAGTTCTTCCCAGGTTTCCTTGACTAAAAGTATTCCAGTGCGGGAATACGTCCAGCAGATTTTTGTGCCTCTCTCGCGGCTTGCACACGAATGGGAAATGCATTCGGCCGTACCGCTCAGCCCGTCGGAAGAGCGCACGATGGTCCGTGAACCCGCCCGGGCCATCCCCGAGGCTATCGCGCAAAGGATTGGTAAATTAAGGGTCCTCCTCGTTCCCTACGTCGCATGTTTCGAATCGGGCGACATGGTGGCCTTTTCCAATCCAGAGGGAGAAAAGCACTCCGCCGTGTGGCTGGAGCGTGAGGACAGAATCGACCTGGTCCTCGCCTGCCGCGACCTCGACGCTCATGACACCGGATGGGAATTTCTGGCCAGCGTCGCTGAGCTTTTGCGCTCGCGCCTGACACCCGAAGAACTGGGGCGTTACACAAACCTTCTAACCGAGGAACTTGAGGAAGGATTTGCCGGCGAAATTGACGAGGAAGCCTATGAGGCAAAGCAGCCGCTGCGCAGACGCAGCCGATGGGTGAAAACAGGCCCGCTGTTTTTGAAGTATCGCGACGTTTCCTTCGCCAGCACGTGCGCAGAGTACATGCATGGCCTTTGGCATGACGTTCAAATTCGCATCGGGCCGGAACATTTGCCAGTCCCTGTGCTGCGCAAGCGCATGAACCTGATGGCGGAGATGTTCCCCCCGAACCCCGGCTATCAGGTATTTGCTGACTCTGAAGAAAGTTAGCTGCTCCCCGACGGCTCCGAATCCGTTCCGCCCTGCATGGGCTTTCCGCCGTCCCGTTCCGTTGCCGCTCCATTTGCTTTTTCATCTTGCATAAAGGCTTTACTGCGACTATTCTTTCTCCCCGACCAGCACTCTTGTGTATTCGATTGGGGGTAAAATGGCCACCGAACTTCCAAACTATGTCTTGTCGTCCGTTCCCAATCCTTTAGGCAAACGGGTCCCCTGGTACAAAAGCACGTTCCCATCTTACGCGGGGATTTTTTTGTGGGTCGCTTTCTATCTGGGACTTTCCGCGCCGACGCTCAGCCTGGCCAGCCCTGCCGTGTGTCTCGTGGGCCTTTTTGTCGCGGGCCTGCTCTGCTTCGCGCTCTACTACTATGCCCCTGCTATGCTGGGAATGCAGACAGGCCGTCCGCTTTACATCGTGGGGACATCCACCTTCGGCGTGAAAGGTGGATACCTGATGCCCGGCCTGCTGATGGGCTGCCTGCAAATTGGCTGGTTTGCCGTAGCCACTTACTTTGCCACGGACTACATCATGGAGGGCCTCGGCAGCCAGTCAAAGGGGCTGTTTGTCGCGATCGCGCTCGTGTGGGCTTATGGCCTGGCCTGGGTTGCCATAAAAGGCATTTCCTACATGGCACGGATTGCCCAATTCCTGAACTGGGTTCCGCTGCTGATGATCATCATTGTTTTCTGGGCCAATAAAGATGGAGTGGCCAAATACCGCCCGCCGCAAAATGACCCTTGGGGCGGCTTCCTCGCGATGCTCGCAATCGTCATCGGGTTTTTCGCGACTGCCGGCGCTGCAGGTGCGGATTTTGGCTTGAATAATCGTGACCGCCGCGACGTTGTGCTTGGAGGGTTGACAGGGATCACTTTAGCGATCCTTGTCGCAGGCGGCCTGCCCGTGCTTTCGGTTGCAGGACACCTGGGGAAACTCGGGGACGCCTCGGATTTCACTTATGCCGGAACCATCAAGAGCGTCGGCAGCCTTGCCCCGGTCATGTTCTTTCTGTTTGCGGCCGCCTCCATGGTTCCAACCACCTTCTGCACTTTTATCGCGGGCAACAGTTTCGGAACCATGCTCCCGAAAATCCCGCGCGCTGTTTCAACCCTGGTGGGAGTTACGATTGGAGCCATTCTGGCCGTGACGGGCGTAGCGCAAAATCTGATCGGGTTCTTCACGATCGTGGGAGCTTCCTTCGGGCCGATCTGCGGGGCCATGGCTGCCGACTATCTCCTGGCTGGGAAAAAGTGGTCCGGACCGCGCAACGGAATCAACTGGGCCGGGTACATTGCCTGGGCGATTGGCTTTGTGGTCGGCATTCTCAACAGTATTCCCGGCGTACCGGCAGGCTGGGTGAAGGCAGACCGTCCCGCGGTGCTCTTCTCTTTCGTTGTCGGCTTCGTTGTTTACTTCATCCTTGCCAAGGCTGGTGCGTTGCCGGAACTGATCCCGGCGTCGGAATTGAAATCCGCTGCCGAAGCGTGAAAGCGAACTCGGCAGGCTGCTGAAAAAGGCGCGAAATCCGGTCCCTGATCGGACGCGGCGGTTTGAGAAATCTGCTTTTGACGAACCGGCTGAAAACATAAGCAGATTCCTTCGAATAACAGCCAACGAGGGTTCTTCAGCAAAATGTCGGCGGCTTGCTGACGAAACGGTGTGCTCGCCCCATTGCGGTCCGGATTTAATATGCGTATGTGAACGGCCGCTCGGCAATACAGGAAGCTCAGACAACCTTCATCCCTGGCGCATACGCGCAGCGGGCCCAGCTTCGTGATAAATTAAAGTTTTTTACGTGCGACCGCGGACAGCGAATGACGCTCGTCGCGGGCCGTGCGCATATCCTTGCATGAAAAGGGCGATATCTGTTGGAGAGGGAAGGGGCTTGTGTTGTCAGATCATGTGAGGAAGTTGAGTCGATTCAAACCGGCGCTTTTCATGGGGCTGCTGCTGTTGCCGATGCTGGCCAAGGCGCAGGGCAGCGTAATTGCCGTTACCGATGGGGCCACTTACAACGTCGGCTCGGAAGTCTTGATGCGGCTTGTTCCATCACCGGGAGCGCCGCCGTTACAGGATGTCGTCTTTACAGCTACGGTGCGCTACGTTGGTGATCCTCATGATGTGTTTACAACCCCGCCGACCCAGACCTGGACGTGTCCAGCCGAACCAGCAAAAAGCGCTTATTCTCTTCTTTGGAAAATACCCACGGATGCTCGAACGGGACGTTATGCAATTGACCTGTTGGGTGAGGACCGCTTCTCAAGACAGATTGTTTCCAAGGTCTCCGATGCGGGATCCTTTGCCGTACATCGCAAGCTCGTCAAGATCGAGCGAATCAGCCTCGATAAGACTTTCTACACCACAGGGGATCACGTTGACTGCGACATCACTCTCAGGAACCTGACGCACCAGCCACTCACGGGCCTTCGAGTTGAATTTTCAAACCGGTATTGGCCCTGGATCGCCGGGCCTGCGCAGCAGGCTGCCGCAAGCATTGTTACGGTAAAGCAGAACATGACACTTTCCGCGGGAGGCCGGCAGGAAATTCATGCGAGCGACGTTGCCGTCGCTGGCAAAGTGGATAAGCCGACAATCCACCAGTACGGCGTTGTTGTGTGGGATCACGACCGGAAGCACGTTCTGGACATCGCGTTCAGTCATTTGGTGCTGATACGTCCTCCTGGCGTAACCTCTCCCAAGCCTTATCCGTTGCAATACACATATCCTGAACTCAGCGATGTTGACACGCGGAGCTACCGTCACTTCTATCCTCCGGGTCTTGACACCGGTGCGATTCATTTCGACAAAAGCCACACCATGTTCATGCCGGGCGATGAAGCGGCAATCCATTTTTCGCTCGCGAACCCCGGGAAGACTCCGTGGAAACAGCTTGAAGCCTCGGCGTCGCTGCTCGATCGGGATGAGAAGCCGATCCAGAAAAGGATTGTTGCCAACCGATTTGACCTGTTGCCCGGCGCACCCCCACATCAGGAGACCTTGACATTTCGTCTTCCCGCCGACCAGGCAGGCCTCTACCGGGTTGAAGTGGTCCTGAGCGATTCCACCGGGAACATTGTTGCTGAAAACGACCTGGAACTTGGCGTGAATCCGCTGCCCAAGTCCATTCTGATTTTTTGCGCGCACGAAGATGATGAAGGTGCCTGGGCGGGATTGACGCGGGCGGCCATCGAAAACCACATCCCGATCCATTTTGTTTATTTCACGGGCGGCGATGCAGGATCATGCGATCTCTATTACGAGCACTCATGCGACGCGGCGGAAGCATTGAATTTCGGTGCGTTACGCATGGACGAGACGCGCGCGGTGCTGGGGCATCTGGGAGTTCCCCCAGAGGACATCTATTTTCTGGGATTGCCTGACGGCGGGTCGGGAGAAATCTGGTATCATCACCCAAACCCTGATCACCCTTATCTCTCGGTGCTGCTTGCGTCCGATCATACGCCCTACCTGAACGTTTTTGAGCCCAATCTGCCCTTTGCGCGAGAATCCGTTGTAGCGGCGGTGAAGAAACTGATCAAAATGTTTCACCCGGATGTGATTGTGACCGCCCATCCTCCTGCCGAAGGCCATATCGATCACATTGTGAACAACTATTTTGTGGTGCAGGCGTTGCAGGACATGGTGAGTGATAAGGAACTCACACCCGAGAGCGTCAAAGTATATGTGGACAGGGTCTATAACCCGAAGACGAATCCACCGGACCCGTATCATTACTTAGAGCACACGTTTTTTGTTTCGGGCGAGGTGATGGCGCTGCATCAGGAGGCAGGCTGGTATTATCAATCGCAGGGTGGAGACCGCGCCCTGGGACACATCCGCGATTTCAACCAGCTTCCGCGAAGAATTGTTTACCGGCAGATGTTAGACTGGGATAAGCACCAAGGATGGAATGCAAAGCCATGAGTGAAACCATGGAAACACAGAAAGGGGATAATCCGGTCGATGGCTGAACTACCCGATGACGCAGCCGTCAGCCCGGCGGCTGTCTTCCCTGACGAGCCCTTCCCCTGCCACCATTGCGGCCAGATGCTTGCCCCCGGGTGCCGCGTATGCCCCTCCTGCAAGCAGGCAATCGACCCGGGCAAAATTGTGCGCCCGGAGGTTCCCGCTCCAGTCGTGGAGCGGGTGACTCAGGCACCGGTGTTGCAGTACGCTCGATTTTCCTGGAGTTTCTTTTTTGCAACGTTCGCCATCTGGCTGTTCGTTGCATTGATCACCGAGAGACTCCTGGGGCCGGAAAGGGGCCAGGTCCTGCTCGGCGGGTTGGTCATTCTTTCCTCCGTATGGGTGCTTCATGACGCCCGTGCGAAAAATATACCAAAGCCATTGCGCTGGAGCATCGGTTCGTTTCTATTATGGATTTTTATTTTTCCCTGGTATTTGGCCCGAAGGAGGACTCCACAGGCTTCGTGCCCGTTTATTGAGGGGGAAAGCGGGCGCGTAGTCCGCACGCTGCTCTTTATTCTGCTGGTCTTCTTCCTGATCAGCGCCTTGATGATGCTTCTCAAAGGGCCGTCAAAAGTTTCGCCAGGAGGAAATAAACCTGACACTCACGGCATAACGATGCCTGGGGGCAAAATCGCTGGTTTCACGCATTCCGCAGAACCTCAATCCGCGGCCAGTGCGCCGTCCGAAGCTTCGCAGACGTAAACTTCTGCGTTCAGTCCTATAGTTTTCTGGTAGCCTTCCTTCACTGCTTCTGCGAAGGCCGCTGCCGATCCTGCGCGAACCAGGTTGACCGTGCATCCGCCAAAGCCTGCGCCGGTCATGCGGGCTCCGAGAACGCCCGGCTGCTCAAGCGCCAGGTCCACCAGCGTATCGAGTTCCCTGCAACTGACCTCGTAATCGTCACGCAGGCTCTCATGCGATGCGATCATCAATTTGCCGAAGCTCTCAAGATCGCCTCTTTCCAGGTCCTGGACAGCCCTGAGGACGCGGTCGTTCTCGCTCACCACGTGCCGGGCGCGCTTCAGAAGAATTTCGCTCAGGCTGTGGCTGGCGACTTCCAGATCAGTCATATCAATTTCACGCAGAGATTTGACGGCGAGACCCGTGGTTCCCAGCCGCGCTACCGCCTCCCTGCACTGTTGCAGCCGGATTTCGTATTCTGAAGCGGCCAGCGCCCTTCGCACGCCCGAATAGCAAACGACGATCTTGACGCGCTCTGAAAGCGGAACGTGACGATAGGTGAGATCGCGGCAGTCGAGAAACAGAGCATGGTTTCGCTTGCCGAGCGCACACACAAACTGGTCCATGATGCCGCAGGGAACGTTGACGAACTCGTTTTCCGCCCTGCGGGCCAGCCGCACGACCTCAAGCGGCGATAACTCAATTCCGAACAGCTTCATGGAAAGAGCGACCGCCCCAACCTCCACCGCCGCGGATGAGCTGAGTCCGGCCTCACGGGGTACGTTGCCCCCAAACGCGATGTCGGCCCCGCTCAGTTTGTGCCCGTCTTCGTGCAGAAACTTGATCACGCCACGAAGATAGTTGCTCCACGTATGCTGAGCGTCCTTCTCGATTGCATCCACTCTAAACTCGACTTCATCCTGAAAGTCGATCGAATGGAGGTGCACGACGTTGTCGCTGCGGCGGCGTGCGGCGAAGTCGATCGCGCGGTCAATCGCCGCCGGCAGAACGAACCCGTCGTTGTAATCCGTATGTTCGCCGATCAGGTTCACGCGCCCCGGCGAGCGGGCGGTAACATCCGGCTCGGTTCCGTAGATTTTTTGAAACGCTTCTTGAATCATGTTGCCATTTCCGGTTGCCTTAACAGGTTGCTGAAGAAGGGATTTTACGCTTGTCATCACGAGCGAAGCGAACGATCCACACATTTATTTTCGGAGAGGCTTCGCTCAGCATGACAATTTCGTTCTTTTCGACAATCTGTCAGGTTCAGCCGATTTCCCGGCGCGTTCTGGGCGACACCGAACGCAGTTCTGCCGCCTTCTCTTCGGCAAGTGAATCGTTCAGGAACAGACCGCTGCCCGTTTCGACGCTGGCCAGATATTTCAGTTTCTCCTTGCTGCGGTGCGGCGGATAAAACTCGATGTGGAAGTGATAATAAGTGTGCCGGCCGCGCACAGGGGCCTGGTGAAGCAGCATCATATACGGAAACGACATTTTGAACAGATTGTCATACTTCAGCGTCACCCACTTCAGCATCTCCGCCAGCGCTTTCTCTTCTGAAGGCTTGAAGTCCTCGAACGTTCCCAGATGCCGCCGCGGATACACGTGCACTTCGTAAGGCCAGCGCGCGTAAAACGGGATGAATGCTGTAAAAGCCGAATTCTCCGCCACGATTCGCTGTTTGTCTTCGTGTTCTTTCTGAAGGACATCACAGAACAGGCAGCGTCCTCGGCTGCGGCGATAAGCGCGCGCGGCGGAGAGTTCCCTCATGACGATGGGCGGAACCAACGGGAGAGCGTAGATCTGGCCGTGCGGGTGAGGCATCGTGACGCCGATCACCTCTCCCTTGTTCTCAAAAATCAGGACGTAGCGGATGCCCGGAGTTGCCTTGAGTTCCGCAAACCGTTTGCGCCACAGCTTCACCAGCCGCGTCAGATGCTCGATGGAGATTTGCGGGATCGACGTGTTGTGGTCTGGATGGTAAAGCACGACGTCGCACTTGCCATGCGAAGGCCTGACCGGATAAAAATCATCGCCCTCGACGGCCGGGACCTGTGGCGGAATGGAGAAAGCGGGAAAATCATTCGGGTAGATATAGACGTCGTAGTTGTCTGGAACACGGCCGGAGCCCGGGCAGAAGGGGCACCAATCGCACGGCATCTGGGGTCGGTGTTGGCGATGCGATGCGGTCGAAACCCACTCCCGCAGCGTCGGATTCCATCGAAGTTCTGTCATCAGCGTGGAGTCGCAAGCAGCACCAGGTTGGAGGCTCGCGAGGCTTCTTAATTCAGAAAATACTTGCGATAAAGCGTGTCGCGCTTGACGGGGCGAAAACCGGCGTCACGAATCATCCGCCGCAGCTTTTCCTCGGAAGAGGTGCGCCCGCAGCCCGCGGCGGATACCACATTCTCTTCAATCAGGATGCTGCCAACGTCATTCCCACCGAAGCGCAGAGCGATCTGGCAGACCTTGTGACCGGGAGTCAGCCATGACGCCTGAATATTCTGAATGTTGTCCAGGTAAAGGCGGCAGACGGCGAGCGTCTTAAGATAATCCACCGCCGTCACTTCGTCTTTGACGAAGCGCCCCAGCGATGTATTTTCCCGCTGGAAGAACCATGGAATAAACGCCGTGAACCCGCCCGTTTCTTCCTGAAGCTGACGAATTCTTTCCAGGTGTGCAACGCGATGCCGCAGTTCTTCCCCACAACCAAACATCATGGTAGCGGTGGTCCGCATGCCCAGTTTATGCGCTTCGCGGTGGACAAAAAGCCATTCGTCAGTGGTGCACTTCAGCCGTGCGATCCGCCTGCGGACTTCATCGTCCAGAATTTCCGCGCCGGCGCCGGGAATGGAATCAAGGCCGGCGTCCATCAGGCGCATCAACGTGTCACGGACCGTCAATCCGCAAAGCTCGGCAATGTTCAACACTTCCGGCGCTGAAAAGCAGTGCAGATGAACCTGGGGGTAACGCTTTTTGATGCTGGAAAGCAGGTTCTCGTAATAATCAATCTTGAGGTCAGGGTGCAGGCCTCCCTGCATCAGAACTCCCGTGCCGCCCAGCGCCAGCGTTTCATCAATTTTCTGGAAAATGGTTTCGATGGGCAACACATAACCTTCCGACGATCCGACGGGGCGGTAAAACGCGCAGAAGGAACAGTATTCTGTGCAGATGTTGGTGTAATTGATGTTACGGTCGATCTGGTACGTTACAACGTTACCCGGATGAAATTTCTTGCGCACGGCGTCGGCTTCCATGCCCAGGCCGATCAGATCGTCGGAGCGCAACATATCGAGAGCCTGTGCTTCAGTCAAACCCATAAGCCTATTATTACTTAAAGAGAATTCCCTCGGGTGCAATAGCGGAAACCCATCTCACCTTGCAGCGTTATGCGAACGCGATTTCCTTCGCCCCGGATGTAACGCCGATCTCATGCGCAAGGCGGTAAAAAAGCTCTAACCCCTTGCGATTTTCCTCATCCAAAGAATAATCGATATTCTCTTTCAGGTAAACCTTAACTGCCTCCTGCGAGAGGCCGAGGCGGGGGGCGTACTCGCGCGCAATGTCATCCAGGTGCCCGAGGCCGTAATCTTTTGAGGCCTCAAAGTCGGCGCAAAGCCGGCCGAGGTCCATGTCTGCATGTCCTGCCCAGACCGCAAAGACAAAAGGCAGGCCCGTGACCTTTCTCCACTCCGCCGCCAGATCATAGACGCGCAGACCGTTAGCATCAAAGGTGAGCGCAGGATCGCCGATCAGGAGCGCCGCGTCGGCATGCTGCAACATTTTTCCCGGATCTGGGTCTGCGGGCGCGGCGGCGACCGCCCGCGAGTAGAATTTCTTCAAGAGGATTCGGACCAGCGCTGCGGAAGTCCGCGAAGAGTTGTCGAGCGCGACGATGTTTATCTGCTCGATGGGCACCTTGCTGAGCAGCAGGACGCTCTTGACGATTCGCTTTGACGCGATGGAACATCCGGGCAAAATGCGCAGCCCATCAATCCGCTGATATTCGATAGACGGGATAATGCCGACCGCGGCGGCACGCCGCCTAAGGTCGTCAGCGCACTTTGCAGGAGTTGTAAAGTCGAGGTTGTATTTCCCCTGCTGGTCGCCTTTCAGCATGCCCCAGATCAGCGGGACTGTATTCAGGTATTTGACGACTGAAACCCTCGGTCTTGTGGTTGTGTCCATGAGTTTGCCGTAAGTAAACCATTTTAGCGCGCCCTGCCGCCGCGTCAACGCAGGGTCGAAATAAATGACCCGCATGTTAAAAGAGTCAGCGGTGCACGACCCGCAGAGTTAACAAACGAGCGCTGCTGTGCGGGGTCAGGGAAGATCCGATCCCGGACTTCAGGACAGACCCCGATGCACTACAGCGTGCGCCGGAAGAGGAGGGTGGCGAAGGTCATCATGATGATCGTGAAAACAGTGAGGAAGATCAGATCACCTGAAATTGCGACGAATCCGGTGTTCTTGAGGAACAGCGACTTGAAGGCGTGGACGGCGTAAGTGAAAGGATCGATGATCGTGATGGACTTCATCCAGGGCGGGAAGGCGTTGATGGGATAGACCGCCCCGCTCGGGAAGAAGAGCAGCGTGTTGAGTACGCCGAAGATGGCGCGCGGAACCAGCGGGTCGGTGATGCGCACCATCATCAGGAACATCATGCTGATGAGGGCCATCGAGCTGACGACGATCACCACAATCAGCCGGGCCAGCCGCGCAAGGGAAAGCGGATTCGGAATTCCAGCCAGCAATGCCCCCAGGGTGCTTAGGACCAGGCCTGCCAGGATTGCTTTGCTGGCTCCCGAAAGCGTAAAGCCCATGATCAGCTCAAATTTAGTGATGGGCGTAACCAGATAGCCTTCGTGAAGACCACGCGCTTTGTCATCGATAAAAATGATGCCGCCGCCGATCATGGCAGAGACGAATATCGCCAGCACTACGGAACCGGCCAGCAGGTATTGGATATAAGGCACGTAAGGATAGAGTTCGACGATCTGGAGCGACACGCCGCCCGGCACGCGCGGCTCGACGCGTGGCTGGTTAAATGCGCCCACAAGACCGGTGAACACGCCTTCGAGCGCGCTGGTTACGAAATTGTCCGTGTTGTCTTCAATCAGCGCGATCTGCGGTGCATGCTGTTCGAGGACGTTGCGCGAAAAATCGGGAGGTATTTCCAGTACCGCATTGATGCGTCCTTCCCTCAAATCCTCGAGCGCCTTCTGGGGATCGTTATAACCCACGGTTGTGAAAGTTCGGGCGTTGGCCGCTATGGCCCCGAACATCTCGCGCAAGCGGACCGTTTCAAGGCCATGATCCTGATTCACCACGCCGACAGTGAGGTTCTTGATCTTCCCACCGAAGGCATAGCCTAGGACCACCAATTGCACCAGCGGGAATATAAGGGAAGCCATCATCAGCGCAGGGCTGCGGAAGAATTTCAGCAGGTCGCGTTGGATAATGGCCATGATGCGATTCATGCTTGTCCTTTCTGGCCTGCGCAGCCCGGGCCGCAGTTACCGCGGGGGCATCAGGCTGGTTTCGTAGGTTTTCTCCTGCAACTCATCCCTGAGCTGCCGTCCGGTGTAGTGCATGAACACGTCATCCAGAGTTGTGCTTTGCACAGAGAGAGACGATACTTCAATGTCCGCGCGGCGGGCCGCTTCTACAAGCTCGATGGTCGTGCGTGGGCCGTTGTGCGAGGCTATGCGAAAAATGTGGTCGTGCTCTATGACGCCAGCGACGTCGGGCAATGACTTTAAGGTTTCCAGCCAACCCTCCGGAACAGCGGAAAAACTGACCTCAAGAAAACTCGCCGCCGGGATCGAGGCCTTCAGCTTCATTGGCGAATCCAGGGCCACCAGCTTGCCGTGGTCCACGATGGCGATGCGGTCGCAGAGCCGGTCCGCCTCGTCCATATAGTGCGTTGTCAGCAGAATCGTCAGGTCGCGCTGCTTCTTGATTTTGACCAGCATTTCCCACACGGCAATGCGCGAGGTCGGGTCCAGCCCCGTCGTTGGTTCATCGAGGAAAAATATCTTCGGCTCGTGAACAAGGCCGCGAGCGATTTCCAGACGGCGACGCATTCCGCCGGAGAGATGCTTGACGGGGTGCTTTGCCCACTTTTCCAATTCAACCGCCTGAAGCAACTCCCGAATAATCTGTGTACGGCGGGTCCGGGGCACGCCGTAGAGCTTGGCGAAGATATTCAGGTTCTCCTCCGCGCTGAGGTCAAGGTCGGAGGTCATCGCCTGAGGAATCACGCCGATGCAGCTCCGCACTTCATTCTGCTGGCGGAACACATCATACCCGTTGACCAGCGCGGTCCCTTCAGTGGGCGGCAGCAGCGTGGTCAGCATGCGGATCAGCGTGGATTTACCTGCGCCGTTCGGCCCCAGCAGGCCGAATATCTCGCCTTCCTCTACACGGAAAGTGAGAGAGTCAACGGCGGTGAATCCGTTAAAACGCTTGGTCAGCTTTTCAACCTCAACGGCTGCCATCAGCAGGTTCTCCGAAGCAGCTCAAACCATTTCCCCTCTGCCATCACAAACACGGACACGCGGGTGCTAGTCCTGGTCGTTGATGGGTATGGTCACATACGCCGTAAGACCCGGAGCAAGCCTGCGATCTTTGTTGTCCACGCGCAGGCGGATCTGAAAAGTCTTGATGTCGCGCTTGGTGCGGCTGACGTCGCGCTGCGTAGCATAATCGGCATCGACGCCGCGAAAATAGACCGTTCCAGTCCGTTCAAAGCCTCCCGGGAAGCGCACTTGAAACTGCTGGCCTATGCGGATCAGGTGAATGTCCGTTTCCGGCACATCCGCCCGGACCCAGAGTTTGTCCGGATCGTAGAGCACAACGATGGGCTGCGCCGGATTTACCACTTCGCCGCTGAGCGCCGCACGCAGGGAAACCAGACCGTTGATCGGCGAGCGGATTTCCGTATAGTCCAGACGTGCCTGCGCAGCCAGGACCTGGGCGCGGGCCGCAGCAAACTGATGCTGATTGGAAAGCAGTTGCCGCTGACGGATGGCGATCTGTTCCTCATTGGATCGTGCGAGCGCAACCGCCGCGCGCGCCGCCTGCACCTGTTTTTCAAGCGCCTCGACGTTCGCCTGGTTTGCTTCCAGGTTGGCCCTGGCCTGGTCCTCGTCCTGTTGGGAAACAATTTGCTGCTCGAAGAGGCGGTCCGTTCGCCTGAAGTTTCGCTGTGCCAGAGCAAGGTTTGCCTGGGCCTGCTTTAACTGGGCTTCCGTCGATGACAGATTGGCCTCTGCCTGTCGAATCTGGTCGCGGGTTTGCAATTCCTGATAGACAAGCGAGGCGCGTGCCGCGTCAACCTGCGCGTTGGCGCTCTTCATCGACGAAGCATAGAAGGCCTGGTCCGCCTGCAATTCTTTTGGAACAATCGTCGCCAGCAGTTGTCCGCGGGTCACCGAATCCCCTTCCTGCACCAGCACCTGCTGAAGCCGGCCGGCGATCTGAGCGCTGACGGCGACCTCATCGGCGTCCACAAGGCCGGTCAGGACAAGGCCCTGTGTTGATGGGCGCGTGACCACGAACACGGCGATGCTTGCCAGAACCACCAGACCGAGAATCACCAGGAAGACTTTGCGTGTCATGCTGAACCCGTGTTTTGAAAGAGCGCTCGCCGGACAAAATTCAGGACTTCCTTTTTTCTCCTGGCCAGTTGAGATTTCTCATAGGGGTCCCTGATGGCCTCAGCAGCCTTCAACATGGGTGCAACGGCAAAGTAGAAAACCGTGAGAGCCACCAGGGAGATGACCGTGTGGGTGCTGTCTGAGGGATAAAATTCCCCTGATCGAATTCCCTGTTCAATCACTGACCGAAGCTTCTGACCCACTGGAGCAAAATACTTCTGCCGGACCTGCATAAAGCGACGTTCGCGGGCCATCATGAACCTTTGGAACAGGCGCGGGTAGTCCCTGCGTGTTGCGACAAAGTCAAAGTGCATGCTGACGTAATGAAGCACTTTGTCCCTCGCGCCCTCATCGCTGGAGAGAAGGGCAAGCGCGCGTCGTGAGAACTCTTTCAAGTGCTCTTCGATGACTGCAAGAAAAAGCGCATCCTTGCTCTTGAAGTAGTAGTAGATCAGGGCTTTGTTAACTCCGGCCGCCGCGGCAATGGCGTCAATGCGGGCCCCCGCCAGCCCGCGCTCGGCAAAGATATGTTCGGCGGAACGCAATATAATGGCACGCGTTTCTGGAGTTTTGATCGTGCCTCGAACGGGCGTCTTTGTCGCCATAGCGTCCAATTTAACTATATGGTTAGTTAATCACGAAATGCATTTTTCGGTCAACCTAACAAGCCCGTTGGCTGCCAGACGGTTTGATTGAGGCTTATGGCGGATGGCGAAATGCCCACTAGCTCCCGTAATCGTATCGCGTGCGCTGTTTCTCGCGGTGGCGTTCGAAGGCGAGCTGGATCAGGCGATCGAGTAATGCCGGATAAGGAAGGCCGCTGGCCTCCCACAGCTTGGGGTACATGCTGATGGGCGTAAATCCTGGAATGGTATTGACCTCGTTCACAAAGAGTTTGCCGCTTCTGCGGTCCAGGAGGAAATCCACTCGCGCCATTCCGGAGCAATCGACAGCGCGGAAGGCCCGAAGAGCCAGGTCTTTCACGCGGCGTGCTTGAGCGCTCGTGAGCCTGGCGGGTATCACTAATTGCGAGCCTTCCTTTACATACTTTGCCTCGTAGTCATAGAATTCATTTACGGGTACGACCTCGCCGGGAACCGAAGCTTCCGGCTTATCATTTCCAAGCACCGAGCATTCAATCTCGCGTGCGTCCAAGCCCTTTTCCACTATGATTTTCCGGTCGTAGCGTGCTGCGAGATCGATGGCCGGCGCAAGCTCGCGGCGGTTGTGTACTTTACTGATACCGACGGAAGACCCCAGATTCGCCGGCTTAACGAACAGCGGGTAGTCCAGGTTCGCTTCGATAAGTCGGCGCACACGCAGTGGGCTTTGGTTCCACTCGCCCCGCAGCACAGTTACCCATTTAACCACGGGAAGCCCCGCGTCGCGGAAGAGGCGCTTCATCACGTCCTTGTCCATGCCGGCCGCGGAGCCGAGTACGCCCGATCCGACATACGGTATGCCGGCGAGTTCAAGCAGGCCCTGAATCGTCCCATCTTCTCCAAATGTTCCATGGAGCACGGGGAATATCACATCGACGCTGGGCAAGCGCCTTGACAGCAGGTCTGCATTGCAAGGCCAAAATCGCGGGCCGGAGGGATCAGGGGAGAGAATAACCGCATCACCCTTCTCAAAAATCCCGCTGAGCGGGCCGAGCGCTCTCGAACCGATGTACCAGCGCCCTTCGCGGCTGATTCCGATGGGCACAATATCGTATTTCTCAGGATCGAGCGCCTGCATGACCGAGGCAGCGGAAGTCAGCGAAACTTCGTGTTCCCCCGAACGCCCGCCAAACAGGACACCCACTCGGATTTTCTTCTTCACAGGATTTTTTTCCCCAGCGCTGAAGCGGCAAGTCCTACCGCCAGAATCGCCGTCTTGTTAAGGACGTCGATGATAGGGTTCACTTCCACTATTTCAAGGGCCAGCATCTTCCGGCTGTCTGAAATCATTTCCATAATCAAATGAGCTTCGCGGAAAGTGATTCCGCCCCGCACCGGCGTGCCCACGCCCGGGGCTTCATCAGGATCGACAACGTCCATATCAAATGAAACTACAAATCCGGCAGTCCCCTGTGTAGCGGCTGCGATGCTTTTTTCCATCACTGCGCGCACGCCGTATTCGTCGATGTCGCGCATCGTGAACGCATGGACGCCCGAATCCTTCACCAGGCGGCGCTCGCGGCTGTCAAGATCACGCAATCCGATCAGCGCGCAGTTGCGAGCCTGAAGTTTCGGCGCGAAGCCCATGATGTGCGTCAGCTCTTCAGGACCGAAACCCAACGATGCGGCAAACGGCATGCCGTGGACATTCCCGCTGGGGCTGGTTTCCGGCGTGTTCATGTCCGCGTGAGCGTCAACCCAGATGCAGCCGATGGATTGCCCGCGATCGTGGTAGAACCTGGATATCCCGGCCTGCGTTCCAACTGCAATCGAGTGGTCCCCACCAAGCGACAATGGAAACCATCCTTCCCGAACGGTTTGAAAAACGCGTTCGGCAGCCTCGCGGCACGTCTCCGCAATTTCTTTCAGATATTTCGCACGCTTGTCGCCAAAATGCTGCTCCTCGGCGATGCGTACGTGAATGTTTCCTGCGTCTTCCACCTGATGGCCCAGGCCTTTGAGCACGGAATTCAACCCCGCGGCGCGCACGGCTGACGGCCCCATGTCCACACCACGCCGGGCTTGGCCAAGATCAAGCGGAATTCCGAGAATGCGAATCTTCATATCCTGCGCAACCACTGTAGCGACGGTCTGTGATCGTCGCAAGGTAATTACAAGCCAGTGCGGGTTATTTTCAAGTTATGAATGCCACGAAGAATTGGAACCCTTTCAGCGGCCGAAGCCGCTTGACGGCATAATCGTGCAGATCACGAATGAACCCACGCCTTCCGACAAGAACCAAATGCTGAACAAACTCATGGCGTCAGGCGATAGAGCATGCGAGGGAACGGAATCGTTTCGCGGACGTGATCCAGGCCACAGATCCAGGCCACCACGCGCTCAATGCCCATACCGAACCCGCCATGCGGGACTGTCCCGTAGCGTCGTAGATCGAGATACCATTCAAACGCCTCGCGCGGGAGCTTCGATTCTTCCATGCGTTTGACGAGCAGATCGTAATCCGCCAGGCGCTCGCTGCCGCCGATGATTTCGCCATAGCCTTCGGGCGCCAGCACGTCAACGCAGAGGGCCAATTCGGGACGATCTGGATCCGGAGCCATATAGAATGCCTTTACCTGGCTTGGGTAGTGGTGGACCATCACCGGCTTATCGAAGCTCTCGGCCAGCAGGGTTTCATCGGTCCCGCCAAAGTCTCCTCCCCACTGGATCCCGCTTCCCTTTTCCTGGAGGATTTTGATCGCGTCGTCATAGGAGATCCGCGGAAAGGGAGGGGTGCAGCGCTCGAGTTTCGAAACGTCGCGCCCAAGCGTTTCGAGCTCCGGCCGGCATCTTTGAAGTACTCGAGCGACGACGCTGGCCACGAGGTCTTCGGCCAGTTGCATCACGTCATCGAGTCGAGCAAACGCCACTTCCGGCTCAACCATCCAGAATTCCATCAGGTGGCGGCGTGTTTTGGATTTTTCAGCGCGGAAGGTGGGTCCAAAACAGTAGGTTTTGCCCACAGACATGGCGGCGGCTTCGTTGTAAAGCTGGCCGGACTGCGCAAGGTAGGCTTTCTGGCCAAAGTAATCCACTTCAAAAAGCGTCGTGGTACCTTCGCAGGCGCTGGGAGTCAGGATGGGCGTATCCACCAGGACGAACCCGCGGTCATCAAAAAAGTCGCGGCAGGCGCGGATGATCTGATGCCGCACACCCAGAATGGCCCTCTGGCGTGTGGACCGCAGCCAGAGATGCCGATGGTCCATCAGGAATTCAATTCCGTGTTCTTTGGGCGTGATGGGGTAAGGCTGGTCCGATGGAATCAGCTGGATAATTTCAAGGCCGGTTACTCCCAGTTCAAAGCCTCCCGGCGCGCGGGCCTCCGCGCGGACTTTGCCCGTCACGCGTAAGGAGGATTCCTGGGTCAGGGCGCGTACTTTTTCAAACAATTCGGGGGATACGGCACTCTTGACTACAACGCCTTGCATGAGTCCGGTCCCATCCCTGAAAATTGGGAAGAGGATTTTTCCGCTTTCCCGCAGATTGTAAAGCCAACCCTGTACCATGACCTCATGGTCAACGTATTGGCCCGCGTTGCAGATGTTAATGACAGGCGGCGAAGAAGCTCCCATGCTTAGCGGATTTCCTCCATCGTCTTCATAATTTCGTGCAGCTTTTCGAAGCTTGAGGCAGGCGGGCCGAAGTTGCGCAGCTCAAACATGACAGGGACTTCTCCATCCAGGCTGCGCAAGTTGCGCACCGTCTGTTCCCAGTCGATCCCGCCGGCAAACGGAAGCAGATGTTCGTCCTTCTCGCGCCAGTTGTCATGGATGTGCGTGGAGGCGATATGGTCTTTCAGCACATCGAAAGCATGCTCGACGCCGCAGGTCATATGCGCATGCCCCGTATCGAAGCAGACCTTCAGCCCCATATGGGTATAGTTCATGAAGCGAATCAGCCGCTCCGGAGACGTAAGCTCATTTGGAATGTTCTCCAGCAGAATGTTCACGCCGCGCTCCTTCGCATAAAGGTTCAAGTGTTCGAGGGAGGTAAAGGCCGCATCAAACTTGTCGATGTCGAATTCTTCTTCCGGCAGGCCCAGGTGGAGGACCAGATTTCGGAACGGTAACTGCTCGGCCACTTCGATCGCCCGCTTGATTTCCTCCATACTCTCAATGCGCTTCCGGCGCTCGAGATATGCCACGGAGACTGGCACGCCGCCGGAACGCCCCCAATCCCTGTCCGTAAAGAGCGGCGCGTGGAGAGAGAATAGCTCGACGTCGTGGTCGCGGAACCACTCAGCCACGTCCCGAATGTGGTTGGGATCGTGATAGTCAAGATGCTGGCGCGCCGCAAATATCTCAATCTGGCGAAAACCGGCACTCAGAATGCCGTCCAGGATATGCGAGGACAATCGATCGTTCGCGAAAAGGTGAGTCGAAAGCCCGAAGTTCATCAGTATCCTGCCGCCTTTCCTGTCCCGCGGGAGTCAGCGGCGCCGAAGCGCCAGCCGGTTTGGGGGTCAACCTCGATAGCTTCGCACTCGCCCAGGCTGTCAGTTTCGACGAGCTTATAACCGGCCTTTTTAAGCTTATCAAGCGTGTCGGCGGAAAACCCCCATTTTTCATAAGTTATTTGGTCCGGTTTCCATTGGTCATGAAACCGGGGAGCGTTGACTGCCTGCAACACATCCATGTTATACGCCAAAACATTCAGGAGCACCTGGAGCACGGTATTAATGATCGTCCCGCCCCCTGGCGAGCCCAGAACCAGACGCACTTGATCATTTTGAAGCACGATTACCGGCGTCATCGATGAGAGGGGGCGTTTATGTGGCGCGATGGAGTTCGCCTCGCTCTGGATCAGCCCATACATGTTGGGCGTGTTGGGCTTCGAGGTAAAGTCATCCATTTCATCGTTCAGAAGAAAACCTGCGCCTTCGACGGTCACCCCGCTTCCATAGCCGTTATTGAGCGTGTAGGTGTTTGAAACTGCGTTGCCTTCCGCATCTACTACGGAGAAATGCGTGGTATTTGCGCCCTCAAAAGGCGCAGGATTCCCGGCACGCACGGGCGCATCCGGCTTCGATTTCAGAATTTCGTTGCGAAGCACGGCTGCATATTTTGGGCTCGTAAGTCCTGCCACGGGAACAGAAACGAAATCCGTATCGCCCAGGTACGCTGCCCGGTCGGCATAAGCGCGGCGCATGGCCTCCGCGATCAGATGGATGGGCTCGTACGAGTTCGGCGGGCCCAGATCCAACGGATCGAGGATGTTGAGCATTTCGATTAACGCCACGCCGCCTGAACTGGGCGGCGGCGGTGCCAGAATTTCGTATCCCCGGAAATGGCCGACCAGCGGCTCCCGCACCTTCGCGTGATAGTCCTGCAAGTCGCTTTTTGTGATGATCCCGTGATATTTCGCCATCGTGGAGACTATTTCATCGGCAACCTGGCCCATATAAAACGCGTTCGGCCCGTGCTGTGCAATCTGTTGGAGCGTCCGAGCCAGTTCAGGCTGACGGAAGATTTCTCCCGGCTGATACAGGTTGCCATCGCGAAGATAGATGCGACGGCTCGCGTCGAATTTTGAAAGCAATTCCTTGTGGCTCGCCAGCGATCGGCTCAACCAGTAACTCACCGGAAAGCCCTGCTCAGCCAGGCGGATGGCGGGTTCCATGACACGGGCAAGTCCCAGCACACCGTACCTCTGCTCAGCCAGAGCAAGGCCTGCTACTGTTCCCGGGACCCCTGCGGACAGCGCACCTACTGTCGAGGCTCCCGGAATCACCCGGCCATGTTTGTCCAGATACATGTCGCGGGAAGCTGCCCCGGGCGCTTCCTCACGATAGTCGATCATCGCCGGCTTTCGCCCAGCCATGCGGACCATCATGAAGCCTCCGCCTCCAATGTTTCCGGCAAAAGGGTACGTGACCGCCAGAGCAAAACCCACAGCGACAGCCGCATCCACGGCATTGCCACCGGCCTTCAGGATTTCGACTCCAGCCCCTGTGGCGAGCGGATCGTTGCTGACCACCATTCCGTGCCGCGCCGCGACGGGGGTCAGCGCCAGCGCGGGAGCGGTCAGCAACAGGGCAAGCAGACGATACAATTTCAGGTTGGATGAAAGTCGCAACGAACCCTCGCGTCAGAAAAGCGGGCAGTAATTTTCCGGGCACGAGAATCCGCCCGTAGCGCATAGCGACGCAACTGATCCATGCGCTGTTTTTGAATTTGTAATTTATGCGAAAACCGAAAGAGCGTCAACTGAAAGCCCCGCTCTGCGAACCCTGAATTTCAAGAAGGGTGTGCCGTCACTTAAGACTGGGTGACATTCTCCCTCTTCTCCTGTGACGACAGCTTGCAATAAGCTGTGGCTTGTTCGCGGATTTGCTCCTGGCAGGCTATGGGTATAACTCCGTCAGCTGTCATGCTTTCCCAGCTGAATCGGCAGTTCCTATTCCGGCCATCTACGACAGAGCAAGTTGATAAGGAAGGAAGAAATCGGTGTGTCAGGATAAACAAAATCGGTGGCCGGATGGCATAGCGACGTGACATCCTGGACTGACTTTTCTCACGGAAGGAAAAAGAAACCCGGCCAATCGGCCGGGTCCTTAAACAGAAGCAATAACAGATTCAAGCGCAACGAATAACTGAAGAGCGAAATGGATTCTTACTGACCCTTCTTTTCTCCCTTAGTTGCGCCCTTCTTCTTCGCGTGCTTCATGTGCTTCTTGCTATGGGTCTGCGCCGTGGCAGCTTCTTTTTTCGTGTGTTTCTTTGCAGCAAAAGCCGGCATCGAGAGCGTTGTTGCCATAGCAAGAGCAGCAAATACCGTGAACAGCTTTTTCATAGGTGATGAAACCTCCAGTTAAAAATAGACAACAACCCCCAGCATAGCACGACCCATTCCAAAACAAACAGCATGTACCAAGCAATTTCAATTAAGTAACGTAACACCAATTACTTAAATTAAATTTCTGCAATCCAAACTGCAGCCTTGGAATAATCGATCTGCTGGTTCAGTACACCAAATGGTGCAAAGAATACACCATTTGGGTTAGGGCCGCGCCATGCATGCCTGAGGTTCGTAGATGATCTCCTGCTTTGTTGCTGGAAGGGATCAGGTTCCGCCTCAATTAACCGTCGGAAGGTAAGATTCGGCAAGCTAGAACGAGTGCGTCTTCAGTGGGATGCCGATAATATTCCTTCCTGCGTGCCTGCGGTGCAAAGCCAAATTTGCGGTAAAGCTCGAGTGCGGGCAAGTTGGATACCCGCACTTCAAGAAAAAGTTTTCGGACGCCGGCAGTGTATAATCTACGGCAACCGTCCTCGATCAGCGCTTTGGCAATACCTTGACGCCGATACCCAGGATTAACCGCGATATTCTGTAGCTCAGCTTCCGATTCCACGCGATGGAAAGCCGAAAACCCCACGACGCGCGGCGAGGCACAGACTTCATAGCACGCCACCAGGATCATTCCCATGGGATCATCAGCCAGTTGCACATAGTCGCGTGATGACCATACCGCCGTGGATTCACATGCGCTTTGGATCTCAAGAATTGCGTCCAAGTCGTTTGGGGAAAAAGGCCTGATATTGAACGGAAACGAAACAGTTGACATGACACATCCGGAGAACTTTCGATCGCGCTTGTGCGTGGAAACAATGGCGGGTTCTTCATCGGCTTTTCACGCTTGTCGCCGTTGGGCGCCAATTCATTTCTGCGTCCGACCGTCGAATGTAACACGCGTCAAGATCGTCTGGCGAGGGCAGATAGCCCTGCATCAATGCGCTAAGCCCCAAGCGTGCAATGGAATCGAGCAGGGCGCCTTCCACTTCAATCCGCAGCATATCAAGCGGCAGGTTTTCCAGCAATGTGCGGGCCTTCTGGTCTTGGGAGCGCATGAGGCAGGCAATTGTTCCTCCGCTGAACGTCCTGCACTGGCCGCCCTGGCTTACTGTTTCCAGCAGAGCGCTAAACCGATCCGGGCGCACAAGTTGAGCCGATCCAGCCGCAACGAACGTCACCCTGTCGTCAGGGCCGACCGCGGCCTTGTGGAAGATACCAACAAAGAATTCTCCTCGGCGTGCGTCAATGACCGGTACTGCCCAGTCGGTGTCAGGGCAGGCTTGTTCCACCATTGCCTCAAGCAGATTTACGCCCTTGACCGGCTTTCCAAATGCCTTTGCCCATCCCTGCGCAGCAGCCAACCCCACGCGTATTCCTGTGAAGGATCCCGGGCCGTTCGAAACCGCGTACAGATCGATATCGCCGAATTCAGTATCAGCCTCGGTGAGGGCACGCTCCGCCAGGCCGAACAGCGATACGGCATAACGGGAGGCAGGCTCAGTGTTCAGTGCGATCGAATGACACTTATTCGATTCGTAAACGGCGACTCCGCCGTGTTCGCTTGTTGTGTCGATTGCCAGAATTCGCATTCGAAATCATTATACCCACAGCGTGGGTGTCCAAAAGGGTTGTTTCGCTAATGAAGCAATGCGGGACACCTTGCTTCAAGTCCGCGCGCGGGCTGGGAACATCAATCAGCCGTTGTACCAGCGGCATGATTCCGCAACAACTGCACAAGCCGACAAAAGCGGCTTAAATATTCCGAAGTTCATCCTCAGTTAACCCGAAATAGTGGCCGATCTCATGCAACAGCGTATCCCGAATCTGCTGCGCGATTTGTGCATCTGTTGTGCAGACAGCCTCAATGCTCTTCTGATAAAGGAAGATATGATCAGGAGGATCGGCGGAAAATACGCTCTTCATGGTCCGCGGAACTCCAGAAAAGAGGCCCAACAGCAGGCCGCGTCGGCCGGGTTCGCGCGGCGGCGAGTCCTCGACGATAATTGCAAGGTTAGCCAGCCTGCTGCGAAACGGCTCCGGCAGGCTGTTCAGGGTCTCTTCAACCAGCCGCTCAAATCGCTCACGCTCCACGGATTCATTTTACACGTTCAGCTCAGTCCCGCGCGCTGACGACGCTAAGAGGAAAAGTGCGAGCATGCATATTGTGTGCGCTTCCCTGCGGAATCTGCCTGGAAAAACATGCTTTGATTCGGCTTCCAAGGAAATGTGGTTCGGCTGGATTTCAGCCGATGGCGCTGGAACTCGGAGTATCTCGAACCGACTATGCTAGAATGACAGCGAATGCGGCCAGCCGGGGTTTTTCCAAATGTTATTCGAACCCATTACTTTTCGGATGGCGCGGAAAAGGTCCTTCCAGGATAGCTGAGGGTGGTATTTGTCAGTCAGGTGAGAGATCAGATCGTACTGATTTCATAGAAGTAACCGGGGGCTTTGGCCTGGCCACGGAGGAAAAGAATCCTCCAGTCCGAAAGGACCATGCCATACTGAACTTTACAGCGTCATGTGTGCTGACACCCATTCATTCGCCTTGGGGATTCTAAGCCTGCGAACCAGTCAGACTGCAGTTCATCGATTTCTTGGTGAAGTAGTCCTGCTGGGAGTTAGCGCCAATGCGATACACCACGCATGGGTTCCAAGAGGTTTAAGGAACCGGAATCAAAGTCTAAAACGTAGTAGGATTTTCTTTGGAAAGGGCCTTGGCTATTTAAAGCCGCCGGGCGCCGCGGTTTCGGCCCGCGAGAATGCTCATGAACTCATCGGGTGAAAGAAATCAAGACATTGCGTCCCGGCAGTAGGGCGTTCCGTGGACATTGAAGACGCGGCGGGCATCGCGAGCAGTACCGGATGCATCTTAGAAGTGATTCTTAAAATCGCTTGTCTTTCCTACGGGCAGAAATCCATGGCCTGCCGGGTCGCGCGACAGGCAAGCGCAAACTGCGTCAAGACCTCAACAGAATTTGGGCCGTCGGCCGTGACAGAGCTCGATCTCCGGCTGATGCTCGAAACGTATGAACGATCCACGGGGGTCAGGGCCATGGGTGGGGCCCGCACTCTCGAGGGCACAATGAGGATGCCGATATCCAGACCAGAACGTCTGGGAGGCGGCGTATCTTCCATTCTCATGGAACCCTGCAGTCACATGGATTGATCCATGTCGGAAATTGTGAAAACCTCGGTTCGTCCGCTTGGAGCTACGGAACTGCTGACGCTGCTGCTCGAGGTCAGCGAGCAGATCACCTCCACGCTCGACCTCGAAGTGTTGATGGTCCGCATTGCCGAGCTTGTTAAGCGGGTCATCGACTACAAAGCTTTCGCCATCCTCCTTCTGAATGAAAAAACCCAGGAACTCAGAATCCGCTCGAGCGTCGGCCACCCGGAGGAACAGGCTCGTGCACTTCGAATCAAGGTGGGCGAAGGGATTGTTGGCCGGGCGGCCCTCGAGCGCCGTTCGATTCTGGTCAATAACGTTCAGTCTGATCCCTCATACATTGAGTCCCTGCCCGAAATCAGGTCTGAATTGGCCATCCCGCTGATTTTGAAGAACCGCGTGATCGGCGTCATCGACCTTGAAGCGGATGTGCCTGATTTCTTTACCGAACAGCATGTGAATCTGCTGGAGCTTCTGGCTGGCCGCATGGCCATGGCGATTGAGAACGCCCGGCTCTACCGGCGAAGTGTTCGTCAGGCCCGGACTCTGCAGTTACTGAATGAAATCAGCCGGGAACTGAGTTCGGTGCTCGTGCTCGGCGAATTGCTTCGCAAAATCGGGACGCTGGCCAAGCGTCTGGTGGATTATCACCGCTTCAGCATTATGCTCGCGGATGAACAGGCGAAGACCTTTAACTCCGTCTTGACATTGCGGCAGGATGAAAGTCTTCCGGACAAGACAACGGTCCGATTTGGCCAGGGCATTGTAGGGGCAGCCGCCAGTTCACTTCAGCCGGTCGTCGTTCCTGACGTCAGCAAGGACCCTCGATATATCCGCATCAATCCTGAGACGAAGTCGGAGATGGCTGTACCGCTGATTTATCACGGCCGCGTTATCGGCGTCGTGGACCTTGAAAGCTCCAATCTCAATTACTTTACGGAAGAACATGTCCGGATTTTTTCCACCCTGGCCCCCCAGATTGCCATTGCTATTGAAAATGCGCGACTTTATGAGAGGGCGGTCCGCAGTGAATCCCGACTGGAGCGCGATCTGAAGCGCGCACAGGAAATTCAGATGCTCCTGATGCCTGGGACTTCACCGAATATTCCCGGTTTGGAAGTCGATCTGCGCTTCCAGCCCGCGCGGCAACTCGGCGGCGACCTTTATGACTTTCTCAAATATGGCAAGGACCGTCACGTGCTGGCCGTGGGCGATGTAAGCGGCAAGGGAGCGCCGGCAGCGCTTTACGGAGCGCTGGCGGGAGGAATTCTACGCAGTCTTGCTCCATTGCGCCTTCCGGTGCCTGAAATGCTTCGAAGGCTGAATGCAACGCTTCTGGAACGGAGAGTGGAGGGCCACTTCATCACGCTGGTATATGCCGTTTGGGACCCAAAGACGATGGAAATGCACCTTGCAAACGCGGGGATGCCGCTTCCTCTGCTCATCCGGAACGGGCGATGCCGCCCCGTCCAGGCCGAAGGGATTCCCCTGGGTCTGCTGGAACATACGGAGTATCAGCAGGTTTCTCTTCAACTGAAGAAAGGAGACCTGCTGGCATTTTTCTCCGATGGTCTGGGTGAAGCCATGAATCCCGAACTCCAGGAATTCGGTACCCGGCATGTTGCGCACATCTTGCGCGAGAATGCTGACCGTCCTCTCCATGAAATCATTGACGTGTTGTTTGGAGAAATCGCCCGGTTCGAGGCGGGATTGCCGCAGCGCGACGACCAGACGCTGGTCCTGGCTCGCGTGCGGTGAACCAGACATTAATATGGGGACGGAACAGAACAATTCGAGCGTCGTCAACGCAGGAGCACAGCCAGAAAGGTTAATGACGGACTATTTCCATTACGTGGGGAATCAATTGCAATGCGAGGGAGTTCCTCTGGCGGAATTGGCTGCTCGATATGGCACGCCCGCGTATATCTACAGCCGCTCGGCTATCGAAGGAAACTTCGCTTATATTAAGGGCCATCTGACCGGCCTCCCACACCTGGTTTGCTATTCGGTCAAGGCGAATTCCAATCTCAGAATCCTCAACCTCTTGCGGCAGGCTGGCGCAGGTTTCGACATTGTTTCAAGAGGCGAATTGGCCCGCGTCCTCAGGGTGGGGGCGAGGCCGGATACGATCGTTTTCTCGGGGGTCGGCAAAGACGAGACCGAAATCGACGCAGCGCTTGCCGCCGGCATTCTGATGTTCAATGTGGAATCATCCGGAGAGTTGGAGGCGATCGCGAGTCGTGCCCGCCACCTCAAGAAACAAGCCAACATCTCCATCCGCGTAAATCCTGACGTTGAGGCGGATACCCATCCCTATATCTCAACGGGGCAATTCATCCATAAATTCGGCGTACCCAAGGACCAGGCTGTGGACCTTTTCCGGCGCGCCGCGAGCGTGCCTGAGTTGTGCGTACGCGGAATCGCCTGTCACATTGGGTCGCAAATCCTGGATGTCAGCCCTTTCGTCCAGGCACTCGATGAAATTCTGGACCTGGCCCGGGCGCTGGGACGTGAGGGCATCCGGCTGGAGTTTCTCGATCTCGGCGGAGGCTACGGTATTCGGTACGTGGATGAAAGCCCGCTTGAAATGGACCGCCTGACCTCGGAACTCAAACGGCGGCTGACGGGAACTCCTTACCGCCTGATCATGGAGCCGGGGCGTGCACTCGTCGGCAATGCCGGCGTTCTTTTGACACGGGTTCTCTACATCAAGAACACCGGAAAAAAACACTTCGTGGTAGTGGATGCAGGAATGAACGATCTGATGCGGCCGACGCTCTACGGCTCATTACACCAGATTGTCCCTGTCGAACGACGCAGTGAAAGAACCTTTACAGCTGATGTTGTTGGTCCGCTCTGTGAAACCGGTGACTTCCTGGCCCGCGACCGCGAAATGCCCTGCGTCGAACCAGGAGACCTGGTTGCCGTCATGACGGTGGGCGCATATGGCTACGTGCTGTCTTCAAATTACAATTCCCGACCGCGCCCGCCGGAATTAATGGTGTCCGGCACCACTGCCGAATTGATTCGCCCGCGCGAAAAATTGGAGGACTTGATGGCTGGAGAAGTAATGTGACGCAGGGAATGCACAGCATCGGAGCCCGTCAACGCTTTCTGCACAAATCAAGTTCCTATCGCTCACCCCACTTGAGCTTCTGGCGGAGGATATCGAAGTAGTTTCTGTGCGGGGGCTGGATCAGTTCAATATAGGAATCGGACTTCCGGACCCGAACGATGTCTTCGCTGTGAGTCGCAATGCCCACCTGGCCATCAACCGTCAAATAGGCGGCTTCGCGCTGGCTCTTCACTACAATTTCGATGATGGCAGAATCGCGGAGCACCAGCGGGCGGTTGGTGAGCGTGTGTGCGCAAATAGGAGTGACAATGAAGGCCTCAACGGAAGGGGAAACAACAGGACCGCCGGCCGCCAGCGAATATGCGGTCGAACCCGTGGGGGTTGAGACGATCAAACCATCGGATTTGTAGTTCGAGATGAACTCGCCGTCAGTATAAACCTCAAAATCCTGGATTCGCGCAATGGCTCCTTTATTCAGGACCACGTCATTCAATGCACGGAAGGTGGAAAGCACCTCATCCGCACGGATCAGTTCGCCTTCAATCTGGACCCGCTTCTCGGAGCGATAGTTTCCTGACAGTACTCCTTCAAGGGCGGGATAGAGTTCATCGCGCGTAATCGCCGTGAGGAAACCAAGGTCTCCCAGGTTGACCGCAAAAATAGGGACTTGCCGGCGGCAGATTGACCTGGCGGCGGCAAGAAGCGTACCGTCGCCACCCAGCACGACCAGCAGATCGACTTTCCCGGGAAGCTCGTTCCGAGTCAGGCATTTTTCCGAGCTTTCAAGAATGGAGCCGGTCTCTTTGTCAATCAAGACCTCGATGTCGCGCTCACGCAGCCAATCCACGAGCGGCGGAACGATCTCGCGAATCTCCGCTTTCTTGGGTTTTGAAACAATCCCGATCTTCTTTATTGTCATAACGATTTAAAATCGCAGTGATTTGATTGCAGGCTGCTCTTCATTCTTCCGGGTCGATAGATCATTCTAGACACTTTTTGGCCAAATAGCATGCAGGAAAAATTCCCGGTTGCCTGATGCGCCGGGAAGGACGCTTTCAACGCGACCCATCCCGGTGAAACCAAGTTCTGTAATTTTCCGCGCCACTTTGTTGATTGCTTCTTCATGCAGCTTCGGATCGCGCACCACGCCGCCTTTACCAACCTGGTGAGGGCCGACCTCAAACTGGGGCTTGACCAGCACGAGAATATCAGCGTCTTTGTCCAGCAAGGGCGGCAGAGCGGGAATAATCAGCGTGGCGGAAATGAAGGAGACGTCCATCGTGACGATTGCTACGCGCATGCCAATCTGCCCAAGCGTAAGGTAACGGGCATTGGTTTTCTCCATGACCGTGATGCGCGGGTCCTGCCGTAATTTCCAATCGAGTTGATTGGTTCCTGCGTCCACCGCGATTACGCGGGCGGCGCCACGTTGAAGGAGACAATCCGTAAATCCTCCAGTCGAGGCGCCGATGTCCAGACAGAGCTTTCCCGAGGGATTCACGTGAAAATAATCGAGCGCAGCCTCAAGCTTCAACCCTGCCCGGCTGACATATCTGAGCGGTGCGCCCAGCAGACGCAATCGCGCTTCGGGATTGACGAGCGTGCCGCAGTTTTCGAGCTTTTGTTCGTCCACCAAGACCTGCCCGGCAAGAATCAGCGCCTGGGCTTTCTGGCGGGACTCCGCAAGCCCACGCTCTACAAGAAGCCTGTCAAGGCGTACCTTTTGTTGCCGCTTAGGACCCATCTACTGGAAGCTTAACTGCGGATGGGTCAGAAAGGAAGCATGCATGGGTCTCGTTGAAAGACGCAAAAGACGTGTGGTTGCTGGAAGAGTACGGCGCCCCGAAACGCTCACAGAGCAAACTTTCCTCAGCAGGGCCGCCCATGGTGCTGACGGGATGGAGGCTGCGCCCGTGCAGGCCACGCAATTGTCGGCTTTCCGCGTATATTCCAGTGGCATTTTGCGATAAGATCATTTGCGCAAATCACGCCTTGCGGCCCTGGCTGCGAAGGCTGCCTCGGAGGAATGAGGCTCATTCATATCGTCAGCATGCAGGCTTGCACGGAAGGAGGAGATCGATGCGGGGAAGTGGGATGACGCGGCGGGATTACCTGAAGCTGATAGGAGCGGGCGGCACGATGGCCGCGGTGGCTGCGGCCACTGGATGCACTTCGGGACAGTCGCCCGCACCCAGACAGGCCCAAACCGAAGGGCCGGGCGAACCTGCCTCAGCTATCGCGGATCGCGAGAGGCGCATGAAGTGGTGGCACGAAGCGAAATTCGGGATGTTCATTCATTGGGGACTCTATAGCGTTATTGGTCAGCATGAATGGGCCATGGAAAAAGAAGGCATTCCTATACCGCAGTATGAACTGCTGGCCAGGCATTTTACTCCCAAGCCGAATGCCGCACGTGACTGGGCAAAGCTGGCCAAACGGGCTGGTCAGAAGTACATGGTGATGACGACGAAGCACCACGAGGGCTTCTGCCTGTTCGATACCAAGCTCACGGACTACTGCGCGCCCAAACAGGCTTGCGGGCGGGATTTGGTCAAGGAATTCGTCGAGGCCGCGCGCGCCGAAGGTATGCGCGTGGGCTTCTATTACTCGCTGATGGACTGGCATCACCCCGACGGAGCGCGGTGCGCCACGGACGAAGCGGCGCGCAAACGTTTTGTCGAATATACGCACGGCCTGATCAGAGAACTGATGACGAATTACGGCAAGGTTGACATTCTCTGGTATGACGTGGACTGGCCCCTGACCGCTGAGCAGTGGGAATCGAAAAAGATGAATGACATGGTTTTCCAGCTACAACCGGACATTATTGTGAATAACCGGAACGGTTTGCCTGGAGATTTTTCCACGCCCGAGCAGCATATTCAGGCGTCGGAAAAAGGCAGGGCGTGGGAGACCTGCATGACCATGAATGACAGTTGGGGTTACCAGAAGGCTGATGACGACTTCAAGTCTCCTAAGACGATCGTGCGCAACCTGATCGAATGCGCGCGGGGCGGAGGGAACTATCTGCTGAATATCGGGCCGAAGCCGGATGGATCCGTGCCGGAAGAAGAAGTTCGCACGCTCGAAGCCGTGGGGAAGTGGATGGACAAGAACGGCCCGACGATATACGAGTCCGAGCGATGTAATGCCAGCCCTACAACCTACGCAAATTTCACGCGCAAAGGGAACACGCTTTATATTCATGTACACTTTTGGCCGGACGATACGCCGGCGGCAAACTGGCTGTCTTTCTTCCGGCCGCAAACGGTCGTGGCGGTGGGAGGGTTGCAAACAAAGGTGAAGTCAGCGCGGCTGTTTGCGTCGGGTAAGAAAGTGGATTTTCGGCAGGATGATATCTCGGTCCAGTTTACGGGCTTGCCCACTAAGGCTCCGGACGACCCTGTCACTGTCATCGAGGCGGAATGCGAGTCAGAGCCTATCGTCAACGGGCTTTACGTGCGGGAACATCGAGAGCGTTATAAGGTTGGCGTCAGCGAATCGTAAGGGCTGATTTAAAAACGGCCTGCGGAGTTATCAACCCGATAATCAGCTTCTGAAACGTGGAAGTGTGCCTGGGTGCGCACATGCTTTCCATCAAAGGCTGAAAAGAATCTTCAGGCTGCTGTCCGGGTTATGCATCCTCTGTAGCCCAATCTCGATGTCCTTGAGGGGTAGCCGGTCCGTTACCACGCTCTTAACATCGATTGCACCCCGTTCGAGCAGCGAAATGGCTACAAGGAAGTCTTTTGGCGTATAGACGCGCGCGCCGGACGTGCGAATTTCCTTGAAAACCAGATTGAGGACGTCCACTTCCGGTACTGATTTCGGCAGGCCGACAAAAGTGATGTGGCCGCGCACTTTGCAGCACTGAACGGCATCCCGGTAAGCTGCCGGTGCTCCTGTTGCTTCGAAAACGTGGTCCACAAAATTCTCTCCCATCAGCTTGCGAATTGCCTCGGCGGGCTTAACTTCCAGCGGATTAACAACGGCAAAGCCCATCCGCCCTGCCAGTTCCCGTCGGAACGGCATCGCCTCAGACACCAGAACATGCCTTGCGCCAACAGCCCTGAGCACCTGGGCAATAAGATTTCCAATCGGCCCGGCGCCTGTAACCAGTGCAGTATCGCCGGCAGTAAATCCTGATATTCGGACCACATGGACCGCCACCGAAAGCGGTTCCACAAGCGCTGCCTGTTCGTCATCAACCCCGGGAGGCACGGGAATCAATTGTTCCGGGGTCGTTTTGACGTATTCCGCAAATCCGCCGTCCGCGTCAATGCCAAGCAGGCCGAGTTTTTCACATACATGAGCGTTTCCCTCGCGGCAAGGCACACATCGGCCGCAGGAAATAAGCGGGAAGACGGCTACGCGATCACCTTCCTTCAACTTGGATTCGGCAGGCGCGCGCGTTTTCGCAATGGCGCCGAAAATCTCATGGCCCAGCACGCGAGGCGGTACCACTCGAGGGTGCTTTCCCGCGTATATCATCATGTCAGTCCCGCAAATGCCCGCATACCGGACCTTCACGAGTATTTCATTCGGACCGAGTTCGGGTTTTGGCCACTCCTGAAACCTAAGACTTTCCACTCCTGTGTAAACGCCTGCCAGCATCAGAATTGTCCTTTCCTCTATTCATTGCCGTTCCAACCCGAAACCGGCTGGAGAATTGCTGCATGCTGCCGTGTGAAATGACCGCCACGAACCATGTTATTTCCATAGGCCGGAGATGACAACGTGATTCAACACTATTCAATAAAATAGACAGAAGCGGCCGGCATCCATTGCATGGTGTTTCCGCCGGCTTTGCAGGTTGCTGAAAGGCGGCTTGGTGCCTGTCATTTCGCGCGAAGCCCTGTCCTGGAGGAGATGAAGCGAGAAATCTGTTTTGCCCAGGCAACTGAGAACAACAGCAAATTCCTCGGGGTGACATCGACAGAGAGATTTTCAGCAACCTGTCAGGGTTCAATGCCGATTAGAACTTCAGTTTGTAGAAGCGCGCGGCGTTACCGCCATAAACGGCTTCCAGAGACGCAGCGTCAAGGCGCGAGTTGATTATCGATTCTAAAGCTCCTATCACCTGATCGTAGCTCCCGGCCAGAAGGCAAACCGGCCAGTCGCTCCCGTACATCACGCGATCGGGCCCAAAGCATTCTACGACATGCTCGATGTAAGGACGCAGATGTTCAGGTTTCCACGAATCATGGTCTGCTTCCGTGACCATGCCTGAAAGCTTGCAGTACAGGTTTTCGTTCCGGGCCAGATCACGAAGCATTGATTTCCAGGGCTCCAGTTTCTGTGTGCGGATCTCAGGCTTGGCAATATGATCGATAACAGCACGCAGTCCCGGCACCCTCTTCAGCGCCTTTGCGACGTATGGCAAATGGCGCGGCTTGACCAGAAAATCGAAAGGGAAATCCGCCTCAGCAATCGCTCGCAGAGATTCAAGAACCGGCGGACGAAGGATCCAATCGTCCGCAGGAAGTTCCTCCAGCATGGGGCGAACGCCGACAAACTTCCTGTTGCGTCGGTAGCGCTCAAACAATGATGGAAAGTCTTCGCTCTCCAAGTCGAGCCATCCCACCACGCCTGCAACGAAGTCGTGGGCTTCAGCAATTCCAAGCAGGAAATCCGTCTCGCCAACGGTAGGAGCGGCCTGGACAAGCACAGTTTTATCGATCTTGTGGCGTACCAGGCTTGGCTTCAGGTCTTCGGGCATGTAATCCCTGTACAGGATTTTCATTTCCGGCTTCATCCATGAATAGTCGCCCCTTGAGACCTTCCAGAAGTGCTGATGACTGTCAATCCTCATTGCCTCACCTCACGTTGCTCCCTTCCACTCGGAGATACGGCTGGAAGCCACCGATTTTACCAGTGAAAGCAGTGATTTTATGCACAAATAGGTCCTGAAGCGGAATCCATAATAAACTGAAAGTTTGTTTTTATTCGGACTGCTTGGGAATTATGAAAGACCAGCGCGGACAATTATTCCTCCTCGCTCTGTTTCGCACCTCGCGTAGCATCGCCGCGGGAATGATCACGATTGCTTTCCCGTATCTTGTGTTGAGGTATCGGCATTACAGCCCCTTTCAACTCGGCCTGCTCTATACTTCAGCAGCCGTCTCGACGGCGTTCTTGGGACTGCTGTTCGGATTTTTGACAGACGTTTGGGGTAGAGGTAAAACCCTGTTTCTCGTGGGGCTGTTGCTTCCGCTGAGTTCTGCTCTGGTATTTATCTCCAGCCGATTGCCGGTTCTGTTTGTTGCCACGTCTCTGGGCGGCTATTCCGCCACGGGATCTTTGATGACCGGCGGAATCGGCGGCGCGGCACAGCCCATCCAGAATGCTGTCATCGCCGATTTGACCACGCCCGAAAACCGAACGTTCTATTTTTCCATTCTGACGTTCCTGAGCGGCGTGTGTGGAGCGTTTGGAGCGTTGCTAGCAAGGCACGGGGAGGTTCGGCATATCTTTTTGTACGCCACATTCATCGCCGGCTCTGGCCTCGCGCTCCTTCCATTTATCAAAACAACCAGTGTACGGGGCACTCTGCGACGGCTGCACAGCAAGATTGTCATCGGCAAGTTTACCGTGACAGGAATGCTTAATGGCTTCACGCAGGGGCTGGTGGTTCCGTTTCTGATACCGTTCTTTGTGATTGTGTATCATGTTCCCAAATCAGAGATGGCGGTTTACGCATTTGCCGGCGGTCTGCTGGCAGCATTGGCCCTGCTCGCGGCACCGCGCCTTGAGCGGGGGCTCGGCTTTGTTAAGACCATAGCTGTGACGCGCGGGCTTGGAACAGTGCTTCTTTTGTTGCTGCCCTTTTGTCACGTTTATGCAATCGCTTTAATCATTTATCTGTTGACGCCGGCATTGCGCGTGACCGCAGTGCCGGTGCAGCAAACGGCGCTCACGGAGATGGTTAATCAGGATGAAATTGGGCGGGCGCTCGGAATCAACCAGGTGGCACGGCTGGGAGCTTCTTCCGGGGGCATTACGCTTACCGGCTATCTGTTCAATATTTCGGAAATTGCTGCGCCTTTCTGCATCTATGCAGTGGTCATGGCTGCAAACATCTGCCTTTACTTCCGCTTTTTTCACCGGAGTTATGGACGTGGTTTGAGCAAGGCATGACATCGACTGGCTCTCTCCTCATTATTCCGACCAGAGGAAATTGCAGTTTGCCATCCATAAGGGCCGTCATCCAAAGTGGCCCTTGCGGCGTGATATTTACTCCTGCAAATCCGGTCTGAAAAGAATCAAGGTGTCATGCTGAGCGAAGCAAAGCATCTCAAATACGTGGATCGTTCGCAGCGCTTACGATGGCAAGCGTAGAATCCGTTTTTCAGCAACCTGTTCGATGTTCATGGAACTTTGCCTGTCAAACAGCACTCAATCCGGGCCCACCAAGTTTTGCTGTGTGCAGCTTGCCATCTCGAACCTCGAACAATCCGGGAAATTTCTTAAGCCACGGTTTGTTCGCTGCGGGCACGTATTCTCTGGCGTTGGATTCCAGGGTGTCGATGGGGCCGACATGGGCGGCGATTCCAGCGGATTGAATCAGTGAGGCACCGGGGCACGTCAGGTCCTGAGCCGTCATGTACATTTTGAACTTTTGGGCTGCGGCGTTCAGCACTACGGACTGGCTTTGTCCTTTGCAGGCCTTCAACGCCACGCCCGTGTAGCCCATTTCGCGGCCGCGGAGAAGGGCGTCAAAGCCGGTCAGCGATTCATCCATGACGACAGGCTTTAATTTGGAAGCTGCGAAGAGCATCTGCGATGGATTGGCGATGAGATCCCGGGACTCCGGCTGCTCAAGATAAGTGATGCGATCATACCCGCCGGGTGATTTTTCCCTGATCCGGCGGATGAACTCGAGCAGGTAGTCGGCGTTTGGGCATTGCTCGTTGAAGTCCAGCGAATAATACCACCGGCGAAGCCCCCGGCGGGTTTCGACTTCGGTCGCAACGCGGTCGATGTGGAGGACGCGCGCAAGGTCGCGCTCGAGATTGTTGCCGTCGAGCTTGATTTTGAGGTGGGTCAGGCCGTCGGCAATAATCCAGTCCTTGAGAGTTTGCGGAAGGCCGTCATTGAGGCGCTTTCTAACATCTGAAGCCTCGATGGGATCGGACGCCCCAACCGAATGATTGCACCACACCCATGGCTTGGGTTTTTGCAGCAGATACTGGCTTGGATATTCGCCCTTGAATTCGGGCGAGAGATATCTGCCCAAGTCATAGCTCATGAATTCCGGGCCATAAGTCAGGTAGCAATTAAGACCATGGACTTTGCCGAACGCATCATGGATAGCTGCGTCAAAGGGACTTGCCGTGACCAATGTGCAGAGCTTCGGGACCGGCTCTTCGAGATGCATCGCCTCAGAGACTTCGCGCGCAGCCCGAAGATAATCCGCCTCAAGTGCAAAATTAATATCAATAGGATGGCCCGGCTCGTTGTAGCTTTCCGTGATCCTGGCGATTCGCTCGGCGAGGCGCTTCATCGCGTTGAGGGTCGTGTCATAGGAGAGCGTCTTTGATGGAAACGCCCATTCGTTGCCCATCGTCATCGAGCCAAAACCCTCGGCCACCCGACCGCCGACGGTTTCCACTCTGCAACGAACGTTCAGGAGAGTCACGCGATCAACGCTCCGGCCGCCGAATTCGTAGGGAGTGCGGTAAGGAAAATTCTCATAGCTGACACGGATTCCCTTGATCCGGATGTCGCTGGACTTCCGCCTCGGAGCGGCGACCGTCATCATGCGTTTCGTCATTTGCGATAAGGATATCGCTCCGACGCCGGCTTTTAAAAACTTTCGCCGAGTGCTTTTACTGCGCAGGTCCAAAACGGCCTCCCTGTGGAAAGTGAACCGGCAGCCTGCTACGCCCCTTCATACGCTTCCCGGATTATCGACTTGAGGTAATCCAGATTTTCTTTGGCCGACTCCATGACCTTCGGAATCGCCTCGCGCGAAATTGCAATGCCCTGGCGGTCAGCTGCGCCGGGAATTGCGAATTCCTGCTGCAATGATACAGGACCGTGGAAGTCTGACTGCGCGACGAGCTTGAAGAATTCCTTCCAGTTTGACATCCCTTTGCCCATGGGACAGGTTTCAGCGCGCCACTGATGAGCGCCGGTTTGCTTCCAAACGAAATCTTTTGCCGCCACCATCTTCAGACGAGGGAGCACCAGGTTTGTAGCGATTCGCCATCCGCTGACGCCTCCTTCCATGGTGGCCTGGCACAAGTCGAAGTAGAAACCGCACCACTGCGGATCGAGCGGCTCGATGACGCGTGCCATGTCCCAGATGGCCTCGCCGATGTAATGAGGGTGATTGTGATAACCCACTTGCATCCCATGGTCCTTTGCCAGTTCAACCAGGCCGCGAAGCTGTCGCCCGGCTTCATCAACTTCCCGCAGAACATTTACGAGCTTGTAGCGGTAATAGCCGGGTTTCAGGAAAGGGATGGAGAGTTTTCCCGCCGTGCTGATGATCGGCCCTGCGGTGGGATCATCCGCCGAAAGCAGCGCCGTCGTGATCATCGGGACTTCAAGCCCTTCTTTGCGGATCGTTTCCACCGCTTTGGGAAGGTCCGTTGCTACGCGCTCCGGAAGAACGTGTCCTTCCGGACGGACGGTCAAGTCAATTCCGTCAAAGCCGGCTCGCTTGGCGTTCTGTGCCAGTTCCCGCCAATTCAATTGGGGGACCGGCTTTGAGAACAGACAGAGGGTCCCGCGGAAAGCTTTGCGAGCAGGGTTTGGCGTGGCTAGCGGGTGGGCGATCGAGCTTAGCATCGCACCAGCCGCAGAAGCTTGAAGGAATTCACGCCTTGACACCTTGTTATTCACTTGGATTCTCCTTCTTCAGGGCAGTCCAAAGCAAAGGATGTTCGGGCCGACCGCCAGCGCTATGTACTGCCTCCCGTTCACCGTGTATGTCATGGGCGAAGCCTTGTTCTCGCCATTCGTCGGGAAGTGCCAGAGTGCTTTCCCGTTGCGGGAATCAGCGGCCACAATATTACCACTCGGGTCGCCATAAAAGAGCAGACCGCCGGCAGTTGCCAGCACTCCCGCGTCCCTCTTGCCTTCGACCGGCCCGATCTGCGGGATTCTCCAGACGGCTTTTCCAGTATCGATGTTAATGGCTTCGAGGTATTTCCGGCCGACTTCATCTCCAGTGTTCGTCGCATTCCAGTTACTGCCGGAAAGCTTCATAACGCACTTCTCCAGGGCCATGACGTAGTAGAGACGGTTCGCGGGATTGAATGCCGTGGCATTCCAATTCGTGCCATACTCGCCGGGACAGAGGGGACCATTGACTGGAAGGAGTTCCGGCCGGCCGTCAGCACCAATTCCGCTGGCCCACGTCACGCGCACGAAAGGTTTGGCCAGCAAGACGCATCCGCTCGTGCGGTCAAGCACATAAAAGAAACCATTCTTGTCCGCATGCAGGAGGAGTTTGCGTTGTTGCCCTTGGAACGTTGTATCCACAAGGACCAGTGGAGCGTTTGAGTCCCAGTCATGGGTGTCATGAGGCGTGACCTGGTAATACCACTTCAGTGTGCCATCGTTTGGGTTCAGTGCCAGAATGCAGTTCGTGTAAAGGTTATCTCCCGGGCGACCGCGGTCGTCGGAATCGGGATAAGGATTTCCGGTGGGCCAGTACAGCGTATCGGTTTCCGGATCGTAAGAGCCCGTCAACCAGGTTGCTCCGCCTCCCGTTTTGGGTGGATTGCCACCCCAGGTTTCGGCTCCGGGTTCGCCCTTTGCGGGAATGGTCCAGCGCCGCCAAAGGCGTTTCCCGTCGGAAGCCCTGTACGCGGCAATAAATCCGCGGATGCCCCAATCGCCACCGGAAACGCCGGCGATCACCATATCCTTGACCACGAGTGGGGCCACGGTTGAACCATAATGCATCGGCTCATCCGGCATGATCACTTCCCACACTAATTTCCCCGTTGTACGGTTCAAAGCAATCAGGTGGGCGTCGTCTGTCACCATGAAAGCCTTGTCGCCGAGGATGGCCATCCCACGGTTCGTGCCGAGCGCCGCATCACCCGTCAATATCCGGGAGCGCGGGCGCGAATAGGACCAGATTTCCCGGCCAGTTGCAGCGTCCAGAGCAAATGCCTGGTGCGGCCCTGTCACGTACATGATCCCATCCGCTGCCAGAGGTGTGACCTCAAGACCGAAATACTTCATGTTTTCTTTAAAGTAAGCGGTGTCCGGGAGGAACTGCTTCCAGAGTGGAACGGTGAAAATCCATTTCAGGCGTAATTGGCCTACGTTGGTGGTGTTGATTTGTGTTAACGGGCTGAAACGATTTCCACTCAGATTGCCGTTATAAGTCAGCCAGTCGCCAGGCTTCGGATACAGAATTCGTGGGAAGGGGATGCCGCTTGCTTCGGTGTGCTCCACTGTTTTCCCCAAGCCGGGTTTTACTCCTGTCAGGCTGCTGAGATACGCGATAAGATCTTGCAACTTCTCAGGGCTCACCTTGACAGATGGCATCGGTGATTTCGTCTCGGGGCTGATTGTCTCGATGGAATCTTCACCCAGCGGATGAAACTGACCATTCAAATCCTGGATAACCGTTTCGAAGTTAGTTCGGCTGCGAACAAAACCCTGCAGCGTTTTCCCGTCTCGCAAGTGGACCGTCACCATCTCGTAGCCGGGCGTGATGTTAGCGCTTGGATGGAGCAGGGATGAGCGGATTTCCCCGACGGTCATCTCCTGCCCAACATTTGACAAGTCCGGACCAACGGCTGAGCCTCTGCCGAAGACCATATGGCATGAGGTACAGCGGCCTTCGCCGAAGAAAAAACGTTCTCCCGCACTGCGGTCCCCCGATACGGGAGCTTCCGCAGCGGGAATGTTCAGGGACCGAATAAGGGCGGCGAGGGCATCGAGATCGCCAGCGGGAAGGTTGAATGCTGGCATGCCGGCATCTGGAATTCCATTTTGGATAACGCTGCGCAACCAACCAGCGGACCGGCCCCGCAGGCTCCTCGCGGCAGCCAGCGGCGGGCCGTACTCGCCGCCGCGAGCGTCAGCACCATGACAGCCGGCACACTGGAGGGCAAATAGCTTTCTTGCTTTGTCCAACTGGGCTTGGGGCGGTGATGAGTTTGGACTCGATAGTCCGGCCAAACTGGCCGCAAACACCAAGACCGCCGCCTGTGCGCCCCATTTGAGCCTCCGGCGCATTGGAGATTGATTCGCGCTCCCGAATTTTGCACCCATTTTCGCAGTTCCGCGGAAGACCATTACCGAACCGGCCCTTTTGTATCAGATTCGGTGCCGATCGGCAAAGCGTAATTTCTCTAATCCGGTTTGGGAACACTCTCAGTTGGCCAAATAACCTCATCCACGGGGTTTTGCATCAAAGCTTTTCGGATTGCTGAAGGCCTGAATCGCGGTTACAGCCAGGTTTGTCAAGCAGAGATTTGAGTCCGCTTTGTCTGGGTCGAAAAAGCCTCTGCAGCTAAGTTGCGCGGCAAGCGGCCAGAGTGTATTGTATGATATTCGATATCAGCGCGTTAGGGGATAAAGTCCCTTCAGTGGAGGAGAGGGCTAACAAGACAGTTTGCACTGGGGCCTTGGATTCTTTTCACTGGTATGAGCCGAGTTGGGAGAGTGTATTATATTTTGGTTGCGACCCGTTCTTAACTACCGCTTTAAGGACCCGTTCCCGCTACAGGACGTCTTGGCATTGATGATCTCAACCGCGTCAGCGGGGTTTTACGTGAGTGCAAGCAGTCACGCTTGGATTCAAGTTTGGGAGGAATGGCGGGCGGGTTAATCTTTTGTTCCGAGTTGGACCGCCGCCTGAAGCCCTGTTGAATGCTTGAGCCCGCTGGGCTGTCTGGCGTGAGTGCGAGCGATTCCATCAAAGTGAAGGGATAGAGCGTTTTGAAAAGATATAAAATCATCTGCCTTTCAGTGGCTGCGTCTCTGGGGCTTGTGTGCTGGGCGGCGGAATTCGGCCGAGCCGGGGGCGTTAAGGCTGTTCATCGAACCAGACCAGTAGTTTCGATGGCACGATTGCCTCTAAGCTTTGAGAAGAACGAAGGCCAGACGTCACCGCTGGTGAGGTATCTGGCCCGAGGGCAAGGTTTTACGCTCTTCCTTACCCAAAGCGCAGCCGTACTTCAGCTCACAAGATTTGAAACATCGGACCGAAAAGCTAATGTCCCCGCCCTCAACTTTGGCCCATCGCAGGCAAGCAACGTGCTGCCATCGAAGGGCGATTCAGTCGTTAAGTTCGACCTCTCTCGTCATTCTTTCTCGAAGTCCGATGACATTGTAAGCCTGAAACTGTTGGGAGCGAATCCTCGCGCGAAATCGACCGGGGACGGGCAGCTTCAGGGCTATACGAGCTATTTTCTGGGGAGTGACCCCCGCAACTGGCATACCCGCATTCCCAATTTTTCTCGGGTGAGATTTCATCAGATCTATCCCGGCATTGACCTGGTTTATTACGGCCGCCAGGGTCGGTTGGAAAATGACTTCATCGTTTCTCCCGGATCTGACCCAAAACGAATCGGCCTGGTCCTGCAAGGCGCAAAAGATATGTACCTCAATCCTTCCGGCGACCTGGTGCTGAAGGTGCGCGGGGGCGAGGTTAGCTTTCAGCGACCGAGGGCCTATCAGGATAAAGATGGGCGCCACAAGGAGATCGATGTTCACTACGTTCTCCGGGCGGGAAACAGAGTGGCTTTTGCACTCGGGGATTATGACCGCGCCCAGCCTCTGGTGATCGATCCGGTCCTCACATACTCAACCTATCTGGGCGGCAACGGAGGCGATGTGGGCCGTGGCATTGCCGTTGATGCCTCCGGGAATGCTTATGTCACTGGACAAACGGCATCGCTCAATTTCCCCACAACATCCTCAGGCGTACAAACGACCAACGGGGGTGGAACGGACGTGTTCGTCACAAAGCTCAATCCGTCCGGCACATCGTTCGTTTATTCGGTTTACCTCGGCGGAAACGACAACGATTTTGGGAGCGGCATTGCGGTTGATTCCTCAGGTGACGCCTATATTACCGGCTACACTTCATCGGCCAACTTTCCCACCACGAGCGGAGCCTACAAGACGAGCTATGTCGGAAATACCGATGCGTTCCTGGCCAAGCTTGACCCTTCCGGAACAACGCTTGTTTATTCCACTTACCTTGGTGGCAGCGGGATCGACTACGGGCGCGCGGTTGCTGTGGACGCTTCGGGTGACGCCTTCGTTACCGGCTTCACGCAGTCTGGCGACTTTCCGACAATGAATCCTTTGCAGGGGAGCTTTGGAGGAGTCTCCGACGCGTTCGTCACGGAATTCAACCCTGGCGGCACGGCTCTGCTATTCTCGACGTACCTGGGTGGAAGCGGCGCGGATGAGGGGCTTGCCATTGCTCTCGACGGGTCAGGGAACCCGTACGTGGCTGGATACACGCTTTCTTCTGACTTTCCTACACAAAACGCCTTGCAGACAACTCTTGCAGGACCTTCGGACGCATTTGTCGCAGAGATCAATCCTGGGACCTCATCGCTGGTATTTTCGACCTATCTGGGCGGAAGCGGCACTGAAAGCGCGCAGTCGATCGCACTCGACGCGACCGGCAACATCTACGTTGCCGGCACAACGTCTTCAAGTGACTTTCCGGTGACGTCCGGCGCGGCCCAGGCAACTGTCGGCGGAATGGATGACGCATTTGTGGTTAAACTCAGCCCAGGTGGGGCGCAAAAGGTCTATGCCACATATCTTGGCGGCAGTGGCGAAGACCAGGGAAATTCGATTGCCGTTGATCCTTCCGGAAACGCCTTTGTAACAGGCCTGACGCAGTCGAGTAACTTCCCATTGGCGGACGCACTGCAAAGCACCTTGGGAATTACGGGAGCCGATACCTGCGGTTCAGCCCCCTGCGCTGACGTGTTTTTAACTGAACTTGGTCCGTCTGGGGCCCTTACCTATTCGACTTTTCTGGGGGGGAGCGACGCGGATTTCGGAAACTCCATCGCGGTTGATTCCGGAGGTGCGGCCTACGTGACTGGTGGTACGGCTTCAGGGAATTTCCCTGTAATTGCCGGCGCGCCCCAGGCAACTTACAGTGGAACCAGCTCGAGCACAAATGCTTTTATTGCCAAAATCAGTCCGCAGGATGCTCCGGCTGTCGCCTTCACTCCGCAAAGCCTCGATTTTGGAAACCAGGACGTCAACTTTGCCAGCAGTGCCAAAAGCGTGACGGTCGTCAACGAAGGAAGTGCGCCTCTATCGATCACAGGCATTGCAGCAAGTGGGCCGTTCAGCGAAACGGACAATTGCAGCACAGGCGTCGCAGCCGGCGGAGGAACGTGCACCATTCAGGTGACTTTCACTCCGACACAAACCGGCTCAGCCACGGGCCAGATCACAGTGACAGACAATGCCCAGGGGAGCCCTCAAACCATTTCGCTTTCAGGGACCGGTGTCACCGCCACCGGCGCTATAACGCTTACGCCCGGCAGCCTTTCCTTTGGTACTTTCACCGTCGGACAGACAAGCCCCGCACTGCCCGTACAGATTCAGAATACGAGCAATGTAGCTGTTAATATCTCCAGCATCACGGCCTCCGGCGACTTTGCGCAGACCAACGATTGTGGAACGCTTCCGGTAACGCTTAGTTCAGGCCAGTCCTGCACAGTGAATGTTACATTTACACCAACTTCGTCCGGCAGCCTGACGGGCACGTTGAGCATAACAGATGACGCGACCGGAAGTCCGCAGACCGCCTCGCTTTCAGGTACAGGCAATGCAGTCTTTTCGCTCTCGGCGAACCAGACGTCAAACGTCCTTCTGATCGGGACGCAATCAACGACATTTACCATCACGGCCACGGCCCCCTCGTCGTTCACAAGCAGCATCGACCTTTCGTGCTCCTCCGGAACCTGCACGTTCAGCCCGGCCTCCATCACGCCGGGACAGACCAGCACGCTCACTGTGAGCGGATTGTCCGCGAGTACTGCCAATCCGTTTGACTTTGACGTTAAGGGAACCAGTGGCAACCAGTCAGCTACGGCGTCATTATCCGTCCTTTTTTCGGATTTCTCACTTTCGGCCTCACCACCGCTTGTTACAGTTCCAGCCGGCCAGTCGGCAACCTACACCGTAACTGTGAACCCCATCAATGGATATAACCAGGAAGTTCTTCTCAGCTGTACGAACCTGCCGCAGCTGACAAGTTGCAGCTTTTCTCCATCCAGTCTCACGCTTGACGGGACAAATCCAGGCACTTCCACTCTGACAATCAAGACGACGGGGCCCTCAAGTTCCTACTCGGCGCCGCGGCCGCCGGGGCATCTGCCACCGGGGCCTTTGATGTTTGGCTGGTGGACGGTTTTGGCTGCACTTTGTACGATTCTTGCGGGCACTGCTCTATTTTTCGGGCGCCGCATGCCGGGAGCAATTCCATACAGACTTCGGACGGTTTTTGCTGTCCTGTTGCTGGTTGTCTCTCTTTCGGCGTTGGTTGCATCGTGCAACGACTACTATTATGGGCCCAATACGACTCCCGTAACTTCAGGGACGCCGCCGAATACCTATACTATTACCCTGGTAGGAACGATGCAGAGCAACAACAGCATCCAGCGAACGGCGGCAGTGAACCTCTCCGTCTCACCTTGAAGTTTTGAGACGGCATCCAAGACGGCGCATCTCAAGTGATGGCACGTGAGCAGGCGGTTCCGCTTCGCTGCAGAACGATCGCACTGCCCAGAATCGAACAAAATAGCGCAGCCCAAACCGTCTCGCCCTCATTGTTCAGAAGCAAACCTGCCCTACTCGTTCTCACCACGATTACCGACGTTATACTGAGCATATGCCGAAGCTGAGTGCAGGACTGCTGTTGTACCGCGTACGTGGCGGGCGACCCGAGGTGATGCTGGTCCACCCCGGCGGGCCTTTCTGGAGAGATAAGGACAGCGGGGCCTGGAGCCTTCCGAAAGGCGAAGTAGGTCCCACGGAAGACCCTCTCGAAACAGCCCGGCGAGAGTTCGAGGAGGAGACAGGCGTTCGCCCTCAGGGCGAATTGATCTCCCTTGGGGAAATCAGGCAAAAAGGCTGCAAGATTGTGCGTGCATGGGCCTTTGAGGGCGATTGTGATCCAACCTCAATCAAGAGCAATACATTCAGAATGGAATGGCCGCCGCGCTCGGGCAAACTTCAGGAATTTCCGGAAATTGACAAGGCGGAGTTCTTTACTTTGGCAGAGGCAAGAAAGAAAATAAACCCCGCGCAAGTTGCTTTCCTCGACACCTTAGAACGAATTATTGAACGGGAGTGATGACAGTTTTCGTGAGGCATGATTCCTGTTTCGCTGTGCTCAGGCTCCCCATAAATTGTGGCCGTCTGGCACCCCGGGCGCAGTTGACGGACTTGTGCCACCGATGGCACCGGTTCCCAAAGCATTGTAGGGTTATCCGCGAGGCTGATGATATGCCTTTCTGCCAATGTCCGCCCTTCTGACATTCTCGTCTGTTTGTGTGCGGCTTCGGTTAGATTTCGGCCGCCGCTTTTCGACCTTCTCCCGGAACGATCACTTGAAAACATCTGCGGCACTCAATCTGTTCGGGGGCGGATGGAGAACGACCGCATGGCCTTGAAGAATCCCGGGTTAATGCGCTCTTCAATTTGTGTACAGGATAGCAAGCGTGTGGCGTAAAATAGCCCGTCCCGTGATTTGGCGGCGCCAGGCTTGTCTGGCACTGTCAGGCGCTGCAACTGAAGACAGATTGAACAAATCGGCCTTCATTTTTCCTGCCGGAACTCGGTCGGCGGATTCGCGCTGCCGCGGCATTGCGGCAGGCGCCTTTGGCCGGCCGCGCGCTGCGTGCGGTGCCTCGAACTGCTTGAGGTGAGTGGATGAAACATGACGCTGCTGGCCCCAGCCATTTTCGATGGCTGCTGGTTGTCTGGATTGCCGTCATTGGCGCGATCAGCTATCTGGACCGCGTGAATATCTCCATCGCAGGCCACAACATTGCCCAGGAGTTTCAGCTCAGCAATCCTCAACTTGGCTGGGTGTTCAGCGCGTTTACGATAGGCTACATGCTTTGCCAGATTCCGGGCGGCTGGCTGGCGGACCGTTTTGGTCCGCGCAAGGTACTGACGCTGGGCGCCCTCTGGTGGGCCGTTTTTACGAGCCTTACGGCTTCCGTCCCAGGGGGTATCGCAAGCGCGCTGGTTTTTTTCTGGACAGTGCGATTTCTACTGGGCGTGGGCGAATCCGTGATGTATCCCAGTTCGAACCGCTGGCTCGCCAATTGGATTCCCACGGCCGAGCGCGGCCTTGCTAACGGCATTATCTTTGCCGGAGTGGGGGCCGGCGCGGCGTTCACGCCCCCGATCATTGCCACCATCATGCTGAGATATGGCTGGCGCGCTTCGTTCCATTTCTGCGCGCTGCTTGGAATCGTTGGCGGCCTTGTCTGGCTGTGGCTCGCGCGAAACAGGCCCGACCAGCACCCCTGGGTCAACAAAGCTGAGGTTGATTTCATCGCGCAGGGCATCGAAGGCCCAAGCGGAGAAAACCCTCAGCGGTTGTCATGGTCCGTGCTTTTCAGCAGCAAAGATGTATGGGGCATCACCTTCAGTTATTTTTGCTATGGATACACAGCGTATATTTTCTTCACCTGGTTCTTTCTTTATCTGACGACGGTGCGTGGACTGAATCTGAAGACAGGGTCTTATTACACGATGCTGCCGTTTGTTGCCATGTCCGTGTGCTCGGCGCTGGGGGGAGTTTTGAGCGATGCTGTCAGCCGGCGCTGGGGACGAAAGTGGGGCCGGTGCGGCGTGGGCACTCTGGGGCTGGGGGGTGCGGCGGTGTTTGTAGGGCTCGGATCGCTTGCCCACAGCGCTTCCACGGCCAGCATCATCCTCGCGGGCGGCGCGGGCTCGCTTTATATCGCGCAGAGTTCCTATTGGTCGGTTTCCGCAGACCTCGGCGGGGGCTCTTCCGGAACGCTCTCCGGCCTGATGAATATGGGCGCTCAAAGCGGCAGCGCGATCACCGCGGTACTCACTCCAGTGATTGCACTTCATTTCGGGTGGACGGCCTCGTTCGTAGTTGCCGGAGTTCTGTGCCTTCTTGGGGCCATCGCCTGGCTGTTTGTAGATCCGGAGAAGAAGCTTTCCACTGAGTTACCCTCAATCCCGTGATAATGTGTTGCCGCGCAGACGGCGTCTTCAGGTTGAAAGCTTCGGGCGGAAGAGTCTATGTGAAAACCAGCCCTGCAGCAGCAAGCTATGCTTGCCACGGTAAGGTGCAGAATCGAGTTGGCAACGACCCGGATCTTTCCGCCAATAACCCGTAGAAATGCTTGAAATCAGGGAACGGGAGCGGCACCGCCAGTGGTTGCGGGCCACACGAGCGGCCACCTATAATTTTACCGGAGGGATCAAGCCAAGGCGCATGAACAATCACAGGCGAAAACTGATATTCCTGATCGGCTTTATGGGCGCTGGGAAATCGTCTGTCGGGGCGATCCTGGCGGAGCAAATGGGATGGCCGTTTGTAGACCTGGACACTGTTATTGAGGCCGGTCAGGGAGCCACGATACGCCAGATTTTCGAGCAGGCTGGCGAGCCTTTCTTCCGGCAGATTGAGCACGCAGCGCTTGTGGAGGTCATCAAAAAGGAACCTGCTGTGATCGCCCTGGGGGGCGGCACCTTCGTGCAGAAGCCGAATTTCGATCTCGTTCAGCAGACTCGCGGGGTGACGATCTGGCTTGATTGCCCCATTGAAGAGCTGTGGAAGCGATGCTCCACGATGGATAATCGTCCTCTCTTTCACGACCGCGGGAGCTTCGTCAATCTCTATGAGCAGCGCCTTCCATATTACTTTCAGGCAGAGTTCCGGATTGAGACCGGCGGGCGTTCGCCGGAGGAGATCGTCCAGGACATCCTGCGTCTTCGATTGTTCTGAACTTTGCCGGCGCGAGAGATCCCCTCAGTTTACGGCACTTTTTCGCTCTCGAACTTCCCTTTTCGGCTCGACGCACGCCGCTTTGTAACCAATGCCCAGAATGATTGCGAAGATCATGGCATTGGCGGGGACCTGCAAATTGAAGTCGGTAAGGCTGTGAATCAGCAGCCCAAGAGTGCTTCCGATGCAACCCAGCAGGATGGCGCTTCTGTACCGCCGCCGGTCTTTGAGGAAGGAAATGACCATTCGAACCAGGAGATAAAGGATCGGCAGGAAGAGCAGCGCAAAGCCGATCAGTCCGGTCTCGCAGGCAAATTCCAGATAGTCGTTGTGGGCGTGATCGATAAACAGATTGACAAGGTGAGTTTGAAAGGGGCGCAGGGCCACTCCGTAAGTTCCAAGGCCCGTCCCCAGAATAAGATTTTCGCGAAGAAGGTGCAGCGTGTCTTCCCAGATCATGGCGCGATTGAGAGTGCCCGCGTATTCCGCGGCGCTGACATTCACAAATCGGTGCAGCACGTCTCCAATCCCGATCCATAGGCTGAAACCCAAGGCTAGAGTGACGAGGCCGACGATAATTAATCCCCAACTCTTCCGACGGACTTTGAAAAACGTCAGCACCGCCATGGTCATTAGAGTGAAAGACACGGCGAGGATGCCGCCCCGGGAATACGAAAAGACAACGCTGACGATCATTATGACGGCGAGGAATAAGTAAAAAACCACCCGGCTCCCCAAAGAACTCTCGGCGCCGTGTCCGTTTCCTTCGGCGCCTCCATTCCTTCGGGGGTCAGACCGCAGCTCATAGCAATAGAAGGCCGAGGCAAAAGCAAACGGGTAAGCGAGTTCGACTAATCCCGCAAAGTGGTTTCTGTTGAAATAAGTACCCGTCGCCACCCAGAAGTCGTAAGGATTAGTCACCCAGAAGATCTTGTTCCAGCTTAAGAGGTGCTGGACGATACCGTAACCCGCTTGAAAGCAACCCAGAAGAATCAGGGCCGTCACGAGATAGCTTTTTCGCCGGCCGGAATCGAACATGTGCGCTGCAAGTGCGAACGCGCCGAGGTAAGCCAGGATCTTGAAGAGCCCAAGCAAAGTTGCGTCGGGATAAATGCTCAGAGTTGTCCATATTCCTGCGTGGTTGAGCTTTTCCAGCCATGCAGAGGTCAGGCGGCGTGCTGGAGAAACGTCAGCAACAAAGGAGCCCGGCAACGGAAGCAACTGAAGGCCGATCCACAGGACAAAAACGAACGGCCAGACCGGCAGCGAAAGGTCTATCCGGCCGCGGCGCTTCTGGCCCCACAGGAAAAGAATGACGGCAAGGAAGACAAGTATTTCAACCAGTGAATAAGCGAGAGGCTGTACCCCTCCGAAAGCCAGCGAGGCTCCGACGAAGATCAGCGCCAGCACGATTTCGAGCTTTTTTGTCATCAGGAGTAATCTGTTCCCGGGCCCGATTTCCGTCAGCCAAGCATGGAAACCTTCTTATGGTGTTCCTTGGATCTCTCAACCCGGCCTGAAAGAAATTCCGCGCGAAACGGTCTTGAATTCCGGCACAGGCCACGGCAAGGCTTCGGATGGGCGAAATGCAGCATTCGTCAATCCGGGAAAGCTAACGAGAAATCCTACGTCCCACTTCCAAAATTATCAAGATTACCATCGGCTTTTCGTCCTGACGGCCAAGCGCAGAGAGAAAGCATGGGCCTTTCACTTATTGGCTGCCGAGGCGGCCCAGGACCGTCCGGAAAGTTTTTAACACAATCTGAACATCGAACAGCAGCGACAGATGTTGAATGTAATGCAGGTCGTATTTCAGCTTCTCCACGGCATCTTCCACTGAGGAGCCATAGGGATAATTGATTTGCGCCCATCCGGTGAGGCCGGGGCGAACAGCGCTGCGAAGGTTGTAATACGGGATTGCCCTGCGGTACAGATTGACGAGGACTAAGCTTTCAGGCCTGGGACCGACAAAGCTCATGTCGCCCTTCAGGACGTTGATGAGTTGAGGAAGTTCATCAAGCCTCGTCAATCGCAAAAGACGCCCGAAGGGAAACACGCGCGGATCGTTCTTCAGCGTCCAATGTCCCGCGGCATCCGCGCCCACGGACATTGTGCGGAACTTGAAAAGCCTGAAGATTTGCCCTTTCAGTCCGACCCGTTCCTGAGTGTAAAAGACGGGGCCTTTGGATGACAGCTTGATGCCAAGGGCGATAAGGGGCGTCAGCGGCGCCGTCACTATAAGCAGAGCCAAAGCAAGGCCCAGATCAAGCAACCGCTTGACCCTCACGGCAATGTTGCTTTCAAAGAACTGGAATCCCTGCGCGTTCAGAAACCACAGGCCGTCCATGTGGTCCAGGGGCAGCTTCCCACTCAGCATCTGGTACGTTGTCGGAAAATCAAGAACGGTGACTCCGGCGAACCTGGCGTCAATCAGCGACTGGGCCGTCACGGGATCGAGGGTAATCGAGGGACCAAGCACGATAATGTCCGGGCGTAATTGGGCTATCGCGTTCTGGAGTATGCCTTCACCGTTTTGAGGATGATCTTGCCGGTCCGGAGGGTCTTTGGCGGCCTGACCATTTCCTGAGATGGGCAGTCTGGCAATGTTCAGTTTGTGCAGGCTGGCGATTGTCTCCAACTCTTTCACCGCGGGTCCGTCGCCAATCACGGCCACTGTGGAGGGGCGGGCCAGAGCGCCGCGCAGGTGCGAGCAGATCAGGCGTCCTGCCATAACGAGCCCCGGCGTGGCAAGAAAAAGAGCAAGGAAAAAGCTCCGGCCGAAACTCCACCGGGGATAAAAATAAAAGCTCAGGGTGACAAAAGCTGCAGCTATGGCCACATCCAGGATTACCAGGGCCGCGGTTTCATCACTGTGCTGGTCGCGGCGCAAATTGTAAAGGTCTGTGATGTAAAAGAGAAGCGTCACAAAGAAACAATAGACGACTGCAATGCTCTTGAATCCGCGGGTAAGCCAGTAGTACTTTCCAGTGCCCAAAAAGACGGCGACCTGAACAGCGATGAGGACCATGATCGCATCGCTTGCCCAGAGCATCAATTGCGTGTTGCGAATCTGCCGTTTGAGCATCGGAGTAGAGGCTTGCTTGAGTCAGGCAAAGACCACGGACATGTCAGGTCTTCCGGAGTTATGCCGGCAAAACTGTTGCCTGGCAGGTTACTGGAAAAAACTTCCGCCGAGATCATTCCGAGGAATCCGCCTTCGCTTTCACTCGCTGGCGTGGCGTAACAAAAGAAGATTGACAGAGTCGTCAGATTGTCACCCTGATTGCACCAAAGGGTTCGGCACCTCTTTTCAGGCAAATATCGGGATGCTTCGCTTCGCCCGAAATGACCAGCATTGAGCTCTTTCTCAGCAGCCTACTAAACGAAAAGTCTTCCTCTCGCCTGTTTTGCCGCAGCTTTCATATGCCCTTCGACAATTCTGTCCAAAGACCCAAAAACCCGGTCCCATCCGTAGGTCGTTTCGATAAGCTCCCGTCCCTTGCGGGCCAAATGCATGCGATAACCGGGGTCTTGAAGGACACGAACGACCAGGCCGGCAAATTCCTCCGGCGTCGCAGCGACCAGAACAGGCGATGTCCCATTTTGCGCAAAGGGTCCCGCTGCCAACGGGCTGGCCACCACCGGAACCCCAAGGGCCAGGGATTGAAGGATTTTGTTCTGGATACCGGCGCCGAACCGAATCGGGGCCACGCTGACGGCCGCGCTTGAGACCGCCGGGCGAACATCAGGCAAATTGGCTTGCACTTCAATCCCCGGGGTTTGCGCCAAAGCGCGCAAACATCGCGGCGGGTTGAATCCGGCCATGATGAACTGCGCGTCCGGAACCTGACGCCGGACGTGGGGGAAAATGCACTTCGCAAAATAAACGGCGGCGTCGGTATTCGGCAGATAATCAAGTTTGCCGCAGTATATTATTCGATATGGGACGTATGTTGTGTCCCTGAATGCGAACTCGTCCAGATCCACCCCCATTGGAGACAGGGTCAGATTCGTTGCCCCGGATTGCTTCCGGACCCACTCGATGTCCTCCTGTGTGTGGAGCAAAACATTGTCAAACCATTTAGGGGCCTCAGCTTCGTAGCGGCTGACCCGTTCCCGATCCAGCCATGCACCCAGTGAGCGCCGGTTCCAGCGGACCTTATCCATCCTTGCGTAGTGCAGAAAAATTGAATCTGCCATGTCCAGGATTCGGGGAATCTGACGGTACGGCCGTGCATATTCGGCCATTCTGATCAGGTGCACGAACAAAAGGTCAAATGCCCCTCGGCGGATATCCGCATCAAGTGTCTGGCGGAGACTGCGGCAGTTATAGAGTTCAACCTGCAAGGGAAGGTCTGAGAAAAAACCTCGGACTGCGTTCCAGGCGTAAGAAGCCTTTTTCATCGGGAAAACTTTTTCCTGGAGGTTCTTAAAATCAGGCGTGCGGCCCGGCGACTCCTGCACCCTTGAGCTGAAGGTGTACAGAGTGACTTCGTGTTCCCGCAGGAGGTGCCGCAAAGTGTAATAAACGCGCATCCTGTCGCCCCCAATGGGCGGGAATGGATACCTGGCTGTCAGATAGGCGATTCGCATGTAAACAGGGCTAATGTTCAGGTTTGCCCAGGGCGCACCGAAAGACGTCCTGAGGCGCTTTAGCGTGTCCGGTGCTTATCGCTGCCTGACGAGAGGCTCAGAATCCAGCGTGCCGCCTCTTGAAGGGAGTGTGCTTTAAAGTCCGGCGCTGGAGAAAGCATTCCGTCAGAGTCGGCCGGCAACACGGAAATTGTTCTACAGCCGGCCGCACGCCCCGCCTGAATATCCGATGCTGCATCTCCGACCATCCAGGACTGCGAGAGATCTATTCCATGTTCTTCAGCGGCCTGGACCAGCATATTCGGCATGGGCTTTCGGCACGGGCAGTTTGCGTTCCGGTCGTGCGGACAGTAATAAATGGCGTCAACCGCAGCACCATGTCTGGCCAGATAAAGGAGCATTTTTCTGTGGATCGACTCAAGGACCTTGACGCTGAGTTCGTTGCGGGAAATGGCGCTCTGGTTCGTCACGATAATGAGCAGAAAACCGCCTCGCTTCAGGTCCCGCAGTGCATCTTCCACGCCGCTAAGGAACTCGACCTGCTCCCATGCCGTGATGTACTGGCCTTCCGGGGCCTTGCGGTTGATGACGCCGTCGCGATCAAGGAATACGGCCCGATTTGTTTTTGACGCTACGGCCGCTGTTTTCTCATTCACAGCAGGTCCCCATCTGTCCGCTAAACTGGAGCTGAGTTGTCGTCCACCTTCCAACTCTGAAGGCCGTGAAACTCGAAAGCAAAGGCAGTTGGAATTCCCCCCATCTTCCTGACGGCTTCGGCCACGCGATGTTTGCGCTCCGACAAGCAGTAAAAGAGCATGTAGCCACCGCCGCCCGCGCCCGTGATCTTTCCGCCGATTGCTCCGGCCTTGCGCGCCAGCGAGTACATTTCATCGATCTTCGGGTTGCTGATCTTGGGCGAAAGTTTCTTTTTGGATTCCCAGGCTTCATGAAGAAAATACCCAAAATCGTTCAATCGTCGCTGGAGAAGCGCGTTCTTCATTTCCACCGCGAGTTCTTTCTGCCGCCGCAGTCCCTGGAGCGTTTCCTCGACGTTTTGCTCATATCGGCCCACTTGGTCCCTGATAATGCCGTCGGACATGCGGGTGACGCCCGTGTAGCAGAGCAGAAGGTTGTGCTCCAGTTCGTTGATGATTTCCTGCCGGATCCTGAGCGGATTGACGACCACGCGGTCCTTCTCGAATTCCATAAAGTTGAACCCGCCGAAAGTGGCGGCGTACTGGTCCTGCAAGCCTCCTTTGATTTGCAGTTCCTCTCGCTCAATCCGATACGCAGCCTCGGCCATCTCATAATCCGTCATTGGCAGGTTCAGGAATTCCTTCATGAGACCCACGAGGCACACCATCAAAGTTGAGGATGATCCCAGACCGGAGCCGGGAGGCGCCTCGCTGTGCAGGAACAGGTCGAAGCCGGTGGATTTGCTTCCTCCAAGGCTCTGGATCGCGGCCTTGACTAGGTCGAGCTTGCCGTCGTAGACCGGATCGGTTTGGGTATCGTAATTGACGATGTATCCAAGATCAGCCGATTCGATATTGATCTGCCCGTCCCGGCGGCTGCGGAGCGTGCCCCATACGTACCTTCCCACGGTGGCGTTCAGGACACATCCACCCTCTCGTTCAAGAAATTGCTTGACGTCAGTGCCGCCGCCGGCAAAGCTGACCCGCAGAGGGACCTTGGCCCGAATCAACATGGCGTGAACCTCGCCGGCAATTCATCCTGCGCCCGCCGATAGTCTTCCGGCACGCCAATATCAATGAAATACCCATCCCACTGGAACCCGTAAAAACGGTTGCCGATCAACCTGGGGAACACTTCCTTCTCGAGCGACACTTCCTGATTTTCGGGAATCACTTGGAACACCGATTGCGTCATGATGTAAACGCCCCCGCTGATCCATCGCGGGCTGCTGGATTTATCTCCCACGAAGGTATCTCCCTCCGGCTTTTCAAGAAAGGCTTTGATCCTGTTGTCCCCGTTGAGTACGACCGAGCCGTATCGTCCGGCTTTTGGGAGGCTGGCTAGCGCAAGGGTGGTCACTGACTTCTGCTTGCGGTGGAATGAGTGCATTTTCGCCAAATCGACATCGAATATCGAGTCCCCATTGAGCACCAGAAATTCATCGCCGCTCAACAAGGAACGCACGTTCCTGAGGGCCCCACCTGTGCCAAGAGGCGAGTATTCCACTGAATACAAGAGCCGCATGCCGCCAGGGCGATGGCGCGCGTAGTAGTCAATGATCGCCTTCCTCCGGTGTCCTACCGCCAGGATGACCTCAGTGATTTGCTGTGTTCGCAGCCACCCAAGCAGGTAGTTCAGAAAAGGCTGAGTTCCAATGGGAGCCAGGCTCTTGGGAAGGCCTGGTACAGCTTGCCGCAATCTTTTGCCCTGCCCACCTGCCAGAACCACAGCTTCCATAGCGGTTACACCGGTCGCGCTACTGTCGCAGCGCCCCGGACCCTTCTCGGGATCTCGTTTGTTGCGCGCTGTTTGCAGACTTGTGCATCCCGAGGGGGACGAGCGTACAAAGATTACAAGTTTCTAATTATCGGGCAGGTCGGCCCTGAAGACAACAAAAAGAGGGAACGAATTTCAAGCGACGATTACTGATCACCCGTGGCGAAATACCCAGGCTTGTAGCGGAGGATAACCCCCTTGCGTTGGGCAACAACGCGGATCTTGCGATAGGTCCCATCGAGATTGCTGTCTGTCGGCGTGTAGCCGATCAGATACTGGTTTGTGAGTTGTCGCCGGATTGATTCGAGCGAGTCGGCAAGGGCGATCATCTTCTCAGCCGTGTAAATTCCAGTCTCGGCACCCAGTCCCTTATTTTGTTCCAGGGAATCGAACTGGCCGTGCGCGAGGTAGCCCGTCAGATAGTCGGTGCCCGGCGTCTTTCGCTCGGGGAAAAACGCCTCTCCGCCCGTATCGTCCGCGAGTTGTTCGAGATACTTGGCACCGGGATTTGCGAAACCATAGGGCGTGTTACCGATGGTGTAGATCGCCGTTTCGGCCCTGTGCGCCATGGAGATTGCCTCATCAAGGGAATGCTTGCTCTGGACATCGATGCCGTCGCTGATGAGAACCAATACTCTTCGCGTTTGTTCGCGGGGTCCCGCCTTCATGATTTCATGTTCGCAGGCTTCATAGATGGCATCGTAAACGGCCTTGCCTCCGCCTGCTTTCAGGTCGCGAAGTTTTTCGTTGATGGTGTCGGGATTGTTGGTGAAATCCTGAACAATCGAACTGCCTTCATCAAACGTTTCAAGGAAAATCTGATTTTGACTATTCAGCCCCCTGAGCATCGTATAGGCAAATTCAGAGGCGGCGTCCTTTTCGAACTTGAGGACGAAGCGCGCGCTGTTGCTGGTGTCGACCAGCAATCCTATGCGCAGAGGCGGCATCGTTTCGTTGCTGAAGTACCGGATGCTTTGCAGCTTGCCGTCCTCGTAGACCTTGAAGTCTGCCTTCGTCAGGTCGATAACCGGCATGCCCCGTTTGTCCAGGACGGTCACCGGCACGTTGACAACTTCAACGCGTACCTTGATGTTGTTGTTGGTCTCGTTGGCATTCGTGCCGGATGAGGGCATGCCTGCAGAAGCGTTAACGGCGACTGAAGGCTTGGCGCCGTTGGCTTCTGAAGGGCCTTGCCCGCCTGAGGCGGCCATGGCCCCAGAAACAAGAATTAACATCAGGACCAATGAAAGAAGAGCGGCGGGAATGACAAGCGTTAGACTGCGACGACGCGCAGCAAGGACCATTTTGGAAGGTCTGGTTCGCATCCTCTTCACCGTCTGCTAAGGCTGGAGCAGGATCTCGCCCACTCCTCAGAATTATAATATTTCTTACACATCGATAGAAACATTGTTCGGGACCTCTGACAGGCGGCTCCCACCGGGGTCCCGAACGCTTTGATTTCCAGGTCCTGCACGCACTCGTCAGGGTCCTCCATTCGACTTGGCGCCGGGCCAAACAAAAATGCGGACTCCCTCCCCATGAAATTGCCCTCCAGGTGCGCCAGCATCTTGGAAGGGACGAACGGGAAAATGGTTTTCTGATCATTGGAAAGGATTGCAAAAAGGATGTGCGACACCACAATCGGCGAATACAGAAATTTGAGGGGCCTTGATCGTTAACCCTGGGTCAACCTGCAGCCATCCGTTGCGGGCCTTGTGGCGCTGGAATAGAATCACTGACGAGGCAGGAAGATGCATATTCATAAGCGCGAAGCATCGAAGGGCTGGGCCGTAAAAGCCGCGGTCGCTGTTACGCTCGGCCTTGTTGCAACCGAGTTTGTAGTGGGTCACCTGGCCCACAGCCTGGCCTTGATCGGCGACGGCTGGCACAACCTGACGGACGTTCCCACTCTCATTTTTTCCTGGATCGCGCTCTATTTTGAACAAAAGCCTCCGGACCATCGCAAGACCTACGGCTACCAGCGCGCCGGAGTGTTGGCCGCATTCGTAAATGGGTTGATTCTAATCGCTGTTGCGGTCTTTATCTGTTTTGAGGGCTACGAGCGTATTATCCAACCCGAGCATGTTGCCACCGGCAAGATGCTGATCGTCGGCATTGTGGCGCTTATCATCAATGGAAGCATTACTATTGGCCTGGCCCGCGAGGCGCGCGATCTGAACATCCGCGCGGTCTTTATCCATAATCTCGGCGACGCATTGTCGAACCTGGCAATCATTGCCGGAGCGGTCCTGATCCGATATACAAGCCAGACGCTCATCGATCCCTTGCTGGCCTTTCTGATTGCCGGAATGATCGTCTGGGGCGCCGCCGGCATCATTGTGGATTCTTCGAATATCCTGCTTGAAAGCCTGCCCAAGGGAATGAGCCTGGAAAAAATTGCAAATGCGGTCCTCACCGTGCCTGGTGTCCGCGAGGTGCATGACGTTCACGTCTGGAGCTTGGGGTCGGAGTCCCATGCTATGTCCTGCCATGTTCATATTCTGGACATGACGACTTCCGAGAGCGAGATGATAGCCCATGAGATCCGGAAAGTCCTGGCAAACCAATTCGGAATTACGCACTGTACCATCCAGTTTGAGCACGAGCATCAGCCAGGCGAGTTCCACAAGTACATGCCGGAGCCGGCGCGGAGGAAGTGACCGCGTTCTTACTCCTGCCTGACCTTTCCTCAATGTAACAGGTTGGTGTGAAAGGGCTCTGAGTCCGCCATCTCGAGCGAAGCCCTGTCCCGGATGCGACAGGACGAAGCAAGAACTTTGCTTTTGCCCAGGCGACCGGGAACAAAAGCAAATCCCTCCGCCCGATAAAAAACATCGGCCCGCGTAATCACACCGACCTGCGGCTTTTCAGCAACCTGGCAGAAGCTTCCTGTTGATTAAATCAACTGCTGACGGGTAATTCGTTCGAGTCCGTCAAGGTAGGGGCGCAACGCTTCAGGCACAATAATGGAACCATCCTCCTGCTGATAGTTTTCCAGGAGAGCCACCCAGGTTCGGCCGACGGCCAGGCCGCTTCCGTTCAGAGTGTGAAGCAGTTCGGTTTTTCCCGCCTTTCCCCGCCGGAAACGCAGGTTGGCTCGCCGCGCCTGGAACGCTTCAAAATTCGAGCAGGAGGAGATTTCCTTATATTCCTGGCTTGAGGGGAGCCAGACTTCCAGGTCGTAGGTCTTTGCTGAACTGAATCCCAGATCGCCTGTCGAGAGCACAACGACGCGGTATGGCAAGCCCAGCCTTTGGAGAACTTCTTCCGCGTCGCGGGTCAGGGACTCGAGCTCGTCGTAGGAATTTTCCGGCAAGGAAAACTTTACCAGTTCCACTTTCTGGAATTGGTGCTGGCGAATGATCCCGCGGGTGTCCTTGCCGTAGGAGCCGGCTTCGCTGCGGAAACACGCGGTCCAGGCGCACAGTTTCACGGGGAGGCATTCAGCCTCCAATACTTCATTGCGGAAAAGATTGGTGACGGGCACCTCGGCAGTCGGGATGAGCCAGTAGTCTGTGCCTTCCAGCTTAAACAGGTCTTCGGCAAACTTCGGAAGTTGCCCCGTGCCAAACATGCTGTCCGAATTCACCATGAAGGGCGGGAAGACCTCCGTATATCCGTGCTCGCGCGTATGAAGGTCCAACATGAATTGGGCCAGAGCCCGCTCCAGCTTCGCACCAATCCCGTAATAGACAGCAAAACGCGCTCCGGCGATTTTCGCGGCGCGTTCGAAATCGAGGATCCCAAGCTCGGGGCCGAGGTCCCAATGCGCCTTTGGTTGGAAATCAAATTTGCGAGGTTCGCCCCAGCGCCGGATTTCCCTGTTATCCTCAGAGCCACGCCCGACAGGGACGGATTCGTGGGGGATGTTCGGCACGCGGCGCAGCAGGTCGCGTAACTTTTCGTCGGCGGTTTTGGCCTGTTCGTCCAGTTGCTGAATGGTTTGGCTGACCTGCTTCATCTCCGCGATCAAGGCTGAAGCATCCTGCTTTTGTTTTTTCAACGTGGCAATCTGGTCGGAAACGATGTTTCTCCGCGCCTTAAGCGCCTCTGCCTCAGAGAGCAGCCTGCGGCGCTCCGCATCGAGGGATTCAAAATCTCCAAGAACACCTGCCATGCCGCGGTCCCGCATTTTCTGGCGAACCAGTTCGAGATTATTGCGAACAAAGCCTAAGTCGAGCATTGGAACTCCCGCTACAAGATTAACTGCTTATTTAACCTACACTTCGATGGTAGTCCAGTTCAAGCGCCACCTCGGCTGCATCCCCTCGCGTGTTGCGGTTCTGGTTTGCATGTCGAAATCTGCGGAGAGGATGTGGAGGGGTTAACCTTAACTTTTTGATTCATGAATTTAAGGTCTTTCAAGCTTTCCGCGAGTGACTCCAGCCAATCTCAGCGCCGTGTTGGGTGTTCCAACAATATGCGATCCCTGAAGGCTGTATATTCATCAGCGAATTGTGATGTTCCACATGGCGGCGTGCGGAGCTGACTTTCCGGTTACGAAGTCCGCAGAAAAGGGCGATGGAATTTCTTCTGATTCTGATAAGGAAGCCGTGCGGTGCGCACTCATAACAACCCGAGCTTGGCAAGCAAAATGGCCATGCAGACAATGGAGAGAGCAGCGCCGCCAAAGACCATCAATGCGGCCCGCTTTCGCAGGCTGCCCTCGAGTTCCTTCTCCGGCTTGCTCGAAATCAGGAACTCTTTCTCGGCGGTTCCCTTAACGATCATATTGCGATCGCTTACATCCACGGGATGCGGATTCTCCACGCAGGTCCCACTGATGTCGTAAGTCCCGCCTGGAATCAGGCAATATTCTGTCAAACGGTAACGGCCGCTCGCGGCGGTGAAGAAGTTCGAGGCTGCTCCTGCGTCGCCAGCCAGTGTTCGCGTGATTGCTTCAAACTGCCTGGCATCACCTGGTTGGCCTGTCAATTGTTCCGCGCGCCGCACGCCTTCGAGGAATTCCGGACTGCCGGGTGGATGCTGGAGCGCTTGAAGCATAGTCTGCCGCGCCTCTTCGTGCTGAGGGTCCGACTGCGGCCCGATCGATTCAAGGCGCTGCTTGATTGCTGGGGCCATCATCGTCATCATTCCGCTCAGGAATTCCGGGCTTCCGGGCGAATGCTGGAAAACTTCCATCAGCGCCTGGCGCTTCTCTTCCTTCGCAGAATCCTGAAACGGCCCAACAGCGCTCAGGCCGCGTTCAAATAATCCTCCTGCCCAATGCGCGCCGGCCTGGCTGACGTATTTCAGCAATTCCTCCTGAGTGGCCGCAACACCGGTGGACCTGGCTGCGCCCGAGGCGGTTTCACAGCGGGCGGACTGGGGCAAATCGAGCTCCGCGCCGCGGGCATCAATCAGAACTTTCCCCGTCGCATCGGTGAGATAAAAGCTTGTGCCATCTAAATCGGTCCGGTGATGAGTCCAGTGTCCGCCGCGGCCGTCCGATTCAGTCTTCCAACGTTCGATGTCCACCTTATAGAGAAAGCACGGGGTGTGGGTGAGTGGGGATTGAACGGTCTTTTCACCCTGAGCTTTGCCGTGAACCTGCACGAAGCCCATTGGAATGCTGCGGATTGGGATCTCCGGTGTGTCAGCGATCAGGAGATAATTGCGAAACTGACGGAACCCCTTATAAAAGGTGTAAAGGCCCAAGCAGAACCCCAGGAAGGCATAACCCCCGACATCATCGCTGTGTGACATGGCAATTGCTCCGCGAATAGATCAGATTTTGCTGCCCAGGTTTTGGTCAAGCTGCGGTTCGCGTGGCTCTACTTCCATTGTCCGCCACTTCTGGGTCCTTCTGTCAGGTGGCACTGCCCTGTCACTGGTACGGTTGAGCCAATGGGGATTTCACTTCGCGCCGAACCGGCGAGGGCAGGCCAGTGAATGCCAGTTGGAAATCGGACGAATTTCGCTTGCAGAGCTTCTGCCAATTAAAGTTCCTTTGGGACAGAATGCGAACCGTTAGACCCTTTTGATGACTACCCCGTGGTGATAATCTACCACCTTCAGGCTGTGAAGTATACGGATTCACGGGAAACGCGAGAAGGCCCGGTATTGCCGCTGCTGGAAGGAGTTGGCCGTTCCGATACCGCAAATCATGAACGCGGATTTTTAATTGCACCTTTTGGGGATAGTGTTTACTCCGCTCCCATTTGTGTTATCATGGGCTTGAAAGTCATTGATCTGCTGCGCGTCGGCCGAGAGAGCCGGACGGAAGTCAGGTAGAGGACCCACCACGATTCGACGCCGTGCATCCCCAGCCCTCTTGGAAAAGCTCAACGCAAAGTATGAGCGTTGCCGATGGACCGACTTAGGTCGTAGTACGCAGGCCAAACTAAGTTTTATTATGTACTTTGTTACGCTTTTCGAGGAATTCTGATGGAAACTACTGACATTGCCATTAAAGAAAAAGAAGCCACCTCCAAGCTGGAGAAGGTCGTTAACGACCTCAGTATTCAAGTAGCTACCGTGAATGGGTCCGGCAGCCAGAGTGCCAATAATGTCTTATTGCGCGCTATTTTTCGGATGGGGATCCCGGTCTCCGGTAAGAACCTGTTTCCATCGAACATTGCCGGACTGCCCACGTGGTACACGATCCGCGCCTGCAAATATGGTTATGTTGCCCGCCGTAAGGAAATTGACTTCCTGGTGGCGATGAACCCCGAAACAGCCGAAGAAGACGTCATGTCGCTCGGGCCAGGCGCCAGCGTCGTCTATGACGAACGCCTGAACCTGCATCGCCTCCGCGATGATGTGATTTTCTACCCGGTGCCGTTTGACACGTTGGTGGCTCCTGTCTGTCCCAACGCGAAATTGAGAAAGCTTGTCCGCAACATGATTTACGACGGGGTGCTTGCCAAATTGCTGGGCATTCCCATGGAAGAGATCCACGAGGCGCTGAAGCAGCAGTTCCGAAAGAAGCCGAGTGCGGTGGACCTGAATTTCAACGCCGCGCAGGCAGGTTACGAATATACCGAAAAGAACCTTCCCAAGCGAGGCCGGTTCTACCTGGAGCGGATGGACGCGACCCGAGGGAAAATCATCATCGACGGGAACTCCGCCGCCGCCCTCGGGGCGATGTTTGCCGGAGTCACGGTCTGTACATGGTATCCCATTACTCCTTCATCTTCGCTGGCCGAATCCCTGATGAGCTACATGAAGCGATACCGAATGGATCCCGAAACTGGCAAGGCCACGTTCGCGATCGTGCAAGCGGAGGACGAACTGGCGGCCATCGGCATGGTGATGGGAGCCGGCTGGGCGGGCGCCCGCGCCATGACGGCGACCTCCGGTCCCGGCATTTCCCTGATGGCGGAGATCAGCGGTCTCGGGTATTACGTGGAAATTCCGGCGGTGATTTTTGATGTTCAGCGCACGGGCCCTTCCACAGGGCTTCCGACCCGCACGCAACAGGGCGATATTCTTAAGAACGCATTCCTTTCACATGGCGACACCAGGCACATCCTGCTTATTCCCGGCTCGGTGGAAGAATGCTTCACCATGGGCATTGAGGCTTTCGACATTGCGGAAGAGTTCCAAACCCCTGTCTTCGTGATGAGCGACCTTGACCTTGGCATGAATAACTGGATGTCCGACCCGTTTCCTTATCCCGAGAAACCCATGAACCGCGGCAAGGTGCTGAGCGCGGAAGACCTCGAGCGGCTGGGCGGCTTTGCGCGTTACCGGGATGTGGACGGCGACGGCATCGGATATCGCACCCTGCCGGGTACAAAGCATCCCAAAGCCGCTTACTTCGCGCGAGGCAGCGGACACAATGAGCGGGCCATTTACAGCGAGAGGCCTGAAGATTACGTCAACAACATGGATCGGCTGGCGAGAAAATTCGAGACAGCGCGCAAACGTGTTCCCGCTCCGGTTCTGCAGGAATCGGAGGGCGCGGAAATCGGCATCATCGCCTACGGCTCGACGCACTGGGCCATTGTGGAATCGCTCGATCAGTTAAGGCAGGAATACGATCTTCCGGTCAGCTACTGCCGCATTCGGGCGTTCCCCTTTCCGGAACAGGTCTTTGACTTTATCCGGCGGCACCAGCGAATCTACGTGGTTGAGCAGAACCGCGACGGCCAGATGTATGAGTTGCTGCGAATCGAGGCCGACGCAGAGGACATTCCCAAACTCCGCAGCATAAGGCACTACAAGGGAATTCCGATCGACGCGAGAAGCGTAACGGACGAGATTGTTTCCCAGGAGGGCAAGAAGTAAAATGTCAACTACTGTCGTTCCCCCATCTCCCCCTGCAAAGGTGAACCGAATCGGTTTGGAGCTTTCCGACTACAAGGGAGCTAAGAGCACTCTGTGCGCAGGCTGCGGACACAATGCCATCTCCGAGCGCATTATCGAGGCGTGCTATGAGGTCGGCATCGAGCCGCACCGCGTGGCCAAGCTTTCTGGCATAGGGTGCTCTTCGAAGAGTCCGGCTTATTTTCTTTCGCGTTCGCACGGATTCAATTCCGTCCATGGGCGCATGCCCTCGGTAGCCACTGGAACGATGCTTGCCAATCGAAATCTGATCGCCATCGGCGTCAGCGGCGACGGTGACACCGCTTCCATCGGAATCGGCCAGTTTGTGCATCTTATGCGGCGAAACCTGCCGATGGTTTACATCATCGAAGACAACGGCGTTTATGGGCTGACCAAAGGGCAGTTTTCGGCGACTGCGGACATTGGCTCCAAACTGAAGAACGGAGTGGTCAACGACCTCCCGCCCATCGACACTTGTGCACTTGCGATCCTGCTGGGCGCCACCTACGTAGGCCGCTCGTTTTCCGGTGATAAGAAACAATTGCTGGCTTTGCTGGAAGGTGCGCTGGGCCATCGCGGGACGGTTGTGCTCGACGTCATCTCTCCCTGCGTCACTTTTAACGACCACGTGGGGTCAACCAAGAGTTACAGCTATGTCCGCGATCACGACGCTCCGCTGGAAGAGGTGAGCTACATCCCGTTTTTTGAAGATATCACTGCGGACTACGACCCCGGGACGACCACGGAGGTCACCCTCCATGACGGTTCCCACCTGCTCCTGAAGAAGCTGAGTTCCGATTATGACCCGACCAATAAGACGGAAGCACTGCGGGTGTTAACCGAGGCCCATGATAAAGGCGAAATCGTAACGGGCCTGTTTTATGTGGACACCAAGCAGCCAAATTTCATTGATATTCTCAACATTGTCGATGAACCTCTGGCCACACTGCCCGAGTCGCGCGTACGTCCGCCCAAAGCTGTGCTCGACGAAGTGATGGAAAGCCTGAAATAGGCGGGCGGCTACATCTCGCGACGGCCCTCGAGGGCGCGGAGCATGGTGACTTCGTCTGCGAACTCGAGGTCCGATCCCACCGGAATTCCCATGGCAATCCGGCTGACTTTGACCCCGAGCGGCTTGACCAGCTTGGCCAGATAAACAGCAGTAGCTTCGCCTTCGACGGTGGGGCTGGTGGCGATAATCAATTCCCGCACTGTGCCATCCTTCAGGCGGTCGATCAGGTTCTTTAGCTTCAACTGTTCGGGACCAATTCCCTGCAAAGGAGAGAGCGCGCCGTGGAGCACATGGTAGCGGCCGCGGAATTCGTGTGCCTTTTCCACCGAGACGACGTTGTAAGGCGTCTCGACTACGCAGATCGTTTCCGGATCGCGTTTCGGGTCAGTGCAGAGTTCGCAGGGATCAGACTCGGTGAGATTATTGCAGATGCTGCAAAGGCGGATTTTGTCCTTGGCGTCGAGCAGCGCCTGCGCCAGGCGTTGAACGTCCTCGCGGGGTGCGCGCTCAAGGTGGAAAGCGATCCTCTGGGCGGACTTCTGTCCAATGCCCGGCAGGCGCTTCAGTTCATCGATCAGGCGCGCAAGCGGCGCAGCGTATTCGCTCATTCAGAGGAGGCCCTGAGTTGCAATACGGAAGGAGCAGTCTAGGAGCCTGTCGGAGATAGATTCGGTCACACGTAGAATCAACAAGTTAGCAACTTTGTGATGTCTGTAAGTTATTGATTCTTCGTTGCGGAAACCTTATCGCCGACACACTCCTAGAAACCAAATCCCGGCAGATTGAGTCCGCCGGCCAGCGAACCCATCTGGCTGGCAACCTGCTCGTCAATTTTGCGAGAGGCATCATTGACGGCGGCCAGCAGCAGGTCCTGCAGCATCTCAATGTCTCCGGACTTGTAAACCTCCGGATCAATGTGGACGGAAACCAGTTGTTTTTGTCCGTTCATCTTGACGGTCACCATCCCGCCGCCTGTGGATGATTCCACCACCAGGTCATCCAGTTGCTTCTGAAGCTGCTCCTGGAATTGCTGGACCTGTTTCAGCATTTGTTGTACTTGTTGAAGATTTTTCATGGGTCACTCCCGGCTCAAATCAATCACATCAACCAGGGTGCATCGGAACTTCTTTACGAGTGCCTCTACCCCTTCATCATTCTCCGCCCGTTCGCGGACGCTTCGTCGTGGCTTGGGCCCCGGCGTCACCTCGCTATCGAGTGTAACACAAATTCTGACCGGCTGCCCGAGCACCTCCGCGCACAGGGCCTGGAGCCTTTCCTGCTGTTCGCGCGCACTGAGGAAACTGACCGCCCACGAATCGCTCTTCGGAAAAATGAACTTCACTTCGCCGTTCTCAAACCGCCAGCCCGAGACCGGCTCAAGGCAACTGCTCAGCAGCTTGGACTGGCCAAAAGCAAGGCTTTTGATTCTGCTCAGGCGCGGATCACTGTGAGCTTCGGAGACCGGCCGGGGAGGCGGTGGCGGCGCAGCGCTTGCGGACCTTGGCTCCGGCATGGACTGCCGCTCGGGAGTTTTCTCCGGATTTCGAGGCCTTTCAGGCTGCTGTGCGGGAACATTCGCCGGCGGGGCTGAGCGAGGAGCGTATTCGGGTTTCCTTCCGGCCGCGGGCGCAGGACGTGACAATCCTCCGGGCGGCCCCGGCTCGGGCTTGACTGCCGGCGTCGCGCGGGCACCCCTCAACTCAGCCAACAGGCTCTCCAGCGATGCCAACCTGGCTGCATGGGCCATCTTAATGAGCCCAAGCTCCAGTTGGAAACGTGGATTCAGCGCATAGCGCATTTCATTTTCAGTGCGGACAATGACCTGGAAAAAGCGGGCGATATCCTCTTCGCTGAGTCGCTCGCACAGTCTGGCTATCACCGCCCGTTCGCTGGAGGGCAATTGCAGCAGGGGGCTTTCCGCGCCGCAGCTCCTGGCAACCGCCAGATTGCGAATATAACGAGTTAACTCCCCGCAAAAATGATTGAGTTCGTAACCTTCGGAAGCAACGCGCTCAACCGTTTCGAGGACTCTGCCGACGTTGCCGGCGCCGATTGCTTCCATGAGTTCCGTGAGCACCTGAACGGGAACCACGCCCAGCAATTGCCGGACGTGTCCCTCCTGCAGCCGGTCTGCGCTTGATGCAATGGCCTGGTCAAGCAGCGAAAGGGCGTCGCGAAGGCTTCCTTCCGCCGCTTCAGCGATGGCGCTTAATGCGCCTTCGTCAGCGGCTATCTGCTCTTGCTTCACCACCCATTCCAGACGGCTGTAGATTTCCGAGTAATCCAGCAGGCGGAAAGAAAAGTGCTGGCAGCGCGACTGGATCGTGGTCGGAAGCTTGTGCGGTTCCGTCGTGCAGAGGATGAAAAGCGATCGCGGCGGCGGCTCTTCCAACGTTTTCAGCAGCGCGTTGAAGGCCTCCGTCGTCAGCATATGGGCTTCGTCGATGATGAAAATCCTGTAAGGATCCCGGGCAGGAAGATAGCGGACGGTTTCACGAAGCTGCCGGATCTCATCAATGCCTCGATTGGACGCGGCGTCGATTTCAAAGACATCTACCGAATTTCCCTGGGTGATCTCAACACATGATGGGCATTTGCCGCAGGGAGTTACGGTCGGCCCATTGGCGCAGTTCAGCGATTTTGCCAGAATGCGTGCCGTCGTGGTCTTGCCCACGCCCCTCGCGCCGGAAAAGATGTATCCGTGCGCGACGCGCTGCTTGATGACGGCGTTCTTCAGCGTGTCCGTGATCAGCCGCTGTCCGGCAACGTCATCAAAAAGCTGAGGCCGGTACTTGCGGGCAATAACCTGATAAGACATAGGAACTGGAAATGAGTTCAGGGGTTTGAGGCCGATTGATGCATGGCCGGACTCTTCGACCGGCCCCGGTTCCCCGGCGATGAAATCTGGTCAGACTTCGGGTTGACCTGCGGCACACGGAGCGGCTCGCTACCGTTGCTTCCTTCCGGACCTGGCGGGGTTCACGAACATCCGTTGCACAGGGCCCGAAGTCTGATACGTGTTCAAACCGCTTGTCCGGATTCGAAGCGGAATTCGCAACCCATTTAGCCTAACATGCAGGGCCGGTTTCCGTCGATGGGTTTAGATCCCGGAACCGCTTGCTTTTTTGCGCCATATTGTTTACCCTTCAGCAAAGTATTTCAGTCTCCACTTAGAGGCTGATTTTACGGGGGGGGGACGCCTGAATGAAAAACTGATGCCAGGCTGGATGCCTGTGCAGGAGGAACAAGTGAAAACCAGAAGAACTATTCAAGCATTGGGCATCGCGTTCGCTCTCTCATTAATGACTGCATGCCAGTCAGCGAATAACCAACCCCAGACTTCTGAAGCGACCCAGGAAGGCGCGCCAACGGCCAGTCAAACGGCCCAAACGGGTGGCCTCAGACACCGGCGGGCTGCGCAATCGGGTGGAACGACTCAGTCCGCACCCACCCCCAAAACCATCAGTGTTCCCGCGGGGACGGCAATTCACATCCGCCTTTCCACCGAACTCAACACAGGCCGGACGGCTTCCGGCAGCCATTTTGATGGTACGCTGGCTGAGCCGCTTGTGGTCAACGGGGTCACCGTGGCGCCACGGGGAAGCCTGGTCGGTGGAGAGGTGACCAGCGTTGTTAGCTCGGGCAGGCTCAAGCGCCCGGCGGAAATGTCTCTGGTGCTGACTTCGATCACACCCGAAGGCGGACAGAGTGTCCCTATTTCCACGCAGACCTGGACCGTTTCCGGCAAGTCCCATAAGAAGCGCGATATTGAAATGGTCGGCGGCGGTGCCGGAGTCGGGGCCTTGATCGGAGCTATTGCAGGCGGCGGCAAAGGTGCGGCCATTGGAGGCGCTATCGGCGCTGCAGGCGGCACGGGAGCGGCCTATGCCACAGGCAAGAAAGAGATCGACCTTCCGGCGGAAACAGAGATGACCTTCCGGCTCTCGGCTCCCGCCGAATTTACCGTGCAGCAATAATCATCGAAAGGAAACCATGCCCGAGGGGCGCATGGCTGTGCGCCCCATGGCACTTCCGGGGCAATTCATGAGTTGTCAGTAAATTTCTGGTTGCTCCTACAAAAGGCAATATCTGCCGCTTCGCTGTAACAGGGTGCTGAAGGAGGGTAGAGATCCTGTTATTTCAGGCGAAGACTTGTCCCTGGTGGGACGGGGCGAAGTGAGAAATCTGCGCTTGCCCAGTCTGCTGAAAGGAAAGCAGTTTCCTCGGGCCGAACAAACGCATCTGTCCCCGGGATGACACCCAACGAGGGCCTTTTAGCAACCAATTATGGGTTAGCAATCAAGCCCCCGCGTTGCGCGAGGCAGGAGCGGAAGAGGAGTCTGACACTCTGGTTTTGAGTTCGTCCAATTCTTTTTTCAAACCGGCTTGGCGACGGCTGAGGTTCCATGCATACAGGATAAAAATCAGCCAGACGAAAGCATAGGCGAGAAAGAGAAATTTGTTGACCACGCTAATCCTCCGACATTTTGAACGCCAGAACGTGGCGGATCTCGCTTAATTCTCTCCGCATCGCTGCCAGCCGCAGCCGCATGCGAACCAGCAGAAAGAACAGAAGCGTGAAGACCGCCACGGTGACCAGGAGAGTCGCCAGCATGCGCGGATCCAGTCCGGATTCGGGCCCTCCAAGGATAACCGGCTGCGGATGCTGCGTCCGCCACCAGCGAATGGCCATGTAATCAATAAGAACGTCCACAAAACCGATAATTCCGACCACGGCGCAAAGGTTTGCCGCCCGTCCCGGGTTCACCATATAACTCCGCAGCATCAGATACGCCACGTAGAGCAGCCACAGGAGGAACGTCAGCGTCAGGCGCGCATCCCAGGCCCACCAGACGCCCCACGCCGGCTTTGCCCACAGCGGGCCGGTGACCAGCACGCAGGTGCAGAAGATGAAGCCGACCTCAGCCGTGGCGTGCGCCAGTTCGTCGGCGAATTGCGCGCGCTTCCACAGATAAACGATACTCGAGAAAAAGATAATAATGAATCCCAGGAGCGCAGGCCAGGCGCAGGAAACGTGGACATAGAAAATCCGCTGCACTTCGCCCATGGTCATTTCTTCCGGGGCGTAGAGGAAAATCATGTAGAGCGCTACAAGCAGTCCGGCAAGCGTCAAAGCAAAATGCAGCGAGATGGGAAACTTTTTGTCCATTTCAGTAGCTTGTTGCCCGCAGAAACCTGCGGCTAACCGGTGATTGCGCCGCTCCGGCAATGCACGATCAACACCGAAGCAACAGATTACTCTTCCAAAACGTATTCGAAAAGCAGAAACGAGGCGACCGTAAAAACCACGCTGATGCCCGCCACTCGAGCCGCGCCGCCGGCCCAGTTACCGCCGGGATCGCCGCGCATGGCATTCGATGTTGCATCAATGGAAAGCATCAGGATCCAGAAAGCGATCGGAAATTGCAGAATGGTCAGCATCACTTCCCGCATGCGGGTATTGGCAGCGATGGCGCCGAAAATCGTTCCCAGCGCTGCGTAACCCAGCGTTCCAAAGAAAGCGATCAGTGTCAATTCGCCCAAGGAAGGCAGGAATGAAAAATTGAACCAAAGCGTGGCTGCAAACACCATGACGACTTCCGCAATTCCCAGGAAAAGCAGATTGGCCAGCATCTTGCCGACGAAGATCATGCTTGGATCCACAGGCGCGAGCGTCATGCCTTCGATGCAGGAGTTTTCGCGCTCCGAGGCGAATGAGCGGTTAAAGCCCAGGACGCCGGCAAAGGCAATGGCTACCCAAAGCACGGCCGGCAGCAGGCGCAGCGTTTCCTCACGCGCAGTCTCAAAGGAGAAATTGAACAGAAAAACAATCAGCAGACCAAAGACGCACATCGAGGCGAGCGTCTCACGGTTTCTCCATTCAACGCGCAGGTCTTTGACGAAGATGCTCCAGATGATCTGCAGGCTAGCCATTGACCTTTTGACCGTTGCTGCGCTGGATGCCCAGTTCTTCAAACGGCGCAGAAGCCAGCGGGCCATTATAGCGGACGCGCCCGGCCTTGAGGGTAATCAGGCGGCTGGCGATTGCGGCCCCCTGCTCGAAGTCATGCGTCGAAAACAGCAGCGTTTTACCCTGCCCAGGCAAGCGACGCAGGAGGTCTTCCAGCCGCCCCACTGATTGTGTATCCAGTCCCGTAAAAGGCTCGTCGAGGATCATGAAATCCGGATCGTGGAGAAGCGCCCGCGCCAGCGAAGTCCTCTGCTGCAATCCACGCGAGAGGTCGCGCACGAATACGTCCTCTCGGGAGCGCATGTCAAACATATCGAGGACGGCGTCGATCCGCTTTTCGAGTCTGTCCAGGCGGAACAGGCGACCGAAAAACCTCAGGTTCTCTCGGACAGTAAGCTCCCCGTAAAGGAAGATGGCATGTGAAACAAATCCAATTGCCGACTTCGCAGCCGCACCGTCGCGCTCGATGTTCCTGCCGTCAAAAAGCACTTCGCCGGAGCTGGGCCGCGCCAGCGAGGCGAGCATGCGAAGCAGCGTGGTTTTGCCGGCGCCATTCGGCCCATAAAGAAATACAGATTCGCCGCGGGCGATTGTGAGGGAGACCTCTTTCAATGCGGCAAGGTCCCCGAAGAACTTTGTAACGTTCCGAACTTCCAGCACGGGCTTAGCGTTGTGGCCCTGAAGCGGCATATGGCTTGGGCTTGCCCGAAGGGCCGGACTTCAAAATGGCCACGGCCTTGGCCTTGAGCTCCAGGCGCTCCTTCCAATATTGTTTCTCAGGGACTTTGCCGGCGGCAAACAGTTCATCGAGGTCCGCAATGGAATTGATCAGGGTATCCATTTTGGCCTGATGCTGCTTCTGGACCGGGCTGCCTTTCTGCCTGGCTTTCCAGCGGGGCCATTCTTTCGCGATGCGGATCCCGAGCGCCCACAACAGAACGAGCAGAAAGCAGAGCAGGAATGGAACGCCGACCGACGTGATTGAATCCGGCACCTCCTTCACCTGTGCCTGCTCTTGCTCCTGGCCTTGGCTGGCTTCTTCAGTGGCTGCGGCAGGCTGCCCGGAAAGCTCTGCGCTGAATGCAGTTCCCGCCTTCAACGCGCTGGCCTCATAGATTTGTGCGCCCGTCTCAGTATCCTGTCCGGCGGGAGAGAATAATCTGGACTTCACGGAAAGCGTGGAAGGAACTACAAATAGCTGCATGCGTTCGATCGGGTACTCGACGCTGTCGCTGAGAGAAAACTTCTGCGAACTGTAGTCAGTTTCGTAGGCCACCATCAGAACATTTGTCCCGGGCTTCAGCGCATAGGTGATGTAGAAATCTCCGGGCGATTTGCCCTTTTGTGCGTTCTGCGGCAGCGGCATGTTCAAAAGACCGACGGCTGCAACCGTGGGACTCTCCACGCCGGCTGGAATGTGGAAGGAGAACGTCCCGTTGGGATTTCGATATGCTTTCTTCAGCGGGTTCTGAACGGCGAAAAGCTCCTGCACGTGCGCCTGCGAGCCTTCTGCTCGGATAATGACGCGGGCAGAACTTATCTGGAGAGCAGGCTCGCGGGTCGTTGCCTCGTACGCGGTGAGGTTGACTGTGGCGTTTCCGTTCGGATCGAACTGCACCGGTGAGTTGTAATCCACGCCCTGGTAGTTAGTCTGCAAAAGATAGAACCCGTTGGTGTCAATCTGGCCGTCGTTGATAGCGAAATGGCCGGACGCGTCGGTAGTTGCCCCGCCCACCACGGCCATGCCTCCGCGCGGGCTGATCACGTCAACTTTCTGGCCGGCAAGGGGCCGGCCGGTCGTGCCGTTGGTGATTTGCCCCTCAATGCGCGCGGCAAATGAAAGTGCGGGAGCGGCCAGGTATAAGGCGAAAACCGCCACGACCGCCAGGATTTTCAGTTTGACTCTTTGATTCACTTCGTCCAAGAACTCAACTCTGATGGGCTTCACGGGGGGACTACCGGACCTCCGGCCGGCTCACTTTCTGCGGCTGCGTCGCGCGAGTTCCTTGCCGCAATTCCCGCAGAATTTCACGGGCAGCGGGTTCTCGAAGCCGCACTCAGCGCAAACATAGGGATCAGGATGCTGTGACTTCCTTTGCGCTCGCCGCTCCGCAACCTGCTTCTCGATTGTCAGGTCGTGTTCGGTGAGCGCTTCCTGCTCCTGAGAGGCCAGCATTAACTGAGCAGCCTCCGCCAGATGATTCTCCCGCAGGGCCTTGTAGTCTTCTTCAGAAACTTTGCCTGCCTTATATTCGAAGTCGAGGTCCTGGAGATTTTCGTACACCACCATTCGGCGGCGCTTCAAGTCCGTCAGTGGCGTGACATCAATGGGCAGGGCCTCTTCCGCGGGGCCTTCCGGTGCGAGCAGGGGCGTGATCGTAAATACCGCCAGCCCGATCACCAGCAGGATTGCAATTCCCAATACCATCTGTTTACCTTGTGCTGTGTGCTGCCTGCCGCGCGCCGCAGGTCAGTCAACGTACTTCTTCATTTCTTCTTCTACCGCCGCTCGGACGCTGTCATCCATAGGAGGACCGCCAGCCGGGGCCGTTCTCTGCACGGCTGGACCGCGCCACCTGCGCACAACCGTGACCGCCAGGAACAGCCCGATGAGCAATCCAACACTCGGAAGAATCCAGGCCGTCAGGTTAAATCCGTGGGGTGGCGGGGCCGCGAGGACTTTTTCTCCGTAACGGTCCACCAGGTCCTGAAGGATCTGCGGCTCAGTTTTGCCTTGGCTCAGCCCTGCACGGATGATCTTCAGCATTTCTGCCTTCACTTCGCAATTCAGGTGAGGGCAGGTGTTCAGTGAGGTTACGCATCCGCACTGGCAGTAAACCTTATTCCCAATGTCCCGTTCAATGTCCGCAGGGTTCTGGGCGGCCATTGCGATGTTCACCAGGGCAAGGCCCAAAACCAGGACCCTGGCAATCTGCTTAGCGGACATGTTGCGCCTCGGCCACCTCCGCATGGCTTTTGTGTAATTCAGCCATCTGCCGCTCGATCCGGCTCGGAATCAGCGCCAGGATTGTTCCTAAAAGGACGACCATGCCTCCAATCCACACCCACTGCACAAGCGGATTGATGATCACATGGATGATGGCTTTCCCGGAAACCGGGTCCCGTCCCGCCATCACCACGTAAAGGTCGCGCGCCAGGTCCGACCGAAGCGCCACGTGGCTCAGGGGCTGCTGTTCCGCGATAAAAAAGCGCCTTTCGGGATGCATGACGGTCAGCGCATGGCCATCTTCCGTCACGGCCAGAGAGACCCTTTCATACTCGTAATTCGCCCTCTGCCCGGAAGAGAAGCTCTCGCAGCGGAACAGATAGTTTTTCGCTCTCAAAATATCTCCCGGACCCATCAGGCCCTGGGTCTCAAACCGGAAGGCCTGCCCGGCAAGTCCGACAAAGATTAGAACAATGCCGAAGTGAACCACGTAGCCGCCGTAACGCCGTGTGTTCCGCATGGTCAGGTTGTACACGGCGGAGAAAAAGTTTTCCTTGCTCGACTTCATACGGGTACGTGCGCCTTTATAAAACTCGCCGACAATGCTGGCCGCCACAAAGGCGCAGAGGAACAGCGACATCCAGGTGTAAAGATGGTGCACTCCGACGAAAAACAGGATGACGCCCACTACGCCGGCGAAGATCAGCGGGGCTACGAAATTCCGCTTGATGCTCTGGAAGGATGTTTTCCTCCACGCCAGCAGCGGACCGGCGCCGGTGAGAAACAGCAGCAGCAAGCCGATCGGAACCATCACCTTGTTGAAGAAGGGCGGCCCGACGGTCACCGTCTGATTTTCAACGGCCTTCGAAATGATCGGGAAGATCGTGCCCCACAGTACGGCAAGCACCGCGGCCAGCAGGATCCAGTTGTTGAACAGGAACCCGCTTTCACGCGAAATCACGGAATCCAGCCGGTTCTCGCTTTTGAGGAAATCGAGGCGCAGGAAAAGCACGGTCAAGGAAAAAACAGCAATGATGGCAAGAAATACGGAGAACCAGGGGCCGATATTGGACTGAGCGAACGCGTGAACTGAGGAAATAATGCCGCTGCGCGTCAGGAAGGTCCCGAAAATCGAGAGGAAGAAAGTCACAATGATCAGGACCATGTTCCAGACTTTCAGCATGCCGCGCTTTTCCTGAATCATCACAGAATGAAGAAATGCCGTGCCGGCAAGCCACGGCAGCAGCGATGCGTTCTCCACCGGGTCCCAGGCCCAATAGCCTCCCCAGCCGAGAACGTGATACGCCCACTGGCCGCCCAGCACGATGCCTGTGCCGAGGAACATCCAGGGGACCATCGTCCACCGGCGGGTGACGCGGATCCAGTTGTCGCCCAACTGGCGCGTCATCAGCGCGGACATGGCAAACGCAAAGGGGACTGCAAAGCCCACGTACCCGAGATAGAGCATCGGCGGATGAGCGACCATGGAATGAAATTGCAGGGTTGGATTCAGGCCGTTTCCATCCGGCGGAGCATACGGAGTTACTCCGCTTGCCGTCGCCAGAGAAAGCTGGTTGAACGGGTTGGCCACGGCAAACGTAACCAATGAGAAGAACGTTCCCACGCCCATGCAGATCGCGATGATGTAAGGCATCAACTGGCGGTTCTTCTTCCTGTTCAGCAGGACAGCCAGTGCAACATAAATCGACAGCAGCCATGTCCAGAACAGCAGCGAGCCTTCCTGGCCTGCCCACAGGACAGGAATTTTATAGAGCAACGGAAGCTTGCGGCTGGAATGCGAGGCAACGTAGGCGCTGTGGAAATCGTTGGTCAGGATCAGGTACTCGAGTGAGATAACCGCCAGCGTCGTCATGGCGAAAAAGCCCAGCACGGCGCGTTGCGCGCTTTTCAGGATGCGGGGGCTTCGCAACTTCCCCGCAACTGCCCCGGTAATCATTCCATAGATGGCGAACACCAGTGCGGCGATAAGTCCTACGGCTCCGACTTGGTTCATGGCTGGTTAGGTCTCCCTGCTCCGGGTCCCTTCTCGCGGCATTCTGAGGCGAGCTGAACAACGCGGAAAAATCGTGGTCTGCCTACACTGCTACTCGCCGTACGCGGCTGCCTTGGAAGCTGCGCTTGCCTCTTTGGGGGCCGGGGGCACTGCATTATACTTGGATGCGCACTTGGCCTGCACCTGCTGGGCGCGGAATGTGCCGTCGGCGAGGTAATCCCCTTCAACAATCGCATTCGCGCCGCCTTTGAAATCGTCCGGCAACGCCTCCCGGCCAATGTAAGTGACGGGGATGGATGCGTCTTCCTGAGAAAGGCGGAACGTCAGCACCTCTCCGCTTCGGTGGATAGAGCCGGGAACGATCAGCCCGCCCACGCGGACGTGTTCATGGGCGGCTTTGCCACTGGTCAGTTCCTTCACGGTAACGTAATAGGTTTTCGACTGCTGAAAACCTGAAACCGCCTCCCAAGCCACCGCAGCGAGAATGATTGCGATTCCAATTCCGAACTTCAATTTCTTGCTGTGGTTCGCCATGAGCTTTTACCTTCCTCTTTGGCAACGGCATGCCCTTTTGGCTGACAGGAATTGCGGGCGTGCCTCGGCAGGCTTTAAACAGTTATTGTGCACTTTCGCACAAACTGAGTCAATGGTATTTGGCGGATTTCTTTGCACGCCAAACGCTGTAATTGTTTTATATTACTGACCTTTCCTGCCAATTTGTGTCCACCGGCGTGTTCGACTTTCCAGTATATGCCGACCCTGAATTCCTCTATATTCTTCGTTGGCCGAGCCTTTGGGGATATATAATTCTGAATTTGCAGGAAGCGCTGTGCCTGAGTGTCCGATTCCAAATCTGGACTCAGGTCCCATCCGCACGTCAACACTGGAGCTGAAAAATGTCGAAGTGGTCAAGGCGTGATTTCCTGAAAAGTGGAGTAGCAGCATCGGCGGGCGCAGCTTCGCTCGTGCCCGGAGCGGAGAGTTTGCTGGCGGCAGCGGAAACTCAGCCGTTGGGCAGTGCCGCCCAGACTGCTTCCGCAAATTCGCTGCGTCAGCGATTACTGCTCGATTTCGGCTGGCGCTTTCATTTGGGCCACGCCAGCGATCCCGCGCAGGACTTCGACTTCGGGCGCGGGCAGGAATTCCAGAAGACAGGCGCGTTTTTTTTCAAGCCCTCGCGGCCGGATTTTGATGACAGCGGCTGGCAGGCCATCGACCTTCCTCATGATTGGGCCGTTGAGTTGCCCTTCCAAAACGATCGCTGGCTGACGGGCCACGGCTTCAAGCCGCTGGGACGGAACTACCCGGCCACCAGCATCGGGTGGTACCGCCGCGTGTTCGAAATACCGGGAAGCGACAAGGGCAGGCGACTGAGCCTCGAGTTCGATGGCGTTTTCCGCGATTCGATGGTGGCGCTCAATGGAAATTTCCTCGGGCGCAACATGAGCGGCTACGCCCCTTTTTCTTATGACATTACTGACCATGCCCATTACGGCGGCAAGAACATTCTGGTGGTTCGTGTCGATGCCACGGAGCACGAAGGCTGGTGGTACGAAGGCGCCGGAATCTATCGCCACGTCTGGCTGGTCAAAACGGACCCTGTACACGTGCCGCAGTGGGGAACGTTTGTAACTTCTGGGGTTGAGGGCGGCTCCGCGACGGTAACTATTGCCACTGAAATCAGCAACGCTGCGGAAAAAGAATCATCCTGCACGGTGGTCTCTAAAATCCTGGACGACAATGGCAACCTCGCCGCCAGCGGGCGTTCAGAAGCGGTTTTGATTCCACCTTGGGGCAGGCGAAAGGTCACTCAGAAGATCACGGTCAGCAACCCGCGGTTGTGGTCAATCGACGAGCCGAATATGTACCGCCTTGTCACCACCATTGAAGCGAACGGGTCCGCCACGGACGAATATGAAACTCCTTTCGGCATTCGCACGATTCGGTTCGATCCCGATCAGGGATTCTTCCTCAATGGCAAGCCGGTCAAGATCAAAGGGACCTGCAATCACCAGGACCACGCAGGCGTAGGGATCGCATTGCCGGACCGGCTCCAGTATTACCGCATTGAGAAGCTCAAAGAGATGGGCTCAAACGGCCTGCGCACGTCCCACAATCCGCCCACTCCTGAACTGCTCGATGCCTGCGACCGGCTGGGCATGGTTGTGCTCGATGAGACGCGCGTGTTTTCCTCTGCTCCGGAAGCGCTCAGCCAGTTGAGCCGGATGATTCGCCGCGACCGCAACCACCCGAGCGTGGTTTTCTGGTCCACCGGAAACGAAGAGCCGGAACAGGGCTCCGATCGTGGCGCGCGCATGTGCGCCACCATGAAGCGCCTGGTTCGCCGGCTCGATCCCACGCGGCCTATCACCCAGGCCATGAACAACGGCTGGGGCCAGGGCATCACCACCGTGCTCGACATCATGGGCTTCAATTACAAGCACGAGCCCGAGATTGACGGCTTCCGCAAGCAGTTTCCGCACAAGCCGTGCGTCGGCACGGAAGTGGCCAGCACGGTTTCAACGCGCGGCATCTATGTGAACGACAAAACAAAAGGGTACGTCAGTTCCTACGATGTGAATTATCCGCCCTGGGCCACGACTGCGGAAGAATGGTGGCAGCTCTATGATGAACGCCCGTGGCTTTCCGGCGGCTTTGTCTGGACCGGTTTCGATTATCGCGGCGAGCCCACACCTTACGGATGGCCGTGCATCAGCTCGCACTTTGGCGTCCTCGATACCTGCGGCTTCTTCAAAGACCTGGCTTATTACTACCAGGCCTGGTGGAGCGGGAAAGATGTGCTGCACCTTTTCCCCCACTGGAACTGGGCCGGTAAGGAAGGACAGGAAATCGACGTCTGGTGCTTCAGCAATCTGGACCGCGTCGAACTCTTCCTGAACGGCCGGAGCCTGGGCGCACAAACCATGCGGAAGAATTCTCACGTCGCATGGAAAGTGAAGTACGCGCCCGGCACGCTCGAAGCACGCGGCTACAAGGGCGGCCGGCAGGTGATGACCGCAAAGAGGGAGACTACGGGTCCCGCGGCAAAAATCCTTCTCGTACCGGACCGGGCGAAAATCGCAGCGAACGGCGAAGACGTTTCCGTGATCGCTGCAAGCGTGCTGGATGCACAGGGCCGCGTGGTTCCCATTGCCGACAATCTGATCACATTCGGGATATCGGGAAGCGGTAAGGTTATCGGTGTGGGCAACGGTGATCCATCAAGCCATGAGCCGGACAAGGCCAGCCAGCGGCACGCCTTCAACGGCCTTTGCGCAGCCATCGTGCAGGCAACAAAGCAGGCCGGCCAGATCACTGTGCAGGCCACATCGCCTGGGCTTGAATCGGCAACGGCGACGATTGAGTGCGAACAGGCAACGCCACGGCCCGCCGTGGCCTCTTTGCTGTAGTGCCGGTGTCTCTGTGTTTTGGATCCGATGATGTTGATCGGACCGAACCGACGGGTTTGGACGCCTGTTATTTTGGGGGCTGCGAAGGGCCTCAAAAGTTGCATTTGAAAGGTTGCTGAAAAAGCTCGGAGCCCGTTATTTCGAGCGAGGCGAGAAATTTGCCTTTGTTCAACCGATTAAGGACAGAAACAGATTCCTCAGGCCGGTAAAAGCGCCAGCCCTCGGAATGACGCAGACCCCGGATTATTCAGCAATGCGCTGCGAAAATGCAGACGTGCTTCTCTCTACTTACCATGACGGAATTTGCTCTGCTTGTGCAGACTAAACTCATCCCCAGGCGCATTCAAGTGAAAGGAAGGACCTTTTGAAATCTGCTTCAATACTGGCATCACCCAACCACGCACTGCGGCATGACTGGACGCGCGACGAAGTCCGCTCCATTTATCACCAGCCGCTGATCGAGCTGATATTCCAGGCGCAGCAGCTTCACCGCCGGTATCACAATCCGCAGGAGGTGCAATTCTGCCGTCTGCTTTCCATCAAGACGGGGGGCTGCCCGGAAGATTGCGGCTACTGTCCGCAGAGCGCTCATTACGACACGGGCATCGAGCGCCAGAACCTGATGGATGTGGAATCAGTCCTGGAAAAAGCCCGCCAGGCCAAAAGCGAAGGCTCCACGCGGTTCTGCATGGGTGCGGCGTGGCGCGAGGTGCGCGACGGCAAGGATTTTGAGACCGTGCTCGAAATGGTGCGTGGCGTTGCGGCCCTCGGCATGGAAGTCTGCTGCACGCTCGGAATGCTCACGCGCGAGCAGGCTGAGCGCCTGGCGGAAGCCGGCCTTACGGCTTACAACCACAACCTCGATACTTCGCCTGAGTTTTACGGCCGCGTCATCACCACGCGCCGATACGAAGACCGCCTGCGCACGCTCGAACACGTTCGCAAAGCAGGCATCACCGTCTGCTGCGGAGGCATCATCGGAATGGGCGAATCGGAGGAAGACCGCATCGGCCTGTTGCATCAGCTTGCCGCCCTTGATCCACACCCTGAAAGCGTGCCGATCAACATGCTCGTGCCCGTGGAAGGCACGCCTCTTGCGCACGCACAGCCTGTCGATCCGTTCACGCTGGTGCGATGTATCGCTACCGCCCGAGTGCTGATGCCCGCTTCGATGGTGCGCCTGAGCGCCGGTCGACGGTCGCTTTCGCGCGAGGCCGCTGCGCTCTGCTTCCTGGCGGGGGCCAATTCCATCTTCACCGGAGAAAAACTGCTGACCACGCCCAACCCCGAAACCGCCGAAGATGAGCAGTTGTTCCGCGACCTGGGCCTGCGCCCCATGTCTTATGCATAAGCTTGGCACAGATTCTATGACTGACAGCCTTTGCGCTGAACTCGAATCGCTCGATGCCCGCGCGCAGTTGCGGCACCTCGGGCGGATGGACGGGCTCAATCTTTGTTCAAACGACTATCTTGGCCTTGCGGCGGACCCGCGGCTTGCTCTGGCGGTGAAGGTCGCACTCGATGCAGGTGTGCCCGTGGCATCCACCGGCTCGCGGCTGCTGTCCGGCAACTCCGGGGCGTGGGAAGAGCTGGAATCAAAGTTTGCTCGCTTTATCGGCACCGAAGCGGCGCTGTTCTTCAGTTCGGGCTATATGGCCAACCTGGGCCTGCTCGGCGCCATTCTCCACCCCGATGACGTTGTTTTCTCTGACCAGTCAAACCATGCAAGCTTGATTGACGGCATCCGCCTCTCTCACGCGCGCAGGGTGGTGATGCCCCATCTCGATCTCAATTTCCTCGAAAGCGCCCTGCGGAAGAGCAGCGGGCCCGCCGGCCGCAGATTTATCGTGGTTGAAAGTCTTTTCAGCATGGAAGGCGACCGTGCGCCCCTGGCTGATCTGCTCGCGCTCGCCGAGCGCTACGGCGCGGGACTGATTGTGGATGAGGCGCACGCTACAGGCGTCTTTGGCCCCGAGGGGCGCGGGCTTGTGGCGGCTGCAAACGCACAAGGCCGTGTGTTCGCTTCCGTACATACCTGCGGCAAAGCGCTCGCTTCGGCTGGAGCGTTCATCTGCGGCTCTGAAACTCTGAAGCGGTATCTTGTGAACTGCGCGCGGACGTTTATCTTCTCGACCGCGCTGCCGCCTTATTTCGCCGCGCAGATTTCAAAGGCGGTCGATATCGTTGCCGAAGCCGACGGCGAACGCCGGCGACTCGCAGAATTGTCCGGCCTTCTCCGCACGCGGTTGCAGCAGGCCGGATTCAATACCGGCGCGAGCGATTCGCAGATCGTTCCGGTGCTGCTCGGCGACAACAACACGGCTATCCATTACGCCCGGGCGCTCTCCCGGCGTGGCTTCGCTGTTCGCCCCATCCGTCCGCCAACCGTCCCCGAAGGTCACTCCCGCCTGCGCCTCTCCGTGACCGCCAGGCTTTCCGAAGACATTCTGGATCGCGTTGTTAATGCACTGTCCGCCGCCCGGGACACATTCCCGTTGTAACGGAGGTGCTTCCCCTCCGTGATGTGTCCGCAGGGGCAGCCTCCCCGCACGCGGACCCTTGGGGCGCCTTGTGCAATCAGATACGGGACAAGCGCAGGTCAGCTATATTCCGGCGCAACACGGGCAAAGAGCGAATCGTTGGGATAGAGCCGATCGACATTCTGCGGCGTGATGAGTTGATGGGCGGTGAACTCAGCGGGCGGGACGTTTTTGCCGACCAGAATATCTGTGGCCAGCCGTACGATCATGTCCCCGTATCTTTCAGGGAAATATGCGACTGAGCCAATCAGGCGTGTTCCGGGCTGGCGAAGCTCGGCTCGGGCTTCGGGTTCGGCGTTTTGCCCCACTACGGCACATTGAGAACTGCGTCCGGCTTCCTGAAAGGCGCGAAGGGCCCCCAGCGCAATGGGGTCGTTCGCGGCGCCAACGAGGATGCGCTTCGCGTTGCAAGTGCGAAGATGCTTCCGCACGCAATCGAGCGCCGCCTTGAATTCTCCTTTGGCGTCAACACGCAGGACGGACCATTTATTGGAAGCGGGCACGACCTCGCGGATGCCTGCCAGCATGCCATCAGATCGCATGCGTATCAAAGATCCCGCCTGCGAGATTTCCAGCAGCAGAATGGCGTCCGCAGTGTCCTGCCACTCCTTCTTAACGCAATGTCCCAGGCACCGGCCGGCCATCAAACCTGCTGCGTAATTGTCGGCGCCGAAATAAACAGCACCCGGGTGCGGGATATCGATCGCGATCAAGGGAATCCCGGCGTTCTGGAATTTCACCGCTAGTGTAGTGTCCATAAATTACCTGGGCAATGTTTTCTGCTTCTTTCGACTGCGAGGCAGCGTACAGCCGGGTTGAATTTGTTCCAGAGTCTGGCGGCAGCGCGAGAGCTTTTGCTTGATCGATTCGACGGTGGCCGTCCAGACAAAGGGTTTGGGATGCTCATTCCATACGGCCAGGAATTCCGTGATCGCCTTCTCCAGGTCCTCCACACTGTGGAACGATCCCCGGCGGACGCGCTTGGGGGTCAACTCGCCAAACCAGCGCTCGATGAGATTGAGCCAACTGGAACTGGTGGGAACGAAATGCAGGACAAAGCGCCGATGGCGTTTAAGCCAAGACCGCACGGAGGCGTGTTGGTGGGTACCGTAA
>Ga0207433_10000513_pt1 | contig 89751 bp, 83 predicted proteins | sample YelNatPaOPGAMG01_FD_187559 | JGI IMG/M metagenome (GOLD analysis project Ga0207433, IMG submission 187559) | Hot spring thermophilic microbial communities from Obsidian Pool, Yellowstone National Park, USA - OP-RAMG-01 (SPAdes) (version 3) | ecosystem: Environmental > Aquatic > Thermal springs...
AAAAATAAAAAACTCACAAAGGAGTCTATCAACTGGGTAGGAATTCTTCTTCCTGGTACGTGAGCATCGGCAAAAACAACTGAAATAGGGGTGTTTGCGACAATTCCATAACAGCAACCATTAAGAAAGCATCCAATTCTGCCTATTGCGTATGCAAGAGGTAGGAAAGGTGCTATTAGATCGGTAAGAGAAAGGAAATCTATTTTGTAATATTTTGTTAGAAGATAAAATGCTATAGCAAAGCCTACTAGCCCTCCATAAAAAACCAGACCACCATCCCATAAGTAGAAAACACTAACCAGGTTAGTCTTAAAGTCCTGATGGTGTTCTATGACGTAGTAAACCCTTGCTCCAATTAGAGAACAAAGTATACTAACCATACCAATATTAAGGATATTATCTGGATCTATATTCTTCTTTTTTGCATCCTTTAAGATAAAAATTGTTGCAATAACGATGCCTAAGGCGACCATAAATCCCCACGAATAAACTTTTAAACCGTCAAAACTGAATAGTACTCTGTGCATTTTACCTCCAGAATTTTAAATTTCTCATATTTTAACCTAATATTTCTGAAATGATATTAAAGACTTATTGCTATACAAACTGAATTTTTTATGAAAATATAATTGATATTTATTCAATTATTGACATTATGTGTATTTAAGTGTTGAATAGTGTTTATGAGTGGGATAAAGTGGGATAGAAAATTATGTTAGGTGGAGAATATTTACATTCTTTGGACTCTAAAGGTAGGGTTACTATTCCTTTCAAGCTAAGGGATGAAATATCCTCAAGGGTTATTCTGACACGAGGATTTGAAAAATGCCTCTATCTTTATCCCGTTAAGTATTGGGAAGAATATGTAGAATATCTCAAAGAGAAATCAAAATCAGATATAAAACTTAGAGATGTTATACGTTTTCTATTCTCTGGTGCCTATGACGATGAGCTGGATCGATCTGGGAGACTTTTATTACCACAACAATTAAGGGAATATAGCAATATTCAAAAAGAAATTGTTGTTATCGGTGCAATGGATAGAGTTGAACTATGGAATCCTGAAGAATGGGAGGAACAAAAGAAGAAAATTTCAAATTCTGTTAAAAGGTTTATTGAAAATGAGTAACTATACCAAAGATACTCATATTCCAGTTCTTTTGGATGAAGTTCTAAAAAATTCTAATTTAAATCCTGGTAAAGTGGTAATTGATGGTACAGTTGGAGGTGGTGGACATAGTTTTCATTTCTTGAAGCATATACTTCCTGGTGGCTTTTTATTGGGATTCGATAGGGATAGCCAAGCAGTAAAGTTAGCTGATGAAAAGTTATCATCGGCTTTTGAGAAAAATTCTTTTTCAATTGTTAATGAGAGATTTGAAAACTTTAGTAAATACATATTTCTTTTGCCAAATAAAAAGTTTGATCTGTTTTTTTTGGATCTTGGACTTTCTACTATGCAAATTAAGGAATCAAATAGGGGATTTAGTTTTATGAAAGATGAAAAGTTGGATATGCGCATGGATACTAGAGATAATTTGACTGCTGCAGATTGGCTTAACAGTGCAAGTGAGGAAGAGATGGAGGATGTATTTAAGAAATATGCCCAAGAACCTAAATCACGAAAGCTGTCCAAGCTAATTTCTCAAAGAAGACGCGAAAAACTATTTGAAACTACTAGTGATCTTGTTGACATTGTCAAAAGGCTATATCCATATGGGAGAAAACATCCTGCAACAAGAATTTTTCAGGCAATTAGAATTGTGATTAATGACGAGATTGAACATCTAGAATCAGCTCTAAGAGAGGCTACAAAATACATAAATTCTAATGGAAGAATAATAGTTATTTCTTTTCACTCAGGGGAAGACAGGATTGTTAAATGGACGTTTAAAAATTTAGAAAAAGAAGGGAGGGGAAGAGTGATAACAAAAAAACCTATTATAGCCTCAGAGGAAGAAATTAAAGAAAATCCATCGGCGAGGAGTGCCAAAATGAGGGTATGGGAGGCAGCATGAAGAGAGATTATGATTTGAGCTTTTCTGAAATTGAAAGCATCAAGGGTATCAGGGGTATTGAATTAACGAAATTTTTTTTAGTTATCAAGAATAATATCTTAATAATCTTGTTTTCTTTACTTATAATTTTAACCCTGATATATGGTCTCTATTTAAGATCGGATATAATATCTATGTCAAACGAGGTTGATAGTATTAAAGCAACAATTCAAAAATTAGAAACTATAAAGACTGAAAAAACTTTGGAAGAAGCAGATATCTTTAATGCAAAGGTTATGCAATCGGTTGCTTTGAAAAAAGGGATGAATCTGCCATCAGAGATAGAGTTTATCCAAATAAGCCGTTAGATCAGCCGCATAATGACTTTATAAATAAAAGGATTGATTATCTACAAAAATTAATGATTCTTTTATTTTTTTTTGCTCTTGCGAAACAGTTATACTTTATTACAATTGATAGGCAAAAATTAATTTTATATGCACAAGAACAAAGAAATGAAGTAGTAAAGGTATCAACACCCAGAGGTGAAATTATTGATAAAGAAGGAGTGGTTCTAGCTTTTTCAATACCATCTTATTCTCTTTATATACAGCCGGCTCTTATAAAAAATGATGAAATTAGAAATAAACTATATGAGGAGCTTTCAAAAGTTAAAGGAATGCCGATTGAGAATCTTAAAAAGATTTTTGATAAAAATGCACCGTTTACGTGGGTATACAGAAAGATGCCCTTTGAGGTAGAGAAACGCGTTAAAGAGATTCTAAAGGAATTTCCTACCCAAGGAGTTGGCCTTATAAAGGAAGAAAAAAGAGTTTACCCCTACAAGGATTTAGCTGAACCTCTTTTAGGTTTTGTAGGAATTGATAACGAAGGACTTGAGGGTATTGAAAAATTTTATAATTCTTATCTAGGAAGTGTTTCTAAAGAAGAGAATATTGAATTTGATGCCAATGGGAGAATAGTAAATATAGATAAATTAGAAAGTCTAGTGCAATCTTCGCCAATAAAATTAAAACTGACAATTGATTCTAAATTACAAGGTCTAACGGAGAGACTTCTTGATGCGTGTGTAAAAAAGTACAAGGCGACGAGAGGAACAGTAGTAATTGTTGATGTTAAAACTGGTGCTATACTAACTCTTGCTCAAACTCCGAGAATAGACCCAGAAAAATTTTATGATTATCCAGAGGAAGATTATAGAATATTTGCAAGGGATTTTTTGTATGAACCCGGTTCTATATTAAAGCCTATTATATTTAGCATATTATTGGATAATAATATAATATCTAAAGATACAATAGTAAATATCGGAAAGTATTTACAGGTTGCGAATAGAAAAATTTTTGATGCTGAAGACGGTCTGGGTTTATCGGGCCCATCTACCATAAAGGATATTTTGAGATATTCTAGCAATATTGGTGCTGCTTCTTTAGCTCTAAAAGCTCCAAATAAGGAATATTTTGATTTGTTAAAGAAATATTTTGTGGACGATGAAAAATACCTTTTTTCTGAAAACTTTTTAAAGGGTTATGTTGATTTGCCCGGTTATAAAGGAGAAGTTGAGCAAGCAACAACAGCTTTTGGGCAGGGTATTTCACTTTCATTTTTAAATGTTATTGCTTATTATTCTGCCATTGCTAACGGAGGAGAAATTGTACCTCTGAAGATTATTGATGATGATGTTGTCTCTCCTGTAAGACTTTTTAAAAAGAGTGATGCGGATTTTATAAGAGAGTGTCTTGTGGGTGTTGTGGAAAATGGGACAGGAATAAATGCTAAAATAAATGGAGTAGAAGTAGCAGGAAAAACAGGAACGGCGCAAAAACCATCAAAACTTGGCGGGTATATCCCTGGTGAGTATGTTGCGTCCTTTGTGGGGTTTTTTCCTGCTAACAATCCTAAATTTGTAATTGGTGTTTTAATTGATAATCCAGTTGGTATACACTGGGGAGGTTCAGTTGCAGCTCCACTTTTTAAAGAAATAGCTCTTGCAACTATGTCGATGAGTAGATGATTGTTGTAAGAATCTTTGAAGGAGGAAAAATAATAAAGTTTTTGAGGAGTGATTGGCTTGACTGTTAAAGAACTTTTATACAAATCAAATATTACATTAAAAGAGTCAAAGCAATATGATTCTAAAGAGTTTTTTAATAGTCAAGTATATGGTATTAGTTATAATTCAAAAGAAGTAAAAAGTGGATATCTCTTTTTTGCAATCAAAGGTACCAAAGTTGATGGGCATGAGTTTGTGGAAGAAGCTTTTAAAAATGGTGCAGTTGCAGCTGTTGTTGAAAAGGATTTAGAATTTGCAAATATTATTAAGGTTAGTTCTGCTCTAGAAGCCTTAAGAAAGATATCTCTTGTATTTTACGATTATCCGTTTAAAAAACTTTTTTTGGGATCAGTAACTGGAACAAATGGGAAAAGCACAGTTACATGGATCTTGTCTCACGTTGCAAATAAGTTGTTAGATAAATCTTTTGCCTTAGGAACATTGGGTTGGGTTCATAAAGGAAAAATTATTAGAAAAACTAATAACACTACACCAGAGTCAAAAGATATATGTGAATTTTTAAGCCAAGCAGTTCAGTTAAACATGAAATATGGATTTCTAGAGGTATCCTCCCATGCTCTAAAGCTTGGAAGATTGTATGGTATAAAATTTGATGCTGCTTTGTTTACTAATTTGGCTAGAGATCATATGGACTTTCACCCATCAGTTGAAGACTATTTTGCTGCAAAGAGTTCTCTCTTTACATCCACCTATCTAAAAGAAAATGCTTTTGTTGTTATTAATTTAGATGATATTTATGGTATGAAATTATATGAAAATATAAAGGATTTTAAAAAGGTTTCCTTTTCAATAGAAAATGATAAGGCTGATTTTTTTGGAAGGTTTGAACCTCTTGATACAGGGATGTACATTTTAGTTGAAGGTCAAAAAATTTTTGCTCCTATTTATGGTAAGTTTAATGCGTCTAACCTGCTAGGTGCCTATTCCTTTTTGAGGACGATGGGAATAGAAAAGGAGAAATTAGTAAATGTATTTTCAGATATGATTGTCCCATATGGTCGATTAGAATGTGTACAGACGAAACCCTTTAAGATATGGATTGACTATGCACACACGCCTGATGGTTTGGAAAAAGTTTTGCAATCTTTGAGAGATATGGTTAAAAATAAAATAATTTTAGTTTTTGGAGCAGGCGGCAATAGGGATAAAGGCAAGAGGCCTATTATGGGAAGGATAGCGGCTCAACTTTCTAATTATACAATAATTACTTCTGATAATCCTCGCTATGAAGACCCGTTAAAGATAATTAATGAAATAAAAGAAGGGTTTGTAAGCATTAAGAATTCAGATTTTGAAATAGTTCCTGATAGAAGGGATGCTATAAAGAGATCAATTGAAATTGCAAAAGATGATGATGCAATTATAATTGCAGGCAAAGGTCATGAAGACTATCAAGAGATAAATGGTGTAAAATATCCTTTTTCAGATAAAGATGTGGTTGTGGAATTAACGAAGAGGAGGTTTGAAATTTAATATTTTGAAAGAAGAGCGAAGTTTAAACGAATTAAATACCAATCAAGACCATAACTTTGATAACTGTGTTGATTTGGATTTTGTGATTTCTTCAACGCCATGTGAAATTGAAAGAGTAGGACCAACTGTTTTTGAGAGGATTTCGATAGATTCTAGAGACATTAAAGGAAGAGAACTCTTTATTGCTCTTAAAGGTAAAAGGTTCGATGGACATGATTTTATTAAAAGTGCAATCAAGAAAGGTGCTTTTGGAATAATTTCGGAACGAAGCTTAACTGAGATGTCTGACGTTTTGGGAGACTTGGTGTTTGAAACTGATTTTTCCTTTGTAAAGGTCAAAGATACCTTGTCTGCCATGCACGATATTGCAAGAGAGTTTAGAAAAAGAATAGATCAGGTTATTGGAGTTACAGGCAGCATAGGCAAGACAACTACCAAAGAAATTTTAAAAACAATCCTTAAAAGATATCATCCAGTATCAACATTTGAGAATTTCAATAATGAAATTGGCTTGCCATTAAGTTTATTTAAAGCTAAAAGACATGAAAAATTTGGAATTTTTGAAATGGCTATGAGAGCAAAAGGGGAAATTTCCCAACTGTCAGCAATTGCATTGCCTGATATAGGTATAATTACTCGAATTGCAGAATCTCATATTGGTTTGCTGGGTTCAATGGAAAATATTGCAAGAGCAAAAGGAGAAATTCTTGATTACGTTGACACTGCCGTTTTGAATTATGACTGTGAATATAGCAGAAATATTTTTAGCGAAATGATTAAAAATAAAAGAAACAAGCCAAAAGAAGTTTTTTGGTTTGGCAATGATAAGGATTTATATATAAAATCTTATGAAATTTCTCTTAAAGGCTCTAAAATTTATGTATCTGGCAAATTCGGGGACTTTAATTTATTTGCTCCAAATATATTTTTTCCTCAATTTGAACCACTTATGGCATCTTTAGTAGTTTCAAGGTTCTTAGGTTTAAGTTGGAATGAAATAAATGAAAATTTGCAGAGTTATTGCCCATTACAGGGTAGATTTTCGATCAAAAAATTAAAAGATCAAATTATTATTGATGATTCTTATAATGCCACCTGTAGATCGTTTTTAAGTGGTTTGGATACAATTAAATATTTAGGTTTTATTGATAAGAGAAAAATTTTCGTGCTTGGAGATATGCTAGAGGTTGGAGTTAAATCTCAGGCTTTACACAATAAGGTGGTAAAAAAGCTAGAAGAATTAGATCCATTTCTCGTATATTTTGTTGGAACTGAATTTGTAAAATCAATTGACAGTAGCTCTAAATTAAGATTTAAGAATATTGATATCGATGCCGTAAAAGAGGACTTGGTTAAAATATTGGCTCCAGGTGATGTTGTATATATTAAGGGGTCAAATTCTACGAAGACTTGGAAAATTCTTGAATTGTGGAGTTAATTTTAAATGGAGGTTATTTTCGCTGTATGATTGAACTCTTTTTTAGCTTTTTCATAGGGTTTTTAGCCTTTTCTATATGGGAAAGACATTTTAAGCAGTTTTTTGGACAAAGGATAAGGGAGGAAGGTCCTGAGTCTCACAAAATAAAAACTGGTACTCCCACTGCTGCTGGTATAATTTTTATACTTACGGTTGCCTTATTTTTGCCTTTTCTTGATTCAAGGATGTTTACAATTTTTCTTATTTCATTGCCATTTTTTATAATTGGTTTTTTGGACGATTTCCTTTCTATAAAAAAGGGCAAGAACGAGGGGTTAAAACCTCGACAAAAGATGATTTTAATTGTAATATTTTCTTTTGTAGCGGTATTTTTTCTTGCCCTTATTCTTAATTCTCAAATTTTTATGCAATTCCAAATATCTCCTACAATACAGTTTTATGTTCCCGGCATACTTTTGTGGCCTTTTTTAATTTTTGTTATTAGTGGCGCTACCAATGCAGTAAATCTGACTGATGGACTTGACGGTCTTGCTGCATTATGTTCTCTGTCCATACTTTTGGGTTATTTGTTTTTTTCTTACGTTGATGGAGATGTAGCATTATCCTTAATGCTTTTTTCGTTTATTGGAGTTCTACTTGCTTTTTTATGGTTCAACGTAAATCCTGCAAAGATATTTATGGGCGATGCTGGTTCGATTGGTATTGGTGCATTTTTAGCAATACTTGCTATTTTTACAAATAGAATTGTCTTTTTTGTTATTTCTTCTTTGCCCTTTATAATTGAAACTCTTTCAGTAATTATTCAGGTAGCTTACTACAAAAGGACAAAACAGAGGATATTCAAAATGAGTCCACTTCATCACCACTTTGAATTATCTAATGTAAAGGAGACGCATATTTCTATGAGATTTTTTATTGTTTCCATTTTGCTTACACTTTTTGCTGTGAGTATACAAATATGTTGCTAAATTGGGATAGAATATTTGAAAGAATTGGGTTTCCAAAAAAGATCGTTATAGTGGGGTATGGAAAAAGTGGATTTAGTATTGCAAAACTTATAAGCAAAGAACTGGCAAGCGTTGAGATAATTGTAACTGATAAGGATTGTTTGAAGTTTCCTGAAATCAATGAAATAAATTACCTTTTGGGTGAACACAATCCAAAGATATTAAAAGATGCTTCATGGATAATTAAAAGTCCTGGAGTTCCATTAAATTTAAATTTCTTTAAGTTAGCAAGAGAAAAGGATATTCCAGTGATTGGGGATCTGGATTTAACGTTTGGACTCTTGCCTCCCGATGTAAATACTATAGGTGTAACTGGTACCAACGGAAAGACTACGATTACTGAATGGATAGGATATGGCTTCAAAATAGCAAATATGCCGCATTATATTGCTGGAAATGTAGGAACACCTCTTTCTGAGATTATTTATAACATAACTCCTGGTTCGAACTTAGTACTGGAATTAAGTTCTTATCAGATTGAGAATTCAATTTTTTTAAAACCTAGAATAGCGATGATTACAAATTTAACCTTAGATCATACTGATAGATATATAACTTTTGAGGATTACATTAACGCTAAAATTCATTTGTTTAAAAATCAAGAAAGTGGTTATTCCATCTACAACAAAGATGATCAAAACATTGTTAAAAATCTTAGAGATTTGAATTTAAAAACAAAGTTATTGAGCGTTTCAAAGAAAGAAGATTTTTCGATTGCTGGCGTCATTAATAGCGACATTGTTGTTAAAGATAACCAAAATTTAGTTAAAATTACTGATTTATCTAATATTTCAATTAAGGGTGAACATAATATCGAAAATGCCTTATTCGTGGCTAGCTCTCTTTATCTTTCTTCTGTAAAGCCTGAATACATAGAAAAAACTTTGTCTACCTTTTCTGGTGTGGAGCACAGACAAGAAAAATTTTACATTTGCAATGGAATAATTTGGATAAACGATTCTAAATCGACAAATCCTGAATCAACAATTGTTGCTTTGAAAACATGGGGAGAAAGTAAAAATTTAATATTGATTTTGGGTGGGAGAGATAAAAAAACTCCTTTAGATGAGCTTGTGAATTTGGCAAGTAAAACTTGTAAAGCAGTAATTCTCTTTGGAGAAGCTAAAAGTCGGTTTTATGAGTTTTTCAAAGATATCCAAAATGTTTTTGTGCTAGATGTGTTCGATGAAGTTATAGACAAAGCATTTGAATTAGCTCAGCCAAAGGATATAGTTTTATTTTCTCCTGCATGTGCTAGCTTTGATATGTTTTCAAATTTTGAAGAAAGAGGAAGGATTTTTAAGAAGAAGGTCATAGAAAGGTATAAAATCAATAAGGAAATGATAGTGTGAAAATGAAAACCAAAAAACTCTTATTACTTTTGACCTTTGTACTGAGCTTAATTGGTACGCTTTTTACTGCTAGTTCTACTGCTCAGTTAGGAATTCAACTTTATTCGGATCCTTTAAGTTTTTTTAAACATGCTATCCTTTACTTTACTATAGGATGGCTTACTTTTTTTTCTATAATTAGGTTACCGTCAAGTTTTATCAAAAGGTATATAGATTTTCTGTTTTATTTGAGCTTAATTCTTTTAGTATTTACTCTTCTTCCTTTTTTTTCTCATAAAATTAATGGAGCTAGAAGATGGATTAATTTAGGTTTTATATCGTTTCAAACTTCTGAATTTGTAAAGTTTACATTAGGTTTAAAAATTGCAAAATCTGCTTCATTTTTTTTGGCTTTAAAAAATAATATTTCAGGTTTTGTAATAAATATATCTTTGTATCTTATTCCAATTAGTATTTTGATAGCTATGCAACCTGACTACGGAACAATGGCTTTAATTGTTGTTACAGTTTTTTTGTTTTTGCTTTTTATGGGTATTAATTTTAGATTTTGGTTAAGTATAACTAGTTTTGGACTTATAATTCTTTTGGTTGGAGCGCTTCTTGCTCCCTATAGATTTCAACGTATAGCATCAAATCTAGATCCTTGGGCTCATATGCAAACTAGCGGTTATCAAGTTGTTCAAGCGTTATATGGGATTGGTGATGGTGGCTTTTTTGGACAAGGGCTTGGTAGCGGAAAGCAAAAGTTAGGTTATCTTCCAGAGGCGCACACTGATTTTGTATATTCGGTTTTTTCAGAGGAAGTGGGTATGGTAGGTTCCGCTGCATTTTTGTTTGCCTTTTTAAACCTTGTTATTTTACTTTATAAAATGGCAAAGAAGGTTACAGATCCGTTTGACAAATCGTTTATTTTTTGGACCGCTACTATACTTGGCTTGCAATGTTTTTTAAACGTTTTTATGGTATTGAACATTATCCCAGTAGTGGGTGTACCTCTGCCATTTCTTAGTTATGGTGGAACTTCTGAGATAGTAAATCTTGTAATGATCGCATTATGCTATAGATTTTATTCTGATTTACCAAAAGGTTTGCAATGAGAATTTTAATTGTAACATCTGGCACTGGTGGGCACTTTTATCCTGCACTTTGTGTAGCAGAGAGAATAAAAAAGATACATCCTGATTCAAAGGTGTTTTTTTGGTCTCAAGGCCCTCTTCTTAGAAATACTGAAATAGAAGGGGTTGTAAAAAAGGATATACCTTCGTATCCATTTGTGGGGATGTCAAAAACTGTTCAATTTTTTGCAATTATAAAGACCTTTTTTCTATCTTTAAAATTTATTCCAGAAATTCTAAGACTAAATCCAGATTGCCTAATTGCATTTGGAGGTCACACAAGCGTTGCACCGTGTATGTCAGCTTATATGTTGGGCATAACTATATTGTCTCATGAGCAAAACTTTAGAGCAGGATTGACAAATTACTTAATTTCTCGTTTCGCTAAGTTTATAATGACCTCTTTCCCAGAAGCAGATCCAAGATTACCAGTTAATAAAGTTGTTTTTACTGGGTTACCAATTAGAGACGATATTGGAAAAGTTAGTGTTGAAGAGGCAGAAAGAATTTTGGGATTTAAGAAATCAGAAAGAACTATATTATGTTTTGGCGGGAGTCAAGGTGCCCAAGCGATAAATGAAACAATATGGTCTCTATTGCCCAATCTTGACGAAAGATACTTATTAATACATATTACAGGAGAACAAACTGTTCCAAGATTAAAAGAAATAAAGTGCAGGTATATAAATTTTAAATACTTTAAAGAGATGTCTTTGTTGTACGCCTTAGCAGATTTGATTATTTCAAGAAGTGGCGCCTCTACTGTCTTTGAAATTATAAAAACAGGTAAAAGTGCAATTCTAATTCCTTATCCTGGCGCAATGTCTCATCAGAAATATAATGCTCTTTATCTTGAAAAACTAGGCCTTGGGAGAGTTGTATTTCAAAATACACTTTCTGAAAACTTACTATATAATATGATTAAAGAAATGTTTGATTTGAATTATAAAAATATTAATTTTAATCGTGATGAACTTTTAAGGCTTCAAAAGATTGATGCAACAAAAAATATTATTGATCTTGTTGAGAAAATTATAGAAAGGAAGATGATAAATTCTTTATGGAAAACATTGCGAAAAATTTGAAAAAGGTGTTTTTTATTGGAATTGGTGGGACGGGGATGAGCGCCTTAGCCTTATTTCTTCTTGAAGATGGAAAAGTTATTTCTGGATCTGATAAAAAAGAATCAAGGTCCCTTTTAAAACTGAAACAAAAGGGTGTGGACATATATATTGGTCATGATCCTGCCAACATAGCTGATGATGTTGACGTTGTTGTATATTCGGGAGCAATACCACCTGACAACTGTGAGCTTGTAAGCGCGAAGAAAAGGAATATTCCAGTGCTTTCAAGAGCCCAAATGTTATCAAAGATAATTGAGCAAAAATTCTCAGTTGCTGTAGCTGGAACTCATGGAAAAACAACTACAACTTCAATGATTAGTAAGATGCTTAATGATGCCGGACTTGATCCCTCTTTTCTAATCGGAGGAGAACTAAACGATTATGGTGCGAATGCAAGACATGGAAGTGGTCCTTATATAGTTATTGAGGCTGACGAAAGCGATGGTTCATTCTTAAATTACAATCCTAATATTGCTGTAATAACGAATATTGATTTTGACCATCCAAGTTTTTTTAAGGATTTAAAGATGGTTGAAGAATATTTTGAAAAATTTATGCGAGGGATAAGTAAAGATGGCAAATTAATAGTTTGCGGCGATCATATCGTTAACAGAAAAGTTGCAGAAAAGATAACAGATAAAGAGATAATCTTTTATGGATTTGGTGATGACAATCAAGTGCAATGTAAAAATGTAATACTAAGTGGTTTTGGCAGCTGTTATGACTTGTATATCTATGGTAAAAAAATAAGAGAAGTAACCTTAAATGTTCCTGGGATGCATAATGTGTTAAATTCTCTTGCAGCCTTTAGCGTTGCTAAAATAATTGGTCTTGATTTTGTCTCAGCGTGTGATTCTATAGCATCCTTTTCTGGTGTTAGAAGAAGATTCGAACTAAAATGCAAAGATCCATATATCATAGATGACTATGCCCATCATCCTGAGGAAATAAAAGCGGTTTTAAATACCGCTAGAAATATTTTTAAAAATAAAAATTTGGTTCTTATATTTCAACCGCATAGGTTTTCAAGAACTAAAAAATTTTTAAGTAGTTTTTGCAATGTATTAACACAAACAGATGTTTTAGTGCTTTTTGACATTTATCCTGCAGGTGAAAAAGTTTTGGATCCTCATTTGGGAAATAAATTGTTTGAGGAATGTAAAAGGAGAATGAAAGATAATGTCTTTTTTGTTTCTAAAGAATCAATCTACGAGCTTATTCAAGAAATACATAACGAAAGCAATATATATTTATTTATGGGTGCTGGTGATATTACAAAGATTTGTGATAAAGTAGTATCTATTTTTTTGGAAATTAAAAAGGATCAAAGTAAGCAAGTAAATGATTCGAATACTTCGGAATTTTCAACTTAAAAATCTTACAACTTTTGGAACTGGTGGGATAGGCAGGAAAGTCTATCTTCTTAAGAGTTGTGACTTGAATAAAGTCTTAAATGATGTCGATGATTTTGTGATACTAGGTAATGGTTCAAATATAATTTTTTCTGATGATTATTTTGATAAAAATATTTTGTGGGTTGTCCCTTTAAGTTCATATGAAGGTATTAAAATTATTTCTGATTTTTTAGAAGTTGATGCAAATGTATCAGTAAGTGCTTTATCATGGTGGTGCGTAAAAAATGGTATAAGTGGCTTTGAGTTTGCAGCAGGGGTTCCAGGAAGAATTGGAGCAAGTATAGTTGGTAATGCAGGTTGTTTTGGTTCAGATTTTTCAAAAAATTTAATAAAGGTTTTGGTGTTTGATGGTGCTAGCAAAAGTTTTTATGAAATAAACGCAAATGAGATACAATTTTCTTATAGAAAAAGTTCAATAAAAAACAAAGTTGTGTTGAAAGCTTATTTTAAAATAAACTTCGATAAACCCGATAATATTTTTATTAGAACATTAGACCTTTTAAGCAAAAAGAAAAAGTCTCAACCATTGGGCATTAGGACCTTTGGGAGCATTTTTAAGAATCCACCTGGTAATTGGGCTGGCAAATTACTTGATAGTTTAGGTTTTAAAGGCTATAGGATAGGTGGTATAAGGGTTTCTTATAAACATGCAAATTTTTTGGAAAATATTGGAGGGTCGAGCTCAGAGGCTGTAAGGTTAATAAAGTTAATGCAAAATATGGTCTTAGAAAACTTTAATATATTATTGGAACCAGAAGTTAGATTTTTAGGAAGATTTGAAGAATTACCAATTCTGTCAGGAGATGTTTCGTGAAAATTTTAATTTTATGTGGTGGAACTTCATCAGAAAAAGAAGTTTCTATATGGTCTGCAGAAAATGTATACCAGTCATTGGTTAATACTGAATATCAAGTTGAGATGGTGGACATAGCTAGGTTAACACCTTATGAACTGTGTCAGAAGATCCTGTGCAATAATTTTGATGTTGTTTTTCCAGTTTTACACGGAAAACCAGGAGAAGATGGTTCTATACAGGGTTTTTTAGATACTATAGGAGTAAAATATATTGGTTCCGGAGTTTTTTCTTGTGCTATAACAATGGATAAATACAGGTTTAAGTTAGTTTGTAAATCTTTAGGTTTTCCGCAACCTGATTTCGTTGCAATTAGATCTAAAGATGATGTTGATTTAGTTTTTGACTTTCTGAAATTAAAAGGATTTCCTTTGGTAGTAAAACCAAATTCACAAGGGTCAAGTGTAGGGGTATCTATTGTAGGAAGTAAAGATGAACTGGAAAGCGCTTTAGAAAGTGCTTTTAATTATGATCCAATTGTTTTGGTAGAAGAGTTTATACGTGGTAAAGAAATCACCTGCGGCATTATAGGAAATAGGGAACCAATTGCTCTTCCTCTTGTTGAAATACTGCCTAAAACAAAATTTTTTGATTATGAGTCAAAGTATAACCCCCTTTTATGCGATGAGATTGTCCCGGCCAGATTGAAAGAAAGCTTAAAAAATAGACTACAAGAACTTGCAATAAGTTCATATAAGGCTTTTGATTGCAGATCCTTCGGTAGAGTTGATATGTTTGTTGATAGTTATGAAAATATTTATCTTTCTGAAATAAATACTATTCCAGGTTTAACTGCTAATAGTCTTTTTACCAAGGAGGTTAAGGCAGCTGGATACACGTTCCCAGAAATCGTTAAACTTCTTGTCAAACAGGCATTGGAAGACTAACATTCTAATTTCCATAATACTTGTTTGTGTTCTGCTTTATCTTTTTTGGTTTTTCTTTTCGATAAATAGTTTCACTTCGTTAAAGGTTGAGGGTATACCAGATTATATAAGAGACAGAAGCTTTTATTTTTTACACAAAGAAAGATATAATATTTTAGGATATAAAGTTTTTCTTAGTAATTTAAAAAATCAATTTGATAACAGTGATTTTTATAAAATTAAGTCAATAAACCATACTAATTTAGGAAAGGTTGATGTAGTTTTCTATATTCCAGATTATCTAGTAAAAGCAACTTCAGATAATAATTTTTATGATTTGGAAGGAAACGTTGTTGTAAACGTTGATTTGAATGATAAAAAAATTATACATGTGAATAAAGTAATCAATAGTAAAGATTTTTTTAATAAGTTGCAAGGTGTTGTTTTTTATTCATTAAAGTATGGTTTTGTTCCAAGTTTTATTTTTTTTTATGATGATATTATAAAATTTAAAGATAGAAGCACGACTATCTTCGAGTTCAACAATGATGAAAATTTTGATGAAAAATTTAAAGAAATTTTTGATTTTTTACAAAGGTTTAATAATAAAAAATGGCCTAAGGAGATAATTTTGTTAGATGAAAGAAGGCTTGTTATCAAGAAATGAGTAACGCTAATAAAACTCATTATTTTCAAGAAAAGGTTATTCATAGTATTCATCCGCCAAAAAGGTGGGAATTAATTTTAGGTATTATAGCCTTTACTTTAGGTTTTTTTATTGTAGTTCAATATAGAACTCAAAAGGACTTGTTTCATTTAATTCCTACAAGACAGGCAGAGGAGATGGCAAGTCTCTTGAAAGAGGCTGAAAACAAGAGACTTGATCTTGAAAGAGAACTTTTTGTTTCTAGACAAAAAATAATTGATCTTCAAAACAAACTTGAACAGGAAAAAAATAAAAATATTTCGATTGGTGAGGAAAGCAAAAAGATAGCACTTTTAGCAGGTTCTACTCCCGTTAAGGGGCCAGGGGTAATTGTTACAGTTAAGGATGCAAAAAATGGACAAGAAGGCAATGCCTCATTAGTTCATGATGAGGATCTTTTGAGAGTTGTAAATGAGCTAAGAGCTGGTGGAGCAGAAGCTATAGGCATCAACGATCAAAGACTTGTTGCAATTTCAGAAATAAGATGTGCTGGACCAGTTATACTGGTAAATGGAGTAAGACTTGCGCCCCCATTTGTAATAAAAGCAATAGGCTCTCCAGAAATGCTTTACAACTCTTTAACAATGAGTGGCGGTATTGTTGATTATTTGAGACTTTTAGGGATTAGGATTTCTGTTGAAAAGTCAGATTCTATATATATTCCAGCTTTTAGTGCGAATATCCAAATAAATTATGCAACTTTAATTAATAAAGGAGAATAAGGTATGTGGTTTATATTGTTATGTTTTGTGCTTGGAATGATTGCAGCATATTTTTTCCCTATCGAGATGCCTTTTGTTTATTCTAAATACATGGCAGTTGTTATTCTTGCTTTTGCTGACTCATTTTTCGGTGCATTCAAAAGTGGTTTGGAGGGAAAGTTTAGTGGGTGGCAAGCTATAACGGGTTTTTTTGGCAATGCAATTGTTGCAGCTGGTTTAACCTATGCAGGTGATTTATTGGGCATTGATTTGTACATTGCAGCTGTAATACTGTTTGGTATAAGAATTTTTAATAATATAACCTCTATTAGACATCTCTTATTCATTCCGCCTTCATCTAAGTATGAATGATGTAAAGGAAAACAATATACTGGCCATTGACCTTGGTAGCAATTCTATAAGAATTGCTATTGGGAAAGATCTTTTGTCAGGCAAGTCAATTACTCAATTTTTATCATTGCCATCATATGGTATTAAAAATGGTACTATTTATGACTTTGAGCAAGTAAGAGCGATTTTAAATGCAGGATTGAAATCAATTTATCAAAAAGAGGGATCTAATTTTAAAGAAAGATGTATATTGAATCTTTCAGGAAAGGTTTACTTCTCGAAGAATATAAAAGTTGAACAAAAGTTTTCTAAAGAAACTCAGATTAGAACAAAGACTATAAATGACTTGTTTTTAAGTATACCTGAAGAAGACGATTATATTCCTGTACATATTTGCAAAAAATCTTTCTTGGTTGACAACTCTTTTGAGACTTTAAATCCTTCTGGGATGTTTTGTAAATCGTTACAAGCAAATTTTCATGTTATTTACATGCTCACAACTTATTATAAAACACTTAAAGAATTGTTTAATTCTTTATATTTGGATTTAGTAGATATTTTACCTAGTTCTATTGCAAGCGCAAATGCAATTTTAAAGGAAAATGATTTTCAAATTTCTAAATTTCTTGTAGTTGATATTGGAGCTTTAACTACTGATTTTGTTTTATACTCTTCAGGGACTCCAGAATTTACTTCATCAGTTATATTAGGATCAGAAAATATTACAAGGGATATATCATTTGGACTTAAAATAAAACGAGATGAAGCAGAAAAATTAAAGATTGACTTTTCTGAATCAAACGATGAAGATGATTTTAGAAAGTTTTTAAAGAATATTATTTATTCTAGATCAGAAGATATTGTTTTATATATTTATGATAAACTAAAAGGTATTTCTGACAATATGCTTCCTTTGAGAATATATCTTACAGGTCAAGGAGTTAAACTCATTGTATTTAAGAAATTATTTGAAGAAATTTTTGATTGTCCAGTTGAAATTAGAAGACCTCTTCCTCTCTATATGAATGAGAAGAGAGATTATGAGCATTCGACTGTTTTGGGTTTGATTTATTATGCTTTAAATAATACAATATTGTCTAATAATTATGATGATAAGAATATAATAAGAAAGTTATGTAAAGTTATTTTCAAAAGAGGAAGCTAAATGGGAGGTTTATTATATGTATGATGAAAAGATAGGTCCCTCTATTAAGGTTTTGGGAATAGGAGGAGCAGGTGGGAATGCTATAAACAGGATGATTGAGGCAGGTCTTTCTTCTGTTGAGTTTTGGGCAATTAATACTGATGTTCAGGCTCTTAGCCTATCTAGGGCTGATCAAAAATTACAAATAGGTCCTAAAGCCACAAAGGGTTTGGGTGCAGGGGCCAATCCAGATCTTGGAAGAGAGGCTGCTGAAGAGAGTGAAGATGATTTAAGAAGTATTTTAGAAGGTGCTGATATGGCCTTTATAACGGCAGGTTTAGGTGGTGGCACTGGCACTGGTGCTGCACCATATATAGCTAGTATTGCAAAAGAATTAGGGATTTTAACGGTAGCTGTTCTTACTTTTCCATTTAAGTTTGAGGGGCCAAAAAGAAAGAAAAATGCAGACCAAGGTCTAGAAGAGCTTAAAAAAATCGTTGATTCATATATTGTAATTGATAATCAAAGACTACTAACTTTTGCAGATTCAAAGCTTTCTTTTTTAGAAGCTTTTAGGTTAGCGGATGATGTATTAAGACAGGGTGTACAGGGAATTTCCGATCTTGTAACTGTTCCAGGCATTATAAATCTAGACTTTGCTGATTTAAAGTCAGTTCTTACCAATAGTGGAAATACTATTATGGGTGTTGGGTATGGTCAAGATGAGATGAGGGCTATTGATGCTGTAAGAAGCGCTGTAGATTCACCTCTTCTAACAATACCTGTAAAAGGAGCAACAAATATTATCATGAATGTAACTGGTGGATATGATTTAACACTTCTTGAAATAAACGAGGCCGCAGATGAACTTAGTTCCTTAACTTCTGAGAATGCTAACCTGTTATTTGGAGCGGTAATCAACCCAGAAATGGAAAATTCTATAAGAATTACTATTATTGCAACTGGTTTTTCTGACACGGTGAGCGATATACCTTTAAAGAAAAAAGTAGATTCAAGTTTTCCGTCTTCTTCAAAAAAGCGTTTATTTGATGACACGGTTAATTTTGGATTTGACGATCTACCAAGCTTTTTAAGAAAAGAATCTGAAAAAGAAGAATAATAATTTCCCTTAATTTTGTTTTAATTTGGTCTGAATATAATTAAGTATGTTTAAAAACCTTTGTATACTAATCTTTTTGTTTCTTTTTTTAAGCGTTATCTTGTGTGAAAATTCACTTGCAGATAACCTTAATTATATTAAGTTAACCCCTGAAGGGAGTGTACTTTCATTTGGTTCTTCTGTAGAAAGGGGGATAAATTTTTTCCCTTTTAATCCTGCTTCTATAGCTTCTAGTAGAGGGTTGCAGTTATTAATGACACATTCTCTTCGACATTTTCCAGGGCGAATAAAGAATCTTGATCAACTTGATGCTGATGTCTATGGATTTAGTTTGCCCTTTGAAGCTGGTAAAACTAATTTTGGCTATCTTTGGATGACACCCCATGAAACTGGCTTTGATTGGTGCACACAAAATTCTTCAGATGAGAATGGTAAAATACCAAGAAGAACTCTTAAAGGTGGACTTTTTGAAATAGGGATTGCTCATAGAAATGACATATCAAATGTAGGTTTTTCATTGGCAAAGGGAGATTTTTGGTTGAAGGATGACAGAACTGGTAAAACTATATATATTCATAAATTTTTAATGTTGCAACCTGGATATATGTGGGAAAGTTCTACCGATAGGTTTAAATACGGCGTTACTCCCTGTCTCGCAACAGAAACGCTTAAAGACGATTCTGGCACACATACCAAAAAAACTCTTAACTTACAATTTTCATGGGGATATAGGCTTGATAGCAGAAGTGATGCTATAATTTCGTCTGATGTATCTATATCCTTAAATGATGGAAAATTGAAAATTAGTGTAAAACCCATTACTGGAGTAGGTTATAGGACTTTTGCGCTTAGCAAAAAAAATTTGCTTTTAGAAGTAGGATATCATGATGGTGCAATTCATTATGATGCTGGAATTAAAACGGGTTCTATGATATTAGATTATGCTACTTTAAAAAATTCATTGGGTATGATAACTGGCCAGAATGTGCAATTATTTAAGGATGTACATCTGGCATCTATAACTTTTAAATTTTAACTTTATTTTATTGTGAGGACTATAATATGGATAAAAATTTTGACAGTTTGAACAGTGAAATACCAAAGAGAACTTTGAGAAAACGAAGGAATTCCTCGAGACAAAGGATTATGATATTACTTGGGATATTATTCATCTTATCAGGTCTTTTGGGTTTTGTTTTCGGAATGTTTACACCTACAAAAAATATTGGAGATATTCTTAGTCCTAACTTTATGGCACAGCCTGCAAAAGGCCAACTTAATTTGGTTTTGTTTGGTATAGACGATGTAGACGAAACTCATAGAACTGATACTATTCTTTGGTTAAATGTTAATACAAACGATAAAACTATAACTTTGATGTCAGTACCTAGAGATACTCTTGTACCAATTCCTGAACATGGTTATGATAAGATCAATGCGGCTTATGCTTATGGTGGAACACAGTTGGCTATAGAGACGCTTACAAATTTTATTGGAATTAAGCCTGATAAATACGTTGTTTTAGGATATAAGGGTTTTGAAAAGATTATTGACGCTATCGGAGGAGTAGACATTAACGTTGATAAGAGAATGTATTATGTTGATCACTACGCTAATTTTACGATCGATCTTAAACCCGGAATGCAGCATTTGAATGGACTCCAATCTTTAGAATACGTTAGGTTCAGACACGATGCCCTAGGAGATTTTGGAAGAATGAGAAGGCAGCAAGAATTTCTTCTTGCAGTAAAAAATCAGCTTTTTTCAAGTCCAGCAATGATAGCAAAAATACCTGATATTATAAAAGTTGTTTTAGATAACGTGCAAACTGATATGTCCTTTAATGATGCTTTAAGTTGGGCTCTTGCAGTAAAGGATATAGTGAATCAACCAAATTTTCAAATTAAAAGAGTTTTTCTAGATGAGGGTATGGTACCTAAGTATGCTTATGGGGTTGATTACTTATGGCCTACTCAGAAGGTTATTTCGATTATAAAAAGTAACTTTCCAGATGCGACTCCAAATGTTCCCCTTACGTTTCCTTTTCCAGAAGATAACGCTGGCTATAACAGTATAAATACCGTTATTCAAAAGCCGTCTCAAAATCAAACTGCACCTGAATCTAAGAATAAGACTCCTATAAAGCCTGAAAATAAGACAAATTCAAACAATGCGAATAATAAAGCTAACGAAACTCAAACAACACCGCCAGCGAAGGGTAATACCTTTAATCTTCCCCAAAGGTAAAGATTAATTAGTAATTACTAATTACACGGATAAAAGTTCTAATTTTTTCATATTTTCTGCAGCAATAAGTGCATCTATTATCTCATCTAAATCACCATCTAAAACTTCATTTAATCTGTATAAAGTTAAATTTATTCTGTGATCGGTTACTCTACCCTGTGGGAAATTATAGGTTCTAATTTTTTCACTTCTGTCTCCTGAGCCTACTTGCACCTTTCTTGTCATTGCCATTTCTTTTTCTGATGCGATTCTTTTTTCCTCAAGAAGCTTTGCGGCAAGAATCCTTAATGCCTTTTCTTTATTTTGGAACTGAGAACGCTCGTCTTGACATGAAACGACTATTCCAGTTGGCAAATGGGTAATTCTTACTGCTGAATCGGTTTTGTTTACGTGTTGTCCACCTGCTCCACCAGCACGGAAGGTATCGATTTTTAAATCCCTTTCGTCAATCGAGATATCAATCTCATCAGGTTCTGGTAAAACAGCAACGGTTGCTGTAGAGGTATGTATTCTACCACCAGATTCTGTTTCTGGTACTCTTTGAACTCTATGAGTTCCACTCTCAAACTTTAGACGGCTATATATCTTTTTGCCCTTTATCGATATTATTGCCTCTTTTATACCGCCTATTCCTGTTTCGTTGATTGATAAGATTTCTGTTTTTGCATTTTTTCGTTCTGCGTATCTAATGTACATCCTCAGTAGTTCTGAAGCAAAGAGCGCTGCCTCTTCCCCGCCTGCTCCAGCTCTAATTTCAAGTATTATATTTTTTTCATCAAGGGGATTTTTAGGCAAAATTGCATTTAATAGCTTTAACTCTAATGTTTCAATCTTTTTTTCTACAACCTGAAATTCCTCTTCTGCTAGAGCTTTTATTTCTTCATCTGTACTACTTTTTAATTCTTTTAGATCGGTTAAATAATTTTTAAGTTTATTTAGTTCTTCATAATTTTTTACGACATCTTCTAACTCTGATTTTTCTTGAGAAAGCGAAATAAGCTTGGCTGGATCATTTATTGTTTCTAAATTGGCTAAAAGTTCGTTAATTTCATTATAACGATTAATTAGCTTAATTATGTTGTTTTCAAATAATTTGAATTCCAAAACCTCTAACCTCCATAACAATTGATATATTTTAGTTAAAATGATAACATATAGTTTTGATATTATTGAAATGAGGTGAATCGTGGAAGAAGATAGAGAGTTTGATGAATTGGAAATCTTTGAAATTGAAGAAGAAGGGGTTAAAAAGCAATATGAACTGCTAGATAAGTTTGAGTTAGATGATAAACTCTATTTTGTTCTTACTCCTTACTTTGAAGAAGAAGTTGATAGCGACTATGTTCCTGAAATATCAATTTTTAGGCAAGAAAATGACGACTTTTTGACTCCTGTAGTAATATTTGGCACTGAAGATACAAAGGTAGACGAGTCCCTAACAGATGAAGAATTTGACAAAATATATCAATATTTAAAAGAAAGTTTCGACTTCGAAGATATATCTGAATAATTTATTTTAAACTAGTTATGCAATTTAAAAGAACTTTATCTCGCTGGAAGAGATGGAGTGTTTATTTTGTTTTGTTTGTATTTTTTTTAATAATTGTTAATTTTCCATATGTATTATTCTATAGATTATCAAAACCTGTAGAGTTTCATGTGTATGAAGGGGAATCATCAGGTATTGTTTTACAAAAACTTTATAAAGTTTATAATACAACTCCATCGCTTTTTGTTGATTTGTACTATAGGTTGAAAAATTTTGATCCAAAACCTGGTAACTATAATTTAAGTGGAAGCTTTTTGGATTCTATCTGTGCTATTCAAAAGGGGCCAGATAATATTATAAAAGTTACCTTTCCTGAAGGGTTGAGAATTAAGGATATGTCTTTAATTTTAAAGAACGATGGTTATAAAAAATATAAAGAATATGAGAGCATTGCTTATAATGATTTAAAATTCTTTTCAAAGAAATATACCTTTTTACAAAATATTAATTCTAATTCTTTGGAGGGTTTCTTGTTTCCAGATACTTATTTTATAAACAAAGATGCTTCGCCTTATGAAATTATTGACATGCAACTTGACGATTTTGAAAAAAGAGTTTGGCCGCTTATTAAAGAGAGAAAGGATTATTATGATGTGCTTAAGCTTGCATCTTTGGTAGAAGGTGAGGCAAAAGTTGATAGAGAAAGGCCGATTATAGCTTCTGTTTTTTTAAACAGGCTAAAAATTAATATGCCTTTAGAATCTTGTGCAAGCGTTGAGTATTTTCTTCCTACTCATAAGGATGTCCTTTCTTATGCTGATACGAGGATTGAATCGCCTTATAATACTTATTTGCATTATGGCTTGCCTCCAACACCTATTAACAGTCCTTCTATAAAATCAATCGAAGCTGCATTGCACCCTGCTAATACTAAGTATCTATATTTTGTAGCAAAAGGAGACGGAACTCACTTCTTTTGTCGTACCTATGAAGAGCAACAAGCCTTTATAAAAAGTCATGGAGGGTGATGCTTTGTGAAAAATAAAATCTTTTATTTTTTGATAATTTTGTTTGCTTGTTTACTATCTTTTTTTGGTTTTTACTTAGTGGGGAAGGGTGTTAATTTCTTATTTTTTAATAAACCACATACACAAATTACTGCTACTAATGAGAATAAAGAAGCAGGAACTAAACCCCTAACACAAGAAGAAAATCTTAGTTCTAATATAAATTCGCAACAAAAAGGTTATAATAGTGAAACTGAAACGAATAAAAATTCCAAACCTATAACAGAAAGCAATGAAGGCAATTTTAGTAATTCAACACCTAGTAACACTAAAAGCTTAAGTAACTTACTTTACAAAGTGAGAGTAGGCCCATTTGATGACGAGCAGGATAGTGTAAACATTAAGAAAGATTTGTTCAAATTGGGTTATTCAAGTATACTTTTAAAAGCTAACGGGAGCTATTGGTTACAAATAGCGGCTGTTACCAAAAAGGAAGATGCCTTGAATCTTGTTAAGGATCTTAAAATGAAGGGTATAAATGCAAAAATTATTAGTGAACAATAAGGAGGAAAAAAGTTGTTTGGATTTATCAAGTTGTTCAACGATATTGGTATTGATCTAGGCACTGCGAATACTGTTGTTTATGTTCGTGGGAAGGGAATTGTAACACAAGAGCCATCTGTAGTTGCCTATAATCTTGAAAAAAAGCAGGCTGTTGCAGTAGGTGTTGAAGCAAAAAATATGCTTGGTAGAACACCGTCTAATATAATAGCAATTAGGCCATTAAAAGATGGCGTAATTGCAGATTTTGAGATTACTGAGATGATGCTTAAATATTTTATACAAAAGACGCTTTCCAAGGGTGTATTTAAACCAAGAATTGTTGTGGGCATTCCATCTGGCATTACTGGAGTTGAAAGAAGGGCTGTAATAGAGGCTTCCCAAAGAGCTGGAGCAAGAGAGGCATATATTATAGAAGAACCAATGGCTGCTGCAATTGGAGCAGGATTACCAATTGACGAGCCAAAAGGGTGTTTGATTATTGATATAGGAGGAGGGACTACGGAAGTAGCAGTTATCTCTTTGGGGGGTATGGTTGTTGCCAAGAGTTTAAGGGTTGCAGGTGATGAGTTGGATGATGTAATTATGGAGTATTGCAAAAAGGAATACAATCTTCTTATCGGCGAGAGAACTGCAGAGGATATAAAAATTAACATTGGTTCTGCTTATCCTTTGAAGGAAGAAAAGAGCATGGAAGTTAGGGGAAGAGATTTAATTACTGGATTGCCAAAGAGCTTAAATTTAACTTCAGTTGAAATTAGAAAAGTTTTGAATCCTATTGTAGATCAGATAACTGAAACAATAAGATTGACTGCAGAACAGACTCCACCTGAGCTAGCATCGGATATTATGGAAAGAGGCGCAATGCTAGCAGGGGGAGGCGCATTGCTGAAAGGGCTGGACAAATATATTTCAGAAAAACTTAAAATCCCTGTTTATTTAGCCGAAAATCCTTTACTTTCAGTTGCTGAGGGAATTGGAAAAGTTTTGGAAGATTTAGATAGATTTGGCTATGTTTTTAAGAGCTAAAAAAAAAATAATTTTTTTGGTTCTTATTTTTGGTTTTGTCCTATTTTTTTTGAATTATAAGTTTAATATTTATAATAAAATTGGTTTTTTTGCCTTATCGCCAGCATACATTATTAGTAATTGGGTAACGGGTCTTGAAAGTTTTTCAAGTAATTTAATTAATATAGTTAACGATAACGCTAGTCTTAATAAGGAAATAGAAAGTTTAAAAAAACAAAATGAAGAATTAAGATTATCTTATGCCTTGTTGTTAAAGGATGTCCAAAGTTTATATGAAGAAAAGGCTTTTCAGAATTTTAAAGCCCAAAATCCCAAATTCAAACTTTTAAAGGCTTTGGTATTATATAGGCTTGAACCATTTTATCAAGATTTAATAATTAATGTAGGTTCTAACGATGGAGTAAAGATAGGAATGCCTGTTATTTCTGATGGTTGTATTATTGGATTAATTTCTAATGTTGCACCAAATTATTCAAAAGTTTCATACATAGGCGATAAATCTGTTAAAATTCCGGTAAAGCTAAATGGTTCTAATTTATATGGGATTTTAGAGGGAACTAGTTCTGAAGAGTTGATATTCAACGTGCCAAGTGTTTTTGCTGCTATTCATCCTCTCGAGATTTTGGTTACAGCAAGTGTCCCATCATCGCTTCTGCCTCCAAATATTCCAGTTGCCAAAATTATGACTTTGCGCGAAGTTGGCAGCTTGAACACGGTATTTACAGCTATACCTATAAAGCAAATTCAAACGGTGAATGAAGTATGGGTTTATCTTGGAAGTTAAGCTTTATATTTTGCTTATTTTTTTACTTAATTCAAATTTTGTATTTAGTATTTATAAATTTTTTCGGTTTTGCAAGTGTTATTTTAACGCTTACGCCAGCTATTTTATATGCTTTGTATTGCAACTTTAATTTTTCTAAAAGTATCTTGTTTCCACTAGTATTTTTCTCTTTTTTTGATGATTTGAGATTGGGGATTTACTTGGGGACAAATCTTATTTTATATTTAATTATAATTTTGTTTATAAAATTGTATTTAGAAAAGAATTTTAGCTGGAGTAAGAATTTAATACTTATTTTTTCACTTGTAGGTTATTATTTACTTTTGTATGTTGTTATCTCTAGTGTTGTTAATGTATTTAATATTTATGTTTTTTTATCAATTGTTATTGTTAACAGTTCATTAAATTTGATTTTTTTCTTTGTTTTTCAAAAATTTTTTAAAGTTATGCTGGTGAGTAAAGGTGAAAATTAAAAGAAGAGAATTTTTATCGATTGGTTGTTTAGGTCTTCTTTACACAGTTCTCAATTATAGACTTATATCTTTAGCCATGTTTAGTGGTAGTGAGTTTAAACAGGTAACTATAGATAGCACTACAAGAATTTTTCCACTTCCAGCACCAAGAGGGAAAATTTTTGATAGAAAGGGACTGCCTATGGCATATGATAGTTCAGCACATGCGGTGATGTTTATGGCAAAGGATGAAAAAAATGCAATAGAACTTGCAGATAGCATTGCCCCCATCCTTAATGAGGATTCCCTAAAGATTTATAATGCTGCTAAGCAAAGTATTGGAAACCCATATCCATACATACTTCATGAGAAATTGGATATAAAACAATATCTTAGTTTATCAGAGCTTACCTTTAGGCAAAAAGGTTTTAGACTTATAGAAATTCCTATGAGGAATTATCCTTTAAAAAATGTAGGCTGTCATGTTGTAGGTTATGTGGGTGAGGCATCAGAGGAAGACCTTAAAAAATTTTCATATTTACATCCAAATCAGATTGTTGGTAAAACAGGTGTAGAGTTAATAAAGGATAAGGAACTAAGAGGGAAAGATGGTGCAGATATAACAATTGTTGATGCCTATGGAAATATACAAAAGAGATTTGAGGGAACAAAGCCTATACCTGGTGAAAATGTAAAAATTAATATCGATTCTGATCTTCAAGAATTTGCTCAAAAGCTTTTGGATGAGAAACCTGGGGCTGTTGTGGCACTTGACCCAAGAAGCGGAGAGATATTAACCCTTGCTAGTTCTCCAGATTTTGATCCCAATGAGATGGTTTATGGCATGTCACAAAAAGAATGGAATGAACTTCTAAAAAGGGATCATCCCTTTATTAATAGGGCTCTTTCGGCTTTTCCTCCAGGTTCTACGTTTAAAATAGCTGTTAGTGTTGCAGCTTTAGAAGAAGGAGTGACCACGCCAGAAGAGTTGTTTTATTGTCCTGGATATTTAAAAGTTGGAGATCATACCTTTTATTGTTGGCTTCCTGGAGGGCATGGTCACCTTCATATTGAAAAGGCAATTGCACAATCATGTGATGTAGTTTTCTATACTCTTGGTTTAAGATTAGGACCTGAAAAAATAAGATATTATGCGAATAAATTTGGTATTGATTTGCCTAGTGGGCTGAAACTTCCAGGCGAAGAAATAGGTTTTTTGCCTACAAAAGAATGGAAAGAAAAAGAATTTAATGATGTTTGGTATGATGGAGATACGGTAAATATGTCTATTGGTCAAGGATTTGTTCGTACTACTCCCTTGGATGTAGCTAGGATGATGAGTATTTTCGTTAACAAAGGAAGTTTTTCAGGATGTAAATTAATTAGTGGTTCAGATTCATCTTATGAGGGTTTAAAATTTAGCGATAAAACTTTTGAGATAGTAAAAGAAGGCCTAAGGAAAGCAGTTTTGGAAGGTACTGCTCAAATTTTGAATAGCGATAAGTATACTGCAATTGCAAAAACTGGTACTGCTGAAGATCCTCCGAGAAAAAAACCCCATTCATGGATAGTGGCAGCAGCTCCATCTGATTCTCCTGAAATTGTAGTTTGTGTGTTTTTCGAACATATTGGCGAAGGGGCATCGTTTGCTGGACCAGTTGCCAAATCTTATCTTGATTATTATTTTTCAAATCCTAGTTTGAGGGAAAGATAATGGAAAAGGATAAAAAATTTCGCCTAATAGGTAGCAGAGGAGCTCTTAGACTTATAATAGATGAAAAGCCCTCTTTAACAGATATAACGACGTATGTAAAATCCTTTTTTGAAAATAATAAAACCTTTTTTAAGGGTACCAAAATAATTTTTGAAATACAGCCTTTATGTGATTTGGACCCATCTTTCATTGAACAGTTAAAACTTAAGCTAGCTCGTTTTCAAGAGATAGATACATTTAAGGTTTATGAAGACAAAGATGATCAAAATGAAGTTGAAGACAACGATTTTAAAGTTTATGAATACAAAATATGTTTTGATAGAATGAATACAAAATATATTTTTAAAAGTTTAAGATCTGGACAAAAGATAGATTATGAGGGAAATGTTATAATTTTTGGAGATGTAAATCCTGGTTCAAAGATTTCAGCTGGTGGTTCTGTAATAGTTTTGGGTAGTTTGAAGGGAACAGTACAAGCTGGAATTTTGGATAGCTCTTCTATTGTTTTTGCATTAGATTTTGATCCAATGCAGCTTAGTATTGCAGGTGTATTGGGTACTTTATCGAATAATGATGAAAGTATTATAAGAAATAGTAATATGTTTGCGTACTTTAAGGATAATAAAATTAACGTAGAACCCTGGATAGGGAGAAAATTTTTGATAGGGGAGTGATATTTTGGGGAAGTGTATAGTTGTAACTTCTGGTAAAGGTGGAGTTGGTAAGACTACTACTTCGGCTAATTTGGGTGGTGGTCTAGCAAGTTTAGGCAAATCAGTGCTCCTTGCTGATGTGGATATTGGATTAAGAAATTTGGATATTATTATGGGTCTTGAGAAGAGAATTGTTTATGATGTGATGGATGTAATGGAAGGAAGATGTAAGATCCAGCAAGCTATTGTTAGAGACAAAAGGTTAAGTACTTTGTATCTACTTGCTGCTTCTCAGATCCACGATAAATCAGATCTTGCTGAACTTATTGATAGGTTTGGAGAAATAATTAAGGGTTTAAAGAAGGAATTTGATTATGTAATTTTGGATTCTCCGGCAGGTATTGAGCAGGGATTTATGGCAGCTTCAAGTTTTGCTGATGAGGCTATTGTAGTAACTACTCCTGAAGTTACTGCGGTTAGGGATGCGGATAGAGTAATAGGCTTGTTAGAGGCAAAGGGAATTAAGGACCACTATCTTATTTTAAATAGATATAGGTATTCGATGGTGAAATCAGGGAATATGCTTGATGTTGAGGATGTTTTACACATATTAGGAATTGAATTGCTTGGCATAGTTCCTGAAGATCCGGAGATTATAACTTTTGCCAATAAAGGTGAACTGGTGGTAACTTCAGATTCGACTGCCGCAGGAAAAGCTTTTCAAAGGATTTCAAGGAGATTGAACGGTGAAAAGGTAGAATTCCCCTCTTTTGAAGAGGATAAAGGGCTATTTAATAAAATTAAAAGCTTTTTTAGAGCTAGGTTGGGTGAGTAAAAAGTGGGGATTTTAGATTTTTTATTTAAAAAAGGTGATAAGAATTCGTCGATAGCAAAAGAAAGGTTACAATTTGTTTTAACATTTGATAGGCTTTCAATAAATCCTGCTTTGCAAGAAAAAATTAGAGATGAAATTATACAAGTAATAGATAAGTATATGGAAATAGATAAAGAAGCAGCAAGCGTATTTGTAGAGTCATCAGAGTCCAATGTGAGTCATCTTATTGTAAATATTCCACTTAAAAGAAAAAGATAAAGTTGTTTCAAAGACTAAAAGGTATAATAGCAATAATCGATTTTAAACTTTTCTTGATGGTTACTGCTTTGATTATATGGGGTATTGTAAATATTTATAGTGTTACTTATTCTAATAATTTTTTAACTGGGGGAAATAAATATATATTTGTTATTAAACAATTTGTATGGTATTTAATTTCGGTTTTTTTAATGTTATTTTTTTCCTATATTGGAGAGAGACGTATTTTTGAAAATTCAAAGAAGATATATTTTATAGGAATTTTTATTTTGTTATTTACAGTTGTTTTTGGTCAAGTAGCACTTGGTTCAAGGAGATGGCTTTCGCTAGGCCCTTTTTCTTTTCAACCTTCAGAGTTTTTAAAACTTTTGATTGCAATACATCTTTCAAAGATTTTTTCCTCGCAAAATAAAGCTTATATTATAATTTTTAGTTCGGCTATCTATTCTATAATTCCCTTTATAATCGTTTCACTGCAACCTGATTTAGGCACTGCTTTATCGATTTTATTTTTGTGGTTTGTAGGATTTTTGTTTTATGGTTTTGATTCAATAATATATCTTGTTTTCTTTGCTATATTAATATCTTTCTTCGTTTACTTTTTGAAATTACTTTTAGTTGTACTTGTCCCGCTTATGTTTTATATTTTTATGCGCCTTAGAAAAAATAAATTAACTCTTATTTTAATTTTATTTTTAACAGTATTATCTGGTATTTCTGGACCTATAGGTTGGAATTCATTGCATACATATCAAAAAGAAAGGTTGTTGTCATTTGTAAATCCATTTCAGGATCCTACTGGTGCGGGATATCACATTATACAATCTCAAGCAGCAGTAGTTTCAGGGGGGTTATTTGGGAAGGGTTTTTTAAATGGAGCTCATACTCAACTACATTTTATTCCGGAACAACATACTGATTTTATTTTCAGTGCAATTGTTGAGGAATGGGGACTAGTAGGTGGATTTTTGACGTTATTATTAGAATTTCTGATTGTCTTAAGAATTCTTAAAATTGGATTTGAAATAAAGGGCTATTTGGGCTATTTTTGTATATTATGGGCTTTTTTGCTTTCATTTCATACATTTGTCAATGTGGGTATGGTATTGGGTATAATGCCAGTTACTGGTATACCTTTGCCCTTTGTTTCATATGGTGGAACATTTTTAATGACGAATTTTATTGCCTTAGGTTTAATAAGCAGCATATATTATCACAATAAAAATTGGTCATTTAAATGATTCCTACTGGATATATTTTTATTTCTCTTAGTTGTGTTTTATGGGGACTTTTAGGACCTGTCGCTGAACTCTTGTATAGATCTGGTTTTAATGCAAGTGATGTTGTTTTTTTTAGGTTGTTTGGCGTGTTCTTGATTGGTTTTATACCGCTTCTTAAAGATTTAAGACATCTATATTCAAAAAAACTGATTTATCCGCTTCTTTTGTTTGCATTGTTTACTATTATTGAGTGGTTTTCTTTTTTCACTTCAGTAAAGTTGAACGGGATATTCATTTCTGTTTTACTTTTGTATACAGCTCCATTTTTTATTGTTATATTCGCAAAGTATATTTTCAATGAAAAATTAAATAAATGGTTAATATTTTGTGTTTTTCTTGGTTTTTGCGGTATGATACTTCTCTTTATAACTAGTTATAATAGTAAGAGTATAATTCCTGGAATAACTATGATATTTGGCCTTGTTTCTGGAGTTTCATATGCAATTAATAGTATATTCGGAAAGTTCTTTTCGAATCGCATATTACCTTTTAAACTTACACTTTATAGGTTTTCTACTGCAACAATGATATACTTACCTCTTGTAAGTCATAATATATTTTTTAGAAGATATACCTTTTCTAACATGTTAGAAATTTTTTATTTGATATTTTTTCCTGGTATATTAGCATATTTTTTGTTTTATTACGGTCTAAGTCGGGTAGAGATTTCAAAGGCGGCTGTCTTTACCTTTATAGAACCATTAGTTGGTAGTATTGCTGCTATAGTCTTCTTTAAAGAATCAATTGGCTACAAGTTTTTTGGAGCTTTATTTATACTTTTAGGAATTCTTGGAATTTTATTAAATCCTCTCTTTTCAAATAAAAAAAATAAAGTAATTAATTAGTTATGGAAAAGAATAAAATATTAAGTATTGATTCTCTGTATGAACTATTAGAAAAAAGAACTGCCTTTGAGAGAAGAGCAGATCAGATAGAAATGTCAAAGTTGATTTACAAAACTATGGAAAACAATGAAATAACTCTAATTGAAGCCCCAACAGGTATTGGTAAGACATATTCTGGTTTGATACCATCTATAGTAGATATAAGCTTAAACAATTCAAAAATACTTTATCTTACAGCAAAAATTGTTTTACAAGATCAGTTGATAAAAAAAGATTTGCCCAATTTGTACAAAATTTTTGATTTAGATTTTAAATATGGTCTGATTAAAGGCAGATCAAATTATTTTTGTTGGCTTCGTTTTGATGAGGCTATTAAAAATTATGGTCTTATATACCAAGACGAATTAAATTCAATAAGAAATTGGGCAAGAATTTCGCAAGATGGTGATTTAAGTGAATTTGATGATTTTTTGAACAATGAAATAAAGGATATAATATGTGTGGACTATGAAGATTGTCCTGGTAGAAAGTGTCCTTATTTAATTAGTGGGGCTTGTCACTATTTTAGACTTGTTAACTCTTTAAACGATTTGGATATTTTGGTTTCTAACTATCATACGTTCTTTTTTAATTTGATTAATGGTTCTTTCCCATTTAACTACGATCATATTTTAATGGATGAAGCACATCGTTTGCCTGAAATATTGTCGAACGCATGTACAAGACAAATTTCGAAGAGCTTTCTAAACTATTTTTTGCCGCGTGGTATTGCCTTAAAGATTGTAAATAGGGAACCTGAAATTTTGTCGCCAATTTTAAATGATTTGAAATCTTTAGAGAACTATATAAATGATCTAAAAATACTTTATGAAAAATTTTTTGATTTGATACAGGAATTTTGTCTTGATCCAAAGGTAAACAAAGACTTAAAAGAAGTAACCTTTCATGAGCCTCTTACTTTTTTAGAGAAAATTGGTAACGAGATATTAGAAAGTTCAAAAAATGTTTTGAGGGAAATTGATGAGTGGGAAAGATTTTTTCAAAAAATTGGCACCAAGGGTCTTGCTGATACAAAGTTAAAGTATTATAAGAAGAAGATTGAATTTTATGCTCTAACTCTTTCTGATTTTTTAAATCTTAATGGTTATCCAAGTTTTTCATATTCCTTTTCTAATGAAAAGGGATATCTTTCTATTAAACCTGTATATGTGAAGGGCATATTTGAAAATTTTTTAGATATTCAGCCTCCAAAGTCTGTTGTTTTATATTCTGCTACTCTTACTCCAGATAAGAAGAACTTTTCTTATTTTGAAAATGAGCTTGGTTGTAAAGCTGGTAATAAGAAGGTTTTTAAAAGTGTTTTCGATTACAAAAAACAGGCAAAGATAATTATTCCTAAAAATTTTGAAATAGATCCAAAATCCTTGTTTTTTTCAATTCAAGTAGCCCAAGCGGTTGAATGCATTCTTGATGATTTTGGGGGACATGCCCTTGTTCTCTTTACATCACAGAAAAACTTAAATGAAACAAAAAGGTTAATAACATCAAAAACTAGAAAGTTTAAATATCTTTTTCAGGGTGAAAAATCAAATATCCAACTCATTGAAGAGTTTTCTAATGATAGCTCGTCTGTTCTTTTTGGGCTTAATAGTTTTTGGGAAGGTATTGACGTGCCTGGCCCTTCTCTGTCCCTCTTGATAATTGATAGAATTCCTTTTCCAAATCCTACAGATCCTGTTATGGTTATGAGAGAGAAAAATGAAGGAAGAGATGCTTTTAGTAAAAGTTATTTGCCTAATGCAAAGTTAGCATTAAGACAAGGTTTTGGAAGGCTTATTAGGAGTAAAAACGATTTAGGCGTTTTTATTATTTTAGATTTTAGAATTTTAAAATGGGGTTTTTTGGAACTTTTCAGCCCTTGTGATATTCTATATAGTTGGGAGCCAGATTTAGTTAGAAAATTTATTTGGGAAGGTGAATAATATGCATCCTTATGTCCAACTTGCTAAAGAAGCTGTTGAGCTTTGGATAAGGGAACACAAAAAAGTCGATAATGAATATAAAGATTTGCCCATTTTTAAAAAAAGGAAAGCTTGTTTTTGCACAATTTATAAAAACAAAGAGCTTAGGGGTTGCATTGGCACAATCTTTCCCATATATGATTCCTTATATTATGAGATAATAGAAAATGCGATTAGTGCTGCAACGAGAGATCCAAGGTTTGAACCAGTTGGTGTTCATGAACTAGATCTATTAGAATATAAAGTAGATGTCTTATCCGAAATATTTCCAGTAAAGGATTTAAATGAGTTGGATCCAAAGGTGAATGGAATTATAGTTAAACAGGGTTCAAAGCAAGGCTTGCTTCTTCCTGATTTGGAAGGTGTAGATAGCGTAAGCGACCAAGTTAGAATTGCTAAGATGAAAGCAGGCATTTTCAACAACCTACCTTGTGAGTATTTTACTTTTACTGTTGAAAGGTTTTCTTAAGTAACTGAGAATGGGAGGAAAATTATGAAAAATTTAGTTTTATTTTTAGCTATTGTAACAACAGTTTTAATTCTTGAAGGTATTTCATTTGCAGGACCTGAGTCAAATCCTAGTCTGGAAGGGACTGTAATTTTTACACACGGGACGGCAGCTGATGCTTTGAAGGATTACTTCACTGATTGGATGAAAGGTGATTATGACAAGATGTATCAATATCTGTTGAAAGGTGATAAGAAGATAATATCTAAGGATACCTTTGTAAACGAGTTTAAAAAGGCTGAAGCAGGAGGTTTAAGGCTTGAATCCTTTAAGTTATCGAAAGAAGTTTATAAAACTGCAAGAGGGTACGCAGAAATTAACGTGAAGGTTACCTTTACAGAGAATAATCAGAAATTTGACATTGTTAAAACCATTTCAATGTATGTAGAGGATAACGAGTGGAGGCTTTCTTCTATTCCAATTTATTTCCCAGGTTCTCCAAGTTCAATGTTGCCAGATTAAACGATCATAAAAAAATAATATTTAATTTTCTTTTACTTTGAGGGAGGTATTGTCTTGTCTTTTGAATCTTTAAAGAATGAAGCGAAAGAAGAAATAGAAAAGGCTTCTTCTGTACAAGAAGTTCAGGAAATTTACGCAAAATATCTTGGTAGAAAAGGTTTAATTAATGAATTATTTTCCAAGATGAAAGATATGAGCCTTGATGAAAAAAAGAAGATTGGTATGGAACTCAATAGTATAAAGGATTTTATAAATGAAGTAAAAGAAAGTAAGTTAGCCCAAATTAAGGAACGTGAAATATACAATAATCTATCAAAGTTAAGAATTGATACCTCGCTTCCTGGGGATTGTAGAAATATAGGTACTCTACATCCTTTAACGAAGGTAATTGATAAGATAATTAGCATATTTGTAGGTATTGGATATTCAATATTTGACGGGCCAGAAATAGAGAGTGATTATTACAACTTTGAGGCGTTAAATATTCCAAAGGATCATCCTGCTAGAGAGATGCAGGATTCATTTTACCTTTCTAACGATTTTTTATTAAGAACTCATACATCTCCAGTTCAAATTAGAGCAATGCAATCACTAAAGCCGCCAATCAGAATAATTGCACCTGGTAAAACTTATAGAAGAGATGCAAAGGATTCTAGGCATTCTCCTGTATTCCATCAGGTAGAAGGTTTAGCTATTGGGAAAAGAATTTCATTTGCCAACTTAAAGGGAACGTTAGAATATTTTGCTAAGTCCTTTTTTGGCGAAGATTGCGAAATTCAATTTAGGCCTAGTTATTTCCCTTTTACTGAGCCAAGCGCAGAAGTTGATATAAAATGTATATTTTGTGAAGGTAAGGGGTGCACAATTTGTAGCCATACTGGATGGTTGGAGGTGCTAGGTGCTGGAATGGTTCATCCTAATGTTTTGAGAAATGTTGGTTATAATCCTGAAGAGTGGCAAGGATTTGCTTTTGGGATGGGCCCAGAGAGGTTAGCAATGCTTAAGTATTCTATAAATGATATTAGGTTATTTTATGATAATGATATAAGATTTATACATTCTTTTATTGGGAATTAAATCTCATAACTGTTTAGAATATTTATTTCATTAATATATAATGAGGAGGACTTGCAGCTTTGAAAGTATCTTTGTCTTGGTTGAGTGAAATTCTTGAAGAATCTCTTGAAGTTCAAGTTGTTTCAAATATATTGCAAAGTGTGGGTATAGAAGTTGAAGAAGTTAATGAGATAAAACCTGATTTTAGCAAGGTTGTAGTGGGCAGAATTATAAATCACGAAAAACACCCAGATGCAGATAGGCTTTTTGTTGTGGATGTTGATTTAGGAGACAGCATAAAAAGAATTGTTACAGCAGCGACTAATTTAAGTGTTGGAGATATTGTTCCTGTTGCGCTTCACGGATCTAAATTATCAACTGGTACTACTATAAAGCGAACCAAGTTGAGAGGCATTTTGTCAGAAGGTATGTTTTGTTCAGCTAACGAATTAGGATTTGGTAGAGATCATTCTGGAATTATGATATTAAACGATGAACAATTTAAAGTAGGAGCAGATCTAGCTTCTGTATTGGGGGAAAGGGACTACTTATTTGAGCTGTCAGTCCCTGCAAACAGACCAGATTTAATGAGCGTTGTTGGTGTTGCTAGAGAAATAGGTGCAAAGTTGAAATTGAAAGTTAATATAAAAGACTTTGAGTGTATAGAATCTAACGATTTATCTCCTATAACAGTTAAGATTGATTATCTAGAAGGTTGTCCAGTATATTTAGGCCAGTGGATTGAGGATGTAAAGATAAAACCATCTAAAACATTTATTGCGGAAAGGTTGAAGAGAGTTGGTATAAGGCCTATCAACAATATTGTTGATTGTACAAATTATGTAATGTATCTTTTTGGGCATCCACTACATGCTTTTGATATGGATAAGATAAATAAAGGGATTATTGTAAGGCGTGCATTTGATAAAGAGAAACTGATATTGCTGGATGGAACTGAAGCTATTTTAAACGAAAATGATATCGTTATTGCAGATAATTCAGGTTCTATAGCACTTGCAGGAATAATGGGTGCTTCTAATTCAGAGATTTCAACCACAACAATCAATGTTTTTCTTGAGGCAGCAATATTTAATCATGTAAATATTAGAAGAACATCAAGAAGGTTGGGGATAAGGTCTGAGGCTTCTACAAGATTTGAGAAAGGTTTATATTGGAAGGATGTGTCAGATATATTAATTTTTGCTTCTAAAATGATAGCGTCCGTTTCGGGTGGTATATTACATAAAAAAATCGAAATTGACGGGAAGATTCCTGAAAGTACAAAGGAAATATTTTTAGTGCCAGAAAGGGTAAATTCAATATTGGGGACTAGTTTTTCTAAAACTGATATTCAAGAATCTCTACAAAATCTTGGTTTCAAAGTTGAACTTAGGGAAGATGCTTTTAAAGTAAAAAGACCTACTTTTAGATTGGATGTTAAAGAAGCAGTTGATCTCATTGAAGAGGTTGCTAGATTCCAAGGTTTTGAAAAAATTCCGTCTACTCTACCAAGTGAGCCTATGCCTGGTTTTTTGCCTAGAAAAGTAGAAATGATTAATAAAATTAAAAATTATTTTTCAAATAACGGTTTTACTGAAGCTATTAGCGATAGCCTAATCTCAATGGAAGATGTATTTAAAACAAATAAAGTTTTTGTAGAAGGTAAAGGAAATTTAGACAAACCGCTTTTTAACGAAAGTGAGATAATAAAAGTTTTATCGCCACTTTCAGAAGAACACAGCGTATTAAGAACATCAATACTAGAACCACTAACAATGCTCATAAAGAGGCACTTTAACAGACAAATTTACGATATTTCGTTTTTTGAATTGGGAAAGGTGTTTAAAAAGTCAGGAGACTCTTTTTTAGAAGAAGACGTTTTAGGCGCTGTTGCTACTGGAAAAAGACATTTAGATCCGTGGAGATTGTCTGTTGAAGATAAAAATTGGTCTTTTTATCCATTTAAAGGGATTTTTGAGAACTTTTTGAGGTTTTTTGGGGTTTCAAATTGGGAGATTTCTTCTGAAGTAGGTTGTATATTTCATCCATCTATATCATGTGCTTTTGTAATAGGCGATAAAAAAATATTAGAATTGGGTGAAGTTAATCCAAGAATTTTACATAATTGGGAGATAAATCAAACGTTTTTATATGCTCAACTTTTTATCGATAAATTTTTTGAAGTACTTGAATTTAAAGATAATAAACATGTATTTTCAATTTTTCCAGCAGCTACTAGAGATATTTCAATGCTTATATCAAATGAAATTTTTTATTCTAAAATTAATAATGAGTTAAAAGCGTTAAATTGTCCAATACTTGAAAATATTACTATTCTTGACGTTTATCAAGGGCATGGTATTCCAGAAAATATGAAAAGTATAACTTTGAGTTTAAGATTTAGGAGTGAGGAAAAGACTTTATCTAACGAAGAAATAAACGAGTGGCTAGAGAAAATTATAAAAAGATTGAAAGATAATTTGGGAATTCAAATTAGAAGTGAAAGTAATTACTAAATAATTTCCTTCATTTATCATCTGATAGTGAGGCTAAGTTAAATTTATGAATTTGATTGATTTGCTAATATTGGTAGCTTTTATAATTTCTTTTTTTAGTGGTTACAAAACCGGTTTAATTGTAGTTTTTACTTTTGTATTTGCCTTTTTTCTATCGCTATATTTCACACCTCATTTAATAAATATTGCAATAACATTTTTTTCAAAAGCTTTGCTGTTTAGTGGGAATAGTCTTATAAGTATTTCTTTTGTTTTCACTCTTCTTATGCTTAACGCCTTAATTGGTAAGTTTTTATTATTGATGGCAGATATTTTAGGTATAACAAGAATATCTAAAAATTCCTTTCTGGCTGGGTTTGTAAATGTTTTTTTGTCTATCTTGATAATAAGTTTAGTAGTTAAATCTATTGACTGGGCAAAAATGTATATGCTTTTTTCAGATCAATGGAAGAGTTCACAAATTGTCAACTATTTGTTGGAATTTAATACTAATTTTTTCAAATATTTTCCGCTTAATTTTTCTTTGCCATGGAAAAGTTAAATTATAAAATCAATCAAAGAGCAGCTGATGTAGCCAGAAGATTAAAGAAAATAATAGATTTTCACGAATTAATAAATGTTAGTAATGTTTCGGAGTTTTGCTTAGCTTATGATATTGTTTTTAAATGGAATAAAGAATCTTGTAAAATCGTATTTGGAGAGGATGAAAGCCAGCTTTCATCAAGTATGAAGTTAAAGTTAAGAAAGATGTTTGCTGGAATAAAAACGGAAGAAGAAACAAAGTTAAGTAAAATAAATAATTTTAATAAAGCTCTTTTTAAATTTTGCGGTAGTGTATTAGATGATGAACTTTTAGCCAAAAATAATATATATGGTCCTTTATCTACTTATAGAGCATACTATTTTAAAAAAGAATTTAGAGAAGCTCTTAATAATTATTTTAAGGAGTCAAAATTTTACGATTTCTTTCTTTTGTATTTTAAGAGCTCTAAAAGACCAATTGGGGAAGCAATTAGATGTTTTAAAAAACTAAAAGAGTTTTGTGCTTCCTTAGAACCAGTTGGCTCTCTTTTAAGATTTGAAGAAATGGTTTATCCATTGGAATTAGTTTTAAAAAATAACTTAAATTTTCAAAATATTAATTGGAAAAATTTTAAATATTTATATGAAACAAACTTTTATATATTGCTTTATGATACTGAAAACCAAATGGAAGTTAAAATTTACTTGATAAATAAAAATTTTGTAACTCAAAAGTGGTTCTTGAGTGGGACCTTAAGACATAACGAAATATTTATTGATTTAGCAAGACAAAATTTTAAATCATTTGAGGTTTTTCAACATAATTTCTTTATTGAGAATAAACAATTAGAAGTGAATAGTGAAAAGGATCTTTATGAAAAACTTGGTTTCAATTATATCTATCCTGAGTTAAGATGTGGTGGGTGTGAATTTTTTAAAAATAAGGAAGAACTGAATATTGTAAAGTTTAGTGATATTAAATCAGATTTACATGTTCATACAAATTTTAGTGACGGTGGTAATTCAATTGAAGAATTAGTAGACTTTTATATTTCTAAAGGTTACCAATATATAGTTTTAACTGATCATTCAGTCTCTCTTTCTCAGGGAAGAGGGTTAGATATTGACAAATTAATGGAGAAAAATGATCTAATTGACAGGTTAAATAAAAATATTAAAAACTTTAAAATATTTAAAGGTGCGGAAGTTGACATATTAGAAGATGGATCTCTAGATTATCCTGATTTGATTTTAGAAAATTTGGATTTTGTAATAGCATCAATACACCTTAACTATGATCTTGATAAAAATGCTATGACTTCAAGGCTCGAAAGGGCTATTAAGAATCCTTATGTGCACATGATTGGTCATATAAGTGGAAGACTTGTAGGTTTTTTGCCTATATATAGCGTTGATCTTGAAAGATTGTTGAAGTTAGCTTCGGAATACAAGACTATAATTGAAATTAATGGGAATCCAGCTAGGTTAGATTTGGATTCAAGTTCGATTAAACTTTATAAAGATAGGTTTAAAAATTTATATGCAGTAAATACCGATCTCCATAATATTAAACAATTTAATACAAGGTTTTATTGTTCTGTTATGACTGCAAGGAAATCTTATTTAAGGAAAAATGATATTATAAACTCTCTTGATCTTGATGAGTTTGAAAATTTGATAAAGACTATTAGAAGTGAGAAACTTATGAAAAAAAATTCTCTTTTTTAAAGAAGAAGGCCTAATGATTTTCTTTATAAAAAGGGGAAAAAGGGTGTTTTAATAAATTATGTTTGACAAATTATGGTGGCATGTTAAAAGATTTTTCAAAATTCTGATAGCAATGTTTATAGTAATTTTTCTGCCCCTTTATTGGTTTATTAATCAAGTGGGGCCAAAATATTATATAAGCTCTGAGACTCCTAGCTTTGTAGTTGAAAAATATTTAGATGGCAAGAAAAATGATGATTTTTATGAGATATACACTAATTATCCGTCTATTTTTAAAAAAGAGTTGTATGGAATTGCTTATAGTGGGTGGACAAGAAATATTTATCAGGAAGTAAGATATAGGGTAGTTGATGTTAAAACTATTGATAATGAAGCTTACGTTAATGTTCTTGTGACTTTGATAGGAGGAGACAGAAAAATGACGCAATATGTTTTAAGGAAAGAGAATGGTTTGTGGAAAATTGTTTATGATAGAGACCTAGGTTTTGTAGAATTTTCAAATAAGGGTAATTGATATGAGTTTTGTGCACCTTCACGTTCATAGCGAGTATAGTTTACTAGATGGAGCAAGTAGGTTAGAGGACCTAGTTATTAAAGCAGAAAATAACAAAATGCATGCATTTGCCCTGACTGATCACGGTAATATGTATGGTTCTCTTAAATTTTACTCTTTAGCAAAGGAACATAACATAAAGCCTTTAATAGGATGTGAAGTCTATATTACAGACGATATGAATAAGCAAGTGAGATCTAATGCGAATTCTGAGTCTCATTTATCTCACTTAATTCTCATTGCGAAAGATTTTAGTGGTTATAAGAATTTAGTAAAATTGGTTTCTTTTGGTTATCTTAGAGGATTTTACTATAAACCGAGAATTGATCTAAAAACATTATTTGAAAACAAAGAAGGTCTTTTAGTTTCTAGCGCGTGTATGTATGGAAAAATACCACAGTTAATTCTTTCTAATAAAAAGGATCAAGCAGTAGAACTCGCTAAAGTTTTTAAACAACAATTTGGTGATGACTTTTATCTTGAAATACAAGATCACGGTTTGCCTGAAGAAAAGAAATTAATTCCAATAATGATAAACATAGCTCAGGATTTAAAAATTCCTTTGATAGCAACAAATGATTCCCATTATACAAACAAAGAGGATGCTGAATTTCATGACGTTCTACTTTGTATCCAGACAAAAAAAACAGTTCATGATGAAAATAGAATGAAATTTAATACCGACTCTTTATATTTTAAAAGTGCTGAAGAAATGAAGGAGCTTTTTTCATATTGTGATGAAGCTGTTGAAAATACTTTGATAATTGCTGATAAATGCAATTTAGATTTGCCTATTGGTAAGGTAACAGTACCCAGGTTTCCTTGTCCTAATGGTATGACAGAAAGGGAATATTTGAATATGTTAATTGAAAGGGGTTTAATTCGAAGATATAATGGTAATGTTACTAAAGAGGTTGAGGAACGTTTAAAATTTGAGCTCGATATAATTCACAAAACGGGATACGAAGGTTATTTTTTAATAGTATCTGACTATATTAACTATGCAAAAGAGCACGGAATCCAAGTTGGACCTGGTAGGGGTTCAGCCGCAGGGAGTTTGGTTGCATATGTTCTCGGAATAACTGATATTGATCCGTTGAAATATAATTTACTATTTGAAAGATTTTTAAATCCAGAAAGAGTAAGCCCACCAGACATAGACGTAGATTTTTGCATAGAGAAGAGGGCAGAGGTCTTAAATTATTTAGTTAGAAGATATGGCCAAGAGAATGTAGCACAAATTGGTACCTTTGGCACTATGAATGCAAGAGCAGTGATTAGAGATGTTGGCAGAACTTTAGGAAAGCCATTGAGCATTGTTGATAAGCTTGCAAAATTAATTCCTAACAAACCTGGTTCACAAACAACATTAAAAGAGGCTGAAGAACTGCAGGAAGTCAAGCAATTTTTAAATTCTAACCCGTCTTTAAAAGAACTTTGGGAAAAAAGTATAAAATTAGAAGGGCTTACGCGTCATAGTTCTGTTCACGCTGCGGGAGTAGTTATCTCTCCCTTTCCTATTTATGATTTGATACCGCTACAAAGGCCATCTGAAGGTGAAGTTCCAGTAACCCAGTGGCCTATGGAAGATGTTGAAAAATCAGGATTTCTAAAGATGGATTTATTGGGCTTAAGAAATCTAACAGTAATAGGTAAAACACTTGAGTTAATTGAGAAAACTAGAGGCTTTAAAGTTAACATAGAAAGTATTCCCCTTGATGATCCTAAAGTTTATGAGCTTTTAGAAAAAGGTGAAACCCTTGGAGTATTTCAGCTTGAAAGTTCAGGAATGCAACAATTATTGAAAGAGGTTAAGCCTGATAAATTTGAGGATTTAATAGCAATACTTGCTCTATATAGGCCTGGCCCAATGAATTCTGGAATGCTTGAACAATTTATTAGACGTAAACATAAGAAAGAACCTGTTGTTTTTATTCATAAGGATGTTGAGCCAATACTTTCTGAGACTTATGGGGTTATGATTTATCAAGAGCAAATAATGCAACTTGCAAGCGTACTAGCAGGATTTTCTCTGGGAGAAGCAGACCTTTTGAGAAGAGCAATGGGCAAAAAGAAGGCAGAAGTAATGGCGGCACAGAAACCAAAGTTTGTAGAAGGGGCTATAAACAAAGGTTTGATTTCAAAGGAACAGGCTGAAAAAATATTTGATGATATGGCAAAATTTGCTGAGTATGGATTTAACAAATCTCATAGTGCGTCTTATGCTCTTATAACTTATAGAACTGCTTGGTTAAAGGTTCACTATACTCCTGAATATATGGCAGCATTGTTATCTTCTATAGCTTCAGATACGGATAAGGTTGCTGAGTACATAAAAGAAGCTAAAAAATTTGGAGTTGAGGTTTTATCCCCTGATGTAAATGAAAGTGAAGAGAGTTTTACTGTGATAGGAAATAAAATCAGGTTTGGACTTTCTGCAATCAAAGGTGTTGGTAAAGCTGCAATTGATTCAATAATCTCAAGTAGACTATCTGGCGGCAACTTTAAAAATTTGAAAGATTTTATTTGTAGAACTAGTTCGAAATCTGTTAACAAGAAGATTTATGAAAGTCTTATAAAGGCTGGCGCACTTGATAGTTTATATAATGATAGACTTACTCTTTTAGATCAATTAGATGAAGTTTTGACAATGGTAAAAAGGGGTACAAAAACAGAAAGTGGGCAAAGTTTGTTCAATGATACCCTGGATGAAGAAGAGCTTTACTTTGATGATATTGAAATTGTTCCTAAAAAGGATTTCGACCCAGGTTTAAAGCTTGCTTTTGAAAAAGAGGTTCTTGGACTTTATGTTAGTGGACATCCGCTTAAACCTTATAAATTTCTGATAGAGAGTATTGCAAATTTCAATATCTGTTCTTTGAATGAAGTTGAAGTTGAGAGAGTAAAGGTGTGCGGTATTATTTTTAGTAAAAAACAGGTTTTCAAAAAAGACGGCTCATTTTTCTTTGTCTTGAACATCGAAGATTTGACTGGGAGTATAGAGTGCATATACTCAAAAAAGGACAAAACTATTATTGATGAATTAAAAGAAAATGATATCGTTTGGGTTGAAGGGAGAATTATAAAAAAAGATGAGGAATCACGGATAATCATCGATCAAATTGGAAAAATTAATAGAAAAATATTTCATATAAAATTTTATGGTAAGTTGTGTTCCGAAGGTTCAATTATGAGATTAAAGGAGGAACTTTTAGCCCTAAAGGGAGATATACCTTTAGTCATTCACTATGTGAGCGATAATATGGAAAAACTTTGTTTAGCTGATTCGAATTATTTTGTGGATACCCAAAGTGATATTATAGAAAGAATTAGCAAGTTTAGAGGTATTGAGTGTTGGTTGGAAGAAAATAACTAGTAAAGAAACTAATTATAATTAAGTTAAAATTAAATTTATTTTAAAGGAGTGTTATTTAATGTGGATAAATCTTTTTCTGGATCCGTAGAATTGCTACCTGAAGAGTTTTTGTGCAGAAGTACAATAGAAGATAAAATAAAAAGATTTTGGAAAAAAAATGGGTTTGTGATGATAGCTGCACCAGTTTTAGAGAACTGGGACAAATTGCAGGTAGCGCTCGATGAGAAACTTATCGAAAAAACAATTAGGTTTATTGACAGATTTGGGAAGGTTAGCGTTCTTAGTCCTGACTTAACTGTTTCTATTGCAAGGATGGTTTCTGCTAGGAAAAAAAGCGGGCCATTTCCTTTGAAATATTTTTATTCATCTGATGTTTTTAGGGTTACCTCAGAACATAGTGTAATAAGACAATGTGGAGTAGAGATTATTGGAGCTGATAAGAACACTTTAGCTGACGTTGAACTTGCTGTATTGATTTTTATGACTTTAAAAGAAATTGGATTTAATGAGATTTATCTTGAAATTGGAAACTTTGAAATATTAAAAAAACTTTTAGATTTAGACATAATTAAACATTACAGAAAAGTGTTATTTGATTCTTTTTTAAAAAAAGATTGGGTAACATTAAATTATATTTCAAATGAAATTAAAGATCCTAAGATTTCTAATTTTATTAAAAATTTGCCAAGTCTTACAGGAACGCCAGATGAGGTTTTTTCTAGAATTGAATTGATTCCTGATTTTTTGCTCCCTGCTTTTAAAAATTTGGAAAGGATAAGTTTTGAAATCAAAAGTGCTGGAGTAAAACACTACATTAATCTTTCTTTAATTAATGAAATTTCATATTATACCGGTTTTATTTTCCAAGTTTTTGTTCCTGGTTCACCAAATTCAATAGGTGGTGGTGGCAGATACGATGATCTATACTCTTTGTTCAATTTTAATTGCCCTTCTTCTGGGTTTGCTATTGATTTAGATAAGGTTTATGAAATTTTAAAGACAAATTATCTAAAACCAATAAATGTTGATGTGCTCTTATGTTTTAATGACGGTATACCCTTGCACTGGGTGTGGAATTTGGCTGCTTCTTACAGGGATCAAGGTATCAAGGTTGAAATGGATCTAAGGAGTAGAGATTTTAATGAAGCTTTGGAATTTTCAAAAAATAAGAGGGCAAAAAGAATGGTTTATATACTGAAATTGGAATCCTCAGGAGTATCAGGTTGGATTGTTGATACTCTTAGTGGAAACAGAGAAAGGATGACTTTTTGTTAATGCTTAAAATAGCTGTGCCGAAAGGAGTTCTATTTAATCCGTCTATAAAGTTGCTGCAAAATTCTGGGTATAAAATTCCCTCTGAATTTGGTAGAAAGCTTTTGATAGAAGATTCAAATCAGCAGTTGTCTTTAGTAATAGTTAGGCCATTTGATATGCCGCTTTATGTAGAAGAAGGCGTTGTAGATGTCGCTTTTATTGGTAAAGATGTTATTGAAGAAACATCAATGTCTTGTTTTGAGATTTTAGATTTGGGTTATGGTCAATGCAGGTTATCTGTTGCCGTTCCAAGCTATAGCCCTTATAAATCTGTAGATGACTTTCATTCCCTTGTGAAGGTAGGGTCAAAATATCAAAATCTCTCAAAAAAATTTTTTATTGAAAGAGGAATTCAGGTTAGAATTTTTCCACTTGGAGGTTCTGTAGAACTTTCACCTATTGTAGGCCTTTCTGATGCAATAATCGATCTAGTTTCTACAGGGAATACTCTAAAGGCCAATAACCTTATAGAAATTGAAACGATATTACATTCAACTTGTCGTTTAGTTGTTAATGATGCTAAATATAGACTAAAGAGAAAAGAGATAGGCGAATTTATATTAAGAGTTGTGGAGGTAATTAAATGATATTGATTGATGATTTTCTTTTGTTAAAAAAGGAGGCAGAGCTCCAAAGATTGTGGAAGAGAAATTTGTCTTTTCAAAACAATAAAGTTATGGAAGACGTTATAAGTATTATAAATGACATTAAAGCAAGAGGCCTTGAAGCAGTAAAGGAATATTCTAAAAAATTTGATGATTATGATTTATCCATGGGGTTAATAGTATCTGAAGAAGAGATAATTTCTCAGGCAAAACTTGTACCGCTTGACGTTTCAGATGCTTTAAGGTACTCTGCCCAAAGAATAAGAAGGTACCATGAAGGCGTTAAAGTTGAATCTTTCAAATATGAGACAGATGAATCAGAGTCAGGATTTAAGTGGACTCCAATTGAGAATGTGGGTATTTATGTTCCTGGAGGATTGAGTGCATATCCCTCAACAATTCTTATGACTGTAGTTATTGCGGATGTTGCGGGAGTTAACAATATATATGTATGCTCAAAGCCAAACAAGGGAAAAATAAATCCATACATAGCTTCAGCTATTCTTGCTTGCAATTGCAAAAAGGTAAAAGTAGTAAAACTTTCTGGGATTCAAGCCATTGCTTCTATGGCTTTGGGGTTGGGAATTAAGAAGGTTGATAAGATTTTTGGTCCTGGTAATGATTTTGTTAGCATTGCCAAAAAGCAATTTTTCGGAGAAGTGGCTATTGATATGATGGCGGGTCCTTCTGAAATACTTATAGTTTCTGATGGTAAAGTGAATCCATCTTGGATCGCCTGGGATTTTCTATCGCAAGCAGAACATGATAAAAATGCAAAGACTGGTTTGATATCCACTGATATTGAGTTCTTAAAAGAAGTAAAGGCTAAAGTTGAAGAGTTTGCTCTTAAAGTTTTTAACAAACACATAATAGAATCTTCACTTCAAAATTCGTTTTTTGGATTTGCTCCTACTCTTGAAGACGCGATAAGTATTTCAAATATTTTAGCTCCCGAACACCTTGAAATTGCCTGCGAAAATTCTGAAGAGCTCTTTGATAGAGTCCAAAATGCAGGTACCGTGTTTTTGGGAAATTTGACCTGTGAACCGTTTGGAGACTATATACTTGGACCTAGTCACGTTTTACCAACTTCAGGCAGCGCTCGCTATTTCTCTGGGATAAACGTATATGACTTTCTAAAAAGAGTAAATTTTTCTAAAATAAAAAGTAAAAATGCTTTAAAAAATCTTTTAAATGCCTCGTTGATAGCAGAGGTAGAAGGTTTTAGTGCACATAAGAATGCAATGCTTTGTAGAAATGAATGAAACAAATTATTAATTAAGGGAGTGCTTAAGGAATGAAGAAAGATAAAGTATATACAGAATATATGTATTCTGGCAAGATAATTAAAGTAAGAAGAGATTGGGTAAAAATCAAAAAGGGAAAGCAAGAGCACAGAACTTGGATGGAAGTAGTAGAGTTCTCTAATGCGGTAGGTATAATTGCTTTGCTAAATGAAGAAGAAATCATTCTAGTAGAACAATTTAGATATGCACCTGGGGAAAAATTATTAGAAATTCCAGCAGGAAAAATGGATCCTAATGAATCTCCAGAAGCTGCTGCAGTAAGAGAACTTATTGAGGAAACAGGTTATAGACCTAATAAAGTTAAGAGGATTTTTTCTTTATACACGACTCCAGGATTTACTGATGAATATATGCATATTATGCTTTGTGAGGATTTAGAGTATGTTGGGGTTAATCCTGATGAAGATGAAGTAATTAATGTTGTTAAATATAATATAAAAGACCTAGAAAAGATGGTATTGGAGAGGAAGATTAAAGACGCAAAAACAGTGCTTGCAGTCCTTTATCTTACAAGAAGGCAATGAAGCTCTAAATGCCTTTGTGAGCTATCTTTTTTTTATAAGAGGATATTCTCAAAATACTGTAAACTCTTATAGATGTGATATACAGGCTTTCTTTAACTTTTTTAAAAATACCATAAATGATGATATTGGTATTGAAAAGTTGTTGCTTTATTATTCAGATCATTTAATCTCAAGCAATTATAAAGCCTCTTCCCTTGAACGGAAGTTGGTTGCAATTAAGCAATTTTTTATTTTTTCATTTCAAGAAGGCTATTATAAAGGAAAAATTCCAGAAGTTTTTTTACCGAAAAAAGAAAAGAGATTACCGATCTTTTTGTCTAAGGAAGATATAACGAGAATTTTTAAATTTATGTCTAATTCTGGGTTGTTTACTATTAGAGAATTGCTTATTTTTAAGATGTTATATTTTACTGGGATGAGAATTTCTGAATTATTAGATCTGAAAATTGATAATGTAAATTTCGAGAGAAAGGATATAAGGATTTTTGGAAAGGGCTCAAAGGAAAGAATTATTCCCTTTCATCATGACCTCTTAGAATTATTTAAATCATACTTAGCATATAGGCAACAAAATTTAAAACCAAAGTGCGAAAATATCTTTGTTAATTCTAGGGGAAAACCTATTTCAAGACAATATATTTGGAAAGTCTGTAAAATGGTAGGAAATTCCTTGAATTTGAAATTACATCCACATATTTTTAGACATTCACTTGCTACCCATTTGCTTAGTGGAGGTGCTAGCATTAAAACTATACAGGAGATACTCGGTCATGAGTCTATTTCGACTACTCAAATTTACACTCATTTAGTATACGAGGAATTAAAAAGAGAGTATTTTAGAGCTTTTGAAAATTTTGATATTGTTTTAAGTCAAAAAAGTAACTTATAATAATTAATTAATTATTTATTTTATGTAGAGGGAGGATTTAACTTTGAGGAATTGTATAGCAAAAATTCCAGAACCAATCAACGAACCAGTTTATGATTATGCGGTGGGGAGTAAAGAAAGAAATAATTTAAAAGCTGCTTTAAAGGAAGTGCTTTCAGAAAATGTTGAAATTCCATTAATCATTGGTGGTAAGGAGATTAAAACTGAAGACAAAATTGATATAAGATGTCCACATCAACATGATATTTTGCTTGGACATTATTACCGGGCAGGTAAAGAAGAGATAAGCTTAGCAATTGAATCTGCTTTGAATGCAAGAAAGGTCTGGTCAAAAGTTGATTTTCAAGAAAGAGCAGCGATTTTTTTAAAGGCTGCTGAGCTACTTAGTACAAAGTACCGATATGTAATGAATGCTATAACTATGCTTTCAATTAGCAAGAATGCATTTCAAGCAGAAATAGATTGTGTTTGTGAACTTGCTGATTTTTTAAGATTCAATGTAAAGTTTGCAAATAAGATTTACGAAGATCAACCCATTTCTCCAAAGGGTTTTTGGAACAGAATGCAATATAGACCTCTTGAAGGTTTTGTTTTTGCTGTTCCTCCATTTAATTTTGTTTCAATTTCAGGCAATTTGCCTACTGCACCTGCAATAATGGGAAATGTTTCTGTTTGGAAACCTGCATCAAGTGCTGTTTATCCTTCCTATATGTTTATGAAGATATTACAAGAATCTGGTCTTCCTGATGGGGTGATCAATTTTGTTCCTGCGAAGGGTTCAGCTATAGGTAATTTAGTTTTTTCAGCAAGGGAGTTTGCAGGCCTTCATTTTACTGGAAGTTATGATACCTTTAACTATATGTGGAAAACGATTGCTAGTAATATTTCAAATTATACAACCTATCCAAGAATTGTTGGTGAAACTGGAGGAAAGGATTTTATATTTGCACATAATTCTGCCAATACAAGAAGTTTAATTACAGCGATTATTAGAGGTTCTTTTGAATATCAGGGACAGAAGTGCTCTGCAGTTTCAAGAGTTTATATTCCCAAATCAATGTTTAAAAAAATTAAAGATGACCTCTTAAATGAGCTTAGCAAAATAAAAATTGGGTCAGTGGAAGACTTTAGAAATTTTATGAATGCAGTTATAGACCGAGAATCTTATGAGAAGATAAAGTCTTATATAGATTATGCAAAAAACCATAATGAAGCCAAAATTTTATTTGGTGGAAAGTGTGACGATAGCGTAGGCTATTTTATAGATCCTACAGTGATTGTTACAGAAAATCCATATTTCAAAACAATGGAGGAGGAAATATTCGGTCCTGTAGTAACGTTTTATCCATATGATGATGATAAATTTGAAGATACCCTTTATTTGTGCGATAAAACAAGTATATACGGATTAACAGGTGCAATATTTGCTCAAGATAGAGATGCTATAAATCTTGCTATTGAAATTCTTGAATCAAGTGCAGGTAATTTTTATATTAATGATAAACCAACAGGTGCAGTGGTGGGACAGCAACCATTTGGAGGAGCTAGGGCGAGTGGCACAAATGATAAGGCAGGTAGTCTGTTAAACCTTATTAGATGGACAAGCGCTAGATCTGTCAAAGAAACCTTCAATTCTCCTGAAAATTTTCAGTATCCCTTTATGGAGGACAAATAATGTTAAATAATATCTTTAATTTTGTTACATCAAATATAATTGATTATATTCCGGAACAGATTATAGATTTTTTTTCAAGAAAATATATTGCAGGTCCATCCCTTTCTGATGCAATTAAGGCAACAATCGATTTGAACTCAAAGGGAATAATGTCAACTATTGATGTCCTGGGTGAATCAGTAGTTAACGAAGATCAAACTATTTTTTTTAGGAATGAATGTATAAAGGTTTTGGAAACAATTAAAAAAGAATCTTTAAACGCAAATCTCTCCTTAAAACCCACTCAGATGGGACTTGTTATAAATAAAGCACTTTGCTATGAAAATATCAGAAAGATAGTAAAAAGGGCTAAAGAGTTAGATAACTTTGTGAGAATTGATATGGAAAATTCACCGTATACAACTGATACTTTGAAAATGTATAGGCTTTTAAGGGAGGAATTTCCAGGACATGTAGGTACAGTTTTGCAGGCCTATTTAAGAAGGACGGTTGATGATATTGAAAGACTTTCTGATAAACCCTTGAACATAAGACTTTGTAAGGGTATTTATATTGAACCGTATAAAATTGCTTATAAAAACCCACAGCTGATTAATGAAAATTATATTTATTGTTTGGAAAAACTTTTTAGTAAAAAAGCATATGTTGGTATTGCAACTCATGATGAAAAATTAATATTTCATGCTATGAGACTAATTGAGAAATATAATTTAAAAACAAACGATTATGAATTTCAAATGTTAATGGGAATCGGTGATGAATTAAGAGATTTTATACTCTCTAAGAAGCATAGATTAAGGATATATGTGCCATACGGTAAAGAATGGTTATCTTATGTAAGAAGAAGATTGAAGGAGAATCCGAATATCATTATGACTGCGCTTGGTATAAAATAACGCTTATACTATAAAAAATCTTTATATATTATTAAATGAATAATGTAATAAAATATTATGTGTTAAAAAATTTTTTTAGGGGGTGCTAATTTGTTTTCAAAGTTTAAGGGTTTTATGTTTTTAGCATTTGTCTTAGTAGGAGTAGGCCTGTTGTTAGCTGGTTGTTCTGGAAATCAGCAAAAGAGCTCGAGTTCTACAATTAAGGTTGCAGTTGTAGGTCCTATGACTGGTTCACAGGCAAAGTATGGTGAAGATTGGAAAAATTCTGCAATTTTGGCTATTGATGAAATTAATGCAAAGGGAGGAATTAAGGGGAAAAAATTAGAGGCAGTAATATTTGATGATGCAGCAGATCCAAAACAAGCTGTTTCTGTAGCGCAGAAAATTGTCAGCGATCCAAGCATAGTAGCAGTAATAGGGCACGTAAATTCTGGATGTTCAATACCTGCTTCTAAAATTTATGCACAAGCTAATATTCCAATGTTAACAGTTTCTACTAACCCTGAACTTACTCAACAGGGACTAAAAAATATTTTTAGGGTTGCTCCAACTGATAACGTTCAGGGAAGTTTTGCTGCAGATTTTCTGTTTAAAAAAGGGTATAAGAATATTGCAATTCTCCAGGATAAATCTGCATATGGACAAGGTGTAGCTACAGAATTCAAGAATAGTTTTGAAAAATTAGGGGGAAAGGTTTTAGCATTTGAGGGTGTATCTGAGGATCAAAAGGACTTTTCGGCTATTTTAACCAAATTTAAAACTCTTAAGCCTGATGCTATTTATTTTGGGGGATATTACCCTGAAGGTGCCCTGATAACTAAACAGATGAGAGATTTGGGTATGAAGATGCCTTTAGTAGGGCCTGATGGCTTATATGATCCTCAATTCTTGAAAATAGCAGGTGCTGCTGCTAACGGTGACATAGTAACGAATATAGGACTCAATATTGAAACAAATCCAAACGCTAAGGATTTTTTGACTGCATATAAAGCTAAATATGGAGAACCAGGTGCGTATGGTATATTTGCTTATGAGGCTGTAAAAATATTAGCAGCAGCGCTTGAAAAGGATCCAAATGCAAAGGGCGAAGCTCTCATAAAACTTCTTGATGAAACTAATTATAATGGTGTACTTGGAAAAACGACATTTGCGCCCAATGGTGATACAACTAATAAAGTGATTACTGTTTATGAAGTTAAAGATGGAAAGTTTGTACAGATCTAGGGGTTGGCAATTTTGCTTTTTTAGTTTATAATTTCAACATGTGAGCGGGAGTAGCTCAGTCGGTAGAGCATCAGCCTTCCAAGCTGAGGGTCGCGGGTTCGAATCTCGTCTCCCGCTCCATGTATTTGGAGCGCCCGTAGCTCAGTTGGACAGAGCGGCGGACTTCTAATCCGTAGGTCACAGGTTCGAATCCTGTCGGGCGCGCCATTTTTAATAAGTTATTTTAAGGGGGTAAAGCGTGAAAAACAATTCTTTGATTTATGAATGTAGCCCCACTAATGCTTTAAATATCAGTATTAAAAAGATAAATATTTCATATTATTCAGAGAAAACTATCTTAAAAAGCGTTCTTTTTTATGATTCGAATAATAAAATTAAACTTCCTGGGATTTTGTTATTTTCTGATTGGTTGGGTATGAGTGATTTTGCCCTTGAGAAAGCAAGAAATTTTGTAAAAGAAGGATTTGTAGTTCTGGTTGCTGATGTTTATGGAGATGGTAAAATAGCAAAGGATCAAAAAGAAGCGTTCGAGCTCTCTTCTATTTATAAAAACAACAGACTTTTAATGCGAGAAAGAGCTAATTCATCTTTTGAAGAATTTAAAAAACTTGATTTTGTTAAGAAAAATAATATATCTGCAATAGGGTACTGTTTTGGGGGGACAGTAGCGCTTGAATTAGCGAGGAGTGGTGCTGATCTTAAAAATGTGGTAGTTTTTCATGCAGGCCTAGATACTCCATTAGAAGCTGTCCCCGGAAACTTTAAGCCTAAAGTATTAGCTTTGCATGGGGCAGACGATCCACATGTGCCAATCGAACAAGTACTGAAATTTCAAGAGGAGTTAAGAAAAGTAAAAGCTGACTGGTCGTTTGTTTTTTATGGTAACAGCGTTCATTCATTTACTAATAAAAAAGCAGGCACAGATCCATCCAAAGGAGTAGCTTATAATAAATTGGCAGACAAGAGATCCTGGTCCGTTGCTATCAGCTTTTTAAAGGAGAATATCAAATAAAGATTAAAAAAATATAAATTAAAGTGCTAATAAATAAAATGTAGGCTAATTGTTTTTCTTGGATAATGCAAGAAAGAAGGTACAAATATTTCTCTATAAAGGCGCATTTTTAGACAGATATTATGTTGCTAGTGAGAAGAAGAATTACAACATTAAGTATTCCCTGATTCTATAGAGTATTTGGAATCATCAATGATAGCAACTTGTCTTTGTTGAAAATATCCTAGAGATTGTTTTCAGGCCTGTTTTTAGTGACTCTATTTTGCCTGAAACTGATTATGAAACGATTATGAAAAAGGGATTCAAAAATATATAGCAATTTTTGTTATTTTAAATTTTTGTTATTTTATTTTTTGGGATTTAATTATATCAATGATTGTATCAATAAACATCTTAACTGTAGAGCTATCTATGATAAAATCATTTATATGAAAAAAATTATTAATTCTTGTCCTACTCCCTTGCATTTTCTTATAAAATGTTTGTATTTGGGCTCTACTGCATTTGGTGGAGTTGCAATGTTACCTACTCTAAGAAATGAGTTTGTTAGGAAATACTCATGTGTAAGTGATAATTCATTTTTAAGAGGCATTACTCTTACAGAGTTTTTACCTGGTTCGATTATTAGCAATCTTGTAGGCTTTATAGCTTATAGGGCGTTTGGCTTTTGGTATGGAATTATCTGCTCTCTTGCGATTGTTTTTCCATCAATATTGATGATGATACTCTTTGCATTTTTAAACTCACATGGTAATCCAACTATAATAAATTTGGTTTTTAAAGGTTTAAAGCCCTTTGTGGTCGCATTTTTTTTCGTTGCATTTTTACAATTTTTTAAAAAGTATATTAAATCTGGAAAGCAAATAATACTGCTTCTTTTTTCTTTCGTCATTTTTTTGCATAATGTTGAAATTGTATACGTATTTATATTTTCATTTTTTTTTGGAGCATTTTTATTTAAAATCGACGTGCCGCCTATAAGAAGTTTGGCTATTGAAAAATTTTCATATAAAGAGTTCATATATGCTTTTTTAATGTTAGTGTCATTGTACCTTGTTGTCTTTATCTTCTTTCCAAAATTTATTTATTTTTGTATCGGTTTGAGTAAGATCAGCTTGCTTGCGTTTGGAGGTGCTCAGTCAGCTCTACCTCTATATCATAAGACATTCGTTGTGGACAACAATATTTTAACTCAAAACGCTTATTTGGATGCCGTTCTTATTAGTCAAATTACCCCTGGTCCGGTTCTCTGTCTTTCTGGATACATTGGATATGTCTATGGGGGTATTTTAGGTGCAATGTTGGCTTTTTTGTTTACTTTTTTGCCTCCTATAGTTTTGTTAATATTAGTTAATCCATTTTATGACATGTTGAGTAGGAAGATTTGGTTCTATAGAGGCATGATTGGTGTGATTACATCTCTTACTTCGCTTCTCTTGTCTTTGGGGGTTCAATTTTTTCCTCAAACTATAGTTGACCCATTCACCTTTTTGGTTATGATAATAAGCTTTTTATCTCTTTATTATAAAAAACCAGTTATATGGATAGTGATTATAATCTCTATTTCGTCTTATCTTTACTATGGTTTTTTAATACAAACTTTAAAATAAATACTTTTTTTGTTTTTTAGGTTATAATAGAGTAAATTGGAGAATTTTGGCGTGGTTGACAATTTTTATCTTTTTTGTAGAATATTAACGATGCCTCCATCGTCTAGGGGACTAGGACACAGCCCTTTCAAGGCTGAAACAGGGGTTCGAATCCCCTTGGAGGTACCATTTTTGTTATTTAGCTTCTTAGATAATGGGCGGATAGCTCAGTGGAAGAGCACCTGCTTTACACGCAGGGGGTCGTAGGTTCGAACCCTACTTCGCCCACCATTTTTTATAAACTTCATTTTAGAAGGTGAAAAAATGCCTAAAAATTCTAAAAAGGTTAAGAAAAATCCACAAATACCAGATCCAGATAGCCAAACTTATAAGGGTTTTTCTAATTATTTTGATGATTTAGAGGAACCGTCAGATTTAGATAACATAATAAAGTCTATTGAGGCTGGAAATGTAGAAGACGAAGATCAGGACCTTTTAAAGATAGTTAACGATACAGAAGCAGTTTCAGCGGAAGACGTTCTTACAATGCCTGAAGAACGCGTTCCTATGGTTGAAGATCCAGTGAGACAATACCTTAAAGAAATTGGAAAAATACCTCTTTTAACTCATTCAGAAGAAAAATATTTAGCAGAAAGAGCATTTCATGGAGACGAGGCAGCAAAGAAAAAGCTTGCCGAAGCAAATCTCAGGCTGGTAGTTTCCATTGCTAAAAAGTATACAAAAAGAGGATTGTTGTTTCTTGATCTTATTCAAGAAGGGAATATGGGCTTATTAAGGGCAGTTGAAAAATTTGATTATAGAAAGGGATACAAATTTTCAACATATGCAACATGGTGGATTAGACAGGCCGTTACCAGAGCAATAGCTGATCAAGCAAGGACAATAAGAATACCGGTACACATGGTTGAAACAATTAATAAATATAAAAAGACTGTTAGAAATCTAAGTCAGCAATTAAGTAGAAAACCTACTGATGAAGAAATAGCTGAAAAAATGGAGGTAAATGTCGAAAAAATTCATGAAATCAAAAGAATTTCTCAGGAACCAATTTCCATCGAAACTCCTATAGGCAAAGATGAAGATAGTCATCTGGGAGATTTTATAGCTGATGAGTCAATTTCATCTCCTCTGGATGCAGTGACTTATCGTCTGTTAAAAGAAGATTTGGAAGAGGTAATTAAGGATTTACAACCTAGAGAAAGAGATGTGGTTAGACTTAGGTTTGGGCTTGTGGATGGCCATGCTAGAACTCTTGAAGAGGTAGGAAAGGAATTTGGTGTTACCAGAGAAAGGATTCGTCAAATTGAGGCTAAAGCTCTTAGAAAATTAAGACATCCAAGTAGAAGCCGTAAACTTAGGGATTATTTGGTTTAGATATGTCAAAAATAAAACATATTGCCATCATAATGGATGGTAATGCACGATGGGCAAAAGCTAGATTACTACCTGTTTCCACCGGACACCTTGAAGGATTTAAAAAATTACAAGCAATGGTTAATTGCTTTATAGAAAGAGATATTCCGTATTTAAGCGTCTATGCCTTTTCAACCGAGAACTGGAAAAGACCCAAAGAAGAAATTGAAGGAATTTTTAAGATTTTTTATGATGGAATTGAAAAGTATATAAAAGATTGGTCAAAAAAAGGCGTTAAGTTAAAATTTTTTTCTCTAAGGGAAAACTTATCGAGTGATGTATTAAACCTAATTGAAACTTCTGAAAAAATTGAAGTTTCTCCTATAAAGGTTAATCTGGGAGTTGCATTTAACTACGGTTCAAGAAAAGAAATACTACATACGGCTGCTAAAATAAAATCTTTAGATTCTAACTATGATGAAGAAAATTTTAGCAAGATGCTTTTGACATATCCTTTTCCAGATCCCGATATTTTGATAAGAACGGGCGGGGAGAAGAGAATAAGCAACTTTTTATTATGGCAGATAGCTTATACGGAACTTTTTTTTGTTGATAAATTTTGGCCAGATTTTACAGAAAAGGATTTGGACAATATTATTGCAGAATTTCATAGCAGACAAAGAAGATTTGGAGGGCGTACTTCTTGATTTTCAGGATAATAACAGCTTGTTGGGGGATACCTCTTTTATTATTTCTTATTTATGCAGGTAATTTTTGGCTTATACTACTTCTTTCAGTTCTAATTTTATTCTCTACATATGAATTTAGCGTGATGATGAAGAATAAAAATTATAAAATGCCTTTAGTTACCTATTTAGTTTCTTTCATAATTTTTTTTGGAAATATTTTTGGTTTTTTATCTTTTTCAATATTTTTAAGTATGTTGCTATTTTTTATTACATCGATAATCTTCTTTAACAAATATAGTTTTTTTGATCTTAGTCTTTCCTTTGCTACTTCTTTTTTTATATCTTTTTCTTTATCGTTTTTTTATCTCATTAGAAGCCTTGATAAGGGTTTTTTTTGGTCATTTGCTCTTATGACGAGTTTATGGCTTGGCGATTCTATGGCATATGTAGTAGGCAAAAATTTTGGCAAGCACAGGCTTTCAAGCGTTTCTCCTAAAAAGACTTGGGAAGGCGCACTTGCTAGTATGATATTTGGAATTGTTCCCTTTTTACTTTTTTCAACTTTACTGCAAAAACCTTTTTATTCTTTGCTTTTGGTAGGATTTGTTGTTAATATAATTTCTCAAATTTCAGATCTTAGTGAGTCTTTAATCAAAAGAGCTTTTGATTGTAAGGATTCTGGAAGTTTCTTACCGGGACATGGAGGTTTCTTTGATAGGTTTGATAGTTTATTTTTTTCTTCACCAGTTTTGTACTTTATGATTTTTTATCTTGAGAAAATTAAATGAAGAGGATAATTCTAGTCGGTTCTACCGGTTCTATCGGTACTCAAACATTAGAAGTTGTAAGAGCTCATTCTGACAAGTTAAAAATTGTTGGTTTAGCTGCAAGAAGGGCATCAGAGCAATTGAAAAAACAGGTGGAGGAATTTCATCCAGAAAGCGTGAGTTTGTTGTATAAAGAAGATTTTAGAAATAAGCCAAATAAAACTTTTTATGGTTTTGAAGGAATTTTGGAAATGATTAGAGAAACAGTAGCTGATGCAGTATTGTTGGCTTGGGTTGGCAAAGATTCTTTGTATATTGCTAAAGCTGTACTGGATTCTGGCAAGGATCTTGCTTTTGCTACCAAAGAAATTCTTGTTTATGGTGGAAGTTTGATTGTTAATTATGCTAAGAAGCTTGGCAAAAGAATTTTACCCGTAGATAGCGAGCATAATGCCATTTTTCAATTATTAGAAAACGAAGACACATCCTTTGTCGATTCTGTATATTTGACGGCTTCAGGAGGACCATTCTATAAAAAGAAGTTTGTTAAAGATCCATCAGTTGAAGAAGTGTTATCCCATCCTACGTGGAAAATGGGTCCAAAGGTTACAGTTGATTCAGCTAATTTGATGAATAAAGGTTTTGAAGTTATAGAAGCTTCCTTTTTGTTTGGTTTCGAACCAGAAAAAATTAAGGTTTTTATTAACAGAACTAGTGTAGTTCATTCTTTAGTTTCTTTTCTTGATGGATCTGTTAAAATTTTGTACTATAAACCTGATATGCGTATACCTATTCAACATGCACTTTCTTATCCTGAAAGATGGGTTGGCCATAAAGAAAATTTTGAGAGAGGCTTAGTTTTGGAATTTGAAAAGCCTAACTATAAAGATTTTCCATGTTTAGCTCTTGCTTATGAAGCCTTAAAAGGTGGTTCGATTAAAACTGCCGCGCTTGCTGCCTGTGATGAGGTTTTGGTAAATGCATTTTTAGAAAAAAGAATTTCATTCTTAAAAATCCCTAAAATATTAGAACTAATCGTGTCTAAATCTAATTCTGGAAATATAACCTCTTTTGAAGATGTTGATTTGATTTATAATGAAACTGTGATAAAAAGTTTAGAATTGTTGGAGGAATATAAACTTTAATGAGCTTTTTAATTTTTGTTTTAGTTATTTTTGTTGCTACTCTTGTTCATGAAGGTGGACATTTCATATTTGCAAGAATTTTTGGCGTAGGTGTATACGAATTTTCTATTGGTTTTGGTCCAAGAATTTTTAAAAGCAAGTATAAGGAAACGGATTTAAGCGTTAGAATATTACCTCTGGGAGGCTTTGTAAGAATTGCTGGTCTAGATGAGGGAGAGGTATTACCCGGGACTAAAAGGTTTGATCAAATTAAATCCTTTCAAAAAATTTTAGTAATATTAGCTGGTCCTGTAATGAATATAATTATGGCAGCGGTTCTTTTTACATTGGTTTTCACTCAGGGCGTATACGTTCCCGATCTAAGAATTCAATCTGTGAATGACAATTTTCCAGCTGCAAAAGCAGGAATAAAGGTCGGAGATAAGATTGTCGCTGTTAATGGAATTTTAATTAAAACGCCCAATGATCTAATAAAGATGATTTCTAATTCAAAGGGTGAAAAAATTACTTTAACTGTTTTAAGAGATGGGAAAGATATAAATATTAGTCTTACTCCGGAATTCGATCAAAAGGAAAACAGATATATAATTGGAATAATGTTTGATCGAACTTTAAAGAGATATTCCATTGTTGATTCAATATTAATGGGATTTACACAAACTATATCTTGGTCTATTGCGCTTGTTACTAGTATATGGATGTTGATAACAGGCAAAATGCCTGTCGGAAGTTTGGCTGGTCCAATAGGAATAGCAAACATGCTTGGTCAAGCTGCCAATGAAGGTCCTACTGCCCTTATTTTTTTTATAGGTTTTTTATCTTTAAATTTAGGTATATTAAACTTGCTTCCAATTCCTGCGCTTGATGGTTCAAGGATTCTTTTTATAATTGTAGAAATTATTAGAGGAAAGCCTGTAGATCCTAAAAAAGAAAATTTTATACACGTGGCTGGCTTTATTTTCTTAATTCTATTAATGATATTTGTTAGTTATTTTGATATATTAAGGATCTTCAAGAGATGAATAGGAGAAGTGTTGTTGTTAAAGATTTAATTTTTGGATCGGGTAAAGTATTTGTCCAAACAATGACAAAAAAAGATACGAGGAATGTTGCTGCTACTGTTAAACAAATTGAACAAATTCAAAAGTCGGGAGCTGATTTGGTAAGATTGGCTGTGCCAGATAATGAAGCAGCTGAAGCGCTTTATAAAATTGTTAAAAAGGTATCAATACCGGTTGTGGCTGATATTCATTTTGATTATAGATTAGCTCTAAAGGCTATTGATGCAGGAGTTTCTAAGATTAGAATAAATCCTGGCAATATTGGTTCGAAAAATAATCTATTAGAAGTTGTTAAGGCTGCACTGAGCAATAAAATTCCTATTAGAATTGGTGTAAATGAAGGTTCGCTACCTAAAGATCTTCTTGGCATGTTTGAGGTAGATCCGGTTGGTGCCCTTGTTGAATCAGTGTCCAGAGAGGTAAGGCTGTTGGAAGATGTAGGATTTAACGATATTATAATTAGTGCAAAAACCTTCTCTGTAAATTTGCTTGTAAAAACCTATGAACTGTTATTTAGAAAATTTCCATATCCTTTACACGTAGGAGTTACTGAAGCGGGCCCTCTTTTCCAGGGAACAGTAAGATCAAGCGTTGCTCTTGGTATACTACTCAGCAAGGGTATTGGGGATACAATTAGAGTATCTCTCAGTGCAGATCCAACTGATGAAGTTAAAGTGGGAAAAGAAATCCTCAAATCGCTTGAACTTGAAACTGGACCAGTAATAATATCCTGCCCAACTTGTGGCAGAACAGAAGTAAATTTAGGGAAATTAACTAAACTTGTTGAAAAAAGACTTCTAAGCGTAAAAAAGCCCTTGAGAGTTGCCATTATGGGATGTGCCGTTAATGGTCCTTCTGAGGCTAAATCGGCAGATTTAGGTATTGCATGCGCTAAAAAGTTTGCTTTTATATTTAGATATGGAAAAATAATAAAAAAAATCGATAACGATAATCTCGAAAAAGTTTTTTTGGATGAACTAGAATCTCTTATCTGTCAGGAGGACTTATGAAATTATCCAAATTATTTTTCAAAACTTTAAAAGAGGTGCCCGGTGATGCTGAGGCTATTAGTCATGTTCTCTTGTTAAGAGCTGGCTATATAAGAAGACTTAGTTCAGGTATTTATACTTATTTGCCGTTGGCAAGAAAAGTTTTATTGAAAATTGAAAATATAGTTCGAGAAGAAATGGTCAATATTAATTCTCAGGAATTACTTCTTCCTGCTCTTCAACCAAAGGAAATCTGGGAAATTTCAGGAAGATGGAAAATGTATGGGCCTGAACTTATGAGATTAAGGGATAGACACGAAAAAGAATATGCTCTTGGTCCCACACATGAGGAAGTTATAACTGACTTAATAAAAAGGGAGGTTAATTCTTACAAACAACTTCCGATTTCCGTGTTCCAAATACAGACAAAATTTAGAGATGAGATTAGGCCTCGATTTGGCTTAATGAGAACGCGGGAATTTATTATGAAAGATGCCTATAGCTTTCACAGGAACGATGAAGATCTTGACAAAACATATTGGGATATGTTTCACGCTTATGAAAAAATTTTTAATAGAATGGGTTTAAATTTTAAATCTGTTGAAGCAGATTCTGGCGCTATTGGTGGAAGTGTTTCTCATGAGTTTATGGTTTTAACTCCTTTTGGAGAGGATAAAATACTTTATTGTTCGAAATGCTCTTATGCTGCTAATCTTGAAAAGGCTACCTCAACTTATGAGCCTTTTTATAGTAGTAATAATGACTTATATAATTTAGAAATTATTCCTACACCTGGTGCAAGAACGGTTGATGAGGTTTCAGAATATATTGGCGTAAATCAAAAGTATATTCTAAAATCACTAATATATAGGATAGATGGGAAACCAACTATGATAGTATTAGCTGGTGATGACGAACTAAACGAAGTAAAGTTAAAAAATGCTGTGGGTGGCAAGGAGATATCTATGATGACTTCTGAAGAAATTAAACAGGAATTAGGACTATCGGTTGGTTCAATAGGACCTGTGAAAATTGATAGTAAAATAAATTTAATATGTGACAAGAGAGTTTGTGTTGAGAATGTAGCATTTTATGCGGGAGCTAATAAAGATGGCTATCACTATAAGAATGTTTATTTTAAAAGGGATTTCTATACTGAAAAGGTTTTTGATTTAAGAGTATCTAAGGCTGGAGAATTTTGTTCTCAATGTGGTGCTAAGTTGTTGGAAAGTACCGGAAGTGAAGCAGGTCATGTATTTAAACTAGGCACAAAATACAGCGAACCAATGAAGGCTTATTTCAAAGATGAAGATGGTAAAGAGAAACCTTTTGTAATGGGATGTTATGGAATTGGTATATCAAGGCTTTTAGCAATAATTGTAGAACAACATCATGATGAGTTTGGTATTATATGGCCAAATTCTGTCTGCCCTTATCAAGTTATTATAATTCCTGCTAATATAAATGATACCAGTCAATTTAAAACATCTGAGATGATTTTTTATGATTTAAAGGATAGAGGCATTAGTGTACTGTTTGACGATCGCGATGAGAGAGCAGGAGTCAAATTTAAAGATGCTGATCTCTTGGGGATTCCAATTAAGATTATTATAGGAAGCCATTTTTCTGATTCGGGTCTTATTGAGATAAAAGTAAGAAGAGATGGAAGTTCAAACCTTGTCCCTCCTGATGAGACCAGCGTTTATGTATCTTTAAAACTTAGGCAGATAATATAATATGCTTAATAAAGTTAAGAGATTTGCAATTTTTATAGGGATTTTTCTTACCCTTTTTATTGTAGGTCTTTTAGCTGGTGTTACGATTTACTCATTTATTAAGGTTCCAAATGTTGAGAGTCTTGAAAACTATGCTCCACCTGAAGCCACACAAATATTCGATAGAAATGGAAAATTGATAACTACTCTGTATGATTCTGAAAACAGAATAGTGGTGCCGCTGAAAGATATCCCAAAAAGTTTGCAAGATGCAGTTATAGCAATTGAAGATTCAAGATTTTATTCTGAGATTGGTTTTGATCCGATAGGAATTATAAGAGCTTTTATTACAGATGTTGTTCATGGAAGGGAAGTTGAAGGAGGAAGTACTCTAACTCAACAGCTGGTTAAGAATATTTACCTTACTCCACAACAAACTATAATGAGAAAATTAGTAGAACTGGTTCTTGCAATAAGGGTAGATCTGACTTTAAGTAAGCCTAAAATTCTTGAGCTTTACCTTAACGAGATATACTTAGGCCATGGAACGAATGGTGTTGAAGCAGCCTCAAAATATTATTTCAACAAAGACGTGAAAGATCTGAATTTAGCAGAATCTGCAATGCTTGCGGGTTTGATAAGCGCACCTGAATATTACTCTCCTGTAAGGAATTTTAAATTAGCCAAAGAGCGTCAGAAAATTGTCCTAAATAGAATGGTTGATGTCGGCTTTATTACTAAGGCTCAAGCTGAAGAGGCATACAAACAACCAATTAAAATTGCACACTCAAACTCCAAATGGGGAGGTATAGCCCCATACTTTGTTGATCATGTTTTGCAGGAAATGGCTAAGAAATACGGTTACAATGAAGTTTATACGGGTGGTTTAAAGATTTATACAACTCTTGACTATAAAATGCAAGAAGAAGCCGACAATTTGGTAAAGGAATATGTGAACAAATATAAATATCTACACGTTTCAGAAGGTGCTCTTGTCGCTATTGATCCTCAAAATGGAGAAATAAGAGCTTATGTTGGAGGAGTTAGTTACGAGAAAAGTCAATTTGATAGAGTAATTATGGCTGAAAGACAGCCAGGTTCTGCATTTAAACCCTTTGTTTATTTAACTGCCTTAGAAGAGGGAATGACTCCTGATACCATGTTGTCTGATACACCTGTTACCTATCCAACTCCTGAAGGTCCTTGGAGTCCCCAGAATTATGATCGAACTTTTATGGGTAATATTCCTATGTGGGAGGCTCTAATGCTTTCTAGAAATGTTCCAAGCGTAAAACTACTTGCAAAAGTAGGGGTGGAAAATGCAATAAAAACTGCAAGAAAAGCTGGCATAAAGAGCCCTTTGAGCCCGAATTTAGCTCTTGTTTTGGGCGCAAGTGATGTGAATTTGCTTGAACTTACTTCTGCCTATGGAGTTTTTGCAAATAGGGGCATTAGGGTAGAGCCTATTTTTGTGACTAAAGTTTTAGATAGGAATGGGAAAGTTTTAGAAGAAAACAAACCTATACCTCAAAGGGTGTTTGATGAAAAATATATAGCTGTGCTTGATAATATGCTTGCCAACGTAATATTACACGGTACTGGTATGGCAGCGAATATCGGTAGGCCCGCTGCAGGGAAAACAGGTACTACTGATGACTTTAGAAACGCATGGTTTATAGGTTTTACTCCAAATTTGGTTTGTGGAGTATGGGTAGGGAATGATGATAATTCTCCAATGTACGGCGTGGTAGGTGGCTCTATTCCTGCAGAAATTTGGGCATCATTTATGAAAAGTGCACTTGCAGGTACACCTGTTGCCTATTTTCCAAAAAGCTCTGAGCCTATTGGATCTCCAAGTAACAGTGAAGTAAGCGTTTGGGTTTGTGGTGATTCAGACAAGCTAGCAACGGATAAGTGTCCAAACCCCATATTAAAATCCTTTCCAAAAGACAAGGTTCCTACAGAATACGATAATAGATATCCTGGTGGCCCATATGTTCCTAAAGAGAAAAAACCCAAAGAAAACGCTACTGAAGGAACTCAAGGCTCAACTGAGAAAAACAAGCCTGTAAATCTTCCTAAACACGAGAACAATGCAATCATTGTCCTTCCCCAAAGATAGAAAGGTATTTTTGAATTAACCATTCAACAAATTTATAATATGAGTCTTTTTCCTTTTTTGAGACAAGAAAAATAGGAGATGTGTTGTTTAATTTTCTGATTTCTGAAATGAAATCTTCTTTACTAAGATCGAGGAAAGGCAAGAGATCTACCTTTGTTAAGAGAACACAGGAAGATTCTTTGAAAAGTAATGGATATTTTTCTGGTTTATCCTCGCCTTCTGTAACGCTTAATATTGCTACCTTTTCATGTTCTCCTAAATAAAATTCTGCTGGACAAACAAGATTGCCTACATTTTCAATGAACAGGATCTTTTCGTTTTCCACATGAAGTTGTTCGAAGGCCTTTCTTATCATTTTTGATTCAAGGTGACAAATGCCATGTGTATTAATTTGTACGCACTTTATATTTTTTTTATTAATTCTTTCTGCGTCCCTTGTAGTAGCAATATCTCCCTCTATAACTAAAGAAGGATAGCCAAAATCATTTAACATTGGGGCAACATTTTCTAAAAGCGTTGTTTTACCTGAACCAGGAGAACTTATAAGATTTATAACTAATAATCTTTTTGATTCAAAAATCTTTTTATTAGTTTCTGCTTCTTTAACATTTTTTGAAAGAATTGGAATATTTAAGTTTATATCTTTAGTTTCCATAATTATCCCTTTCTATTGATTTTTTTGTAATTTTGTAAAAAAACTATTCTGCAATAATTTTGTTAATTAACATCTCTCTACCAGATTCAATTATTGTTTCAAAAGAGTGACAATTTGGACATTCCATTACCATTTTATTACTTTCAAACACCTTTCCACAGTTGAGACAATGTAATTTTAAGTTTACTTTATTAATCTTTAAAGTAGCACTTTCCAACATAGTTTCGTATTTCATGATATCAAAAGCTGAAGCTAAAAGGTCGGTTTCAATCATTGCACCCGCTCCTACAGTTATTTCTACTTCAAGAATTTTCTTTGCATTGTTTTGTTTGGCCTGTTCGGTTGTTATATCGATAATTTCTTGCACAATGCTTGCTTCATGCATTTAATTAAAAGCCTCCCAAAGTGAATTTTTCCAAACTATTTTTTTTAATCTCGAACATAAATCCTCAAGAATTTTCCTGTTTTCATCAGTATTCTTTGCACAAATAACTGATATATTTTTAATATCAATTATAACATTTTTATTGTCATCAACTACTCTTATGTCATAGATACTTGGTTCTTTGTCAAAAGCGAGGTTTAAATTTTTAATTACTGATGTCAAATCAATGAAAGGGTTTGGAAAGATTGTAGGGTAATCTTGTAAATTAAACCAGAGATCCTTTTCAATATAAACGTTAGGTCCATTATTGGTTACTCTAAAGTAATCAGCCGCAATTCTTCTGTTGATTACAACTCCATATTTTTTTAAATCTGCGATAATATAATGAATTCTTTCTTCTGTTTCTGGATGATTTTGATAAATTCCCCAATTTATATCTTGATAACTCCTTTCTCTTGCATTAAGTCTTTCCATTGTTGTGAGTAAACCAACTGGATTGTAACCGCACTCCATTGCGCACTTAATTGCAAACTCATCTGCCTGCTTCTCTAAGCCAATAGAATATTGATTCATCATTGCCATCGACAGTAGGCTTGCAGATTCTGACGCTGCGGCGTTTCCTCTTGACGCTATTATTACTGCAAGCGCAACGAGGGCGTATTTCTTTTGAAGTTCCATTTGCTTTCTGTGATGATCTAATACTACATGACCGGTTTCGTGTGATAATATACACGCTAGCTCATCATCGGTTCTTACAAAGTTTAACATGCCTGTTGTAACAAAGATAAAACCGCCTGGCAAGGCAAAAGCATTAACGTCATTGCTATAATATGCCTTTATCGTTAATTTTAAGTCTTTAACTCCTGAGAAATCTCTGGCATATTTTTGCAGTCGCTCACCAATTTTGTTTAATCTTTCCTGAACTGCTGGATCTTTTACAATTTTATAGTATGATTCAATTTCTTTTGCAATCTTTTCGCCTTCTTTATAGTCTGCATCGTAGTTAACTATAGTTTGAGAACTTGCACTGCACTTAATGTTCAAAAGAATATAACATACTGAAATAAGAATAAAAAATATTAATTTTTTTTTATACATTTTCGTTTTCGTCGTTATTTTGCTTTTTTTCTGGCTTTAATAAAGCCCCGCAATAACAGCAAAATGTATCATTTTCATCAAAAAGTGTTCTGTGACAAAAAGGACATTTTGCCTCTGGTTTTTTGGGAAATCTTTTAACAGCTATAATAATAATAAAGAAAGATATGACTATCAATAGAATACCAGCAATTGTAAGTATGATGGGTAAAAAATCAGAAAAGTTATTAGCTTTTTGAGTTTTATTAGTGTTTTCCTGATTAGGAGTTATCGTTTCAGTTGGAGTTTTATTCTCTTCTTTGTCTTTTTCTAGGACAATATTTTTAACGTAAATAGGTCTACCTTCATGACTTATTAAAAGTTTATAAGTACCTTGAATTTCTATCTTTACTGGAATTACAATATTGGTTTCATCTACTATTTCGGTAACTGGCCTCCTCTGACCGTTATCACTAACAACTGAATACTTTCTTGCGAAGAAAACTATGTCAGTTGCATACATTGATCTGCCATCAGGAGAATAAAAATCAAGTCTGTAAATTAATTTTGGACCTGTTACAGGAGGTTTGTTTCCAAGTTTAAGCCATGATTCAAGAACAGGCCCATAATCGGGTGTATTTTGAACAATTTCTTTAATTAAATTTGTATCAGCTTTTACATGAACATAAATTGAACTTATTGAGCTGTAATTGCCATCTGGCATTTCGTTTCCTGTGATGGAAAGATTGACTTGAAGCTGATCGCTTGCACGCGCTTTAATGTTACTAAATAAGCTAAAAAATAGGCAAAATGTTAATATTGTTATTAAAAGAAACTTTGATTTCACATTTTCTCCAATGGTATGATATTTAAATACGATAACCCCTTTGATAGAATTTCGTGTATTCTTAAGATTAGAAATAACCTTGACCATTGGATTGTCTTATCTTGGTTGATAATTCTGTTTTTTTGATAATAAATATGGAATAGTCTTGAAAGATCCAACATATAATTCACGAGGTAGTAAGGTTCGTAATCTCTAACAGCCTTTTCTCTGAAAAAATCAAAGTTATCAATTTTTTTAATAATCTCATATTCTTCCTGTGTTTTGATATATTTCGAATATTCATCTAGATTGTTTGGTATCTCTTCAGCAATGTTCCTTTTTATGCTTGAAATTCTTGCACATGCATATTGTATATAGTATAGCGGGTTGTCCATTGTGACTTCCTTTGCTTTTTCTATGTGAAAGTCTATTGTGCTGTTTAGCGATCTTGATGTTAAATAGAATCTGAGAACGTCAGGCCCCACTTCTTCCAAAAGTTCTTTTAAAGTTACCATATTACCAGTTCTCTTTGACATTCTTATAAGATTTTTATTTTTATAAAGATTTACTAGTTGACCTAAAAGTATGATAAGCCTTTCTTCTGGCAAATCCAAAGCCCTTAGTGCACTCTTGAGTCTTGCTATATAACCGTGGTGATCTGTTCCCCATATGTTTATATAGATGTCAAAATTTCTTTTAAATTTTTCATAATGATATGCTATATCTGCCGCAAAATAGGTAGGAAGTCCATTTTCTCTAATCAATACTCTATCTTCTGTATCGAAATAGTTGGAGGTTTTAAGCCAAAGTGCACCGTCTTTTTTATATGTTTGATTTTTTGATACTAAAAGTTCAATTATTTTACTTATTTTGTTTTCCTGATGTAAATTACTTTCGAAAAAAAATGAATCAAATAGAACACCAAAATTCTTTAATGTTTCTTTTTGTTCTGTAAGAGCTATATTTAGGGCTTCTTCTTTTATGAGTTCAAAGTGTTGATTTTTATCTTCCTTAGCAAGGAAAGGATATTTATTGAGGATTTTCTTTGCAATTTCTATAACGTATTCACCCTGATAACCATTTTCGGGAAAGGCATAATCTTCTTTTAGGATTTCTTTCATTCTTGCTATTATTGATAGGGTAAAGAGTTCCATTTGATTTCCATAATTGTTCACGTAAAATTCAGTTTGTACATCAAAACCATAATCCTTTAAAATTCTTGATAAGGAATCTCCAAAGGCAGCCCATCTGCCGTGTCCTATATGTAGAGGCCCAGTGGGATTTGCTGAGACGTATTCTATAAGGATTTTCTTGGATTCGGAGCCGTTTAAGTAGGACTTAATAGAAAAGTTTTTTAAAATATCTTGTAGAGCGTCTTCCTTGAGGGTAATGTTAATAAAACCAGGATTTGCAACCTGGACAGAAAAGCTATCTTTATTGTTAAAATTTTGAGCCAATTTGTCAGCAATTTTTAGGGGGCTTTCTTTTAGATGTTTTGCAAGCTTCATTGAACTTAGGATGGTATAATCACCGTATTGAGGGTTTGAGATTTGTATTTCTACAAAAGATGCCGGATCTTTAATTTCTGGATAAAGATTAATGATGTGTTTTAGCGTTTCTTTTTTTAAGTAATTATAAAAAGACAAGTAAAACCTCCTCTTTAAGAGTTAGAGTTTCAATAATCAATTATACAATAAGACTAAATAATTCACAGTTTGTAAAAAATGTAGTAACATATTCATAGTTAACAGGGAGGTATTATGCTCAAGGCAAAGATCTTAGATGAGCAGGAAATTAATAAGATACTTCATCGTTTAGTTTATGAAATTTATGAGAATCACAAAGATTTTGAGAAACTTTTATTGGTAGGCTTGTGGACAAGGGGGGTTTTTTTAAGTAGGCGCGTTGCAAATATCTTTTTAAATGATAAAGGAATAAAACTTGAAACAGCAGAGTTAGATATTACTCCTTATAGGGATGATTTGTATATCAACAAAAAAATTCCTTTAAAAACTACAAATATGAATTCAACTCAAGACCGTTCAATTATACTTGTCGATGATGTGCTTTTTACGGGAAGGACTATTAGAGGTGCTATAGAAGCTATTTTTGATTTTGGTAGGCCTAAAAAAATAGAATTATTAGTTCTTATTGATAGAGGACATCGTGAACTTCCGATTAATGCAAACTATTTAGGTAAATATGTCCCTACCTCTTTAAAAGAGGATGTAAGAGTCAAACTTAAAGAGATTGATAATGTAGATGAGGTGATTATTGTAGAGTGATTTCCCACCTACTTAGCACGAAATTTTTAGATTTAGATGAAGTATTAGAAATATTTGATAATGCAAAAAAATTTTTGGAGGTTTTAAGTAGACCTACAAAGAAGATACCGATTTTAAAAGGCAGGCTTATTTTAACCCTCTTCTTTGAGCCAAGCACCAGGACAAGGACTTCTTTTGAAATTGCTGGGAAGACACTTGGAGCTGATGTTATAAATTTGTCTGTGTCTCAGAGTTCTACTAAAAAGGGTGAAACAATTAAAGATACCTGTTTAACGCTTAATGCTATGAAACCAGATTGTATTGTAATAAGACATCACATATCAAAAATGCCTGAATACATTACTAATTTTACATCCGCAAAAGTAATTAATGCTGGAGATGGTTCAAACGAACATCCTTCTCAGGCCTTGCTTGATGCCTTTACTTTAATGCAGCATTTTGGTGATCTTAAGGATAAAAGGATTTTGATTTTAGGAGATGTGTTAAATAGTAGAGTTGCTAGATCAAACATATGGCTTTTAAAGAAATTTGGGGCTAGGGTTTCGCTTTGCGGTCCATCTACCCTTGTGCGAGAAGAGTTTGAAAAAGAATGGGATGTAGATGTGTATTGGGATGTAGATAGGGCTATCAAGGATGCAGATGCAATTATTGTCTTAAGAATTCAACTTGAGAGGGCTGCAAGCGCCTGGATTCCAAATACTAGGGAGTATTCCATTTTTTATGGATTAAATCGCGAAAGATTGTCTAAAAATAACAATGTGATAATAATGCACCCTGGACCTATGAATAGGGGTCTTGAGATATCATCTGAAATTGCAGATGGTAAAAATTCTCTTATTAGAAATCAAGTAACAAACGGCGTAGCAATAAGGATGTCTATTTTTTATCACTTATTAGCGCATAAAGATAATATAACATTGCCAACTTAAATAAAATAAAAAGGGCGAGGTATTTATTTAATGGATAAAGTAATGGATAAATTAGATAAAGTGTTGTTTAAAAATATTTTGGTTTTTTTTTCTGATCTAAGCTCAAAAAGAATTAGTTTTTATATTGATCAATCTGGTACAGTAAACTATATAGATTCATACGATGAATCTGACTATGTAGAGGTTGTTGAGGGCGAAGAATTTGTTGTAATGCCGTTACTAACTGATGTGCATACTCATATGAGAGTTCCAGGTCAAGAAGAAAAGGAAGATATTGTTTCTGGATCTAAAGCTGCTGCGCGAGGCGGATTCGGACAGATTTTTACGATGCCGAATACCAATCCGGTAGTTGATAATGCATATCTTGTAAATTATTTAGTGAATAATATCAGTAAAAATTCACTTATTAAAATCTATCCTGTTGGTGCCGTTTCAAAAAGTCAGTTAGGTGAGGAATTGTCTCCTTTGCTTGAAATGAAAAAGGAGGGGGCAATAGCATTTTCTGATGATGGAAAACCAATTACAACAAAGATTCTCAGAAGGGCTCTGATTTATGCGAAGGCCTTTGATGGGATTATAATAGACCATCCAGAAGACCTTGTGTTGAGTGACAATGGGATAATACATGAGGGAAAAATTTCGAGAGCTTATGGCATTGCTTCAATTCCTTACACCTCCGAGGAGATCTCAGTGGCTAGGGATATTGCATTAGCTAGAGAAACTAGGTCAAGGTTGCATCTAGCTCATTTGTCTACTAGATATTCCCTAAAATACATTGAAATAGCTAAAGAAGAAGGCTTAAACGTTTCTTCTGAAGTTACTGTAAATCATCTCGTTTTCAATTGTGAAAATATACCTATCTTTGATACTAGGTTTAAGGTAAAACCTCCATTTAGAGATGTTGAAGATATGGAGAGGCTCTTTGGCGCTCTGAAAGAGGGGTTGATAGATATGGTTTGCACGGATCATGCACCTCATACTCTTGAAGAGAAAGAATTAGATTATAGTCAAGCGCCCTTTGGAACTCCTGGGCTTGAAACCGCCTTTGCTGTTTTATATACAAATTTTGTCATGAATAATAAGTGCAATTTAGAGGATGTAATTAAGTGGATGGTTGTCAATCCCTCTAAGATCTTTTCTCTGCCTATTTTGGAACTAAAAGATAAATCTAAAGCGAATTTTTTTATTTTCAAAAAGAATAAGGAATTTTTGGTAGAATCTAAAATGTTTTATTCCAAGTGCAAGCTTTCACCATTTCTTAGCAAAACATTATTTGGCTTTCCTCTAGCTACCTTTTATAATGGAAAATTAGTTTATAAAGATAAGAGTTTTATAAAAAGCATTAAATGTAAGTTTTAAAGTTTAATTTTTAATGATAGAAAATCAAAGAAAGGACGTGTTTATTTGATAAATTTTAAAAAAGCTGTGCTTTTGCTTGAAGATAAAAGCTTCTTTTTGGGAAGGTCTTTTGGAGCTGAAGGAGAGGTTATGGGTGAAGTTGTTTTTAATACGTGTATGAGCGGATATCAAGAAATACTTACCGATCCTTCCTATTTTGGTCAGATCGTAACAATGACATATCCTTTAATTGGAAACTATGGGGTGAATGATGAAGACGTAGAAAGTGCTATGCCATTTGCAAAGGGTTTTATCGTAAGAGAATATAAGGATAGAAGTTCAAATTGGAGGTCACAAGAAACGCTAGATTCTTATTTAAAAAGGAATAATATAGTGGGCATTGATAATATAGATACCAGATTGCTTACGAGAAAATTAAGAACAAGGGGGGCTCTTAACGGCATTATATCTACTTTGGATCTGAATCCTGAATCACTTTATGACAAGCTAAAAGTTTTTCCTTCTATGGAAGGACTAGATCTCGTAAAGGATGTTACGCCAAAAGAAAGGTATACCTGGAATCGAACTGACAAATGGATCAGCGAGAGATTTAAGAGTGAAGGGGATTTTAATGTTGCGGTTATAGATTATGGAATTAAATGGAATATACTTAAAATATTAACTGCTTTAGGGTGTAAGTTAACGGTATTTTCTGCGTTTAGCAGTCCAGAGGAAATCTTATCAATAAAACCAGATGGCATCTTTTTATCAAATGGTCCTGGAGATCCTGCTGCTGTAAGTTATGCAATTAATACTATTAAAGAGTTATTTGGGAAAGTGCCAATTTTTGGAATTTGTCTAGGCCACCAGTTGATGGCACTGGCTTCGGGTGCAAAAACATTTAAGTTAAAATTTGGACATCACGGTGGAAATCATCCGGTAAAAAGACTCGATACTGATGAAGTTGAGATTACTTCACAAAATCACGGATTTGCTGTTGATTATGAGTCAATTGATAAATCAAATTGGGAAGTTACTCATATTAACCTAAATGATAAAACTGTTGAAGGTATCAGACATAAAAGGCTGCCGATGTTCTCTGTTCAATATCATCCTGAAGCAAGTCCAGGACCTCACGATTCTGGATATTTGTTTAAGCAGTTTTGTGAAATGATGAAAAATAGTTAGAAGTTATATAGGGAATTTTTTGATTCTATATCTAAATATTTTAAGGATGTGATAAATTTTGCCAAAGAGAACCGACATAAAAAAAATTTTAATAATTGGTTCTGGACCTATAATAATTGGCCAAGCGTGTGAGTTTGATTATTCAGGAACTCAGGCAATTAAAGCTTTGAAGCGTGAAGGTTATGAGGTGGTTTTGGTAAACTCTAATCCTGCTACTATTATGACAGATCCTGAAATGGCTGACCACACTTATATTGAACCGATAACCCCTCAAGTTGTAACAAAAGTTATTAGAAAAGAAAAACCAGATGCAATTTTACCAACTTTAGGGGGACAAACTGCCTTAAATGTTGCTGTAAATCTGGCTGAAAATGGAATTCTGGAAAAATATAACGTTGAAATGTTAGGTGTAAACCCAGAAGCCATAAAAAAAGGCGAAGATAGACTCCTGTTTAGGGAAACAATGAAAGAAATTGGTATAGATCTTCCCAAAAGTGGTATTGCTCACAGTTTAAACGAGGCAGAAAAGATCGCATTTGAGCTTGGGTTTCCTCTTATTATAAGGCCTTCCTTCACTTTAGGCGGAACAGGAGGAGGTATTGCGTATAATTTTGACGATTTAAGATATCATGTGTCTAATGGTCTTGATTTAAGCATGATACATCAGGTGCTGATTGAGGAATCCGTGCTTAATTGGAAAGAATTTGAATTAGAAGTGATGAGAGATAAAAAGGATAACGTTGTAATAATCTGTTCTATTGAAAATTTTGATCCAATGGGTATTCATACAGGAGATAGCATTACGGTTGCTCCCATCCAAACTTTGACAGATAAAGAATATCAAATTTTAAGAGATATGGCTATTAGAGTTATAAGGAAAATCGGAGTAGATACAGGGGGATCTAATATTCAGTTTGCAATGAATCCTAAGGATGGGCGTATTGTAATTATTGAAATGAACCCTAGAGTTTCTCGAAGTTCTGCACTTGCTTCAAAGGCTACTGGTTTTCCAATTGCGAAAATTGCTGCACTCCTAGCTGTGGGATATACGCTTGACGAAATTACAAATGATATTACCAAGAAAACTCCTGCATCTTTTGAACCTACACTTGATTATGTTGTAGTTAAAATACCCAGATGGGATTTTGAAAAGTTTCTTGGTACGCCAAGAGTATTGGATACTCAGATGAAATCTGTAGGAGAAGCAATGGCTATAGGTAGAAATTTTAAGGAAGCCTTCCAGAAAGCTATCCGATCTCTTGAAAATGGCAGAATGGGATTTGGCTTTGATGGTAAGGACGCTGATTTAAGAGGCTTAACAAAGGAAGAATTGATAGGTGAACTTAAAAATCCCAAAGATAATAGAATTTTTGTAATTCATAGATTGTTAGAAATTGGTATGAGTACGGACAAATTAAACGAGTTGACTGGTATAGACAAGTGGTTTTTGAAAGAACTTGAAGAGATTGTTTTGACTGGGAAAGAATTGAAAGGTAGAAATTTGTACTCCATAACTAAAGAAGAAATGTTTTGTTTAAAGAAAGATGGCTTCTCTGATTTTCAAATAGGGTTTCTTACCGGTTCAAGCGAACAAGAGGTAACTAAATATAGAAAAAAACTCGAAGTATTTCCTGTATATAAGACTGTTGATACGTGCTCGGCCGAGTTTGAGTCTTTTACTCCATATCACTATTCTACTTACGATCAAGAGAATGAGTTAACACAGGTTAAAGATAAAGAATCAGTAGTTATCTTGGGGGCGGGTCCTAATAGAATTGGACAGGGTATTGAATTTGATTATTGTTGTGTTCACGCAGTTGATTCTGTTAAACAAATGGGTAAGGCAGCTATCATGGTTAACTGTAATCCTGAAACTGTTTCTACAGATTACGATACCTCTGATCAACTTTTGTTTGAACCGCTAACCTTTGAGGATGTAGTAAATATTATTGAAAAGGTTGACCCGCTTGGCACTCTAATACAATTTGGCGGTCAAACTCCTTTAAAACTTGCTAAGGCTTTTGAAAAATTTTGTATTCCAATTTTGGGAACCTCTCCAGAAGCAATAGATATGGCAGAAGATAGAGAGCGATTTGATCTATTTTTAGAGGGTTTAAGGATATTTAGACCAGCAGCAGGTATAGCTAAATCTCCAGATGAGGCATTAAGGGTTGCAAAGGGGCTTGGGTATCCAGTTTTAGTAAGACCCTCATATGTTCTAGGTGGAAGGGCTATGGAGATAGTTTACGATGATGAAGATTTAATGGAATACATAAAAAAGGCAGTGGAAGTTTCTGAGGCTAAGCCAGTTCTTATTGATAGATTTTTGGAAGATGCAATAGAAATTGACGTTGATGCGCTTTGTGATGGAGAAGAGGTCTTTATAGGCGGTATTATGGAACATATTGAAGAGGCAGGGATTCATTCTGGTGACTCAGCCTGTGTTTTGCCATCATTTAGTTTAACGAAGGAAGAAATAGATAATCTATCTAAAATTACCAGAGAGATCGCTTTGAAATTGGGCGTAAAGGGATTAATTAATATTCAGTATGCTATTAAAGATAAAATATACGTTCTTGAAGTGAATCCTAGAGCCTCAAGAACAGTTCCTTTTGTAAGTAAAGCTATTGGTGTTCCTTTAGCAAAGTTTGCAACACAAATATCACTTGGAAGGAAAATAAAAGATTTCAAAATTCGTGAAAGGTTAGACTTGCCTTATGTGGCTGTGAAAGAAGCAGTGCTGCCTTTTGGAAGATTTTCGGGCGTTGACACTGTTTTAGGACCAGAGATGAAATCTACGGGAGAAGTAATGGGTATAGATTTTGAATTCGGCAAGGCATACGCAAAGTCCCAATTAGCAGCAGGAGTTGACTTGCCATTAAGGGGGAATGTTTTCGTTAGCGTTTCAAACAAGCATAAGAGAAATATAGTTTTTATTGTAAAGAGTCTCGTGAATATGGGCTTTAATATATTTGCTACTCAGGGTACTGCTAAAGTTTTAAAATATAACGGCATAAAGGTTACCGAAGTAAAAAAGGCTAGTGAGGACGGTTTTACAATACTTGATATGATTAAAGATAATCAAATTCAACTTATTATTAATACTCCTTCTGGCAAGGGAGCAAGAAAGGATGATTATAAGATAAGAAGAATGGCTCTTTTGCACCATATACCTACTATTACAACTATTGCAGGAGCAGCTGCTACGGTTAATGCTATTGAAGCTCTAAAGAATTCTGAAATAGAAGTTAAATCTATTCAAGACTTTTATAAAATTCTTAATAATTAGAATTAGGATAAAGTTTTTATGTTTGAATTACTTTCTAGATTTTTCTTGACTTTATTAAAATATTTTTTTAAAATAAGTTTGCTCTTATGTGGCGGCGTAGCTCAGAGGCAGAGCAAGCGGTTCATACCCGCTGTGTCAGTGGTTCAAATCCACTCGCCGCTACCATTTTTTTATGTGCATAGAAGCTGAAATAACCAACATCATTAGACATATAAATAGCATTTTAAACAATCCTAACCTTGTTATTTTAAATCCATGCATAGCTATTTCTGGCGGAGCTGACTCTGTTTTTCTTGCCTTTGTGCTTTCAAAGACTGACTTCAAAAATAAATTTACATTACTTCATTTTGATCACGGTTGGAGAAAAAAGGACATAATTTATGAAAGAAACCTAATAACTACTTATGCTGAGAGATATAAATTTAGAGTAATTTTTGGTTCATCTACAGATCCTGAAAGGTTGAGCGAGGAAGAAGCCAGGAAAAGAAGGTTTATCTTTTTTTATAACGTTATTAATAAGTTAACTTCAAATACTTTGTTTACTGGACACAATTTAAATGATAGGTTTGAAACCTTTCTTTGGAATATTTGTCGTGGAACGGGAATTAAGGGTATGTTGTCCCCAAAGGAAATAAGACGATTTAAAGGTATAAATATTATTAGTCCCTTAATCCATTTGAAAAGAGATAAGATAAGATCTTTGTGTGAATTTTTAAGGTTGGAATACATATCTGACGTTTATAATGAGGATATTAATTATAAGAGGGTGTTTATCAGAAAAGAAATAACTCCTAAGATAGAGAGTGTTTGGCAAAATTCTTTAACGCACTTTGATTCTTTTATAAGATTGGCAGAGGATGAGGATTGTTATCTTGAGAAAATTACTGATGAGATTTACAAAGATGTTGTTTTCTCTATGCCCTGGGCAAAAATCGTCTTTATTAAAAAATTATTGAAATTTGATATCGCTTTAATTAGAAGAGTAATTATAAAGTTCTTATTTTCTTTGGATATAGCTTATAATTTCAATGAAGTTGATTCAATATGTAAATATTTGGAGGGAGAAGAAAAAATTTCTTTGCCTTCGTTTAAAAATTTTGGAGTATATAAAAACAAAAATATTTTTGTACTCTATGATTCTTCTTTTGTAAAAGGCTACAATTTAAACAATATACCTGAAAATCTAGGAATAAAGGTTTATAATCCCCTAGATAAGGAAATTTTTTTAGAGTTAAGGTTTTTTAGAAATTCAGATTATCTTGTTTTAAACGAAGAGAAGGTTTATCTTCATAAATTTTTTAACAAAGGTGAGAAATTTTATTATAAGTTTGTTCCAATGATTTTTTATAAAAATATTCTTAAATGGGCTCCAAATGAATATTTTGATGAAGCCTTTTTTAAAGCTTTTGATATTAAAATTAATTTTGATAAATTTTTAGAAAAATTTAAACTATTTCTGGAGGTAAAATGACAGGAACATTGATTAATGCCCTTTCTGTGATTGTCGGTAGTAGTATAGGCTTATTTATGGGATCTCGTTTAACAGAAAGGTATAGAAAAATAGTAATTAACGCTATTAGCTTAGTAACCCTTTTGATTGGTTTAAAGCTGTCTTTGGAGGTTAAAAGTATTTTTTGGGTTCTACTTTCGTTGATTTTAGGTGGATTGATAGGAGAACTTATCTCACTTGATGGGATTGTTGAGAAATTAGGAGATTACGTAAATAAAAGAGTTCAGAAGGGAGATATAGTAAATGCATTTATGAGTGCTAGCTTGTTATTTTGTGTTGGCCCTATGAGTATTTTAGGGTCTTTCCAAGACGGATTAAAGGGTGATTATTCTATCCTCTTGCTAAAATCAGCTCTTGATGGCGTATCTAGTTTATTTCTGGCATCTTCTTTGGGAATTGGAGTTTTCTTTTCTTTTATAACAATCCTACTCTATCAAGGTTCATTGACTCTTTTTGCAAGAGTGCTTTCTCCGGTATTTGACAATACTTACATTGCAAGTAATTTTTACGCGACTGGTGGAATTATGTTAATTGGCATTGGCTTTAACTTGCTAGGGTTGACTAGAATTAAAACAATTAATTATATCTTTGCCCTAATTTTAGTGGTTATCTTTTCAAAAGTTGGAGGAATATTGTGAAAGAACACGAGCTGAAAATTTTAGTCAGCAGAGAAGAGATTGCAAGAACTATAGATTCATTGGCGAGAAAGATCGATGCTGATTATTATGGGAAAAAAATTTTATTGGTTGGGGTATTAAAAGGTGCCGCCTTTTTCCTTGTTGATCTTGCAAGATCAATATCTTTGCCATTGGAAATAGATTTTGTAGAGGTATCAAGTTATGGGAATAAAACAAGTAGTTCGGGGGAAATTAAGTTGATTAAGGACATTAAAAGGGAACTAACTGATTATCACGTTTTGATCGTAGAAGATATTTTAGATTCAGGGCTTACCTTACAGTATCTTATTGACTTTTTTAAGCAAAAAAATCCTCTAAGCGTTAAGTCGGTTGTGTTGTTCTATAAGATAAAAGACAATAATACTACAAGACCTGCTGTAGATTATTTCGGACTAAAAATTCCTGATTATTTTGTTGTTGGTTATGGATTAGACTATGCTGAAAAATATCGTAATTTGAAAGATTTGTATATGGTTTCTTTTGTTTGACACGTGTGTATAAAAAAAGATACAATATTTAACTAACATTTCTTAAAAAAGGGGATATGAGTTTTTGAAAATAACTAAGAGTGTAACTTTTTATCTTATAATTTTATTAATTGTAGTAGTATTAACAGTGGTTTTAAGTAGTGGAAAGAAAGTTAGCAATCAAGAACTTTCTTACACAGAGTTTATGGATAAAGTTAAGCAGGAAGAAGTTAGAAGAGTAAATATTTCCTCTTCTCAAAATGTGATTAACGGTAAACTAAAAGATGGGACTTCGTTTACAGTATATTACCCACAGAACGATCCTTCGCTAATCAAAACTTTAACGGAAAAAAAGGTAGATATTAGGGTTGAGCCGCCTAGTGATAGTGGATGGTGGGTATCAATACTTACACAACTATTTCCTATTTTGATATTGATTGGTTTTTGGCTTTTCATGTTGAAACAGGCTCAGGGTGGAGCAAGTCAGGCTATGTCCTTTGGAAAATCAAGGGCAAAACTCTTCCATCAAGAAAAGACCAAAACGACTTTTAAAGACGTTGCAGGAGCAGATGAGGCAAAACAAGAACTTGAAGAAATAATTGATTTTCTAAAAAATCCAGCACCTTTCAGAGCAATGGGAGCAAAAATTCCTAGAGGCGTTTTATTGGTTGGTCCTCCAGGATGTGGCAAGACTTTGCTTGCTAGGGCAGTAGCAGGAGAAGCAAAAGTCCCCTTTTTTAGCATATCGGGTTCAGATTTTGTAGAGATGTTCGTAGGTGTTGGAGCATCGCGTGTTAGGGACCTCTTTGAACAGGCAAAAAATCAATCGCCTTGTATTATATTTATTGATGAAATTGATGCTGTAGGAAGGCAGAGAGGTACTGGACTTGGTGGAGGTCATGATGAAAGAGAACAAACTCTAAACCAATTGCTCGTAGAGATGGATGGTTTTGAGGTAGATGAAACAATTATAGTAATGGCTGCTACAAATAGACCTGATGTCTTAGATCCTGCGCTTTTGAGACCAGGAAGATTCGATAGGCACGTTACAGTTGATAGACCAGATCTTTTAGGCAGAAAGCAAATATTAGAAGTTCACCTAGCAGGAAAGCCAATAGAGGAAGAAGTTAAGGTAGATGTGATCGCAAAAAGAACGCCTGGTTTTGCAGGAGCAGATCTTGCTAATTTAGTGAACGAGGCTGCTTTGCTTGCCGCCCGAAAGGGCAAGAAAACTATATCGATGGCTGAATTTGAGGATGCTATTGATCGAATTGTGGCTGGTATAGAGAAAAGGAGTAGAGTTATTTCTGAAAAGGATAAGAAAATAATAGCATTTCATGAAGCAGGACACGCGCTAGTAGCGCACAATTTGCCGGGTACGGATCCAATTCATAAAATTTCTATTATACCTAGAGGTATGGCTTTAGGCTATACATTACAGCTTCCTGGAGAAGATAGATATCTTGTCAGTAAAACCGAGTTGATGAATAACATATGCGTCCTTTTGGGAGGAAGGGCTGCAGAGGATATAGTTTTTAAGGAAGTGACAACGGGCGCTCAAAATGATCTTCAAAGGGCTACAGAACTAGCTAGGAAGATGGTTATGGAATATGGTATGAGCGAACACCTTGGGCCAAGAACTTGGGGTAGAAGAAGCGAGAATGTTTTTATGGGCAGAGACCTTTTTGAAACTAAAAATTATAGTGAAAATATGGCTAATGAAATTGATCTTGAAGTTCAAAGAATTGTTGAAAGTTGTTATGAAAATGCAAAAAGTATATTATTAAATGTGTATGACACTTTAAATAAAATTGCTATGAAGCTTATCGAAAATGAAACGTTACAAGGAGATAGTCTTTTGGACTACTTAAACGGCAAATTTGAAGATGAAGAAAGTAACGGTGAGTCCAAAGCTAAGGAAAGCATATCAAGCGACGTTAATGCTGGCAGTAATATAAAGGAAGTAAATTAGTATTTCAAAATCAAAAATTCGAAAGAGGGCGAAAATTTAGCTAGAGGAGGCGGTTTCATGAGATTAAAGGTATTATATCTGATTTTAATGTTGATATTTTTTAATCTTTTCTTTTTAGTTTGCTGTAACAACTGCGAAGCTTCGGAATCGAAAACTATTGGGATTGTAAGGGAAAATCTAGTTTTTCCCGAAAAAGTTCAGATTTTTGTAAACAATCATGAATTTCTGACGTTAAGTTCGTTCGATGAAGAGAGTTTTAATAGAATTAAAAAGGAAGCAGATGAAGTTTCTAACGCTATAAATCACTATTTTGGATCAAAAGATGCGAATTATGACCCATCTAATATTAGGTTTGTAACTGAGGGCAAATACTTTTGTTGCTATAGTGGAGATGATTTGCTGTTTAAAATAGATAGAAGCCAGGCTTTTTTACAAGGTTTATCCGATAGTGATATAACAAATATGTGGCTTTCAAATCTTCAAAAATCGTTAGGGTATAACCCAGAAGATAACAAGGGGATCATGTTTGACCACAAATATTATTCCAAAGAATTTATTCAAGAGGGTATAGCATCATGGTATGGCAGTAATCTTGCAGGCAGATATATGTCTAATGGTGAAATATTCGATCCTTCAAATTTAACTGCTGCTCATAGGTGGCTCCCACTTGGATCTGTTGTACTTGTAACTAATGAAAACAACGGCAAAAGTGTGATAGTTACTATAACAGATAGAATGGGGGATAGAAATAGGGTGATAGATCTATCAGAAGGTGCAGCTGAAAGACTTGGTATGATTAGTTCGGGCCTTGCTCCGGTAAGAATTGATTTACTTAAATAATAAAGAAATAATATTTGAAGAAATTGTTTGAGACTTTAAGAGAAGATATAAATACAGTATTTGAAAGAGACCCAGCTGCGAAGAATATTTTTGAAGTATTATTTTGCTATCCAGGTCTTCATGCTATATGGCTTCACAGGTTTTCACATTTTTTATGGAAGAAACGAATTCCATTCATTCCCCGCTTAATTTCTCAGATATCGCGAAACCTTACAGGTATTGAAATACATCCAGGTGCTGTTATAGGTAGGAGATTTTTTATTGATCACGGTATGGGTGTGGTAATAGGCGAAACTACCGAAATAGGCGATGATGTAACCTTGTATCAATATGTAACTTTAGGAGGAACAGGTAAGGAAAAAGGAAAAAGACACCCTACAATTGGTAATAATGTTGTAATAGGTGCAGGTGCAATAGTGCTTGGCCCCATAACTATTGGAGATAACGTAAGAATTGGAGCTGGAGCCGTGGTAATAAAGGCTGTTCCTGAGAATTCTACGGTAGTAGGAAATCCTGGCAGAATAGTTGTGAGAAATGGCATTAGGACAAAGTTGTCCCAATTAGACCATAACATGTTGCCAGATCCTTTAAAGGATTATTTAATTAAGCAGGATCAAAAGATATTGGAGTTGGAAAATGAGATTTTAAAGCTTAAAAAAATTATTGATTTGGAGGTAAAGTCTTAAATTTGTCGGACAATAAAATTTATCTTTACAATACCTTAACTAAAAGAAAAGAAGAGTTTGTTCCTATTCAAGATGGAAAAATTAAGATGTATGTTTGTGGAGTAACTGTTTATGACTATTGTCATCTGGGTCACGGGAGATCTTATGTTGTTTGGGATGTGTGGAAAAGATTCTTTTTAAGTCAGGGATATGAAGTTTTTCACATTCAAAACTTTACAGATATTGATGACAAAATAATAAGAAGGGCAAAAGAAGAAGGGGCTGATTGGAAAGAACTTACTAGTAGATTTATAGATGCCTACTTTGAGGATATGGATAAATTAAACGTTTTAAGAGCCACACTGTATCCCAAGGCTACCGAATATATTGATGAAATGATTAATATTATTCTTGTTTTAATGGAAAAGGGTTATGCTTATAAAGCTGGCGATGATATCGTTTTTTCAATAAAAAAATTTAAAGATTATGGAAAGTTATCTGGCAAAACAATAGACGATCTAATTGAAAATTATAGGGTTGATTCCTCGCCTTATAAAGAAAACCCCTTAGATTTTGTTTTGTGGAAAGCATCAAAACCCAATGAACCCTTTTGGGACAGTCCATTTGGCAAAGGTAGACCTGGCTGGCATATAGAATGCTCTGCTATGTCATTGAAACATTTCGGTTCGCCCTTTGACATTCACGCTGGTGGACAAGATTTAATATTTCCTCATCATGAGAACGAGATAGCTCAATCGGAAGGTTATACGGGTAAAAAGTTTGTAAATTATTGGTTGCACAACGGTTTTGTTACCATATCAGGCGAGAAGATGTCAAAGTCTTTAGGAAATTTTAAAACTTTAAGGGATATTTATCAACAATATGATCCGATGGTTTTAAGACTTTTTATATTAAGCAGCCATTATAGGAGTCCTGTTGTTTTTTCTCCAGAAAATTTAGCCTCTGCAAATGAGGCTTGGGATAAGATTAAGAATGTTATTGATGTTTGCTCTTCTTTTGGTTTTATAAGAAGAAAAAAAGGTGTGGTTCCGAATAATTTTGTTGCTGCTTTATGTGATGACCTGAATACCCCCTTAGCTCTTTCCTGTCTTTTTGAAAAGATTAGATATACTAATTCAGTTGTTTCAGAATATGAGAAATCCCCTACATTTGAGTTGGAAGGAATTATTTCTAATAATATCAGCGAGATTTTGTCTATGATTGAGATATTGGGCTTACAATACAATCCAGTGGTGTTGTTCTATTCAAGGGAAGAGTTGTCTAAAGAATTTGAGATTTTAAGCTCTTATAAAGAGAATTTTAAACTATTTGAAGAGGTCAATGACGAAAACATTTTTAAGTTATTAAGCCTAAGAGAATTTTTTAAAAAGAAGAAGTTATATGAAGATGCTGATAAAATAAGAGAATTTTTTAATAAAAGTGGCTTCTTATTAGAGGACCTACCAAGAGGTATAAGAGTAAAGAAGAGATGAAAAGAGAATTTTTATTTGGGGTTCATCCTGTTGTTAGCGCTATTGAAGCAGGGGTAGAATTTAACGAGCTATTGATAGCGAAAAATAAGAGGGTTAAAGCTATAGAAGATTTTTTACAAAAAAACGAGGACAAGAAATCCCTTGTTATTTACAAGAACCTTTCAGAGATAGAAAAGCTTTTCCCGAATTCTCAGGGAATTGTAATGTTTGTAAAGAAATTCAAATATTCTGATGAGGAAGAAACTGTTCTTAATGCAATAAAGTACAAAAAGGTTCTTTTGGCGTTTTCTGGGATTATGGACGTTCGTAATATTGGTGCAGTTGCGAGGACTTCTTTGGCCTCAGGCATAGTAGGTGGTATAATTTTGCCAAAACATCGATCTCTTGATATTACTCCTGCTGCAATCAAGGCTTCTACAGGCTCTCTGTTAAATATACCAGTTGTAAGGGTTACTAATTTAAGATATTTTGCAAAAGAGCTGCAAAAAAAGGGAGTTAACGTTATTGGTGTAGAAAAGAGAGGATCGGTAAGATATGATGTTTTTAAATATCAACTTCCTATTTGTTGTGTATTTGGTTCTGAGTCAAAATCCCTTTCTGATGTATTTTTGCGCGATTTAGATCAAAGCGTGTATATTCCCATGCCAAACAATTTCAACTCTTTAAATTTATCTGTAGCTTCTGGTATTCTATTGTATGAAATACTTAGACAAAAGAATTTTGAGATATAATATTGTCTTTGGTAATTTATTTTAAGGAGGATTTTTAATGTTACCAATACCAACTAAATACTTTATTTCTTTTGGAAACTGTAATGCTGAACATGCTCTTAATGCATTTGATGGTGCCTTGCTTAGCGCAGGTGTAGGAAATACTAATCTTTTAAGAGTTAGTAGTATTTTGCCCCCATCCGCTGTTGAGGTTAAAAATTTAGTTCTACCATATGGAGCTCTAGTTCCTATTGCTTATGCGAGCAAAATAAGTACGAATAAGGGAGAGAGAATTGCTGCTGCAGCTGGCATTGGAATTCCAGAAGATCCAAAGTTGCCCGGCTTGATTATGGAATATAGTTGCTGTGGTAGTAAAGAAGAGGCTGAAAAAACAGTTTTAGAGATGGTGGAAGAAGGTTTTGCAATGAGAGGCTTTAAACTCTTAGAAAAAAAGGCGGTCGCTACTGATATTGTAGTTGAAAAAGCGGCATGTGCCTTTGCGTGTGTGGTTTTATGGTATTAGAAGAGAATAATTTACCAATTTTTCAATTTAGAGAGGAGCACCTTCCAGGATCAGGAATATATTTTGACGTATTAGATATACTTTTTAGTGCGCATTCAAAATATCAAAAGATTGAAGTGCTTCAAACAATAAGCTATGGCAAAATACTCCTTGTAGACGAGAAAGTAATGCTTACTGAAAGAGATGAGTTTGTTTATCACGAGATGCTCACTCATGTTCCGCTAAGTTTGTCAGATAAGATAAAGGAGATTTTAATAATCGGTGGAGGAGATGGAGGTTCTGCAAGGGAATGCTTGAAACACAAAAATGTTAGGCGTGTAAAGCAGGTTGAGATTGATGAGATGGTTGTAGAAGTGAGTAAGAAATTTTTCCCTACCTTATCAAGCAGTTTCAGTGATCCGAGATTTGAACTTTGCATCTGCGATGGTATAAATTTTGTTAGGCAAACTTCTGAAAAGTTTGATCTAGTTATTGTTGATTCTACCGACCCAATAGGACCTGCAGTTGGACTATTTGAAACTGATTTTTTTAAAGATGTAAAACGAATTCTTAATAGTGATGGTATCTTAGTGTTTCAACTGGAGTCTCCATGGTGCCATCTGGATTTTATAAAGGAAATTAGTAAAAAGATTAAAGAGATATTTCCGATTTTTAAAAACTACCTAGCATTTATTCCAACTTATCCTTCAGGCATGTGGAGCTTTGGTTTTGCTTCTATTTCAATAGATCCTTTAATGGAACTTTCTGACAAAGCCTGTATTGAGGGTTTAAGATATTACACGCCCGAAATTCACAAAGCTTCCTTTGCTCTGCCTAAATTTTTTAAAAATTCTTTATCAGATGTCTAAATTTTCTGGAAGATTATTTTATGTTGTAAAAGGTTGATTTCAACCAATTTGGCGTGTATTTCCTTTTGTTCGCCGAAAATATTTACTAAAAACCATAAATTGTTCTCTTCTGGTTTTAAGAGAGCAACATCTCTTAGAATAAGGGTTTCTGTGTTTTCCTGGTTTTTATAAAAAGCGCTCGCTTCACACATTTCAATTCATCCTTTCAATGTAATTTTTTAAACGCATCACTGCGTCTTCAACCTGATGGGGGAGGGGTTCTTGCTGAGTGAGGGCAATATCAATATTTGATTGATTAATTGGTAGAAGGATCTTTATGGCTTTTGATTTTGCAATAGCTTCTGACATTTTTGGTGTAAATTCTCCCATCATAGAATCTGCAACTAAAATGCTAATTGAACCAAGAATATAATCTGCTTCCAAAACGTTTTTTTCTATGGCATTTTCACCTGATGCGCCCTTGTTTGCTTTTGCTTTAAGCATGTTAACTGTGGCAAACGCATTTGTTCCAAGTGCGATTATTTCTATTCTTTCGATAATTTCTGATAGAATTTCTCTAATTTTTAGTACTATTTGTTGTCCTATTCCTCCGCCTTGTCCATCAACTACAGCTATTTTAATGATTTTCTCGTCCATTTGCCCTCCTAATTTGCTTTTACTATTATATCAAATTTTGTTTTCAGTAAAAATAAGGCTGTTTCTTAGGGAAAATTTAAGCTTGTAAAGTTTAGTGTTTCCTTTTTATATTTTAAAAGTAATTTGGTCTATACTATACTAGATATATATTAAAAAAGCAGGAGGTTCTTATGCAATTTTTATTTGGGCCTGTGCCCTCAAGAAGACTAGGATTGAGTCTTGGAATAAATATAATTCCTCACAAAGTTTGTAATTTTAATTGTGTCTATTGTGAAGTGGGAAGGACAACGAATCTTATAAATGATAGAAGATCCTTTTACGATCCAGTTGAGATTGAAAGAGACTTTAGAGAAAATTATAAGAAAATGGGGAAATTTAATTTTATAACCTTTTCTGGTAGCGGAGAGCCTACTTTAAATAAGGATATTGGTAGGCTTATTAGATATGTTAAGAGCTTTAACCTTGCTAAGATTGCCGTTCTTACCAATGGAAGTCTTTTAAATTTAAATGATGTGCAACAAGATTTGATGGATGCTGATGTGGTAATACCAAGTCTTGATGCTGCAAATCAAGAGGCTTTTAGGAAGATTAACAGACCTCATGGCAGTCTAAAGATTGATGAAATCATAAATGGAATAAAGGAATTTAGAGACAAGTTTAAAGGGGAAGTGTGGCTTGAAGTCTTGTTTGTAAAGGACCTTAACGATAGCGAGAAGGATATTAGCGACCTGAAAAGGGCAGTTAAGTTTATAAACCCTCACAGATTTCAAATTGGCACAATAGACAGGCCGCCTGCTGAGGAAATGGCTAGAAAATTAACGAACTTTGAATTAATGCACGTTTACTCTGAGTTAAAGGATTTAAATGCTGAGTTGATAAAACCCTTTGCAGATAAGAATATGGATTTTCATGAATTTTTAGAACTTTCTATTGCTAAAATGGTAAGCATCAGACCTTGTTCTAAAGAAGAGCTGATGGACGTGTTTGGTGCAAACGATGAAGATATATCTAGAATATTAAATAAACTGTCTGAGGAGGGTAAAATTAGCCAAAAGGTATATGAGGGAAAAAACTTTATTATTAAGAAATGATTGTGCACTGCTTTGTAAAATCAAAAATTAGAATATCTGGAGGTCTATATGTCAGATTTAAAAGACGTTTTATTTAGAAAGAAAAAGAATGCATGGTTTGTATCAAGTAAGGAAGAAATATTTAGGTTTGCAGATTCATATAAAGAATTTTTAAGAAACTGTAAGACCGAAAGGGAAGTAGTAAAGTTTGTAAAAGAATATTTTATAAAAAACAAAAGGGATAGAGATTTTATTCTTATAAATAAAAATAAAAATTTAGCTTTAGTAAGGCTATCTGAGGGTTCAGGAATGAGAATAATAGCTAGTCACATTGATGCTCCTAGATTGGATTTGAAACAGAATCCTTTATTTGAAGATAGCGGCGTTGGTTTATTTCACACTCACTATTATGGTGGAATTAAAAAATATCAGTGGTTGAATATCCCTATTTCGCTTCATGGCATCTTGATTAAGTCAGGTGGCGAAGTGGTTGAAATAAAAATAGGTGATGATATAAGCGATCCTGTTTTTGTTATACCGGATCTCTTGCCTCACCTTTCAAAAAAGGTAATTGATGAGAAGGTCGTAAAGGATGCATTTGATGGAGACAAATTAAATCTAATATGCGGATCTTTGCCATTTTCTGAAAAAGAAAAAGATCAAATTAAGTTAAATATATTAAATTATCTTCAAGAGACATACGGTATTGTTGAAGAGGACTTCATTAGTGCTGAGATTCAGATTGTTCCTGCCTTTGAGCCAAGGGATGTTGGTTTTGATAGAAGCTTGATAGGGGCTTATGGTCAGGATGACAGGATTTG
>Ga0207433_10000514_pt1:0-70000 | contig 89748 bp, 77 predicted proteins | sample YelNatPaOPGAMG01_FD_187559 | JGI IMG/M metagenome (GOLD analysis project Ga0207433, IMG submission 187559) | Hot spring thermophilic microbial communities from Obsidian Pool, Yellowstone National Park, USA - OP-RAMG-01 (SPAdes) (version 3) | ecosystem: Environmental > Aquatic > Thermal...
AAAAACCGAATTTGTAATAGCATTAATATCATTTTGAATCGAAGTTTCATACGAAATCTCAACTTCTGATAAAGCTTTATTTTTTGAAAAATGAGATAGCTCTTCTAAAAGTTCATCTGTACCCATTGGATTTTGCATTACTTGTTCCCGTTTTTGCGCTAATGTATCAATTTCATCAATAAAAACAATACAAGGCGCTAATCTTCTTGCTTCTTGAAACAAATTTTCTAATTTTAAAGCACCAGATTCACCTGGTTCTAATAATGAACTTCCGGATAATGCAAGTACTGGTACTTCAGCTTCTCCTGCAATAGCTTGAACAAGAAATGTTTTCCCAGTTCCTGGTGGGCCAGTTAATAAAATACCATGAGGAATAGTTTGACTGAGTGAAAATTCTTTACCCGAATTTCGTAAAAACCAAATGATTTCAACAATTTGTGGTAGTAGCGTTTCAATTCCTGCAATATTTTGAAAATTCTGACGTGTTTTTTCAATTATTCGAAACCCTTTTTCACGTTGTCCCATTAAAATTTCAATTTCTTGTTTTAATTCATCATCTAAAAATCCTAATAAAGCAACTAAATCTAATAAATAAACAAGTAATTCGCGACCATAATTATCAGCTAAAGCTTTTAATATAGAAAAGACTAAATATGCAAAACCAATTTGACAACTTACTAACCACGAATTAATTGTTAATGGTTCCCAAATGTCAATAAAAAAAGTCTGTGAATAATTTGTAAAAATTGATGAAGTTTTTTGATATTTACCAGAAGTAAATTGTCTCTGAATTAAACTATCAAAAGATAAATTTTTTAAGTTTAAAAAATCAGACTTTTCGCCAAATTCTATATTAAATTTTTGCCCCGGAGGGGTAAATTCAAAATCTAGAAACTGTTTAACCCCAAAATTAAATTCAAGGTTATTTAGTCGATTTAATCTTGTTTCAATAATAGGGAGTAAAATTGTTCGATATTCTTCAGCTACTGAAGTTTTTGGATCTAAGTTTTGCTTTATTTCTTCGAGCCAATTACTACTTTGAAAAAAAGGTAACTGAAATGAAGGTTTATAAGGAATTGGACTCTCAAAGGTTTTTGCAAATGCTCCGTCTTTAAAAATTGCTAAGTGATTAAACCAATAATTAGAACCTTGACTTGTTCTAATAGAAGGTCGATTTTCAAAGAAATTAGTTAAGGAATCAATTAATGGATTATTACTATTAAAATAAGATTTTAATGAAGTTTTTAAATTTTTCTCTTCATTATTTGATAAAAATTTCCAATCATACCCATTTTGAGAATCAACTATAAAGGCCGGACCTTTGTATAAAAATTCACCATTTGAAGTATCCGTTAATTTTAATTGTTTAATTTGAACTAAAAAAGGTTCAATATATGGAAAATCAAATTCATAACATTGCGTTGTAACGGAATTAGGAGGTAAGATTATATGAATAACTGATTCGAACGAAAATATTTTAGTTCGACATAAATTTTGAATTTCCAAAATATTCATATCTGGATACCGATAGCCAGACATTGATCGTGTCAAATTACTTGATGGCGAAATACTAAAAGTATCTATGTGTTCTAAAAGTTGTTGTAATATATTTAAATTTTGATTTTCAAGTAAAAAATCAAAATTTGACCTACTTTCTGAAAAATTTACTGTATCAGTTATAGTGGCAGTATTCATCCATACATTTCGAACTTCATTTTCATAGATAAATTCTTTTTTATTCAGTTCTTGAAGATTTGTTTCAAAATTTAAATTATCAATGTTGAGAGATTCAATTGTATCAGGCGTAATAGTATTATCTACAAAATCAACAAATTCAGTTTCAGTTTCGTCATCAGTATAAGCTTGATTTACCGTATAGTCTTGGAAACTATTGGACTGAAAATTTATTCCAATGAAATTTAAATATGACGTTTTATCGATTTCATTGAAAATAAAGGAGGAGAAATCCAAAGATTTAAAGTCACTTATTTTATCGTGTCTCGGCCCAATTAATTTTAAATTAAGTGTCGAATATGAATTGCCTTGAAGTCTATTTGGAAGTTCATCAAAAAGTAATCCGGTCGATGGGAGAACAATTTTTGACCATTGATTATTCTCACTACTTAAAATTAAACTAATTAAATTAAATTTATTTGTTGATAAAAATTCTTCATTAATTTTTGTAAATACTGTTAAATTTTTACTTGACCAATAAATTTTGTCAGTTGACGATAAAAAATTCCTCGTTTCGAGTAAATATTCAAAAGTATCCCAATGAAGTTTTTCACTTGGAATTCGTAATCCAGGTAAATTTTTTTCAAAGAAAAATTTTTTTTGTTCGCTAGGATATTTATAATTGATAAATTGAAAAAAACCTAATAAAAATGGTAAAATACTTAATACAAGAGGTAGATTTCCATCTATTTGAGGCATTTTTTTTCGAATCCACTCTTTATGGTTCTGAAGTCCACTTATACTTAGCTTAAAAAGTTGACGAAATAGATTTTTTTCTTCATACATATCTGATACTGAATTTTGAATAACTTTTTTTTCTGTATCCATCTAATTGTTTCCTTACAATGTTTTTAATAATTTTATATTTTTTATTTTAACTGAAAAAATATTTTCTTGAAACTAGTTTTAACAAACTGCCTTTTTAACTCAGTAGGTAGAGTATTTGCATGGTAAGCAAAAAGTCATCGGTTCAAATCCGGTAAAAGGCTAATGTAAATAAAACAGTAAATATTATATTTTCTGTCTCTCTAAATTAGAGACAAATTCGGTTCTTCATTTCTAATGAAAAAGACCATTTACCGAATTTTTATTAATATCTAAAAAACTTTTAATAAATATATTAGCTGGATGTTCAATAATTTCAGATGGTGTTCCAATTTGTGCAATCAATCCATTTTCAAGAACAACAATTTCATTCGCTAGTTCAAAGGCTTCTAAATGATCATGTGTTACAAAAACTGTTGTAACTGAAATTTGTTGATGAAGATTTCGTAACCAATAGCGAAGATGTTTACGAATTTTTACATCCAATGCAGAAAAAGGCTCATCAAGTAATAAAACTTTCGGTTCAACAGCTAACGCACGTGCTAATGCGACTCTCTGTCGTTGGCCACCTGATAGTTGACAAACAGATTGCTCTGCAAATCGTTCTAATTGCATTAATTGTAATAACTCTTGAACACGTTGGGATTTTTTAAAAATATCGATATCTCGCACATCTAAACCAAAAGCTATATTTTCGGCAACAGTGAGATGTGGAAATAAAGCATAATTTTGAAAGACAAAACCAATCTCTCGGTTTTGTAGAGGCACTTGGGTTATTTCTTGCCCATGAAACCAAATACGACCATAATCTGGTTGTTCTAATCCGGCTAAAATTCTTAACAAAGTTGATTTTCCAGAACCGGAGGGACCGAGTAATGCAACTAATGAACCATTTTTGATTTCTAAATTGACTTGTTGCAAAACCCGCGAACTACCAAACTTTTTTGAAATATTTTCAACCAAAATACTCATAAGAGTTTTATTTAAAACGGTCTATGTTATTAGTATATACAAGGTTTTTAATTAATGCGAATTAATATAATTTTATAAATGAATGATTCCTAATAGTTTTCAAGAATCATTCGTTTTAAGAATTCGATTCCTGAAGCCATTTCGTTAGATTTTGTTTATCTGAAGCAATTTTTAGAGCTTTTTCTAATGAATCATAATTATTTAGAAGTGTTCCAGGTTCTTCTGATATGTCAAATACTTTTAATAAATTTTCAAAATCTTTTAGCATATTTTCATAAGAAGAAGCTGATTTTAGAAATCTTCTAAGCTCCTCCTCTTGAAGTTTTGTCAAAGGACTAGTGTGGCCATATGGCATAGTACCCGTAGTTTTTAATGGTGCTTCTTTATATAAAGTAAGAGTTTCAGAAATAGCCTGTTTTAAAAATGACCGAGGAACTATCAAATCTAATAAACCATGATGGAGAAGATACTCAGAAGTTTGGAAATCATCTGGTAATTGCTCTTGTAATGTTTGTTCAATAACACGCCGTCCCGCAAATCCAATTAATGCTTTTGGTTCGGCAAAAATCAAATCACCTAACATGGCAAAACTTGCAGTTACTCCACCAGTTGTAGGAGAGGTTAGAATTGAAATATATAATAATTTTGCACAATTTTGATAAACATGCAAAGCTGCGGAAATTTTTGCCATTTGCATCAAACTAAATATTCCTTCTTGCATTCGAGCTCCACCTGATGCACAAACTAAAATCAAAGGTAATCCTTGAAGTGTTGCATATTCAATTAATCGAGTAATTTTTTCACCAACTACCGATCCCATACTTCCCCCCATAAAATTAAAATCCATAACACCGAGTGCAATAGGGATTCCATCTAGCATTCCAGTTCCTGTTTGAATGCCATCTTGAAGACCAGTTCTTTCTTGAGCTTCTTTTAATCGTTCAATATAAAGTTTTTGATCTTTAAATTCAAGTGGATCACAAGGAGAAACAGTTTCATCAAGTGGTCGCCATGTTCCCACATCTATTAAATGGTCAATACGTTCAGTACTATTCATTTGTAAATGATAGCCACATCCGAAACATACACGTTGGTTTTCTTTTAAATGTTTAATGTATAAAATCACTCCACAATGATCACAACGTGTCCACAAACCTTGACTTCCTTCAGAATCTGCTGATTTATATTTTGGTGCATTTAACAGCTTTAGTTTTCGCTGTTCCTCAATCCATGATAAAATTGACATAGAATTTTTTAATACTAGTAATTGTTACAAATTATTTTAAAAGTTAGAATTATTTTATCAAAAAAATTTACATAAATCATTTTTCAATAGTAATTCGTACAATTTAATTTGTACGAATTACAAAATTAAAAAATTTTGATTAATTGATTTGATCTTTTTCAATATACAAAAATAATGATGCCATAGTTACAGCTGGAAAAATAAGACCAACCAATGGAACTAGAATACTTGGTAATTCTGTTGCACTCATAAAATTTTTTTTCTCCTGATTTTCTTTTTTATTTTTAAAATAGTATTAAATTTAGTGAAAATCTAAATTTAAAAAAAGCACAGTTTTTTAAATGAAAAATTATTTGAAGATTTTAAAAACTATTATATAGTTAAAATCTTTGAATAAAAAGTGTTATAAATTAGGCCCTACCGGATTCGAACCGATGACCCGCTGCTTGTAAGGCAGCTGCTCTACCAGCTGAGCTAAAGGCCTATGTTTGTAAGAAAACATTATTATTATAACAATTAGAACTAAAAAAGACAATGTTTTAGTTTATCTTTAAATTAAAATTGAATTTATTCGACTCGTTTACCTTATCTCAAAAAATACATAATATATAAAACTTTGTCACTAAATCAATCTTTTTCTTCATTTCCAATGAAGAAAAAGATTGATCAAACTTATTTAGAAACAATTGAAGATTTTAAAGAATTTGAAATTAAAACTTTTGATAATAAACCCGTCCCAGCTGGAATTGATTGACCGACAATAACATTTTCATGTAAACCGCATAAAAAATCTTTTTTTCCACTTAATGCACTTCCAACTAAAACCCGGCTCACTTCTTGAAAACTTGCTGCTAATAAAAAACTATCAGAATGTAAAACACTTTTACTAATTCCAAGTACGATCGGTTTGTAAAAAGCTTCCTGAAGTTTAGATTGACGAATGCGGGCATTAAATCTTTTTATCCATAGACGTTGAACTATTTCACCTGGTAAAAGTCCAGTATCACCCGCTTTTAAAATTTGAACGTGGTTTGTCATTTGGCGGATAATAACTTCAACATGTTTTTCATCAATTTTAACACCTTGGTTTCCATAGGCTTCCAAAATATTTTCAACGAGAAATTGTTGAGCTTCTAAAAAACTCGTTTCAACGGCTAGCGGCCATTCATATTTAAGATGTTTTGGCAACTTTTTGAGTTCTCGAAGAAAAGCTAAATGAAGTCGCATATGAACGGTATTCAACAGAATTTCGCCACCTTGACGTTCTCTTGCTTCAAATAGTTGTTCAATTTTTGGAATACCTTGAACAATATCTTCAGTTTGTAATCTCCGCGATTTGAGAGTGATTAATAATTGATTCTTTTGAACTAAGTCATTATGATACACATGAAGAATCCCACGTGCTGAGGCTAAAATTGGAAAACCAAGACGAATGTTTGTTGTCAGTAATGTTTTTTTTATAATTTGACCATTAAAATTAGCGCCGATTTCGGGAAGAAGTTTTTGTCCCCATCTTAAAATTCTACCGAGTTTAGTTTCCGGTGAATCGAATTTTATAAAATTAGTTGTTAAGACATCAGTCGGGCGAATAATACTTAGTATTGTTTTGTTTATTTTCATAACTTTTGAATAAAACTCGCCTTGATTTTTTATTTTCACAGATCCACTACTAAAAGCTTGATTCGGTAAAATCCAATTATCTTGATGTGTTTCAACAAAAAATTCTGAGGTTTGGTGAATGTCAGAAGAGTTATATAAAAAATATCTAAACCCCCTAGAAAGTTTATTTTTAATAATATTCAAATCAACAAAATTTCTCGGAAAACTTGAAGACTGAATAGGAAGAAGTTGAATTCGTATTAATTCATTTGTACTATAATAGTTAGATTTAAATGGTATAATTACATGAGTTTTATATTTAGGTTTTGATACTATTTGGCGTGATGTTTGTTTTTGTTTACAATTTAATGGATTTCTTATATCCAAACTCTTTGTGGAATCAAGTAAAAATGAATTATTTTGAGAACAAGCTTGAAAACTATATTCGTGAACCGATTGAACTAAAATTACTGGACTATATTTTTTATATTTAACGGGTGCCAAACAAAGAATTAAATTTTGCAATTTATTTTGTTTAGTTGAATTAAAAGAATACCAAAATAAACCGAGGTTTAAATTATAATTTTGGAAATAAAGAGTTTTATTTAATCGAGTTCGATTTAATTTATTTTTTTGATAAAATTTTTGTTTCGAATTAATTAACACTGATAAATCATACCAATTTCGAGAACAATATTGGGTTATTTTTTTATTCTTTTGAATTTTTCCAAAATTAATATATGTTATAGTTTTAATTGAAATAGATTTTTTTGGAAATAAGACAGTTTTAATTGACGTTCCAGTTGGTATAAATTGTCGAAAATTCGTCTTCTCAACAGTTTTAAATTCAACTGTATTAGTACAAAAAGGCCAACCAAAATTTTGCAATAAAAAATTTGAGAATTTTAATTGATCTTGATCGAAAAAAGCAAAATCAGTTTGAATGTACCGATGTTTTAATTTTGGATTACGAAAATTCCACGCTAAAAAATTTCGTTTTACCTGAGAATATCGTTTAGATAAAGCTACAGTTTTAGTATTTATTATAAAAACGTAGCCTTTTATATTATCGATTTTATATTTAGGTTTAAATGTTTTCAAAAATTTTTGAAGATAAAGATCAAAGCTATAAGTATAAGAACCAAAATGTTTTTTAAATGGAAAAATTTGTTGCGAAGAATTTGGATACCAAATCCCAATTGAATTTTTTATATTGTATTTTTCAAAAAGTAACAAATCAGTTGATTTTTGAAAAAAATAATTCCTTTTCTGTTTTAGATTAAAAAATTCAATTATATATTTATTCTTGACAAAATAAATCTTTTTCAATGCTATTTCAAATACACTAAAACCAAATAGTAAATTCGTAGCTATTTTATATAATTGAACTTTTGATTCCGTGTAAAATTTATAGTTAAAGGCAATTGTATTTGGTGAAACAAGATCCCCGGATTCAATAAAACATTTATTCGTATGGAATTCAAGCTGATTGAAAGATGAGAGAACCCAAAAGCTACCAATTTTTGACATTGTACGACGATCAGGTAATCTTGAAGTTCGGAAATTTGTAAATACCGGTTTATAATGTTTTTTTTGTTTTGATTTTGAAGTTTGATTATCCGATATACTTGCTTTTTCAATTATTAAATTCATTAATTCAAAAAAAACTTGTCCTTGATTTGGTGAATAAATTGGATGACTGGATTCCGGTAATTTTTGTTTTGTTATTTTTACAAAAGAAGTTTGAATAAGTAATTGTTTAGACTCAACAACTTCTCCATGTTTCACGAATAAAAGACTCCCAAAAGGTAAATCATTTTCATATATTGTAAATTCCTGGATAATTGTATTTACAAAACAAGGCTGAATTTTAAATAGAATTTTATTTTTCGATGTAGGAACTTTTTTCACCATATAAACAATTTGGCCATAAGGAGTTCGAATAAAATGGCCTGGAATTGGTGAAGTAAAAATTACCTTTCCTTTATATGGTGCCAAAATTGGTTTTAAAGATTTATCAGAAAATACCCCAACGCCACCAGTATGAAATGTCCGCATAGTTAATTGAGTTCCAGGCTCTCCAATTGCTTGTGCTGCAATTACTCCTACGGCTTCACCAATTTGAACTAATTTAGATGACGCTAAACTTGACCCATAACAAAATTGACAAACAGAAGTAGCAGATTCACATGTTAGTGGGGATCGAATCCAAATTTGGTTATATTTTTTGGCTAATTCTTTAGCCATTTGAGCTGAAATTAATCGATTTGACAGGTGTAACTGCTTTTGGGTTTTTAGAAATGATTCAGAGAGTACTCGCCCAAAGAGTCGGTCTTCAACATTTTTTCCTTGTATAAGGATACCATTTTTCGTTCCACAATCCATCATTGAAACAACAGCATGCTGAGCTGAATCTACCAATCTTCGTGTTAAATAACCAGAAGTTGCAGTACGTAACGCAGTATCAACTAATCCTTTTCGAGCTCCATAGCATGAAATTAAATATTCAGTTATTGTTAACCCTTCTCGAAAATTACTCTGAATTGGAAACTCTAAAATAGCACCTTGCGGGTCAGCCATTAATCCACGCATAGCAACAAGTTGTCGTACTTGTGAAATATTTCCCCGTGCCCCCGAAAACGCCATTATATATACTGGGTTTAATGGATTTCGAATTCGAAAATTTTGGACTGCTTGATGCTTTAAAGTATCACTAGTTTGATTCCAAATATCAATCAAACATTGTGATTTTTCAACATTTGTTAACGACCCAATTATATTTAACTTTTCAAGTTGTTTTATTTGAGTTATCGCATTAGTTATTAAGTTCTTTTTATCAGGTGGAATTTCTAAATCGTCGATTCCTAATGAAATTCCCGCTTTTGTGGCAAATGAAAAACCACTGGTTTTTAATGATTCAAGAAAACTAATAGTTTTTTTTTCACCATAGGTTTTTAAAAACCATGAAACCAAATCTTTAATATAACCTTTATCAAAACATGTATTAAAGAAAATCATGTTTGAAGATTTCGATGTACAAAATTCGTTTGATTCAAGTTTATTTTTAAAATCAATTGTCATAAGTTATTTTTTACCGATAAAAAAATCAGTTTTTAAAATTATTCATAAATTAGGTTATTAAAAAATACTCTTCCAGGTGTAGTTCGAATAAATTTTTGTTTAAAAGAGTGAAATGAGTTTGACGAAAGAAAAATATATGTATCAAAAAATATAAATTCTTGTGTTCCAAAAGAATCGAATCGAAATTCAAGAGGTATTTGTTTTTCATATGAATATTGTTCTGAATTTAAATTTTGATTCATTTCTTGCCATTCTAACCAAATTGGCGTATGTAATGTAATACCATCTTGCTGATATTTATTAAAAATTTCTTGTATATCAAGAAACCATTTACCTTTTAACTGTGTTAAATTTTCATTTCCAAATGAATTTCGAGAATAATCCAGATTTTCTTTTGAATTTGTTAAATAATAAAAACCCAAAATCATATCTTGTGTTGGTAATAATAGCGGTTGTCCAGAAGCTGGAGCTAAAAGATGATTACAAGATAATAATAAACTAAAAGCTTCTGCTTTTGCTAAATGTGATAAAGGAACATGGACAGCCATTTGATCGCCATCAAAATCTGCATTAAAAGCAGGACAGACAAGTGGATGCAATAAAATTGCTTTACCATCAACTAACTTTGGAATAAATGCTTGAATGCCTAATCTATGTAGAGTTGGTGCACGGTTTAGTAATACAGGATGACTTTGTAAAATTTCACGTAATATATTCCAAATAATTGGTTTACGTTCTAAAATCATCGCTTTAGCACCAGTTGTTGTAAACGCAATACTTTTGTTACGAAGTTGTTGAATTATAAACGGTTGAAACAATTCAATTGCCATTTGTTTTGGTAACCCGCATTCATAAATTTTTAATTGTGGTCCTACAACAATAACAGAACGACCTGAATAATCCACCCGTTTTCCAAGTAAATTTTGTCGAAATCGACCTCTTTTCCCTTTCAACGCATCTAATAAAGATTTTATATTTTTTCCAGAATCAACTTTTCCTGTTTTTAATAGACTGTCTACTGCTTCTTGTACTTGCCGTAAATTATAACACCACGATGTCCAACTTGCAGTTAGCGCAGTGTCAAAAATGCTAAAGTGATTTGAATTCGTTAATCGTCGATTTCTGGTTAAAACTTTTCTATATAAGCTATTAAGATCTGAAACAATTAATTCACCACGAATCGAAGTAATTGGACGTAGTCCAGGAGGTAAAATTGGTAAATAGCTTAATATCATCCAAGCTGGTTGGATTTTTGCTTTATAAAAATTACGAAAATAAATAAGACGACGTCGACTTCTTAATTGAAAATCTTTGGCTCGTGTGATAATAGCTTGTATTTTTCGAATTTTTTGTCTTGTTTCTTTTATTTCCTTAGTCTGATAGTTTTTTAAATTGTCAAGTTTTCGTTTTAAAGTCTCAAGTTTCCGTTGTTGAATTGGGATTCCAACTCTCAACTTTCGTAAATCTCCGCGTATTTCTCGTTGAATACCAATTAAATTATAGTGTGATAAAATTTTCTGAGGCACTAACCCTCCAGTTTGTATTGGATAGTAAGTTTTATGAAATGGAATAGTTTTTTTCGAGAAATTTTCAGTTAGTTTTAGACTTTGATAATACGGAATTGAAGTCTCAAATCTAGATGGTTGTTCCCACATATAGGATAAAAACTCTTGAAAATCTTCAACTTGGCGCCAACTCATGTCATAATTAACCCCATATAAATGACGAGTAAAAACTAATTCAGAAGATTTATATAATAAACGAAATAACTTAAAGTGCAAATTTTTCTGAGTGAAGTTATGTATATATTTAGGTCTAGTTTTGCTAAATTGAGTTTTCTTATTTTTTTGTCTTAAAGAGTTAAAGATATAACGAGTAGTAGTAAAATATTCAAACTTATCGGATAAATGACAAAATTCTGTTCCATATAAAATAGCTTGTAATTTTTTATTTGGCCATTTTAAACATAACCCAAGTGGTGAGGGTTTTTGGGATACATAAAGTGTATGAGCAACAGGTTGTTTTAAACGAATGTATCCCATTCGGGATCGACGAACTTGCGAGGTTGTTCTTTCAACCCCACACTTTGGACAAAATCGAAACTCGAACTGAAGTTTGATTGCTTTTTTTCCACACGCACAAGTATAATCAATAATTGGACCAAAAATTTTTTGACAAAACAAACCATTTGGCTCAGGTTTTAAAGTTTTATAATTAACAGTTTCCCAGCTAGTTACTTCACCAACAATTTCACCATTTGGTAACGGGCGTTCTGCCCATGACCGAATTTCTTTAGGTGATGCTGGGCTAATTTCAATACTAGTATAATTTGGAATAGTAGCTTTAAAACTACGAGTATATCTTTTTTTATTGTTGGAAAATGTTCGAATATTTAGGTTTTTTGAAAAAATACTAATAGAGAAATCGAATTCGTTTTGATTGTTAGAACGACTAGGCCATTTGTTAAAAGCTTTATTAGTAATCAATTTTTTTCTCATAATTTTGCTTTACAACCTTAGAAAATTTTTTAAACTTTATATATATTTATAGAAACATACTTGACGAGTTTCTTTTATAAATTTTTATTTCTTTCACCCAACCGATAAACTATTTACTTCAAAATATTTCATAGAAACTATTACCAATTTAATTATTTTTATAACTATTCTCGTTTTCATTGAAAATAAATTAATTTCAAATTACAGGAAAATATTCTTGTAATTTGAAATTAATTGCATGGGAGAAACCTGTTTTCTTATTTAGTTGATATAATTTTAAATCAAAACATAATGATTGCAATTCACGAATTAGGACTCGAAAACTTTCAGGGGGTCCAAATTTTATCGATTGATTTGTATAAATTCGAAAAACCGCTTCTTTTCTCCCTTCAATATCGTCAGATTTAATGGTTAATAATTCTTGTAGAATTGAAGCAGCACCATATGCTTGTAAAGCCCAAACTTCCATTTCACCTAAACGTTGTCCACCATTTCTGGATCGTCCTCGCACAGGTTGTTGAGTTATCGCGGAATACGGCCCGGTTGAACGTGCATGTAATTTATCATCAACTAAGTGGACTAATTTTAGCATATAAGCACAACCTACTGTAATTGCTTGATCAAAACTCTTACCAGTTCGACCATCAAATAGTTTAATTTTACCCGGATGGTGTGGTTCAAATAGCCAAGATTGACGCGTTTGAATTGAAGCTTGAAATAACTTCGAATAAACAAAACTACGGGAAGCTTCTGAACCTACTTTTTCATCAAATAATTTAATTTTATAGGATTCATTTAAGTAAAAACCTGCTAATCCTAGAAGGCTTTCAAGAATTTGTCCAACATTCATACGAGATGGAACACCTAATGGATTTAAAACAATATCTACAGCTTTTCCATCAGGCAAATACGGCATATCGTATTCCGGTAGAATTTTTGAAATAATCCCCTTATTACCATGTCGACCAGCCATTTTATCCCCAACCTGAATTTTACGAGCTTGTAAAAGAACAATACGAACACGTAGAATTGAATTTTTGGGTGCAATTGCTAAAACATCAGCTTCTTTTGGAGGTAAAATATGTACTCCAAAGACAAAACCCTCAACACCCTTTGGTACACGTAAACTTGTATTTCGAACATTTGTCTGTTCACGTTGCATGATGACATTATAGAGTTTCTCATATTGTTGTTGAATTGATGGCCCCTTAGGATTTAGAGGTGTTACTTTACCAACTAAATAGTCACCTTCTTGAACCCAGGTCCCAACTGAAATTAATCCATTTGGTTGTAAGCGTTGAATTCGAATTATATCGCGATCGGAGTCTGTTACTTCAATTGGAACTTGACTTGTAATTTTTTCAAGCCCATATTGTGTATTTTTTATTTCAATTTCAAAATGATCGAGATGAAGTGAAGTAAATAAATCCTGTTTAACTAACCGTTCACTGATTAAAATTGCATCTTCAAAATTAAATCCTTCCCAAGGTAAATAAGCGACAATAATATTTTTACCCAGAGCGATTTTTCCACTAGTACTTGACGCTCCATCAGCAAGAATATCAGATTTTTGAATCCATTCACCTTCGGTAACTATTGGTCGATTATTTTTGCAAGTGCTTTGATTGGTACGTTGATATAATTCAAGATTGTGGAATAAACTTTTTATTTCTTTTTTGCTAGTTTTTGAAAAAGGTTTTGAATGAATTACTTTAAAAGTATTTAGTTTATGAGTTTTAAAGAATCGTTTTGAGAAATTTGAGTTTAAAGAAACGGGTAGTGCTGTAAAAAATTGCAAAAACTTATGGCGTAAGCGCAGGTAAAATCGAGGTTTTTTTAAATAATCTAATTTTGATGGAATATAAATTCTTATAGTACGACTACTACTTGAAGTTACATATCCTGTTTTCAAACTATGTAAAGAATGCTGAATATCAGAAATTACTCTCTTTTCCAAACCCGTTTGTACATAAGCTGGTTCCGGGTTTAATAATGGAACCGCTTGTCGTTGCATATTTGAACCCATTAATGCTCTATTAGCGTCATCATGTTCTAAAAAAGGAATTAGACTCGTGGCTACAGATATCATTTGCAACGTACTAATAGATTGATTTGTAATTAATTTCCATAACCCATAATCAAAATTCCAATTTTTTCGAATTGGAAGTTTACTTTTTTGAAACGTTAAGGTTTTCGAAACACCAATATCTGCAGGCGCTAGCAAAAAATTCGATTCTTGATAAGGAACAAAGTGTTTGACACTATTAAATTTTTGAACTTGTCCTCGATATACCTCATAAAATGGTGTTTGTAAAGAGCCAATTCGATTTGGCCGTGCAAAAACCGTTAATGAATTAACTAAACCTGCATTTTGACCTTCTGGAGTTTCAATTGGACAGAGACGTCCATAATAAGTTGGATGAATACCTCGAATTTGAATTGTAGTTTGTTTACTACTTACCCCGCCAGGTCCTAAAACAGTCACACGACGTTTATGTGTGACTTCTGCTAATGGGTTTGTTTCATCCAAAAATTGGGATAATGTACCACCTGTAAAAAAGCTTTTCCAAGCTTTACTAACACATTTTGATAAATTTGATTTTTGTAATTTCCAAATACTCTTGGAATCTTGATGAGGAGTTAAATTTAATTTTCGAGTTAAAACGGTTTCAAATTCTCGCAATCCTCGAATAAGTTGATCTTGCAGAAATTCTCCACAACCGCGAATTCGTTTATTTAGTAAACTATCAATATCGTCACCAGATTTTTCACCCGAAATTAATTGCAATAATGCTTGAGTAGCGTGAATCATATCATCTGCATTTAATAATGTATTCATGATTGAAATTTGACTACCTAATTTTTGTTGAAACTGTTCTCGACCAAGCGTGCCTAAATTTCTATTTTTAGGATTCCAAACAATATTACTAAAAAACTCTAAGGCAGTCTTATCTGTAATAATTTGATCTCTCCCAATTGAACTATACTCTTGAATATGGGCATAAATATATCGACACGCCTCAGCTTGCGTTGATGGATGATAAGCTAGATGAGCTTTTTGTAATATACGACCATGCCGCGTTTTTTTATTTGATTTTAATGGTTTTACAATACTCGACTCTAATAAGCCTGAATACTCAATTCGATTTTGAATTTCCGATATGGAAATACCTATTGCTTGTAAAAAAATTACAAGTGAAAGTTTTCGTCTTAATATTCGTGTGGTAACCCATAATCGATTTTTTTTATCAATAGTTAAATTCAACCAACTACCCTGCTCTGGAATTATTCGGACGGTGGGAACACGAGTTCGAGAATCTTTTGATAAAATATAGACACCTGGATTTCGAATCATTTGATGTAAGATAGTTCGCGGAATTCCATTAATAATAAAATGCCCAGCTTTTGTCATTAATGGTAGGTATCCAAGAAAAGCCCACTCAATTTTTGGTTTTTCCCATTCAGTACATATTAATAAGACAGGAATATAGACTGAACAGGCATAAGTTTTTCCAAAATGAAGTGCAGATTTAGCACTACCCTCAGGTTTTCGATATTGAATTTTATCTGGAAAGAATTTAATTAATAATTGATTTGATCCATAATTACAAATTAACGGTGTTACCCTTTCAAAAACTTCAAAAACACCAAAACTTAAGAATTGTTGAAAACTTCCGTATTGCAAACTAATTAAATCTGGTACTTGAGGTTCTAACAAAGTAGAATTTAAATTTGAACGTAACCTAAATGTCGTGTTATTACTTGTAGAGGACATAATACTATTTCTGATATAATATAAGAAAATTATAAATATTTTATTTACCAAGTAATTTTCAAGTACGACAAAAAAATGTTGTACAATTGAAAAAGGTTCGAAACCTATTGAGGCGGTATAGTCAAGTGGTAAGGCAGTGGATTGCAAATCCTCTATTCCCCAGTTCGAATCTGGGTGCCGCCTATAGTAGTTAATAATTGTCTAGAATAATTTCTATAGTATTTTATTAATAAAAAAATAGAGGCCCATCTATATTAGAATTTTATTTCTAGTATAATCTCCTGGTATTTTCAACCCATAATGCTGCTACTTTTCAGTTCTGACATGATTTTAAAATGAAATCCCGAGATTGATGAGCCTCTTTCTATATGCTACCATGTCTAATTCAACTTGTCGAGATATTCTTTTAATTTTTAATTTCAATTTTCATTCCGATTAGGAATGAAAATCCATTTTCACTGAGAAAAAAAATGTAGATTAAAAAAGACCAAGCGTTAGGGAAATATCAATCGGTAACGCCGCTCCAATACCTAACCAAATTGCTACAACAGTACCAATTAAAAATACAGTCATTGCTACTGGTCGACGGAAAGGATTTTGAAACTTATTAATACTTTCAATAAATGGGACAGTAATTAATCCGGCAGGAACTGCAGCCATTAATAATACACCTAAAAGTTTATTAGGAACTGTACGTAAAATTTGAAATACTGGATAGAAATACCACTCTGGTAAAATTTCTAAAGGTGTTGCAAATGGATTTGCGGGTTCACCAATTGCAGCAGGATCTAGAACTGATAAACCAATTACCGATGCAAATGTCCCTAAAATTACTACTGGAAAAATATATAATAAGTCATTTGGCCATGCGGGCTCACCATAATAATTATGGCCCATTCCCTTTGCTAATTTTGCACGTAATACTGGATCAGATAAATCTGGTTTTTTTGTAACTGCCATAGTTTAAACTCCATAATTTTTAGAAAATAATTAGTTTTTATAATGGTCCTGAAATACCTTGTTTTCGAATCATTAAAAAATGCATCAGCATAAATACAGCTGTAAGTAACGGTAATACAAATGTATGTAAACTATAAAAACGAGTTAATGTTCCTTGACCAACACCAACACCACCTCGTAATAATTCAACTAATCCAGGCCCAATTACAGGAATTGCATCCGGAACACCTGTTACAATTTTCACAGCCCAATATCCAACTTGATCCCATGGTAATGAATAACCTGTAACCCCAAAAGAAACTGTACAAACAGCCATAATTACACCTGTTACCCAGGTTAGTTCACGAGGTTTTTTGAAGCCACCAGTTAAATACACTCGAAAAACGTGTAAAATCATCATTAAAACCATCATACTAGCGGACCAACGATGAATTGAACGGATTAACCAACCAAAATTTACATCAGTCATAATATATTGTACTGAAGCAAAAGCTTCTGCAACCGTTGGGCGATAATAAAAAGTCATAGCAAAACCTGTTGCTACTTGAACAAGAAAACATGTAAATGTAATTCCACCAATACAATAAAAAATATTTACATGAGGTGGTACATATTTGCTTGTAATATCATCAGCAATTGCTTGAATTTCTAAACGTTCTTCAAACCAGTCGTAAATTTTTGACATATAAATATAAAAAGTAAAAAATATTTTTTTACTCCATTGAAAAATTTTTGTTAAAAGAACAAAATTCAATTTTTTTTGCAAAGTCAATATAAGTTTCAAATTTGTTGAAGAAACTAAGAAAAATAATTGAAGTTTTTAATATCACTTTTCAATGTCGTTTTTCAGGAAAAAAATATTTTCAAAATAAAATCACAATTAGGCTAAATAGAAGTATTATGGAGAAGTGGACCATTTTGTATCAATAGCTACTTGATCAATGAGTCCATAATCTTTTGCTTCTCGAGCTGACATAAATTGATCACGATCCATATCACGTGAAATTCGACTTAATAATTGACCTGTTCGTTCCGCATAAATACGACCAACTTGTTTTCGAATACGCATAACTTCTTCTGATTCAGATAAAACTTCAGAAGCTTGCCCTTGACTGCCTCCTTCAGGTTGATGAATCATAATTCGGGAATAAGGAAGTGCAATTCGTTTTCCTCGGTCGCCACCAGCTAAAATAAATGAAGCCATTGATGCTGCAGTACCGACACAAATTGTCGTTACTTCAGATTTGATATAGTTCATTGCATCATAAACAGCAATTCCACATGTTACAGATCCACCCGGCGAATTTATATAAATATATAATCCTTTATTTTTTTCTTCAGCATTTAAATAAAGCATTATACCAATAAGTTGATTTGCTAATTCATCATCTAATTCTTGGCATAAAAATAACACACGTTCACGGTATAAACGATTATAGAGATCTACCCATTGTGCCGAAGGCTCACCTGGGAGACGAAAAGGTACTTTTGGAACACCAATCGGCATAAAAAAATGTTTGATATACGTTAAAACTTTTTATCTTTAAAATTTGTCAATTCAAAAGTTGAATTTAACAAAATAAAGAAAAGGTTGGATAGTTTAAAGGTTTGTAATTTTGGAATAGTAACTAATTAAGTTTCTTTAGTTCGATAAAATTTAGTATTTTTTATTGTCAATAAATTATTGAACAATTTTAAATTTTTTTATTCTTAGTTGACCTAAAGTACCTAGAAGTTTTATAAATTTTACTTTTCCTAATAAAAAAATTTTTATCCAACATTAATATTACTTTTTAGTATACGTCAAAAATACTAAAAAACCAAATGAGTAGTTTAAAACAACTTAGAGTTTCAAAATTATATTTTGATATGATGCTATTCTCATGAAATATTTACTAACTAAGATTTTAAAAAAAATTTATTTCCATTTTTATACTTTCCATCGATTATTCTAAATTTAGAGTATGGGACATTTTTTTTTCCAATACTACTTAATCAACAATTAATTTACTTCTGAATATTACAAAAATTCGTTTCAACTTTCTTAAAGACCCGTTGCTGAAGAAATGTGTCTAAAAGTCCGAAAAATCATTGATCTATTCGATTTTTAAATTATGACTCCAAGAAGAGAAAAAACTTACGAAGGCCGTGAGTCATTAACTATCGCGATATAATTTTTAACTTATAAAATGAGAAAAATATTCTAAAATGAACTAGTTATTTAAATTCAAAATAAAAAGAATTACAATTATGATATACTAAAAGTAGAATTATAAAAGTTTTAAAAACTTTTAATGAAAGAAAGTAAAAAATTAAATTTAATTAGTACTTATTATGGGTCTTCCTTGGTATCGTGTTCACACGGTTGTATTAAATGATCCAGGTCGTTTAATTTCTGTACATTTAATGCATACTGCATTAGTTTCAGGTTGGGCTGGATCAATGGCATTTTATGAATTAGCAGTTTTTGATCCATCTGATCCTGTATTAAATCCTATGTGGCGACAAGGTATGTTTGTTCTTCCTTTTATGACACGTTTAGGGATCACACAATCTTGGGGTGGTTGGACGATTAGTGGTGAAACAGCGACAAACCCAGGTATCTGGAGTTATGAAGGGGTTGCTACTGCACATATTATTTTATCCGGTTTATTATTTGCTGCATCAATTTGGCATTGGGTATATTGGGATTTAGAACTTTTCCGCGATCCGAGAACCGGAAATCCTGCGCTTGATCTTCCAAAAATTTTTGGAATTCATTTGTTTTTATCAGGTTTACTTTGTTTTGGATTTGGTGCGTTTCATGTAACAGGCTTATTTGGTCCTGGTATCTGGATTTCTGATCCATATGGAATTACTGGTAGTGTTCAACCAGTGTTACCAGCTTGGGATGCTACTGGATTTGATCCGTACAATCCGGGTGGAATTGCTTCACACCATATAGCAGCTGGTATTCTTGGAGTTTTAGCAGGATTATTTCATTTATGTGTACGCCCTCCGCAAAGACTTTATAATGGTCTAAGAATGGGGAATATTGAAACTGTTCTTTCAAGTAGTATTGCAGCAGTGTTTTGGGCTGCTTTTGTTGTTTCTGGGACTATGTGGTATGGATCAGCAACTACACCGATTGAACTTTTTGGCCCAACGCGTTATCAATGGGACTTAGGTTTCTTTCAGCAAGAAATTGAAACTCGAGTTCAAACTAATTTAGCAGCAGGAAAATCACAATCACAAGCTTGGGCTGAAATTCCTGAAAAATTAGCTTTTTATGATTACATTGGAAATAACCCAGCAAAAGGTGGTTTATTCCGTGCTGGAGCTATGAATAGTGGTGATGGTATTGCAGTTGGTTGGTTAGGCCATGCAGTTTTTAAAGACAAACAAGGCAATGAGCTGTTTGTTAGACGAATGCCATCATTTTTTGAAACGTTTCCTGTTGTATTACTTGATAAGGATGGTGTTGTGCGAGCTGATGTTCCATTCCGTCGAGCGGAATCAAAATATAGTATTGAACAAGTAGGTGTCTCTGTAACATTTTATGGGGGTGAACTTGATGGTGTAACATTTACTGATCCAGCAACTGTTAAGAAATATGCACGTAGAGCACAATTAGGGGAAATCTTTGAATTTGATCGTGCAACTTTACAATCAGATGGAGTATTCCGAACAAGTCCTCGTGGTTGGTTCACATTTGCACACTTATGTTTTGCCCTTTTATTTTTCTTTGGACATATTTGGCATGGGGCTCGTACTATTTTCCGAGATGTATTTGCTGGAATCGATGCAGATCTTGACGAACAAGTTGAATTTGGTGCGTTTTTAAAAGTGGGTGATACCTCAACTCGTCGTCAATCTGTTTAACACTATGTAGTTTAAGGAATTTATTATGGAAGCATTAGTTTATACTTTTTTATTAGTTGGTACATTAGGTATTATATTTTTTGCCATTTTCTTTCGAGATCCACCTCGTATTGTAAAATAAATACCTCAATTACTTATCAATTTTTTTAGTTTATAGGGTTATAAAATTGGGAGATTTAAATCTCCCAATTTTAAATTAATCTTCATGTTCTTCAAATGGATCACGTAATTCTTTCGATGGGGGACCAAATCCCACATAGATTGAATAACCGGTAATACTCAATAATAAACACCATAAAAACACGGTAAAGAAAAAAGCTGGACTGTCCATAATGTTTTTTTAATTTTGTTAATATTTTAAAAAGCTTCTGAAATTTAATTTCATTCCTTTGAACTATATTATAGTTAGTATTTTACTACTTCGGCTTTTTTGACGACTTCACTAAATAACAAATATACTATACGAATATGTTTTTTATTTTAACAGACATTTAGTCTAGATAAAAAATTAAAAAACTTTTAATTTAAATAAATACTACGGTATAATATATATATTATTACTGATAATTTTGTCTAGTATTTTAGAAAGTAAAAAAAAAAAAATTAAAACAGTATATGGCAACTGGAACTACATCAAAAATAAAATCTACAAGTCAAGATTCAGGCTTAGTAACTCCATTAGGAACATTATTAAAACCGCTAAATTCTGAATATGGTAAAGTGGCACCTGGTTGGGGTACAACAGTTCTTATGGGTGTCTTTATGGCTTTATTTGCTGTATTTTTAGTAATTATTTTAGAAATTTACAACAGTTCTGTTCTTCTTGATGATGTCACAATGAGCTGGGAAAGTCTTGGTAAATAATTTTTTATCTATTTGGTTTTTAAACCAAATAGATAAAACAAATGGGGATAGAGAGACTTGAACTCTCACGGTTCAATGAACCAACGGATTTTCAGTATATTGAAAACTGGACTCTCTCTTTATCCTGTTCTTTACTTCTTTTTATATTTTAAAAGTAATCTTAGGATAGCTCCCATCGAGTCTCTGCACCTATTAAACACATTTGTTTAATTTGACTCAGGATTATTTATAGTCAATTTCCCCTGAATTTGAGAGCATACACTTTAATAGTTTCCTACTAAAGGCTCAAAAAACTGAATAGTACCATTAAGTCCGTTGCGTCTACCGATTCCGCCATATCCCCATTTAATTTATTAGTAATTTTATTTTATCAAATTTAGAAAAAAATACGAATTGTTTTTTTTCTTTTATTTAATTAAAATAAAATTAATACAAAAAGTTTTTAAAAATTTTAATATTTTCTCACCCCTAGATTTAGGGTTCTAGTTATTAATTAGTAGGGTCGATGCCCGAGTGGTTAATGGGGGCGGATTGTAAATCCGCTGGTTTTGCCTACGCTGGTTCAAATCCAGCTCGGCCCAAATTTGAATTTGATATCATATGAATTGAATATTCAATTCATATGATATTTTTAAAATTTTTAAAAATTAATTTTCATTACTTGCTGTTTTTACGTAAAGAATTAAGAGAAATGATGTCGGAATAATGATAAACAAAGCTGTTGCGATTAAACCTAAAATGTTTACTTCCATAAAAATTTTACTCCTTGTTTCTTTAATATTAGAATGATCTAAATCAAATTCGAAAAATCAATTGAACTATAGATAGTCTAGATTATCTTCAATATATTTTTTAGTATTATTGTACTAGAGATTCGAATAATTTCAAAAAAGTTTTTGAAAAATTTCTATATTATTTATATAGAATTAGATATCGGAAAAGGGGGGATTCGAACCCCCGGTAGTCTCGCAACTACGTCGGTTTTCAAAACCGATGCAATCAACCACTCTGCCACCTTTCCAGTTCAAGAACAAAAAAAACTAGGTTCAAGCGGGTAACGCGATTCGAACGCGCGACATGCACCTTGGCAAGGTGCCGCTCTACCACTGAGCTATACCCGCATAGATATTGAACCGACTAACTCGAAGTTGTAGTAAGTGAATCTACTAGTATTTAGTGTTATATGCTATCGCTTTAAATAATAGCATATATGCGTTTTTGATGCAATTTTTTTATGATTTACTAGTTGACAAAAGTAATAGATTCAATTAAATTGTGTTAGGAAAGCGGGGTAGAGCAGTCTGGTAGCTCGTAAGGCTCATAACCTTAAGGTCGTAGGTTCGAATCCTACCTCCGCTCAAGAGTTAAAAAACTCGAAAAGTCTTGACACTTTTTTTAAAACAGTATAAGATACTGTATATGCCCCCATCGTCTAGAGGCCTAGGACATCTCCCTTTCACGGAGGAAACGGGGATTCGAATTCCCCTGGGGGTAAAAACATTTTTATTAATTTTTATACATTAAAAAATTCAGTTGAAATTTTGTCTTTGCTAGTAGACAAGGCGTAAATAAACAACTAAAATAAAATAAGAAAATAACAAAGTAAAAAAACTTCGATTTAAGTTTGCTCTATTTATTCATGAACTCTTGATGGATAGATATAAACTTTTTACATTGACATTTTTAATAAAAATTTACTTTTGAGGTTAATAAAACAAAAAGAAAAAAAGGAGAGCATTTATGACTCGTATTAAACGTGGAAATGTTGCTCGAAAACGTCGTAAGGAAGTATTGCAATTAGCTACCGGGTTTCGAGGATCTTCATCACGATTATTTCGAACTGCACAACAACAAACAATGAAATCGATGAAATATGCTTATCGAGATCGGCAACAACGTAAACGTGAATATTGTAGTTTATGGGTTTCACGAATTAACGCTGCTGCTCATATTTATGGATTGAATTATAATAGTTTACGCCATGAATTAAAAAAATCAGGAATTGTTTTAAATCGAAAGGTATTAAGTCAAGTAGCATTACGTGATCAAGAAGCTTTTCAACAATTAATTGCATTAGTTCAAGAAAATTAAAAGAATTAGAAAATATAATATATTTTTATTTTTGGAGGAAAAATTTAATTATGGCTGTATTTCAGCAAACTAAAAAGTTTCAAAAACGTAGTAAAACGAAGCGTAAATCAATTCCGGTTGTAGTTTTAAAGACAGGCCAAATGTCAATCAACAAACCTGCTCCTCGTTCAACGATAGATTACAAAAATACAAAATTATTAGTTAAATTTATTAGTCCGCAAGGTAAAATTTTATCACGCCGTGCAACTGGATTAACTGCAAAACAACAACGGATTATGGCTCAAGCTATAAAACGTTCCCGTATGAGTGGGCTACTACCATTTGTTAATTTAGAAAACTTAGGTTCACGCTAAAATAGCGACATATAACAATTTATAAAACTACCAAAGTTTTATATTTTTTGAGAAAATAAAATATATGTGATTTTGAAAATCACGCCTTGTAGGACTTGAACCCACGACATCAGGTTTTGGAAACCTGCGTTCTACCAACTGAACTAAAGGCGTCTTCGGGATGACAGGATTCGAACCTGCGACCTCCTGTTCCCAAAACAGGAGCGCTACCAAACTGCGCTACATCCCGATCGTATTGATTAACTTTAATAGTACACAACACTGCCAAAAGTTGCAAGTAGAGGCCTATTTAAAAATTGGAGAGATCGAAAATGAAAGATTTTACAACATATTTATCAACCGCACCAGTTCTAGCTATTGTTAGTTTAACAGTTATTGCAGGTTTATTAATTGAAATTAATAGATTTTTTCCAGATGCTTTAATTTTTTCTTTTTAATTAGAAAAATTTTGACACAATTAAGTTAATTCTATATATTATTAATTAAAATTGTTATTGTCCCGGAAGTTTTAAAGACATCAATCCGGGACCAATTTTGCTTTTTTATAAAAAAATTTATAAATTTTTTCAACGTCAAAAAAAATAATAATAATTAAATTTCGTACGTTTAAAAATTAAAAATAAAATAGTTTACTTTAGTGTTAATATATTATTATGCCTACTATTCAACAATTAGTTCGTTCGGCACGAACAAATCTTTTGAAAAAAACGAAATCTCCAGCCCTTAAAAGCTGTCCACAACGTCGTGGTGTTTGTACTCGTGTTTATACCACCACACCAAAAAAACCTAACTCAGCACTTAGAAAAGTAGCCCGTGTTCGATTATCATCGGGTTTTGAAGTGACAGCTTATATTCCTGGTATCGGTCATAATCTTCAAGAACATTCAGTTGTATTAGTTCGCGGCGGCCGAGTAAAAGATTTACCAGGTGTCCGATATCATATAGTTCGAGGAACATTAGATTCAGCCGGTGTGAAAGACCGAGCTCAGGGTAGATCAAAATATGGTGTTAAAAAACCAAAATAAAATGTAAATAACTTATTTATACTTAATTATAATTATAAATTATGTCTCGTAGACGCACTCCTAAAAAACGTATTGTTATGCCAGATCCTATTTATGATAGTCGTCTGGTAGAATTAATTGTTCGTCAAATTATGCGTAAAGGTAAAAAATCCTTAGCGTATAAAATTATGTATGAAAGCATGAATCAAATTGCGGACAGTACACAACAAGATCCACTAAGTATTGTTGAACAAGCAATTCGCAATGCTACACCGCTTGTTGAAGTTAAAGCTCGACGAGTAGGCGGGTCGACATATCAAGTACCATTAGAAGTTTTACCAGAACGTGGTACAGCACTTGCAATTCGATGGATTTTAAATTCATGTCGAAACCGAGTGGGCAGAAGTATGTCAAATAAACTTACTAATGAATTATTAGAAGCATCAAAAAATTCGGGCAATGCAATTCGAAAACGAGATGAAGTCCATAAAATGGCTGAAGCAAATAAAGCTTTTGCTAAATATCGTTTTTAAAAATCGGTTCTTCATGATCAATAAAGGATAACGTCGTTGCGGTTCTTCATTCAGTGAGAATGAAGACGAAATACATTGCATGAACAACGACCTTTATTCATGACGCCTCATGATTTAATCAAGATCAAATTTTATTTTTTTGAACTAAATTATATACCAAAAGGAAAAACAAATGGCACGTGAAAAGTTTGAACGTAAAAAACCACATGTGAATATTGGAACAATAGGCCATGTTGATCATGGAAAAACAACCTTAACAGCTGCTATTACAATGGCATTAGCAGCACGTGGTGGTGGAAAAGGAAGAAAATATGATGATATTGATTCAGCACCTGAAGAAAAAGCTCGTGGTATTACTATTAATACAGCACATGTAGAATATGAAACCGATACTCGTCATTATGCTCATGTTGATTGTCCTGGTCATGCAGATTATGTAAAAAATATGATTACAGGAGCTGCACAAATGGATGGAGCAATTCTTGTGGTTTCAGGTGCAGATGGCCCAATGCCTCAAACTAAAGAGCATTTATTATTAGCTAAGCAAGTTGGTGTTCCTAATATTGTAGTTTTTCTAAATAAAGAAGATCAAGTTGATGATGCAGAACTTTTAGAACTAGTTGAATTAGAAATTCGTGAAACATTAGATAAATATGAATTTCCAGGTGATGAAATTCCAATTGTTGCTGGTTCTGCTTTATTAGCTTTAGAAGCTTTAACAGAAAAACCTGATTTAAAACGAGGTGATAATAACTGGGTTGACAAAATTTATAACTTAATGGATCAAGTAGATTCTTATATTCCAACACCAGAACGTGATACGGATAAACCATTTTTAATGGCTGTTGAAGATGTTTTTTCAATTACTGGCCGAGGTACAGTAGCAACAGGTCGCGTTGAACGAGGAACAGTAAAAATTGGAGATACTGTTGAGTTAGTTGGTCTTCGTGATACAAAAACGACAACAGTTACTGGTTTAGAAATGTTTCAAAAAACATTAGAAGAAAGTGTTGCAGGCGATAATGTTGGTATTCTTCTTCGTGGTATTCAAAAAGCTGAAATTGAACGTGGTATGGTACTTTCTAAACCAGGGAGTATTACTCCACATACAAAATTTGAAGCTCAAGTTTATGTTTTAACAAAAGAAGAAGGCGGTCGACATACACCATTTTTTCCTGGATATCGACCTCAATTTTATGTGCGAACAACTGATGTAACAGGTAAAATTGAATCTTTTAAAGCTGATGATGATAGCGCAACACAAATGGTTATGCCTGGCGATCGAATTAAAATGGTCGTTGAACTAATTCAACCGATTGCAATTGAAAAAGGAATGCGTTTTGCTATTCGTGAAGGCGGGAGAACAGTTGGAGCTGGGGTTGTAAGTATTATTCTTGCTTAATGACTTTTTTTAGTTCAAAGGGGGTTTCTCATTGAAAGAAAATGAAGAACAAACTTACCTTTTGAACTAAAAAAATTAATTGTTACTAGTAAATTTAGTTTAAATATTCTAATTCTATATAATTTATATGACAAAACTTCATGAAGTTGTTGAAAGTATCCAAAATGGGTATTTTCGACCCAATTTACCAGAAATTCAAATAGGTGATTTAATCCGTATTGGAGTTTTTATTCAAGAGGGAAATAAGCAGCGTGTTCAACCGTTTGAAGGAATTGTAATTGCAAGCCATAAAGGTGGTTCAAATAGTACTGTAACTGTTCGAAAAACATTACAAGGCATTGGTGTTGAGCGAGTTTTTCCAATTCATGCACCTTGTATTGCTAGTATTCAAGTTCTTCGTCGCGCTGAAGTCGCACGAGCAAAACTCTATTATCTTCGTAATCGAACTGGTAAAGCAACCCGTTTAAAAGAAAAATTTTCGACATTACCAAATCCATGGTCAATTCATGAAAAATAATGTTTTTAGATCAAGTTTTTTAGAATAAGTTCGTTGGCATCAACAAACTTGCACCGTTTTTTTATTTGAAAAACGGTGATGCAAAGTATGCAGACGAAATTTATTTTTGTTTTGTAACTTTTAGAAAAAACTTACTAATTAAATCGTCTATTTGATATTATGAAATCACAGCAAACAATTGTTCGTTATGAAATAAATGGAGCAAGACGTTTAAGTAATTATGTCTGGTTTACTCTTTTATGCTTAGGAGGACTCGGTTTTTTTTTAACAGGATTATCATCATATTTGAAAATTCAATTACTCCCTTTTTCGTCTGGTTCCACAATCCAATTTTTTCCACAAGGTCTTGTTATGGGTTTTTATGGCATACTTGGTCTTAGTATTTCAATTTATTTAGGATTAATTATTCTATGGAATTTAGGGCAAGGTTTTAATGAATTTAATTTTGAAACCGGAAAAGTTCGAATTTTTCGTTGGGGTTTCCCTGGAAAGAATAGAAAAATCGATCTTAATTATCCAATAGAAGATATTCAAAGTATTCGTGTTGAAGTTAAAGATGGAGTGAATCCAAAACGTATTATTTATTTACGATTACGCGGAAATCGAGATATTCCATTAACACGAGCTGGCCAACCTATTAGTATTCAAGAAATTGAAATGCAAGCTGCTGAGTTAGCAAAATTGCTACAAGTATCCATCGAAGGTTTATAAAGACTTTAAATTAATCAAAATCAATTTCTGATTTTTTTATTTTAGTTATGTTATGGCAAAACGAGCGATAGAACAAACAGGTTTAATACCTCGATCAATCCTTCGAACATTTGAACGTTTTAAAAAACAATTATTTCCTGGATCAGAAATGCTTGTTATTCAAGAATTTAGAATTTCTCGATATCAAGTAATTGTTTCAGTTCAATGTTTATTAACGTTAATTTTTGTACCTCTCCTGATTAATATTACAACTAAACTATTTTTTATAACACCAGTTATTGAATATGTATGGAATAAACCAGAAAATGAATTTTTTTTAAATATTCATCAGCAAAATCTCGCGTTACAAGAATTAAAATTTTTTGAAGATAAAATTTATTTTGAAGCATTACTTGATCCGAAAGCAACTTCGTTTTCGACGCTTGACAATCTTGAATTTACGAATGAAGAACAAGCATCATTTAAAAATCACAATCTTTTGAATTTTAAAACGAAAATACAAACAAAAACATTTGAAATTGCAAGTGTATATAATCAGGAAAGTATCGAAGCCATTAGTAATCTTTTTGCAGATTTTTTAAGTTTATCTAGTTTTGGCTTAGTAGTCGTTTTAATGAGACCTCAATTGATAATTTTAAAATCATTTTTAGCTGAATCGTTATATAGTCTCAGTGATACAACTAAATCATTTCTTTTAATTTTAGGGACAGATCTTCTTGTAGGATTTCATTCACCACGAGGTTGGGAAGTTTTTTTAGATTGGATTTTTCATCATTTTGGACTTCCTGAAAATGAAGATTTTATTTCTTTATTTGTTGCAACATTTCCTGTATTTTTAGACACAGTTTTTAAATATTGGATTTTTAGATCATTAAATAAAATATCTCCCTCAACTGTTGCAACATATCATAATATGATTGAATAAAGTTTAATATGATTTTTCTTCAAATTTCTCAATTTTCAAGAAAAATCATATTAAACTTTAAATTCTAAAATAGAACTGCAATTTTAACTAATAGTATGATTTACTATATTTATGTAAATCACTGAAGTAATTAAAAATTATTCATTATGATGCTAGACTTGGTGAAATATCCAATAATTCGTACTGAAAAAGCAACTCGATTAATTGAAAATAATCAATTTAGTTTTGATGTTGATGTACGTCTGACAAAAATTCAAATAAAAAAACTCATTGAAGAGTTTTTTAATGTTAAAGTGCTGGCAGTAAATACACATAGGCCACCTCGAAAACTCAAACGACTTGGTTCAAAACCTAGTTTTAAAAGAGTTATTATCACAGTGGATTCTAATGTCAGCTTATTAAAATAAAATTTATTTTAAATTATGGCTATTCGATTTTTTAAAGCTGCCACACCAGGGACTCGTCATGGTTCGGTAATTAATTTTTCGGAAATCTCACGGGTTAAACCTGAAAAAAGGTTAACAAGTTCGTGGTCTCGATCAAAAGGGCGAAATAATAGAGGTATTATTACAATTCGACATCGTGGTGGCGGTCATAAAAGACTCTATCGAGAAATAGACTTCGCAAGAACAAAAATTAATGTAAACGCGAAAGTAATAAGTATTGAGTATGATCCAAATAGAAATGCTCGAATTGCATTATTACATTATCAAGATGGCGATAAACGATATATTCTTCATCCATTTGGATTAACAGTTGGTGAGGTTGTATTAGCATCCCCGGATGCGTTAATTAGCGTTGGAAATTCCCTTCCATTAGTTAAAATTCCACTAGGAACCGAAGTTCATAATATTGAATTACAACCTGGTGGAGGAGGTCAACTAGTTCGGGCTGCCGGAACTGTTGCTCAGATTATTGCAAAAGAAGGCAAATGGGTTACTTTACGGCTACCATCGGGAGAAGTCCGATTAGTTTCCGAAAATTGTTGGGCCACAATCGGGCGAGTTGGTAATCCTGATGCAATAAATATTACATTAGGCAAAGCTGGACGAAAACGATGGCTTGGGTATCGACCATATGTACGCGGCTCAGCTATGAACCCGGTAGATCATCCACATGGTGGTGGGGAAGGACGTGCACCTATTGGTCGTTCTCGTCCAGTTAGTCCATGGGGTAAACCTGCATTAGGTTCAAAAACCCGTAAAACACGAAAGTGGAGTACACAGCTTATCATTCAAAAACGAAAATAATCTTAAACTTGACTTTAAGAACTAGTAGTGAAAAAAGAGTGTACTAATACTTCAATTTTTTATTAAAAAATAAAACTTTTGACAAAAAAATATTGAACGATATGGGAAGATCATTGAAAAAAGCTCCTTTTGTAGCAGACCATTTACTGAAAAAAGTGGAACGTCTAAATATACAAGGTGATAAAAAACTTATTAAAACGTGGTCCCGAGCATCAACAATCGTTCCAATTATGATTGGTCATACTATTGCTGTTCATAATGGTCGTGAACACATTCCTATTTTTATTACAGACCAAATGGTTGGTCATAAACTAGGTGAATTTGCGCCAACTCGAACATTTCGGGGGCATATTAAAAAGGATAAAAAATCAAAACGATAAGTAAATTATGGGACAAAAAGTACATCCTTTAGGATTTCGTCTTGGAATTACTCAAAAACATCAAAATTATTGGTGTGTAAAACCCAGAGTTTCTGCTCTATGGCTCCAAGATGCAAGTTTTCTGAGAAATTTTATCAATACTCAATATCCGGGAGCTGGTATTAAAACTATTGAAATTCATCGCCGTGATTTTGGTTCACCATGTTTAATAATTGAAATCCAAGCTACTCGTCCATCAGTTTTTGTTGGACGTGAGGCACAAAACCTGGATGAATTTCGGAATACGTTAGTTAAAAAATTAGAATCTTTTTATCAAAAACGAAATTTAGCAAATCCGGGAATAATTCAAATTAGTTTGCATATTAAACCAGTAGCAAATCCAGATATTCATGCTACAGTTTTAGCGGAAAAATTGGTTGAAGATTTAGAACAACGAAAACCATATAGACGTGCAATGCGACAAATAGTTCAAAAAGCTTTACGCGCGGGAGCTAAAGGTATTAAAGTTCAAGTTTCAGGTCGCTTAAATGGAACTGACATTGCGCGTTCAGAAGATATTCGTGAAGGACCAGTACCTTTACAAACCCTACGAGCTGATATTGAATATGCATCAAAAGCAGCAAAAACAATTTATGGTCTTCTTGGTATTAAAATTTGGGTTTTTCACGGTGAAAAATTAACACCAATTAATAATTTTCGAGTGCAAGCTGACTAATTTAAGTTTATTTTTCTAAGCAATCTTATTTAGTTTTTACAAAAATTGAATTTGTAACAAAAACGAACTTATTACATTTATCATTTAATCTATGTTAAGTCCAAAAAGAACAAAATTTCGAAAACATCATCGTGGCCGTATGAAAGGACGAGCAATTCGTGGAAATACGCTTGTTTTTGGTGATTATGGCTTGCAAACATTACAGGCCTCTTGGATTACATCAAGACAAATTGAAGCTGCCCGACGCGCAATGACTCGTCAAATACGCCGAGGTGGAAAAATTTGGATTCGACTTTTTCCAGATAAACCTGTAACAATGCGACCTGCTGAAACACGAATGGGTTCAGGAAAAGGTGCGCCTGAGTATTGGGTGGCAGTAGTTAAACCAGGGAAAATTCTTTATGAAATTAAAGGTGTTCCTGAAAGTGTTGCTCGCGTAGCTCTCAAGCTTGCAGCAGCAAAATTACCTGTAAAAACGAATATTCTTATCCGATAGTACAATCCTTTTTTATCGTCGGTCTTTAATATTTTGTTGATAAAATCAAATAAATTTTTATAGAGAATAAACGAATAGATAAAATTATATGATTCAACCACAAAGTTACCTTCGTGTAGCAGATAATACCGGTGCTCGAGAAGTAATGTGTATTCGAGTACTTGGGGGTGGAAAACAAGAAGCAGCAACAGTCGGAGACATTATTATTGGGGTTGTTAAAGATGCAAATCCTAACATGCCAATAAAAAAGTCTGATATTGTCCGTGCTGTTATTGTTCGAACCCGAAAAAATATACGACGCGCTAATGGGACAAGTATTCGTTTTGATGAAAACGCAGCTGTTATTATTAATAAAGATAATAATCCCCGCGGGACTCGAGTTTTTGGTCCTGTAGCTCGCGAACTTCGAGATGGCAATTTTACAAAAATTATTTCTTTAGCGCCAGAAGTTTTATAACTCATTTCGTATATGATTATTTCTTAGAAATAGCAAAATTATTTTGAAGATAACAATTTTTTAATAAACTTACAAAAAAACGATATATGGTGCAACGATTACAACAATTCTATGAGAAAAAAATTGTTTCGCAGTTAAAAGAGCAATTTGATTATACTAATAAACATCAGGTGCCGGTATTAGATAAAATTGTCATTAATCGAGGATTAGGTGATGCATCGCAAAATTCAAAACTTTTAGAATCCTGTTCAAATGAACTTAGTATTATTACAGGACAACAGGGCATTTTAACCCGAGCAAAAAAAGCAATTGCCGGGTTTAAATTACGTCAAAAAATGCCAGTAGGTTTAGTAGTAACATTACGGGGCGAGCGCATGTATGCTTTTTTAGATCGATTAATTAATTTGGCGTTACCACGTATTCGTGATTTTCAAGGAATGAATCCAAAAAGTTTTGATGGTCATGGAAATTATAGTTTAGGCCTTGATGAACAATTAATGTTTCCCGAAATCGATTACGATAAAATTGATCAAGTTCGTGGTATGGATATTTCGATAATTACTACTGCAAAAACTGATCAAGAAGGATTAGCATTACTTAAGTTTTTTGGAATGCCATTTAAACTTTAATACCGTTTCTTCAGTTTCTCTGAAGAAGTAAATTCAATATCATTAAAAAAATTCTTAAAAATATTTAACATCACAATATCAGATTTAGTAAGTTAGTTTATATCAAATTCTGATTTTAAATTTTTTTTTATTATGGTCAACGATACGATTAGTGATATGTTAACACGTATTCGAAATGCAAATTTAGTATTTAAAAAATGTGTAATAATTCCTAAAACCCGCCTTCATCAAAATATATGTGAAATTCTTGTAGGTGAAGGTTTTATTGAAAGTTTTCATAAGTCTGACGACAATTTAAATAACCTAATTTTAAATTTAAAGTATATTAAATCAATTGGAAAAAATACGGGGAATTTAGGTAAACCCTGTATTACAAACTTAAAAAGAATTAGTAAACCAGGTCTCAGAATTTATACAACTCATAAAGATATTCCCCGTATTCTTGGAGGAATTGGAATTGTTATAATTTCAACCTCCCAAGGTTTAATGACTGATCGACAAGCTCGATTAGCTGGTTTAGGTGGTGAATTAGTTTGTTCTATTTGGTAAAATTATTGACTTCGAGGTTTTCGACATAAATGTACTTCTTCATTTGTAATGAAGAACATCCCATGAATTAAGTTTTTTTATAAAATTAAGGAGGCCTTTGACACAAAAACAGAGTGATTTAATTGAAATAGAAGGTGTTATAACCCAATGTTTATCAAATGGAATGTTTCGAGTAAAATTAGAAAATGGGTTTGTAGTTTTAGCTCATGTTTCTGGAAAAATACGAAGAAATTATATTCGAATTTTATTAGGTGATCGAGTAGCTGTTGAACTTAGCCCGTATGATTTAACACGGGGACGTATTACATATAGACTTCGTGCCGCAAAAGATAGTTAAAGTTTTAACTTACAAATAAATTACATAGTAAAAAGTAGTTATGAAAGTTCGCCCATCTGTAAAAAAAATGTGTGATAAATGTCGTTTAATTCGCCGAAAAGGTACATTACACGTAATTTGTCAAAATCCAAAACATAAACAACGTCAAGGTAATTAATTTGTTTTAAATCTTTGATAGATTTTAAATTTTTATTTATTAATTGTTTTATATTTATATGGCTAAAAAAATAGAGAAAAGTTCAAAAAAAAAATTTCGTGAAAAAGTAGGTCGAGGTGTTGCCCATATACAATCTACTTTTAATAACACAATTGTCACAATTACAAATTTAAATGGCAATGTTTTAACTTGGTCTTCGGCTGGTGCCTGTGGTTTTAAAGGCGCACGAAAAAAAACTCCTTTAGCTGCAAAACAAGCAGCGGAACTAGCTGCTCAAACATGTGTTAGTCAAGGTATGCGAGAAATTGCTGTAAGAGTTAAAGGTGCTGGGGCTGGTCGTGAAGCCGCATTGCGCGGCTTACGCGATGCAGGGTTAACAATTACTCTTATTCGTGATATTACTCCAATCCCGCACAATGGCTGTCGACCACCAAAAAAACGCCGTATATAAGTCAAATGAATCAACAAACTAACAATTTTATCTCTTGTCTTGATTCAAGAATTCAGCAAAATAATGAGTTTTATGCTCGTTTTCATCTAGGGAATTTCATAACAGGACAAGCATTGACAGTTGCTAATTCATTGCGTCGAACTTTGTTATCTGAAGTCCCAGCTTTCGTTATTACAAAAGTTCATATCCAGGGAGTAAGTCATGAATTTAGTACTATTCCTGGTGTTCAGGAAAATGTTTTAACAATTCTTTTAAACCTTAAACGTTTAGTTTTAGTTGCAAATAAAAAACAAGTACCCCATGAATTTACAGCAACTTTAAATATTCGAGGTCCAAAAAAAATATTAGCTGGTGATATTAATTTTCCATTAGGTATTTCGCCAGTAAACCCCTATGTTCATATCGCCAGTTTAAATTCAACAGGTGAGTTTAATTTAAGTTTTAAAATTCAATATATTGATCCAACAAAACTATTTCAAAAAAACTTGAAAAAAAGTCAACCTCTTTCTAGTCAAAATGAATTAATTTTGGATACAAACCCTAAACCAATAAAACAAGTTAATTTTGGAATTTACCCAATTTCATCAAATCATACATCTGAATATATATCGTTGGAAATTTGGACAAATGGAAGTATTACTCCACACCAGGCTCTTGAATATTCACTTGAAAAATTAACAGGACTTTTTTACAATTTTAGCAAATTAAGTAAATCAGTATAAAGTTAATTATATTAATTATATTTTAGTAGTCTTCTTCAGTAGAAGTCGATTTGTTAAAAAACGTGGTTTTTTAACAATATAGTTCTCTTGTAAAATATATTTATTTAAAAAATATTAAAAAATAAAATGACACAATCACTATCAGCTATTGTTTATTCAGGGGGTCGAAAGACTGCTCGTGCTCATGTGAAATTAACTCCTGGATTAGGAACAAAAATTATGGTTAATGGAAAAGATTCTGATATTTATTTTCAGCAAAATCCATTTTTAATACAATTTATTCAAAATGCTTATGAAATAATTGAAACTGAAACACAATATGATGCTTTTATTGAAGTACAAGGTGGTGGTTTGAGTGCTCAAGCTCAAGCTAGTCGATTAGCTTTATGTAAAGCTTTTAGTGCTCTTTTTCCCAAATTACGTCCATTTGTTAAAAAACGTGGTTTTTTAACACGTGATGCGCGTATTAAAGAACGTAGAAAATATGGATTAAAAAAAGCTCGTAAAGCTCCACAATTTTCAAAGCGTTAACAATTTTTTATTATTTTTCATTAGATAATCTATCTACTCTAACTTCTTACCTTTAAATTATAAATTTTTTATTTGTTATTTATAATTTTATTTAAAAAAACATAGGAGAGAATGCGTTATATGTCAACAACAACAAATGAAATTTTAGAAAAATTAAAATCAATTACTTTATTAGAAGCAGCTGAACTAGTAGCACAAATTGAAGAAACTTTTGGAGTTGATGCGTCAGCACCAGTTGCAGGTGGTTTTGTAGGAGTACCAATGGACGGTGGTGGAACTTCAAAAGAAATTATTGAAGAAAAAACAACATTTGACGTAATTATTGAAGATGTTGCATCTGATAAAAGAGTTCCTGTTTTAAAAGTTGTACGTAATTTAACTTCGTTAGATTTAAAAGAAGCAAAAGAAGCAATTACTTCATTACCAAAAGCAATTCAACAAGGTGTTTCTAAAGAAGAAGCTGAAACTGCTAAACAACAACTTGAAGAAGCTGGGGCAAAAGTTAAAATTGCTTAGATTTTTAACCTTTTCTATTTTGGAGTTAATCAACCAAAATAGAAAATCCTTTGAGCTCAGTAGGATTCGAACCTACATTAAAATTTTAGAAGAATTATGTCCTATCCCTTAGACGATGAGCCCTTTTTAAAAAATCATATTTATAGTTTTTTTTTAACTATAAATATGATTTTATATGTTATAAATATCCAAATACGCGCTTAAATATATCTCGAACTTTATCACCTGAATCAATTGATTCTAATGGATCTTTACGAAGTCGATGACGTAAACATAATGGAATAATTCGATAAATGTCTTCAGGAGTAACGTTTGTATGACCTTCAAATGCAGCTAATGCTTTACTAGCCCGATTGGTTACAAGATCTCCTCGTAAACCATCAACATCTAATTCCGAACAAATTTGCGAAATTTTAACTCGAAAATCATAATCAAGTTGAACCTCTGGAAGAAGTTGTCGTGCTTCAATAATTTTATTTGCCAATTCAGTTTGGGAATTTTGATAATTTTGTCGAAATTCTACTGGAGCGGCGTCAAAATTTGCACGTTGTTCAACAATTTGTACGCGCAAGTTAGGATCTTTTACTGTTCCAATTTGAGCATGCATGCCAAATCGATCTAAAAGTTGTGGTCGAAGTTCACCTTCTTCTGGATTACCAGATCCAACCAAAATGAATCGGGCAGGATGACTAATAGATATACCTTCTCGTTCGACTGTGTTCCAACCCGATGCAGCGGAATCTAGCAAAACATCGACTAAATGATCATCTAATAAATTAACTTCATCTACATACAAAATTCCTCGATTTGCTTTTGCTAAAAGGCCTGGTTCAAAAGCTTTAACACCTTCAGTTAAAGCTTTTTCAATATCAATTGTTCCGCAAACTCGATCCTCTGTTGCCCCGAGTGGTAAATCTACCATAGTAATTTTTTTACTAACAATAGGTAAATTCTCTTGACGATGAATTCTTTCTCGAACTTCTTGACTCATTAATTCTGGATCCTTGGGATCTGAATTGAATGGATCATCAGCAACAACTTCAATTTCAGGTAATAGGTCGACTAAAGCTCGAACAGTAGTCGATTTTCCAGTTCCTCGATCACCCATAATCATAACTCCACCAATTTTTGGATCAATCACATTTAAAATAAGTGATAATTTCATTTCCTCTTGACCCACAATCGCTGTAAATGGAAATACTGGACGAGCTTGCTCTAATGTCAAAGTCTGAGATTTAGTTGTCATAGTTTTTAAAAAATAACTTAAAAAAAAAAGCTTTCAAATTTATTTGTGATAATTTTCTAATTATAGAAATTATACCGAACAATAATAAAAAAATCAATTGGTAGTTGTTTAAGAATTTTTAATCGTACGTTATAATTATATTAATCATAAATAAACGATAAAAATCATTTAACCTCAAATTAAGAGGATTTTTTTTTTCCGAGAAGAAAATTTCAAGAACCATGTAATAGAACTAGAGTAACAAGTTTGTATGACTCGTTTAAATTCTTTTTTTTATAAAGTAACACAAATTTTTTTAATATGTTTTAGTAGTTTTGTGCTTACTAACTCATCACATGCTTATCCCATTTTTGCACAACAAAACTATAGTAATCCACGCGAAGCAAATGGTCGAATTGTATGTGCGAATTGTCATCTTGCTCAAAAACCAGTTGAAATTGAAGTACCGCAAGCTGTATTACCTGATACAGTTTTTGAAGCCGTTGTTAAAATACCATATGATAAACAAATTAAACAAGTTTTAGCAAATGGTAAAAAAGGTGATTTAAATGTTGGAGCTGTATTAATTCTTCCAGAAGGATTTGAACTTGCCCCACCAGATCGAATTCCAGAAGAAATGAAAACAAAAGTTGGTAAATTATATTTTCAACCATATAGTCCAGATCAAAAAAATATTTTAGTTGTAGGTCCAATTCCTGGGAAAAAATATAGTGAAATGGTATTCCCAATTTTATCACCTGATCCTGCTACTAATAAATCTATTTCATTTTTAAAATATCCAATTTATCTTGGTGGAAATAGAGGTCGTGGACAACTGTACCCTGATGGATCGAAAAGTAATAATACCGTTTATACTGCTTCAGTTACTGGTCAAATTTCTTCAATCGAGCCAATTGAAACTAAAGGTGGGTATAATATTACTATACAAACAGAAACAGCAGAAAATATTATTGAAACTATTCCACCAGGTCCGAATGTCATTGTAAAAGTTGGTGAGCAAGTTCAAGTGGATCAAGCACTTACAAGCAATCCAAATGTCGGTGGATTTGGCCAAAGTGAAGCCGAAATTGTTCTTCAAAACCCAGCTCGTATTCAAGGATTATTAGTTTTCTTTCTTTTTGTTTTATTAGCACAAGTTTTCTTAGTATTGAAGAAAAAACAATTTGAAAAAGTTCAACTTGCAGAAATGAATTTTTAATCATTTTGTGGTTCTTAAAGCTTCATTACTCCGGTCTTCATGACTACGAATAATAATCATGAATAACCCCGAATGAAGACTAATTTTAAGATATCTCTTATTCATTTCCAATAAATAACTGTGTTTACAGTTGATATTTGATGATACTTGGAGGTATATAGTCCAAATCACGTCAAAAATCAAATATTTATTTCGTAAAAATTTAAGAAATTTGAGAGTTTATAAATGGTAACCGTAATTAGTTATGTAGTTTTATTAATAGGAGCTTTAGCAATAACGCTAACGCTATATATTGGCCTTTTAAAAATTAAATTAATTTAAATTAGATTAAAAACGTATGGTAGAACCTCTATTATCAGGTATTGTATTAGGCTTAGTTCCCGTAACTATTGCAGGCTTATTTGTCACAGCATATCTGCAGTATAGACGTGGCGATCAATTAAATATATAAATATATAAATGAAAACTATGGCTAAAAATTGAAGACTAGCCATAGTTTTTAAATTTAAAAACTAGTAAGTTGAAATAATTAGTTTTTGTTGCATATAATAGAATATGCATAAATAAACAATAATTGTTTAATAAATTGAAAAAAAAATATAGTTAATTTTTGATTTGATTATGTTGACATAGATTTCTTGGTTTATAAGTAAAGTAGTTTTTCAACTACCGTATATTCCTTTGAAAAGTTACAAAGTCATTTCAAAAAGTATAAAGGAGAAAGTCGATTTATGACTATCGCCATTGGAAAAACTCAAGAAAAACGTGGTTGGTTTGATATTTTAGATGACTGGCTTCGTCGTGACCGTTTTGTTTTTGTAGGTTGGTCAGGATTATTATTATTTCCATGTGCTTATCTAGCATTAGGTGGCTGGTTAACAGGTACTACATTTGTTACATCTTGGTATACACATGGATTGGCAACTTCATACTTAGAAGGCTGTAATTTTTTAACAGCAGCTGTATCTACACCAGCAAATAGTATGGGTCACTCTTTACTATTTCTTTGGGGTCCAGAAGCTCAGGGTGATTTTACACGCTGGTGTCAACTTGGCGGATTATGGCCATTTGTAGCTTTACATGGTGCTTTTTCTCTGATTGGTTTTATGCTTCGCCAATTTGAAATTGCACGTTCAGTAAAACTTCGTCCATATAACGCAATTGCTTTTTCTGCACCAATTTCTGTATTTGTTTCAGTTTTCTTAATTTATCCTTTAGGACAATCCGGTTGGTTTTTTGCACCAAGTTTTGGTGTTGCAGCTATTTTCCGTTTTATTTTATTTTTCCAAGGATTTCATAACTGGACGTTAAATCCATTTCATATGATGGGTGTAGCTGGCGTTTTAGGTGGTGCACTTCTTTGTGCAATTCATGGGGCAACAGTTGAAAATACTCTCTTTGAAGATGGTGATGGAGCAAATACATTCCGTGCTTTCAATCCAACACAAGCAGAAGAAACATATTCAATGGTTACTGCAAATCGTTTCTGGTCACAAATCTTTGGTGTAGCTTTTTCAAATAAACGTTGGTTACATTTCTTTATGTTATTCGTACCAGTAACTGGTTTATGGATGAGTGCTATTGGTGTTATTGGCTTAGCATTAAATTTACGTGCATATGATTTCGTTTCTCAAGAAATTCGTGCTGCTGAAGATCCAGAATTTGAAACATTTTATACAAAAAATATTCTTTTAAATGAAGGGATTCGTGCTTGGATGGCTGCTCAAGATCAACCTCACGAAAGATTAGTATTCCCAGAGGAGGTTTTACCACGTGGAAACGCTCTTTAATGGTAGTTTAGTTGTTGGTGGACGTGATCAAGAGTCTACCGGTTTTGCTTGGTGGGCTGGAAATGCTCGACTTATTAATTTATCGGGTAAACTCTTAGGTGCACACGTTGCACATGCTGGTTTAATTGTTTTTTGGGCTGGTGCTATGAATTTATTCGAAGTGGCGCACTTTGTACCTGAAAAACCAATGTATGAACAAGGTTTAATTCTTTTACCTCATTTAGCAACACTTGGTTATGGGGTAGGTCCAGGTGGTGAAGTTATTGATACATATCCATATTTTGTATCTGGTGTTTTACATTTAATTTCATCAGCAGTTTTAGGGTTTGGTGGAATTTATCATTCACTTGTAGGTCCCGAAACACTTGAAGAATCATTTCCTTTCTTTGGATATGTTTGGAAAGATAAAAATAAGATGACAACAATTTTAGGAATTCATCTTATTATTTTAGGATTAGGTGCGTGGCTTTTAGTTTGGAAAGCAATGTACTTTGGTGGTGTTTATGACACTTGGGCTCCTGGCGGTGGTGATGTACGTCTGATTACAAATCCAACAATTAATCCAGAAGTAATTTTTAGTTATATTTTAAAATCTCCGTTCGGCGGAGACGGATGGATTGTAAGTGTTGATAACATGGAAGATGTTATTGGTGGTCATATTTGGATTGGTACACTTTGTCTTTTCGGTGGTATTTGGCATATTTTAACAAAACCATGGGCTTGGGCAAGACGTGCATTTGTATGGTCTGGTGAAGCTTATCTATCCTATAGTTTAGGTGCTATTTCTTTAATGGGCTTCATTGCTTGTTGTATGTCTTGGTTTAATACAACTGCTTATCCAAGTGAATTCTATGGTCCAACTGGTCCTGAAGCATCTCAATCACAAACATTTACCTTCTTAGTGCGAGATCAACGTTTAGGTGCAAACGTAGCATCTGCTCAAGGTCCAACTGGGTTAGGTAAATATTTAATGAGATCACCAACAGGTGAAATTATTTTTGGTGGTGAAACAATGCGTTTTTGGGATTTCCGTGGTCCATGGCTTGAACCACTGCGTGGTCCAAACGGTTTAGATTTAAATAAACTTAAAAATGATATTCAACCATGGCAAGAACGTCGTGCGGCTGAATATATGACACATGCACCATTAGGATCATTAAATTCTGTTGGTGGTGTTGCGACTGAAATTAATGCAGTAAATTTTGTGTCACCACGTAGTTGGTTGGCAACTTCTCATTTTTGTCTAGGATTTTTCTTTTTTGTTGGTCATTTATGGCATGCTGGTCGAGCTCGTGCTGCAGCTGCTGGTTTTGAAAAAGGTATTGATCGAGATAATGAACCGGCATTAAGTATGCGTCCACTTGATTAACTTTTAAATTTTTCTTTGAGAAAGCTCTTTAATAGAGCTTTTTCAATAATATAAATAAGCTATTTTAGGTTTCTCAACAAAAGCTATTCTTCAATTTTTTTTTTAAGAAAATTGAAGACATGGTTTTATATTGGATTACATCCGTTTAAAAAAATTACGAATTCTTTTGTTGAATATAAATTCTATGATATACTAAACTTTAATAGTAGCCTATAAAAAAAATTGTCTTTTATATTTTTTTAAATCGATATGTTAACACTTAAAATTTTTGTTTACACAGTTGTAACTTTTTTTGTTTCACTTTTTGTCTTTGGTTTCTTATCAAATGACCCAGGTCGAAATCCAGGACAAAAAAATTTAGACTAAAGTTTTTTTAGGGTTTCCTCATCTGATGAAACCCTATTTCCACTTACTCTTTAAGATCAAATTTCTTGAAACTATTTGCCTACTAGTATATTTTCTTTGTAGTACCTATATTCAAAATTGAACGAATTTTGAAGAATAATGTTTGATATTCAAAACAAATTTTTAATTTACAATCTCGACTTTTTTTGATCTAACAGTTTTCTGCTTAATATCTAAAAATGGATTCTTAAATTACAATTCCCAACTAACTTCAAAAGAGAAACTTTTTATGCCACGTTCACAACGTAATGATAATTTCATTGATAAAACTTTCACAGTTATTGCAGATATTTTGTTAAAACTATTACCAACCTCAAACCGTGAAAAACAAGCATTTAGCTATTATAGAGATGGTATGTCAGCTCAGTCAGAAGGTGAATATGCTGAAGCATTACAAAATTATTATGAAGCATTAAGACTTGAAACTGATGCTTATGATCGTAGTTATATTTTATATAATATTGGTTTAATTTTTACTAGTAATGGCGATCATGCAAAAGCTCTTAATTATTATTATCAAGCTTTAGAACGAAATCCATCTTTACCTCAAGCTTTAAATAATATCGCGGTTATTTACCATTATCGAGGCGAACAAGCTCTTGAAAACGATCAACCAGAAATTTCAAAGTTATTATTTGATAAAGCAGCAGACTATTGGAAAGAAGCAATTCGTTTAGCTCCAAATAACTATATTGAAGCACAAAATTGGCTACAAATGACTGGTCGTTTATAGCGATTTTTTAGAGCTTGTAACTCAGTGGATTTAGAGTTCGTGTTTCCGACACACGATGACGTGGGTTCGAGTCCCACCAAGCTTATTCAAGTAGTCAAGTCGGAATGGGAGGGATTTGAACCCTCGGTAGTCGGTTAAAACTACGCCGAATTAGCAATTCGGTGCCTTAAGCCACTCGGCCACCATTCCACTGGTAAAAAACTCAATATATATATATATATCATATTTATTAAATTAATACAAAACTTAAAGTAAAAAATAAACTTTTAGAAATTCTAATTAAAAGAAACCTACGAAAATTTGTAAGTGTAAGCATTTTAGAAGTAATTAATATATAATTATTTATATGTAACTTTTAATAACCGCCTGTTTAACTCAATCGGCAGAGTATCGGTCTTGTAAACCGAAGGTTATCGGTTCGACTCCGATAGCAGGCTAAAAAATGAAAATAAAGGTTCTTTTTCATTGTAAATGAAGAATCACTGTTGAAAACCTTTATTTTTTTAGACATAATAAGTGATAGAGGTATAAAAATGATTGATAATTTTTAATTAGAAAGTTTTTAGACAATTAATTGTCTTCAACAATGACTCAACAAATTACATTAGAAGAAATGATTCAAAGTGGTATGCATTTTGGTCACTTTACTCGTGAGTGGAATCCAAGAATGGCTCCATATATTTACGGAGAACGAAATGGTAGACATATTTTAGATCTTGTACAAACACATTACTTATTAACAAAAGTTCTAAAATTCATTGAAGAAAATGCTACTCAAGGGAAAACTTTTTTATTTGTTGGTACTAAAAAACAAGCTGCTCCCTTAGTTGCTCGTACAGCTCTATCGTGTAATAGTTATTATGTTAATCAACGATGGCTTGGCGGAATGCTTACAAATTGGCGGACTATTCAAAAATCTCTTCGAAAACTTCAAGATTATCGGGATACTGAATTAAAAGGAACTTGGAATTTATTAAAAAAACAAGAAGTTGCCCGAAAAAAACGTGAACAACAGCGATTAGAAAAATATCTTGGTGGTTTAGAAAATATGAATAAGTTACCAGGAATTGTAATTATTATTGGGCAACCAGAAGAAATTCATGCTGTTCATGAATGTCATCAACTTGGAATTCCAACTATTACACTTCTTGATAGTAATTGTGATCCAGGATTAGCTGATTGGTTTATTCCAGCAAATGATGACTCGGTCTCAGCGTTAAATTTACTTTTAAATTCATTTGAAAAAGCAATTGTTCAAGGTCAAAAAAAGTTTAAGGAAAAACAATCACAAAAAATAAATAAAGAATTCGCTAAACGAAAAAAATCAATTACCGACTTCCATAAAAAGTAGTCTGTTTAAAATAATTCTTGAATTTCAATTTATTCTTCATTCCAAATGAAGACTGAGGGCCAAGTTAAGTTGAAGATGGTTCTTTTCTTTATACTATGGTGAGGAAGCATTTATGAAGAAAAACTATCAAAATAAAAATTCAGGCCTAAACTTAAATTTTATAGTTTTAATCATAAAAAACGATAAGAATTAAGTTTAAACATTTGTTTTAAAGTGGAGTATAAAATATGATGAATATATGGTTTGATATAGCTGAAGTTTCTGTTGGTCAGCATTGGTATTGGCAATTGGGAGAATATCAACTTCATGGTCAAGTTTTAATTACATCATGGATTGTATTATCTATAATTGCTTTAATTTCTCTACTAGGAAATCGAAATTTAAAATCAATACCCGACGGTCTACAAAATATTACAGAATATATTACGGAATTTATTCGTGATTTGGCAAAAACCCAAATTGGAGAAGAAGAATATAGTAAATGGGTACCTTTTTTAGGGACAATTTTTCTTTTCATTTTTGTTTCAAATTGGTCAGGAGCTTTAGTACCCTGGCGAGTTATTGAAATCCCAAATGGTGAATTAGCTGCACCAACAAATGATATTAACACAACTGTTGCTTTAGCACTTCTTACCTCGATTGCATATTTTTATGCCGGTATTAGTAAAAAAGGGTTAAATTATTTTAAACGTTATATTTCACCAGCTGCATTTCTATTACCAATTAATATTTTAGAAGATTTTACTAAACCTCTTTCACTAAGCTTTCGACTTTTTGGAAACATTTTAGCTGATGAACTTGTAGTAGGGGTTTTAATTACTTTAGTACCTTTAGTAATTCCAATTCCAATAATGTTACTAGGATTATTTACAAGTGCTATTCAAGCTTTAGTTTTTGCAACTTTAGCGGGCGCTTATATTGGAGAATCTGTTGAAGATCATCATTAGAAAACGGATTAAATATTCTTTGAATAATTATTGCTGAAGTAAAATTATCAAGCTTGTCTTAATACAAAGCGTTTCTTCGGTGTCTTCAACCGTGTTGAAAAAGGTCTTCAACTTTGTTGAAGAAAAAATTTGAAGAGAACACAAAGATGGAAAATCAGAGTGAAACTTTTCTGTAATCGTGTTGAAGACTACCTTTACTTTTGAAAGTCCATTTCAGAGTTGTTCATTTTAATAAATTGATTTTTATCAATTTAAAATAATTGGTAAAATAAAAAGAAAGTTTTTATTTTAATTTTAGATTAGTTAATACTAAATTAAAATGTTTAAATTGTTTGTTGTATTTTTGCAAAAAGAACATTATAACAATAAAACACGTGAAACTTTCACCAGAAATTTGGTACTTTGTACCAAAACTAATTTCAAAAACGGAAAATCATTTTTATTTTCTATTAAGTTTTTACAAGAAAAAAAAATTGGAGGTCAAAAACTTATGAATCCACTTATTGCTGCTGCAAGTGTTGTTGCTGCTGGTCTTGCTGTAGGGCTTGCTGCTATTGGGCCTGGTATGGGACAAGGAACTGCTGCTGGATATGCAGTTGAGGGTATTGCTCGCCAACCTGAGGCAGAAGGTAAAATCCGTGGTGCTCTTTTATTAAGTTTCGCGTTCATGGAATCATTAACAATTTATGGTTTAGTTGTTGCTTTAGCGCTTTTATTTGCTAATCCTTTTGTGGGTTAAATTTTTTTCATTTCATTTACGAAATTTAAAAGATTCAACAAATTCAATAAGTGCTGTTTTTCAATTTTGTTAGAATGTAATTCAACTGACAAATTTTTAATTTAATTTTTTATTGATAAAGACACTTATTAATTTTTTTTATAGTTTTTATTTTCTCAGTACTAAAACAAAGAAAATAAAAACTATAAAAAAAATTAATTCATAGATTATTTTATGAGATCTTTATTCATTTAGAATCAATCATAATACTTTGCAGAGTTGTTTGAATTTCTAAGTACTACAACATAATATAAATATAAGTTGTAATTTTTTATCCTCTCTTTCGGTCCTTCTTCAGTTTGAAGTATTAAGATATTCTTGGATTTTAGGTCTTCAACAAAGTTGAACAAGAAGATGAAGATAAAATTAAAATTTTAATAAATTATCGACTCTCGAATTAGTTCCAATTAACCCAGATACGTTAATTTATACTAATTTAAAATCAATCCATAGAAGGTTCTTTATGTTATTCAGCACTTCATTAATATTTCCAGAACATTTTGGTTTTAATACGAATATTCTTGAAACCAATGTGTTGAATTTATCAGTAGTGCTAGCCGTTGTTGTTATTTACGTAGGTGATGCATTACGAGGGTTACTTGAAACTCGAAAAGAAAATATTTTAAATAATTTTCGGGAAGCTGATTTCCGTGCCTCTGAAGCACAAGACCGTTTAAATCAAGCACGAATACAATTTGAAAATGCCCAATTAAAAGCAAAACAAATTCGTGAGCAAGCCGTTGTAACAATTGAACAAGAAAAAAGTCAAATTGTTCAACAAACCCAAGAAGATATTAAACGTCTTGGTGTTTTTCAGCAAGAAACTCTTCAATATGAACAGCAAAAAGCTCAAAATGAGCTTGCACAAAAATTAGTGCGATTAGCATTAAATCAGGTTCGAGAAAAACTAAATCAAAGCTTGAATTCATCTATTCATAGTGCAGTTAATAATTTTCAAATTGTTCTTTTTACAAATTATAAAGCACAATAAATCGATACTAGAGTTAGAGTTGAATAAAATTTTTTTCTAAAGCATTTGTTCCTCGTTCTTCAAAAGTGTTTTGAAGAATAACTTTGTTAGTTATTGAAGAAACGAAATGCTTTTATTAAATTTATTGAGTTCAACTGATGATTGTAAAAATGGTCTTCGGTGTCTTCAACCGTGTTGAAGAGAACAGTTGAAGCGTCAGTTTAAAGACAAAGTTAATTAGAATATTGTATAAGACAAAAATGATCAGTTTCTAAATTTTTTGGTATTTAAACTAAAAAGTTTGTTCAATAAGCAAACTTAGAACACCATACTGAATTCATGTCTTCAACTGTGTTGAAAAAGGTCTTCATGAATCGTTCATGAAGAAACACAAATCAAGAAGAAAGTTGACCTTTGTTGATGACGAAGAACCATCTTCAAGCTAGTCTTCATTATAAATGAAGAAACGTCTTCAAGATTCTACTTACCGTCTGTTTTGAAGACAGCAAAAGTTGCAGCAACAAATAACTTGTTGATGTACGAGCTTAAATTTTTGAGAGGAGGCAGTTCAATCTATCATGGTAAAAATTAGACCTGATGAAATTAGTAGTATTATTAAACAACAAATTGAACAATACCAACAAGAAGTTAAAGCTGTAAATGTGGGAACTGTTTTCCAAGTAGGGGACGGTATTGCTCGTATTTATGGTCTTGATAAAGTAATGGCTGGTGAACTACTTGAATTTCAAGATGGTACAATTGGTATTGCTTTAAATTTAGAATCAAAAAATGTTGGTGCGGTACTAATGGGTGACGACACAAATATTCAAGAGGGTACGTCTGTACGCGCAACTGGTAAAATTGCTCAAATTCCAGTTGGTGATGGGTATTTAGGTCGTGTAGTAAATGCTCTGGCACGTCCAATTGATGGAAAAGGTGAAGTTTCAACTACTGAAATACGATTAATTGAATCACCTGCCCCAGGGATTATTTCACGTCGTTCAGTACATGAGCCATTGCAGACAGGAATTGTTGCAATTGATGCCATGATCCCAATTGGTCGTGGTCAACGTGAGTTAATTATTGGTGATAGACAAACAGGAAAAACTGCAATTGCTGTTGATACAATTTTGAATCAAAAAGGTAAAGATGTAGTTTGTGTTTATGTTGCGATTGGTCAAAAAGCATCTTCAATTGCTCAAGTTGTAAATACATTACAAGAGCGTGGTGCTATGGAATATACAATTATTGTAGCTGCAACTGCTGATTCACCAGCAACTTTACAATATTTAGCACCTTATACTGGCGCAGCATTGGCTGAATCCTTTATGTATAAAGGACGTCATACACTTGTAATTTATGATGATTTAACAAAACAAGCTCAAGCATATCGTGAAATGTCACTTTTACTTCGTCGCCCACCAGGACGCGAAGCATATCCAGGGGATGTTTTTTATCTTCACTCACGTTTGTTAGAACGAGCGGCAAAATTAAATGATAAATTAGGCAGTGGTAGTATGACCGCTTTACCAGTCGTCGAAACACAAGAAGGTGACGTTTCAGCGTATATTCCAACAAATGTAATTTCTATTACAGACGGTCAAATTTTCTTATCAGCTGATATTTTTAATGCCGGTATTAGACCTGCCATTAATGTTGGGATTTCGGTTTCTCGTGTAGGTTCGGCAGCGCAACCAAAAGCAATGAAACAAGTGGCTGGTAAATTAAAACTTGAATTAGCTCAATTTGCTGAATTAGAAGCATTTTCACAATTTGCTTCAGATTTAGATCAAGCTACACAAAATCAACTAGCTCGTGGTCAACGTCTTCGTGAACTTTTAAAACAACCGCAAGCTTCACCACTTTCACTTGAAGATCAAGTAGCAAGTATTTATGCTGGAACAAATGGTTATCTAGATACTATTCCAGTTGGGAATGTTCGTGACTTTTTAATCGGATTACGGAAATATTTACTCACTAACAAAGCAAAGTATGGTGAAACGATTCGTTCAACAAACGCATTAAATGAGGAAGCTCAAAATCTGTTAAAAGAAGGCATTACTGAATATGTGGAAGAATTTTTAGCGACACTTCAATCTAAATAAATTCATTCTTTGGTCTTCAATTTTTTGTTCAACGTTATTTTCATAATTAACTAGTTGTTGATGCATGATGAAATATGTTGAAGATAGATTTTTTTATTAAATTTTACACGAACAATATCTTGAGATAAAAAGATATTGTTACGTGTAGAACGTCTAAAAGTTAAAACTTAAATTTGATCTTTATACAATTTGGACAATTTTTTAAATTTGATTTTTAACTAAAATTAGAGTATAATTTATTTGATGCCTGCGTAGCTCAATGGTGGAGCTTTTGTCTCATACGCAAAGTGTTACTAGTTCGAATCTAGTCGCAGGCACCAGACTTAAAATTATTTCTTATGCGGGTATAGCTCAGTGGTAGAGCGGCACCTTGCCAAGGTGCATGTCGCGCGTTCGAATCGCGTTACCCGCTTACCAATAAATATGGTTCTTGATTGGAAATAAACACATCGCCATTTTTTTACGAAATTTTGAAGAACCATCTTTTTAGATAAATTGCTTAATTTACTAATTAACCGTGTTTTTAAAAGTTTAAAAAGGAAAATTACAAAAATTGCATTTAAAATAACTAATAATAAGTGAGCAAAGCATCACCGCTTTAAAGAAAAGAAAAAACGGTAATTAAGTCCTGAATTCTTTTAAATAATTTTTTAGGAAGTTAAAGGTACTAACAAGTAAATTGATTTTTTTTTAAGTTTTAGCTATTATATATTAATAGAAAAAGTATTTTTTCAACTTCTAACATATTTTTACGGTATCAAAAATAAAAAAAATTTACAATACTACAATTTTAAAACCTTCCGGTTTTGCATCACTGTTTTTCAAAAAAAAGCGCTGATGACGCATTAACAAAGTTACCTTTTTTTAATAAAAAATAACTAGAATAAAATAAATATTTAAGAGGCCTTCAAAATACAGTTTTGAAGACAACTAGCTTCGAAATACTATATAAGGAGTTTTTATGGCAAAAAAAAGTATGATTGAAAGAGATCGAAAAAGATTCAAACTTTATACAAAATTTAAAACAAAGCGTGAATTACTAAAAAAAGAGATTCAACAAGCAATTTCGTTAGAAGAAAAATTTACTCTTCATCGTGCATTACAAAAAATCCCGCGAAATAGTTCAATAGTAAGACTTCATAACCGATGCGCCATTACTGGTAGACCGAAAGGATTCTATAGAGATTTTGGACTTTCACGACATGTTTTACGAGAATATGCTTCTCAAGGACTTTTACCGGGTGTAACAAAATCGAGCTGGTAAAGTATTAGTTTCAAAAATAGTTTAATTTTTTCATATAAGGTGTTTCTTCGGTCTTCACTTTTACTTTTGCTAACGAGGGTTTAGAAAATAGACAATTCTAAGCCTTTTTTCAATAATTTTAGCTTTGCTTCTCTTATTGATTTGAGTAATGGATCGAAGAAACGAAAATAAAAAAGAACCTTGACAAAATAAATTTAATCAAGTATATTTTATAGAAAAAAATAGGGATTGTAGCTCAATGGTTAGGGCATCGCTCTGTCACAGCGGAAGTTGCGGGTTCGAGTCCCGTCAGTCCCGATCATCATCGTTTCATCATTAAGATGATGAACAATAATTTAAGAAAGCATTTTTTTTTCAGTTGTAATGAAAATGAATTTTTAATTCTTATCATTTGTCAAAAAATCTAAGATATGGTATATTTATAAATACAATAATAAAAATGTTTCATATCAAATTTATGAAACATTTTATTTCGGGCAGATTGAACGATCATAATATAGAATTCTTTTTTTTTGAAAAATGGCTCCACAAACAGAAACTAAAGCAACTGCAGGATTTAAAGCAGGTGTAAAAGACTATCGTTTAACTTACTATACTCCTGATTATCAACCAAAAGATACTGATATTCTTGCAGCTTTCCGTATGACACCACAACCAGGCGTTCCAGCAGAAGAATGTGGTGCAGCGGTAGCAGCTGAATCATCAACAGGTACTTGGACTACAGTATGGACTGATGGATTAACTAGCTTAGATCGTTACAAAGGTCGTTGTTACGATATTGAGCCAGTTCCAGGTGAAGAAAACCAATACATTGCTTATGTTGCATACCCTTTAGATCTTTTTGAAGAAGGTTCTGTAACAAACTTATTTACATCAATTGTAGGTAACGTTTTTGGTTTCAAAGCTCTTCGTGCATTACGTTTAGAAGATCTTCGCATTCCACCAGCATATGTTAAAACTTTCCAAGGTCCTCCACATGGTATCCAAGTTGAGCGCGACAAATTAAACAAATATGGTCGTGCTTTATTAGGTTGTACAATTAAACCAAAATTAGGTCTTTCTGCTAAAAACTACGGTCGTGCTGTATACGAATGTTTACGTGGTGGTCTTGACTTTACAAAAGACGATGAAAACGTAAACTCTCAACCATTTATGCGTTGGAGAGATCGTTTCTTATTCGTAGCTGAAGCACTTTACAAAGCTCAAGCAGAAACAGGTGAAATTAAAGGTCACTATTTAAATGCAACAGCCGGTAACTCAGATGAAATGATTAAACGTGCTGTATGTGCAAAAGAACTTGGTGTACCAATTATTATGCACGATTATTTAACTGGTGGTTTTACTGCAAACACTACTTTAGCACATTTTTGTCGTGATAATGGACTTTTATTACACATTCACCGTGCTATGCATGCTGTAATTGACCGTCAAAGAAATCATGGTATGCACTTCCGTGTATTAGCGAAAGCTCTTCGTTTATCAGGTGGTGACCACTTACATTCTGGTACTGTTGTAGGTAAGTTAGAAGGTGAACGTGAAGTAACTTTAGGTTTTGTTGACTTAATGCGTGATGACTATATTGAAAAAGATCGTAGTCGTGGTATTTATTTCACACAAGATTGGTCTTCTTTACCAGGTGTTATGCCAGTAGCTTCAGGTGGTATTCACGTATGGCACATGCCAGCACTTGTAGAAATCTTTGGTGATGATGCTTGTTTACAATTCGGTGGTGGTACACTAGGTCACCCTTGGGGTAATGCTCCAGGTGCTGCTGCAAACCGTGTAGCTCTTGAAGCTTGTGTACAAGCACGTAACGAAGGTCGTGATCTTGCTCGTGAAGGTGGTGATGTTATTCGTGCTGCATGTAAATGGAGCCCTGAATTAGCAGCTGCGTGTGAAGTTTGGAAAGAAATCAAATTTGAATTTGAGACTATTGACAAATTATAATTTGTTAATTAAGTTTTTCTTTAAATTTAAAGAAATTTCGAAGAACAAATTTTAATTTTATATGTAATTTTTCTATGGGACTAAATTATAGTCCCATAGAACTTTTTTCAACCGCATTTCTCTTTTCTTCAAGAGAAAAGAGAACCGAAGACAAAATTAAGTTTAAAAAGCATCCATGGCAGAGTGGTCGATTGCATCGCACTCATAATGCGACTTCGAAAGAACATCGTTGGTTCAAACCCAACTGGATGCAAAAAATTTTTTTTAAACGGTAAAAACTAGATTTAAAATTTATCTAACTTGTTAACATTTTAATTCTATTTGATTACCTTTTTTTCTTTTTTGTTATAATAAAAGTAACAAATTGAATTTACTCTTCGGTTTTCAAAAACTATTCGTTGAAAAAAACTTGAAGATCAGTTTTGGGAAAATTCCTTCAGGAAAAAAAAAGGTTTTAATTATGACTGCAATTTTAGAAAGACGTGAAAGTACTAGCCTTTGGGCTCGTTTTTGTGAGTGGGTAACTAGCACTGAAAACCGTTTATACATCGGTTGGTTTGGTGTATTAATGATTCCTACTCTTTTAACTGCTACTACAGTATTTATTATCGCATTTATCGCTGCTCCACCAGTTGACATCGATGGTATTCGTGAACCTGTATCTGGTTCATTATTATACGGAAACAACATCATTTCTGGTGCTGTTGTTCCAACTTCAAATGCGATTGGTTTACACTTCTACCCTATTTGGGAAGCTGCATCTCTTGATGAGTGGTTATACAATGGTGGTCCTTACCAACTTATTGTATGTCATTTCTTCCTTGGTGTATGTTCTTACATGGGTCGTGAGTGGGAACTTTCTTTCCGTTTAGGTATGCGTCCATGGATCGCTGTTGCTTACTCTGCACCAGTTGCGGCTGCTACAGCTGTATTCATTATTTACCCAATCGGTCAAGGTTCTTTCTCTGATGGTATGCCATTAGGTATTTCTGGTACATTTAACTTCATGATCGTTTTCCAAGCTGAGCACAATATCTTAATGCACCCATTCCATATGTTAGGTGTTGCTGGTGTATTTGGTGGTTCATTATTCTCAGCTATGCACGGTTCACTTGTAACTTCTTCATTAATTCGTGAAACTACTGAAAACGAATCTGCTAACGCAGGTTACAAATTTGGTCAAGAAGAAGAAACTTACAACATCGTTGCTGCACACGGTTACTTCGGTCGTTTAATTTTCCAGTATGCTTCTTTCAACAACTCTCGTTCGTTACACTTCTTCTTAGCTGCTTGGCCAGTAGTTGGTATCTGGTTTACTGCTTTAGGTATTTCAACTATGGCATTCAACTTAAATGGTTTCAACTTCAACCAATCAGTTGTAGATTCACAAGGTCGTGTAATTAACACTTGGGCTGATATCATTAACAGAGCAAACCTTGGGATGGAGGTTATGCATGAACGTAATGCTCACAACTTCCCATTAGACTTAGCAGTAGTTGAAGCTCCAGCTATCAACGGTTAGTCTGAACAAATAAAACGTTAGTCTTTTTCGAACACATTTCAAAATGTGTTCGAAAAAAAAGTAAATCTCCTAATTGGTCCGTCTTTAAGACCTAAGAAATCATATTCAACAAGGTTGAATTTATCTTTAGTCTCTGGTTGAACGGTAATTTGTTATGAAGACCATGGTTTAATTTTTAACTGAATTTTTTGATTACCTGGCCAAATGAAGCCTCCACGTTCTGGTGCTAAATAATCAAATACATTTTCATAAGTTTTTCCAAGAGTTATGTTAATTCGACGATTACGCGTTTCCCAATTTCGTGGTAATATATCTAAACTATCGAAAAGTGGCTCCTGTGAATCACCAAATTCTGATTTCGGAACATATAAAACGCTAAATGGTATAGTTGAATTTGTTGAACCTTTATTAAGAATATTTTGAGAAATTGGCCATGTAGTAAATTTTATCTTATAAATTTCGCCCTTTGGTGAAGAAATCGGTTTATTTATAAATTTTGAAGTTTCAGGCAATATATTAGATTGTGAAAATTTTGTATAAAGAGATTTGTTCAAAGTTGTCTTATAGCCTGTGAATTTTCGAGGAAGAAATTTGTTTGTAATAGTAAATTTACGAAGTTTTTCATCCCAGCCTGCATATAAAGGCCCCGAAACAGTCTCTTGTAAAAAAGTGTCTGGTGTCTTCGTTTTTTCATGCGTCATGAAAACCGAAGAAGAAGAAGTCGTTTCATCTTGTGTTTCAGATGTGTGAGGAAGTTCTAGACTTTCTTCATGAAATGCTGAAAAAGGTGAATTTGAAAAAGTATACAAAGGTTGATCATATTTTAAAACTAATTGATTTTGTTGTACATTTGATTCTGGATCTGAAGTCAATGAAAATAATCGAGATACTGTTCGGAGTGTACCTTTAAACTGCTGATTATAAACTTTATTACTAAATGTTTTAGTACCATCAAAAAAATCTTCAAATTCTGAAAAATACGGTAATTCAGCATAATCACGTAAAGAATCATAATAAGCTGTTAACATAGAACGTTTAGTATTTAAATCGATTTCAGTATCTGGATTGAGTTTAAAATCTTTAGGTTGTCGATTTAAAAATAAATCAATATCTAAACTTAATAAGCTTTTATAAATTGGGTTCGAATAATATTTTTGTTTTATTTTAAAATCTAAACTACCAGGTTCATTGGCTGACAATCTACTAAAATCTACTGGAAAAGTGGTTTCTTGAGCTTCTAGAAAGATTGTATCCAGAGGATGAGCTTCTTCCGCAGAGCTTACTGACTCAGTACTATACCATTCTTCGAAACGAGACTCTGCTGTTTCAGGTTCTATTTCTGAATTTGGCTGAATAGTTTCTGAAATTAGATTGGACTGAATCTGGAAAATATTGGTATTCTTATCACCTTTTGAAGGTTGTTTTTTTCCTTCTACTGAAGATTCTTTTTTAAAAAGTTTAGATAAACTTAAAAAACCAGCTCTAGAATCAGAAACACCCGAAACTTTGTCATATCGCGTAACCCATTCATATTCACCTTTATAATTTAAATCTTCAAAAGCATAAGGAAAAGTTCGTTCTGGAAAAACAAGGTAGCGTCCACGATCAAAAGGTGTAACATCAACATCAACACCAGCAAACTGACTTGATACACCTAAACCTAGAACTGAATCTTTAATATTAAATTGATCAAAAATTGTATTTTTAAAAATTTTATCTTGGGATGGAAAACCTAGTGGTCCTGTAGTTAAGTAATCTAATCCATAAAATGGAATAGAACTTAAACTAAAAGCAATTGATACTATTAAGCTTCCTGTATGAATTGTTTGTATAAAATTGCTTAAAAATAATGGTGTATATCGAATACATATATTTTTAAGTTGTAAAAATAAAAATCCCCATATACAAGTAAAACAAAAACAACCAATACAAATACCAAAAATATAGAAACTGTGTGCACTAAAAGTATGAAATTGGGTTTCTAATAAACTTGATGTTGGTGAAAAATTTAAATTGCCAAAATATTGAAATAGAGCAGTTTGCTCACACCATGCTAAGATAAAATTTGTTACAAAAAAATTACGATATTGGTCATTATTCCAAGTTTTTAATTCTCGAAGATTTTCTTGTGTCATATTATAAATTAACCGAAATATCAAAAAAATTCCAAGAATATAATTTACTGGTTCTAAACTAAACCATGCTATAATGAAAGTACGTAATCCAAAGATTACGCTTGAAATAAAAATTATTTGTCCACATAAATAACCAGAAATTGAAAACACGGCTGATGGGAGACCTTTAATAAAAAGTCGCCGAATTGTTATAATATGAACAATTGAAAAAGGTACAGTTAAAAAAAAGCTGTTAAATAGACCGAGAAGAAAACTATTTTGAATAAATTGTGGCAATTCTAGAAAATTAAAAAATAGATATGGAGAGTTTTGAAAAATGAAATTTTCTTGAAGAATCGAATTTGATATTTGTGGAATTGTAATTGGGAAGAGACTAAAATCTCGAAGCCATTCACATGTAAAAATATACCGAATAACAAATTGAATAGTCTTTAAGAAATAGAAACTTGTTTGTTTTATAAATTCAAACAACGGCAGTCCATCAATAAAATTTACACTTAAAGTATTTAAAAATTCAGTATAATCACGAATTATATTTAAAAAAGACATAGTTTTTATTTAAAAATATTTAAAAAATATATAGTTTTTATTTAAAAATATTTAAAAAATATATAGTTTTTATTTAAAACTTGTTAAATATAGAGTTGACTTTGACTTCTATATATGTAATAATAATAAATATAAAACCTCTTCAATATTTACAAAAAAAAGAAGTTTTAAAAAAATTAAATTGGAGAAATAAATAATCTATGGAAAATCAATTTGATAACGACTCAAACAAACTTAGTGAAATTATTACTTTACTATCGCAATTGGTCTCAAATAACGAATTATTTAATCAAAAGCAAGATACAGTTAAACGTTTACAGGTTTCGAGCCAAAATAAACTGAATCAGGTAAATGAAAGACTTAATAGCATTAACCAAGTAAATGAAAGACTTAATAGCATTAACCAAGTAAGTGAAAGACTTAATAGTTTAAGAGAATATAACATTAGATCCGCAGTTAATATTCGCGATAATTTCGAGTTAGTAGATGAAAAAATTACGAATCTAGGTTTAGAATTAAAAAAAATTCTCGACGAGGTTCAAGCATTAAAAGCGACTTCTTCAGATTCAACTTTAGACAAGGTTGATAAAAAAATTTCAAAATTCACTTTGTATCTAAACGAACTTTCTACGAACGTTAATGATATTAAAAACTTAGAGCAAAATGAGTTTGGCGCTTTAAAAAAAGAATTCAGTCAAATTAAACAAAGTATTCAAAATAACTCGAACGTAATTGATGATTCACCCATCTTTCAAAATAAAGATATGAGTTATATTAGAGTTTCACCTTTGTCAATTCACTATAATAACTTTTTTTTGGAGCCGAATTTAGTATTTAGCAAAGAAAGCTGTTTAGTCGGAATTTCAACTGGCATAGATATAAATGAGACTAACAAGAACGTCGGGTTTCATTTTTCATCAAGTTTGGAGCTTACTAAAGATAAACTTTCGGTGTGTATGAAAAACGGACCACAGTTTTATTCAAAGTCACTAGGCTTTGCTGGTTCGCGTTATTCAAAAATTTATATCGAAAAACGTATTTATAAAAATACAGAAAAAATAACTTCAAATACTTTTTTAACTTTCCAAACTTCTGTTCAAAAAAACTTTCCTTCTTTACAGAAAGGATTTGTAAATTTTTATAGCGCAGCTGATTTGAAGTTGAGTTTGTCACTTAAAAATGAGGCTGAAACGACAAATTGTGAAAAAGTAACAAATAATGTCTTGATTGGGAATGAAGAACCTGTTTTTAAATCAAATATTGTCAATACAGTAGATTCTTAGGTTTTCAGTTCTCGAACTGAAGAAACGGAAATGAAGAATACAATTTCAAGAAGCATTTCTCCAATGAAACCAACTGAGCTTAGACAGCCCATTTCAAATTATAACTCGATTTATTTTACTAGTATACTCATTTTTACCAGTGCTTTTTGTCTATTTTTTGTAACAAAATTACACTTTTTAAAAAAAAAAATTATTTAAATAAAAACAATTGATTGATAGAATTCAAAAACAAAAGACTAACTAGCGCAATTAGAAGAATAACGATTCCTATAACAGATGCTCCTAAATAATCATATTGTTCAAGCGATTGATAAATAAGAACTGATGATACGAGATCTTTAAAGGGTAAATTTGATGAAATGATAACAATTGACCCAAACTCCCCTAAAGATCTCGAAAAGGAGAGACTAAACCCAGTTATAACCGAGGGCACTATATTTGGAAAAATTACTCGGTAAAAAGTTTGGAATGAAGTCGCACCCAGGGACCATGCTGCTTCTTCTAAGGAAATTTCCATTTCTTGAAGGGTGGGTTGGAGAGTTCTAATAACAAACGGAAATGAAACAAAAATCATAGCAAGTAAAACCCCTAGTTCAGAAAAAACAATTTGAATATGGCAGTGCTGAAAAAAATTTCCAATCCAACCCGCTTCGCCATAAATTGTCGTAAGAGTTAATCCAGCCACTGATGTTGGAAGTGCGAAAGGTAAATCAACGGCAGCATCCAAATATTTTTTGCCAATAAATGTATATCGAGTTAAAACCCAAGTAATAATAAAACCAAAACAAGTATTAATCAATGCTGCAAAAAATGCCATTTTGAACGTTAAAATATATGCAGCAATTGCAACAGGATTACTAGCTCGTTGAAAAATATCATCTAGATTATTTGTAAATAAAATACCCATTAATGCACTTATTGGTACTACCAATAAAAAAATAAAATAAAATGTTAAAAAAGTTGAAAGCAAAGTTGGTGAATTCAAAACACTATTTAATTGTTTTTTTACAAAATCAAAGACTAAAAAAATCGAATTTTTAAAAAAATTAGATGAAAAAGAAAAATTTTTTTTTTTGACATGGATTTCAAATTTATTAATATTATGTGATCAGAATCTATTTTATAAATTCCGTTGGTCCTCAAAAGGGCTTCATTTCCTTCTTGTCTTCATTTTTAATGAAGAAATCAATGAAGACTATAAAGATCTTCGACTTTGTTGAAGCCCTTCTTCATTATAAATGAAGAAACCTAAGTAAACCAAATATTAAATTGACACGCTCTTTGGTCCATGAATAACAACCATAAAGAAACGCAAATAAATAACAATCTTGAAGATGAAGAGAGTTTGGTCTTAAAAATTAAATTAACTTGTTAAATTTTTTAAAACAATTTTTGCAATAGATAAAGCTTTTTTAGCTTCAATTGTTGCTTTTGCTTTCCATTGTGATTTTCGTAAATTTTTACGTGTTTTTGATGTTCTCTTTTTTGGAGTGGCCATACAAATCTCCTTTGTTCATTTTATGAATAATATTATATTTTCTATGTTTGAATTATGTTCATTATCAAGATTGTTCATCATATATATGATGAAACAAAACGAAACCAACTTTTTCTTTTCTTCATTTGACTGAAGAAAGGATATATTCTATATTATACGTGAAAAAAACAAATGAGTAAAGTATCAAAACTCTCTTCAAAATCAGGCTCGTTAGAAACTAGAAACTAGTTTATCAACTTTTTCTTAAACCCTGGGGCTTTCTTCATTTCTGTTTCTTCATTTTCAATGAAGACCGAAGAAACGGCCTTCTCTTATGCACTATTTAATGAAAAAATCCATAACTATGCAAGCCTTTCCCTAATAAATTCACACCTAAATAACAAAACCAGATAAGTATAAAACCAAAACTCGCAATACGAGCCGATTGGATGCCTTCCCATCCATATACTAAGCGTGTATGCAAATATATAGCAAAAATTAACCACGTTACTAAGGCCCATGTCTCTTTTGGATCCCAGCTCCAATATGTACCCCATGTTTCATTCGCCCACACTGCTCCGGATAAAATACCTAATGTTAAAAAGCAAAAACCTATTCCAATACTTCGATAACTGAGATTATCGAAAAAAAATAGAATTTCTTGGCGGTCAGTTTGAAAAAGACGAAGAGAACGTTCTATTTTGTTTATAACTAAATAACTTAATGCTACGACCGAACCTATTAATAAACTTGCATAACTTAAAATCATAACACTCACATGCATAAATAACCAATTAGATTGTAAAGCAGGAACCAAAGGTCTTGTCACTTGTAATTCCAAAGGTAAACTAAATTCAGTAAACGTTAAAATGCAGAGAACTAATGGGGCAATTACAACACCAAGTATCTCACTTTCTAACATTTGTTCGAAAATTAAGCACAGTAATGTAATTGCCCAAGATAGAAAAAGTAACGATTCGTATAAATTACTTAACGGAAAATGACCAGCTTCAATCCATCTCTTTATAAGATCTCCCGTTAAAAGTAAATTTAAGAAAAGAAATCCATAAAATCCTTTTAAAAAATTTTTATTTTGAAACTGTGATAATACTATGATTCTTATCCAATAATAAAAAGTTGTTAATAAACTAACTAAGAAGTAAATATTTTTTAATCCGAATTCCATAATTATTGTTTTAGAAATTTTCCTCAATTGTTATTTTTAACTTCTTCGTCGCCTTCTTCTTTAGAAGACCGACATTCGAAATTTCCAAAAAAATATATATATTTTTTACTATTATAGGTTATTTTTAGTCAATTTCAAAATAAACGAGAATGCTTGGTTTTTTAGTCTTCGGTCTTCATGACTCATGAAGAAGAACTATGACGAAACAGAAATAAACAAGCTCTTCTAAAATTGCCTTTGGTCGGACTCGAACCGACACGTCGTAAGACACCAGTTCCTAAAACTGGCACGTCTACCATTCCGTCACAAAGGCTTCGATAATAAATTTATTATAACGTATAATAAATTTAAAATCTATAAACAATTCATGCTCAAATTTTTTATTTCAAAATATTTTTGGAAAGAGAAGACGATTTCAGTCTTCAACCAAGGTCTTCATAGTTCTTCTTCATGAGTCATGAAGACCGAAGAAACACAAAAGGAAAACATCAAATTTGTAACTTTAACTTTTTAATGATTCAACAATTTAATGAAAAAAAACTTCTATTTTTTATTGTTTTAATATTAGGTGCATATTTTTGTGGGAATTTTTTTGGTCTTTATTCGAAAAATAATTCAAATTTATTATATTATTTTAATATAACAACTCTAAGTTTAGAGTTAATTAATTGGTTAAAATATTCACAAAAAAATAGTAGAAATTTTGAAAATCTTATTTTAATACTGAATAATTTTAAACGCGGATTTTTAATTGGTGTTTTTGTTGAAGCTTTCAAAGTTGGAAGTTAAGTTGATTCCGTAGTTTAATTGGAATCTTTAAAACACGTTTGAAGATAGCTTTTGAAGAACCAAGATATTTCTTCATTGAAAATGAAGACCAGTAAGTACAAATATGAGATTTTTACAAAAATTAAATTCATTTGTAAAAATCTCATAACAAAGTATGGAATATCAAAACAAAAAATATAAGTCTATGTTTCTATAGAATCGAGAGATGATGATACCTTTATTAATAAGCAAGACCCATACTACGTGTTGTTTCTGAACCAAGATATACTCGAACACTTAAAAAATCCGTTGGACATGCTGATTCACAGCGTTTACAACCAACACAATCTTCAGTACGAGGTGCAGACGCAATCTGACTTGCTTTACATCCATCCCATGGAACCATTTCTAAAACATCTGTTGGACAAGCGCGTACGCATTGTGTACAACCAATACAAGTATCATAAATTTTTACCGTATGTGACATTTTTTTTCTCTCCAAAACTTTTTGAAAAGTTAATAAATTTTTACAAAAACTTTATACTGCTAACACTAGTAATTGACGGTTTTCACCAGAAACTGGTGAATAACCATAAAACTTTCATAAAAACAATAAAGTTCAAGATTAACTATTTAATTACTATTATTATACGTTATATAGTGGTGAGTTTCAATGAGTTTTCGGTAATTTGATTACTGTTTTCTCCCCAGGTAGGACTTGAACCTACGACCAATCGGTTAACAGCCGACCGCTCTACCACTGAGCTACTGAGGATAATAAAGTTTTTTTTGTTACTAACACTATAGCAAAAAAAAAGAAATTTGTAAAATTCTTATAAATAAAGTTTACTTTATTTAGCAGTAGTTTTTTTATTATATCTATGCCGTAAGTGCTGTATTTAACAGAAGATTATTCTGTTCTTGAGTAAAAAAGTTGGTTTTGTTTGATCATGTGTATGATGAACAATCTTGATGATGAAGCAGCACTACCATTTTGTTTTTTAACTTTTTTAGTTTTTATTTTATTTAAGTGGATTCTTTTAAAAGCTCTATGAATTAAATAATTCAATTGAATAGTCCTTACTTGGGAAATAAAATTGAATCTATATCTTTAATCCTAATTCCCAAGTAAAAAAATGAGTAAATACGATTTGTCGATTTGGCAAAGCCAAATATGCTGATTGACTCAATCATTTTTTTTTTTCAAGTAGATGTCATCGTGAGTTTTAAAAAAATTGAGAATAAGTGAAATTCTTTTGTTGTTTCATCTCGTTTCTCATATCTCATAGTTCTTAAGCTCCAAGAAAAAAATCTTGAAGTTTGCGAAACATGCCTTTTTGGGGAGTACTAAAATCAATAAAATAATCTTGTTTTCCAATTAATCGGCGCGCAGCATTTTCAAATGCAATTCCCGATAATGTTAATTTTTTACTTAAAACAAGAGGTTCACCACGATTTGTTGAAATAATTACATTTGTATCTTCTGGAATTGCACCTAATAAAGGAATACCAAGCATTTCTTGGACGTCGCGGACAGACATCATATCATTTTTTTGAATCATATCTGGACGTACCCGGTTAACTAATAATTTCACATTATAAATATCATTCGCTTCTAACAATCCAGCAACACGATCTGCATCGCGAATAGCAGTAATCTCAGGTGTAGTAACAATAACTGCTTCTTTAGCAGGAGAAATTGCATTAATAAAACCAACATCAATCCCAGCCGGACAATCAATTAAAATAAATTGAAATCCTAGTTCTTTAATTGATTCGATAATATTCTGCATATTTTTCCGAGTAACATTATATTTTTGTCGATTTTTCGAAATTGCTAAAAGAGCAAGATTCTTCCACTTTTTATCTCTTATAAGCGCTTGATCAAGTCTACATATGCCTTCCACTATGTCCATAGCTGTATATAAGACCCGATTTTCTAAACCTAATAATAAATCTAAGTTTCGTAATCCAATATCTGCATCAATGAGTGCAACACGATAACCAAGCCGTGCAATCGACATGCCTAAATTTGCTGTAGTTGTAGTTTTCCCAACACCCCCCTTTCCTGATGTAACAACTACAACACGGCTTTCAGTCTCTGAATTTTTTGATAGATTAACTGGTGTCTCCATAAATGATACTTTTTTAAAACATAAAAGTTCAATAAAGTAAAAAAGTCTAAAAAAAACTTTTATTTCTTCGGTAAGAATTTCTTGTAAAGGTTAAGTTTTTGAGTAATTTTATATAAAAATAAACTGAAACGGTTTCTTCATTTCTACCAGTAGAAATGAAGAAGGACACATATCTATTTTTAAAAAAATTCTCTTACTATCTAAAATGTTAATAAAGTAATTTTAATAAGAACTTTTTTTGCTCGAGAAGAAAGGTTACTATGAATTAATATTACACTTAGATAATTTTATCTTATACTAGAAAAGTTTTGGACTTTCGATCTTCAACTTTATTGAATAAACTAGTTCACGAACTTGAGTGTATAAAGTAAACTTTTAGTTATATATTTTCATACAAGTATGAAGAATACGTTTGTATTTATTATACTGTTGATATCTCTTTTAAACCAGTTTATTTTTTAAATTTTCGGGCAAGGAGGGATTCGAACCCCCGACACCGTGGTTCGTAGCCACGTGCTCTAGTCCACTGAGCTACAAGCCCTTAAAAAAATTATACGTTTTTTTGCTAAAAAATTCAATAGAACATTTTCTCATAATTTAGTTTCGCTTTCAATTTTTTCTCTTTGAAGAAAATTGAAAGCGAAACTAAATTATGAGAAAATAACTTTTAAAATAGAAAACAAAATATTTATCAAATTTTTTGTTTACCTTAATATGTTTTTACTAGTTGATTAACTTTAAGTTGTTCTAGTGCATTATTGCGTCGTAATGGACGTGTTATTAATTCTAAGATATCTTTTGCATTTGTAAACCCATGAATTTGAGCAAATGTAAACTCAACAGACCATTTTGTATTAATACCCCGTGCTTCTAATGGATTTGCATGAGCCATACCTGTAATAGTTAAATCTGGTTTTAATTCACGAATTCGTTGAATTTGATTAAAATTATCCGGCTTTTCAACAATTCGGGGCATTGGAATATTCATCATATTACATGTTTGCTTTAAGAGATCTAGTTCTGCTTGTTGATAACGCTTATCCATATACGGAATTCCAATTTCATAAATTGTCATGCCACATCGTGCTAAGAATCTCGCTAATGAGATTTCTAACAAGTTATCTCCCATAAAAAATACTGATTTTCCTTCTACTAGAGATTTGTACTCACTTAGATTTTCCCAAATTTTTTTTTCACGTGCTTCTAATCCAACGGGGGAAATTGAAAAAACAGAACAAATTTTTTCTATCCAAGCTCGAGTACCATCAGGACCAATTGGAAATGGAGCATTAATTATTTTACATTTACGTCGACGAAATAAGGTTGTTGCAGTACGGCTTAAAAAAGGATGAATGCCACAAACAAAAACATCGTTATTTAAAGTAGGCAAGTCATTATAGCGTGAAGCAGGAAGCCATCCTGAAACTTGAATGCCTTGCGTTTCTAATTCCAAACTTAATTGATTTGCAATAGTATTTGGAACTGAACCAAATAAAACTACTGATGGATTTGTCTTCAACGAGGCCTTATTTGTCGAGTTTGTAGAATATTGTTCGGTTATGTTTTTATCGTGTAATCTCTTTTCTTCTTTTGAAAAGTGGTTCTTCATTGAAAATGAAGACGAAGAACCAAATTGATCCGAAATAGTATTAAGTCTTTTCTCACTTATAGATTGGGTAAAGTCGACCCTTTGATCTGTTTCAGGACATTTATTTACTAAAGCAGCAAGAACTGTATCTTCACCTTGAGTAAATGCATAATCCAAACCATTAGCTCGTGCAACAACGATAGGTATATTAATCTCGGCTTCAAGTTTTGGGGCCATACCCTCCAGGTCCATTTTTATAATTTCAGTTGTACACGTTCCAATCCAAACAATTAAACTTGGGTTTCTATCCTGTTTAATTTGCAAACATAAACGTTTTAATTCTTTATAGTCGTTAAGTTGAGCTGAAATATCTCCCTCTTCTAATTCTGCCATTGCATAACGTGGTTCGGCAAAAATCATAACACCTAAAGCATTTTGCAAAAAATATCCACATGTTTTTGTTCCAATTACTAAAAAAAAACTATCTTCTATTTTTTGATAAAGCCACGCTACACAGCTAATTGGACAAAATGTGTGATAATTTCCTGTTTCACATTCAAATTTTAAATCAGTTTTACGCATAAAATCAAATAATTAAAAATTCTAATTCAGAATTTTTTGCTTGGTTTTTTGACAAATCTTTTTGTTTTTCATGAGAAATGAAAACATTTTTCGTTTTTATTTCGTCAGGGTTTTTCTTCATGGATTCGAAGACCGAAGAATCATTTTTATTCAAATAAAAATTTGAAAGTAGACTAAAAAGATCACGATCTATTAACTCTGTCGCTACTACTCCTTCGGGACAAGCAAGAATTTGATCTGCAATATTTAAATAAAAATCACAAATGTAATTTAGTTTCGAATTCAGATCAGCTAATTCAAATAAAGTCTTTCCCTGAACACGTGAAACACGAATATCTTCAATTAAAGGTAAAACTTCAATGACTGGCATTGGACATGATTCTACATATTTATCAATTAAATCTCGTTTTGATGTTCGATTACCGATAAGTCCAAGAAGACGTAGAGGGTGTGTACGAGATTTTTCGCGTACAGAAGCTACAATTCGATTTGCAGCAAACAAAGCATCAAAGCCATTATCAGTGATAATTAAACAGTAATCAGCATAATTTAAAGGTGCTGCAAATCCACCACAAACAACATCCCCTAAAACATCAAAAAGAATAATGTCATATTCATAAAAAGCATTTAATTCTTTTAATAATTTCACTGTTTCACCAACTACGTACCCACCACATCCGGCGCCAGCAGGTGGTCCGCCAGCTTCAACACAATCAACATCTCCATATCCTTGATAAATAATATCTTCCGGCCAAATATCTTCATAATGATAATCTTTAATTTGTAATGTATCAATAATTGTTGGTATTAAAAATCCAGTAAGAGTAAATGTACTATCATGTTTTGGATCGCAACCAATTTGGAGAACTTTTTTACCGCGACGTGCTAAAGCAATTGAAATATTGCAAGCAGTAGTTGATTTTCCAATTCCACCCTTTCCATAAATTGCTAATTTCATAGTACTTTAAAATTTTATTACAGTTCCAACTTTTAAGACAAAGTCTTGAAGAAAAATTGAATATAATGGCTATTATACGTTAAAAAATACTCTAAAAAATTTAACAAGTTTTCATTAAAAAAGTTTATTTTTGAAGTGTTGTTTTGCTGATTTTATCTGATATTTCTTTTTTTTTCCTAGTTTTTTTTATCCCATAATTCATATGGGGAAATATTAAATTATCTAGCATTAGGCTATTTTTCCAAAAGGCTTCCCTTTAAGTATTTTCGCCCCTCTTACGTTTCACTTCTTAGTTCGGGATGGTATAAGGTGGTTCCATAAGAGCTAGAACACTAGATAATCTTCATTCTTCGGTCCTTTAGTGGCTGAAGAATGAAGGCCTTCAACAAAGTTGAAGATCAATTGCTTGGTTTTTTTTCTTTTTCCAAGCAAAACTAAAACTCTTTAAAGAAGGCCTTCATTTCACATGAAGGTCTTCAGCCAGAGGCTGAAGAGCTCTGTGAATGATTTTCTTTAAAGCAGGTTTTAAAGTATTAAAGTAAGGTCAAAATCAATGGGTCTATTAGTACAAGTCAGCTAAAATTATTACTAATTGTACACTTCTTGCCTATCAAACGGTTAGTCTTACCGTGACCTCATAGGGAGCATTCATCTTGAGGTGGACTTCCCACTTAGATGCTTTCAGCGGTTATTCACTCCACACTTGGCTACCCAGCGTATCCTTTTGGAAAAAGAACTGGTATACCAGAGGTGTGTTCTTCTAGGTCCTCTCGTACTATGGAAGAATCCTCTCAATGCTCCTACGCCTACACCGGATATGGACCAAACTGTCTCACGACGTTCTGAACCCAGCTCACGTACCGCTTTCATGGGCGAACAGCCCAACCCTTGGGACGTACTACCGCCCCAGGTTGCGATGAGCCGACATCGAGGTGCCAAACCTTCCCGTCGATGTGAACTCTTGGGGAAGATCAGCCTGTTATCCCTAGAGTAACTTTTATCCGTTTAGCGACGGCCCTTCCACACGGAACCGTCGGATCACTAAGGCCGGCTTTCGCCCCTGCTCGACTTGTAGGTCTTGCAGTCAAGCTCCCTTCTGCCTTTACACTCTACGGCTGATTTCCGTCCAGCCTGAGGGAACCTTTGCACACCTCCGTTACCTTTTAGGAGGTGACCGCCCCAGTCAAACTGCCCACCTGAAACTGTCAAGCGTCCTGCTTCAAGGAACGCCATTAGAATTCTAGCTCTTCCAGAGTGGTCTCTCACTGATGGCTCCAATACACCCAAAAGCGTATCTTCATAGCCTCCCACCTAGGCTGCGCAAAAAGAGCCCGAACCCAATTTCAAGCTACAGTCAAGCTTCATAGGGTCTTTCTGTCCAGGTGCAGGTAGTCCGCATCTTCACGGACATGTCTATTTCACCGAGTCTCTCTCCGAGACAGCGCCCAGATCGTTACGCCTTTCGTGCGGGTCGGAACTTACCCGACAAGGAATTTCGCTACCTTAGGACCGTTATAGTTACGGCCGCCGTTCACCGGGGCTTCAGTCGTCAGCTTCAGAAAACTCCTAACCAACTTCCTTAACCTTCCGGCACTGGGCAGGCGTCAGCCCCCATATGTTGTCTTACGACTTTGCGGAGACCTGTGTTTTTGATAAACAGTCGCCTGGGCCTGGTCACTGCGGCCCTCCATTAAAGAGGGCACCCCTTCTCCCGAAGTTACGGGGTCATTTTGCCGAGTTCCTTAGAGAGAGTTATCTCGCGCCCCTTAGTATACTCTACTAACCTACCTGTGTCGGTTTTCGGTACAGGTAATTTATATTTTTTAGTAGTTCAAGCTTTTCTTGGAAGTATGATAGAGAATTAATATACATTTTTAAAATGTATACGTATTGTTTCTTAACTCTAGAATAGTTTTTCTTCTACCTATCATCATCTTGAAAACTTCCATCGAAATCCATTCTCGATTAATTTCTACCTTCTCCGTCCCTTGGTACCAAATATAAATTAGTACAGGAATATTAACCTGTTTTCCATCGACTACGCCTTTCGGCCTTGCCTTAGGTCCTGACTCACCCTCCATGGACGAACCTCGTGGAGGAATCCTTAGGTTTTCGGGGCATTGGATTCTCACCAATGTTTGCGTTACTCAAGCCGACATTCTCACTTCTGCTTCGTCCACAATTACTTACATAATTGCTTCACCCTAGAGCAGAACGCTCCCCTACCGATATTTTTTAAATATCCCACAGCTTCGGCAGATCATTTAGTCCCGGACATTTTCGGCGCAAGAACGCTCCACCAGTGAGCTATTACGCACTCTTTAAAGGATGGCTGCTTCTAAGCAAACCTCCTGGTTGTTTCAGCATTCTCACCTCCTTTGCCACTTAACGATCATTTTGGGGCCTTAGCTAGTGATCTGGGCTGTTTCCCTCTTGACGATGAAGCTTATCCCCCACCGTCTCACTGACTTAAAAATAGCATATCTAGTATTCAGAGTTTGCCACGATTTGGTACAGCTTTCGCCGCCCGCACCGAAACAGTGCTTTACCCCTAAATAGCCTTTTAAATCGCTGCGCCTCAACGCATTTCGGGGAGAACCAGCTAGCTCCGAGTTCGACTGGCATTTCACCCCTAACCACAACTCATCCGCCGATTTTTCAACATCGGTCGGTTCGGACCTTCACGTGGTGTTACCCAAGCTTCATCCTGGTCATGGTTAGATCACCCGGGTTCGGGTCTAGAAAAAGTGACTTAAACCGCCCTATTCAGACTCGTTTTCACTTTGGCTCCAGATATGTATCTTTAACCTTGCCACTTTTTCTAAGTCGCCGGCTCATTCTTCAACAGGAACGCGGTCAGCATTTTTATGCCTCCCACTGCTTGTCAGCAAAGGGTTTCATGTTCTATTTCACTCCCCGACAGGGGTTCTTTTCACCTTTCCCTCACGGTACTATTTCACTATCGGTCACCTAGGAGTATTTAGCCTTACGAGGTGGTCCTCGCTGATTCACACGGGATTTCTCGTGTCCCATGCTACTCGGGATAAACATACTTCTAATGATCAAGGATTTTCATGTAAAATGAGGACCTTAATCAAAGATACTTGTTTACGGTTTGGTAAAATTCACAGAATTCTGACCAGCTAATTTTTTTTCAACTACAAGACTTTCACTTTCTCTGGTGCAGGATTCAGCTGCTTCGTTTAAAAAATTAGTAAAACTTATAATTTTTATGTTTTCCCACGACCCCAATGTGTAAACATTGGTTTAGGCTGTTTCCTTTTCGCTCGCCACTACTTAGGAAATCGCTTTTGCTTTCTTTTCCATCAGCTACTAAGATGTTTCAGTTCACTGAGTTATCTCTTTCTCGCCTATGAATTCAGCAAGTAGTTTTATAGGTTACCCTATTCGGGAATCTTCGGATCAAGGCTCGTTTCCAGCTCCTCGAAGCATTTCGTTGGTTCCACGCCCTTCATCGTCTCTAGGTGCCTAGGTATCCACCCTACGCCTTAAGTCATTTGACCTTATTAGCTGCTTTCCGTCTCTTCTCTAAAGATGAAAAGAACAATCTTC
>Ga0207433_10000514_pt1:72500-89748 | contig 89748 bp, 77 predicted proteins | sample YelNatPaOPGAMG01_FD_187559 | JGI IMG/M metagenome (GOLD analysis project Ga0207433, IMG submission 187559) | Hot spring thermophilic microbial communities from Obsidian Pool, Yellowstone National Park, USA - OP-RAMG-01 (SPAdes) (version 3) | ecosystem: Environmental > Aquatic >...
TCGGTTAACCATATGCATCGTAAAACATATATATACTTTTTAGAAGTATATAGATTTTTTTTAGGAATAAAATTTAAGTAAACTATGAACTAGCTTCTCTTTTCTTCGTATTCCAAGAAAAGAGAAATCAATCTAATTTTCGAATTTTTTAAAAAACTTAAACTTTCCGCGAATAATATTCAACCACAAGTAATTCATTAATTCCCAAATGAATTTGATCTCGAGCAACAAAATTATTAACTTTAGCTGTTAAAGTTAAAGTATTGAATTCTAAATGTGTTGGAAGTTGGGTTACTACTAAGGATTTTTTAATAAATTCTCGTGAACGTTCACTAACATGTATTACATCATTAACTTTACAAAGATAACTTGGAATTGTAATAGGTTTTGAATTTATACAAATATGTCCATGACTAATAACTTGGCGCGCTGCGGCAATTGTTGGTGCAAAACCTAAACGAAATAAAATATTATCTAATCGCATTTCTAAAATTTGCAATAAAATTTCACCTGTTGAGCCTTTACGTCGGCGTGCTTCACGAACATACTTAATTAGCTGACGTTCAGTAACTCCATAATTAAAGCGTAATTTTTGCTTTTCTTTTAAACGAACTGCATATTGTGATTCTTTTAAAGCAATTTTCTTTTTAGGACCGTGTTGACCGGCTGGATAATTTCGTGTACAAACTTTTTTTGTCAAGCCAGGTAATTCACCTAAGCGTCGGATTAATCTTAAACGAGGACCTCTATAACGAGCCATATTTAATTATTATTTTTTTAGTATATTATCTTTAGATTTTTTTATTTTACTCTATTTAATTAGTTAAATCAACCAAGTTTTTAATTAATAAATTAATTAAATGGAGATTCAAAAAAGTTGACGTTAAAGTAAAAAACGTTGATCCAATTTTGGTTCTTCGGTCTTCAGGACTCATTCCCTTCATCAGGAAGATGATGAACAGAAGAAAGTCAAATGAAGACGTTTCTTCATGAACCATGAAGAACAAAAATCTTGGGTTCACACCATAATGATGTGAAACCCGGTCGAAAATAAATTAGAAAGAACTTATTTGTTTGACAACTTGATATCGAGCGCGAGCACGTTTAAATTGAAATGTTGCCTCAACGCGTTGTTTTTCACCTTCAACTTGCTCAAGTTTTGTTTTAGCTTCTTCAAAAGCAAGCTGAGCTTTTTCTAATTCAATTTGTTTCGCTGATTCAGCTTCATTAACAAGAATTGTAACTTGATTTTGTTTTATTAAAGCAAAACCACCCATTAAAGCAACAGGTATCCATTCCATTTTTGATCTAATTAAAGTTACACCAATATCTAAAGCAGTAATTAACGGAGCATGATTCGTTAATACACCCATTTGACCTGTATTGGTTGGGAGAATTATTTCTTCAGCCTGATCATTCCAAAAAATACGATCAGGTGTCATAATACAAACTTGCAGTGTCATAGCTTTATGATCCTATAAAATTTAATAAAAAGGATTTTTCATTAATATTTATTTAAAAAATAAATATTTTTAAGTCTAGAAAATGACCAATTTCAAGAAATTTAATTATGTTCTCTTTTCTTAGTAATACAAGAAAAGAGAAATGATACTGAATTTCGTTTATATTTTTAAAAAATCGACTTAATTCATTAAATAAACTCAGAAAAAATTGCTAAATTTGAGGCCTCATGGCAAAATGCTTTGTGGTTTTTTGTTCATTTGCACAATTCCTCAATTTACTAAAAATATCAAGGGCATAAGACACCTTTACTGAATTGTTGCCGCTTTAGCAATCGCTTCATCAATATTTCCAACTAAATAAAAAGCTTGCTCTGGAAGATCATCTAATTCTCCAGATAAAATTAGATTAAATCCTTGAATTGTTTCTGCTAAACTTACATATTTCCCAGGTGATCCAGTAAATACTTCTGCAACAAAAAACGGTTGGGATAAAAATCGTTCAATTTTACGTGCACGCGCTACTACCAATCGATCATCTTCAGAAAGTTCATCTAAACCTAAAATAGCAATAATATCTTGAAGTTCTTTATATCGTTGTAAAGTTTGTTTTACGTTTTGTGCGCATTGATAATGAACATCACCAACAATCCATGGTTGTAACATTGTTGATGTTGAATCTAGTGGATCTACAGCTGGATAAATTCCTTTTGAAGCTAATCCTCGTGAGAGTACAGTTGTTGCATCAAGGTGAGCAAATGTCGTAGCTGGAGCGGGATCTGTTAAATCATCTGCTGGTACATAAACAGCTTGAATTGAAGTAATACTTCCATCTTTTGTAGATGTAATTCGTTCTTGTAGACATCCCATTTCGGTTGCAAGAGTTGGTTGATATCCTACTGCTGATGGCATACGTCCTAAAAGTGCAGAAACTTCTGAACCCGCTTGAACAAATCTAAAAATATTATCAATAAATAATAAAACATCTTGTTTATTAATATCGCGAAAATATTCGGCCATTGTTAAGGCTGTTAAACCAACACGCATACGTGCTCCTGGAGGTTCATTCATTTGACCATAAACTAATGCTACTTTTGATTCAGAAATATTTGTTTCATTAATAACACCTGACTCTTTCATTTCCATATAAAGGTCGTTTCCTTCGCGAGTGCGTTCCCCTACGCCACCAAAAACAGAAACTCCGCCGTGAGCCTTAGCAATGTTATTGATAAGTTCCATAATTAATACTGTTTTACCAACTCCAGCACCACCAAAGAGACCAATTTTTCCACCACGTCTATAAGGAGCAAGTAAATCAACTACTTTAATTCCAGTTTCAAAAATAGATAATTTTGTATCTAAATCAACAAAAGCTGGAGCTGAGCGATGGATAGGCAATTGTTCTTTTGTGTTTACTGGACCTAAGTTATCTACTGGCTCACCAAGAACATTAAAAATACGTCCTAGTGTAGCTTGACCAACCGGAACACTTAACGCACAACCAGTGTCAGTAACTTCCATGCCACGCATTAAACCATCTGTAGCACTCATTGCTACTGCACGAACACAATGATCACCTAAAAGTTGTTGTACTTCACATGTAACAGAAACATCCTGTCCTGCTTCATTTTTTCCACGAACAGTTAATGCATTATAAATATTCGGCATTTGTCCTGGTGGAAATGTTACATCTAAAACCGGTCCAATAATCTGTGTAATACGACCAATATTTTTTGTTTGTGTAGAGGCACTCATAAAATTTTGAATTTTTATTCTTAGAAAAAAAAAGAAAGTAGGAATACTTTTTGTAAGCTCTGAAATATAAATTTCAAAACCTTTCGAATTTGTAGCAAAAATCCACAAATCAACTACTAATTTTTAGATTACTTTTATATAAATCTCATTTATTAGTGTATCATGAATGTTTTTTTATCTCAAGAGTCAATTGAATTTTTTTTGTAAACTGGCCGTGTAAGGAAACGAAACAATTTATATTTCAAAAATCTCTTTTCTTTTATTACAAAGAAAAGAGAAAAAATTGGAATTAAAATTAACCAAATTTACCTGAAGTTGAAGCAATTAGAAATGCAGCATATGTAAGAATATAACCTGCCGAAAAATGTGCTAATCCAACTAAACGAGCTTGAACAATTGATAAAGCAACTGGTTTATCTTTCCAACGAACTAAATTTGCTAAAGGCGTACGTTCGTGTGCCCAAGCTAAAGTTTCAATTAATTCTTGCCAGTATCCACGCCAGGAGATTAAAAACATAAATCCAGTTGCATAAATTAAATGACCAAATAAAAACATCCAAGCCCACACAGATAAACTGTTCATACCGAATGGATTATATCCGTTAATTAATTGAGATGAATTTAACCATAAATAATCACGAAGCCAACCCATTAGATATGTTGATGATTCATTAAACTGATTAACATTACCTTGCCAAATACCTAAGTGTTTCCAATGAAAATAAAATGTAACCCAACCAATTGTATTTAACATCCAGAAAACTGCTAAGTAAAACGCATCCCAAGCAGAAATATCACAAGTACCACCACGACCCGGACCATCACATGGAAAACTATACCCAAAATCTTTTTTATCTGGCATTAGTTTTGAACCACGAGCATCTAACGCCCCTTTCACTAAAATTAATGTTGTTGTATGAAGACCTAATGCAATTGCATGGTGAACTAAAAAATCACCAGGTCCAATAGTTAAGAAAAGAGAATTTGTTTCAGTATTAATAGCTTGAAGCCAGCCAGGCAACCAAATATTTTGACTCGCTATGCTTGCAGCACTTCCTGACGATGATAATAAATAATCAAAGCCATAAACTGTTTTTCCATGGGCAGCCTGAATCCATTGTGCAAAAACTGGTTCAATTAAAATTTGCTTTTCTGGTGTTCCGAAGGCTTGCATAACATCATTATGTACATACAATCCTAATGTATGGAATCCTAAAAATAAACTCACCCAACTTAAATGAGCAATTAATGTTTCCTTATGTTCTAACATTCGAGCAAGTACATTACCACGATTCAATTCAGGATCATAATCTCGAACAAAGAAAATTGCACCATGAGCAAAAGCACCACACATAATAAACCCTGCAATGTATTGATGATGCGTATATAATGCAGCTTGAGTTGTAAAATCTTGAGCTAAAAATGCGTATGGTGGTAATGAATAGATATGTTGAGCAACCATTGAACAAATGGTTCCAATACTCGCTAATGCAAGGCCAAGTTGAAAATGTAAGGAATTATTTACTGTATCAAATAACCCTTTGTGTCCCATACCTAATCCGCCTGCTGGTGGAGTATGTGCTTCAAGGATTTCACGCATACTATGTCCAATTCCAAAAATAGTTCGGTACATATGACCAGCAAGAATAAAGATAACAGCAATAGCAAGATGATGATGAGCAATATCAGTTAACCATAAACTTTGTGTTTGAGGATGAAAACCCCCTAAGAAAGTCAAGATTGCTGTTCCAGACCCCTCACTAGTATTGAACAACTGTAATGCTGTATCAGGATTTTCAGCATACACAGACCAATTTCCTGTAAAAAATGGTGTTAAACCTGCTGGGTGTGGTAATACAGTAAGAAAATTATCCCACCCAACGTGTTGACCTCGTGATTCAGGAATTGCAACATGGACTAAATGACCAGCCCAAGCTAACGAACTTACACCGAATAATCCAGCTAAATGATGATTTAATCGTGATTCAGCATTTTTAAACCATGATAGAGCGGGTTGAAAACTTGGTTGTAAATGCAACCAGCCAGCAAAAAGAAAGACGGCTGCCAAAATGATTAAAAAGATTGAACCTGTGTATAAATCTTGATTAGTACGCATACCAATGGTTAACCACCATTGATAAACCCCCGATGTTGCAATATTTACTGGGCCCGAAGCACCACCTCGAGTAAATGCTTCAACAGCTGGTTGACCAAAATGAGGATCCCAAATTGAATGAGCAATTGGTCGAATGTGAAGAGGATCTTGAACCCATTGTTCAAAGTTCCCTTGCCACGCTACATGAAATAAGTTTCCAGACGTCCAAAGAAAAATAATTGCTAATTGACCAAAATGTGAAGCAAAAATTTTCTGATAAAGTCTTTCTTCAGTCATACCATCATGACTTTCAAAGTCATGCGCTGTTGCAATACCAAACCAGATTCGACGTGTGGTTGGGTCTTGCGCTAAAGCTTGACTAAATTTCGGAAATTTTGTTGCCATTGTTAATTCTCCTTTCGTGTAAAATCAGAAAAGAACTAAAAATTTTACGAGTTTTTTTTTTGACTTTTAAGCGAATTATTTAGTTTGAGTGTAGTACACTAAAAAAATGAGATCGAGTCCAGTTAAGTACTGGAACCTGATTTTTGCTTAAACAAGGATGTATAGAGTTACTATTGAAAATTGAAAATCAATTGAAAACCAACACCTTTTCTTTAATAACGTTACAAAGTTAAATATAAAGACTTTTTGTAGAAAATAAATAAGAATTTCCATATCGTCTAAAAAATCTCTACAAAAACTCTTTTTTTTTCAAGTCGGTTGAAGTAAAGGGCTTCATTTCTTCTTCAGCCAAAGGCTGAAGGCCTAACCTACAGCTAAAATACGTGCTAAGAAGAATGACCACGTTGTTGCGATCCCACCAAGAAGGTAATGTGCAACACCTACAGCGCGACCTTGTGTAATACTTAAAGCACGCGGTTGAATTGCTGGAGCAACCTTTAATTTGTTATGTGCCCACACAATTGATTCAATTAATTCTTGCCAATACCCACGACCACTAAATAAGAACATTAAACTAAACGCCCATACAAAATGTGCACCTAAGAAAATAAGACCATATGCTGAAAGAGCCGAACCATATGATTGAATTACTTGCGAAGATTGTGCCCAAAGGAAATCACGTAACCAACCATTAATAGTATTTGCGCTTTGTCCAAAATTACCACCCGTAATATGAGCAACACCATTTGTACCTAAAGTACCCCAAACATCTGATTGCATTTTCCAACTAAAATGAAAGATAACAACTGAAATTGCATTATACATCCAAAATAGACCTAAAAAGACATGATCCCATGCAGATACTTGACACGTACCACCACGACCTGGACCATCACATGGAAAACGGAAGCCTAGATTCGCTTTATCTGGAATTAAGCGTGAACTACGTGCATAAAGTACACCTTTTAATAAAATTAAAACTGTTACATGAATTGTAAAAGCATGGATATGGTGCACCATAAAATCGGCCGTTCCTAGTGTAATTGGCATCATTGCAACTTTACCGCCAATTGCTACAACTTCTCCACCCCAAGTAGGACTTGTACTTGCTAGTGCATTTGGAGCTGTAAAACCAGGAGCTAGCAAATGTGTATTTTGAATCCATTGAGCAAAAATTGGTTGTAATTGAATTGCTGTATCTGAGAACATATCTTGTGGACGCCCTAAAGCACTCATAGTGTCATTATGAATATATAATCCAAAACTATGGAATCCTAAGAAAATACAAACCCAATTTAAATGTGAAATAATTGCGTCTCTATGACGAAGAACACGATCTAAAAGATTATTATAATTATTTGTTGGTTCATAATCTCTTACCATAAAAATAGCAGCATGAGCTCCGGCTCCAACGATACAGAACCCACCAATCCAAGTATGATGAGTAAACAATGATAATTGTGAACCATAATCAGTTGCTAAATATGGATACGGTGGCATTGAATACATATGATGAGCCACAATAATTGAAAGAGAACCAAATAATGCTAAATTAATAGCTAATTGTGCATGCCATGATGTGGTCAAGATTTCAAATAAACCTTTGTGACCTTCACCTGTAAAAGGTCCTTTATGTGCTTCTAAAATCTCTTTAATACTATGACCAATACCCCAATTAGTTCGATACATGTGACCTGCAACTAAAAAAAGAACAGCAATTGCAACATGGTGATGTGCAGTATCTGTTAGCCATAATCCACCAGTTACTGGATTTAACCCTCCTTGAAAAGTTAAAAAATCGCTATATTGATTCCAGTCTAAAGTAAAAAACGGGGTTAATCCTTTTTCAAAACTTGGATAAAGTTGTTGCATTAATTCGCGATTTAATAAAAATTCATGTGGTAGTGGAATTTCTTTGGGATCAACTCCCGCATCTAAAAGTTTATTTATTGGAAGAGAAACATGGATTTGATGTCCAGCCCAAGCTAAACTTCCTAACCCTAATAATCCAGCTAGATGGTGATTTAACATGGATTCAACATTTTGAAACCACTCTAATTTTGGAGCTGCTTTATGATAATGGAACCAACCAGCAAAAAACATTGCCGCTGCCATGACTAAAGCTCCAATTGCAGTTGTATATAATTGTAGTTCACTGGTAATTCCTGATGCTCGCCACAGTTGAAAAAAACCGGATGTAATTTGAATTCCTTGGAAACCGCCACCAACATCAGCGTTTAAAATTTCTTGCCCTACAATTGGCCAAACAACTTGTGCACTTGGTTTAATGTGGGTTGGATCTGTCAACCATGCTTCATAATTTGAGAATCGAGCACCATGGAAATACATTCCGCTTAACCAAATAAAGATAATTCCTAATTGGCCAAAATGTGCACTAAAAACTTTTCTTGAAATTTCTTCAAGATCACTTGTTTGTGTATCAAAATCATGAGCATCTGCATGTAAATTCCAAATCCATGTTGTTGTAGTAGGGCCTTTTGCAAGACTACGAGAAAAATGACCTGGTTTAGCCCATTTTTCAAAACTTGTAGCAACAGGATTTCGGTCAACGATAATTTTTACTTTTTTCGCTTCACGCTCTGGAGGACTAATTGTCATGGCGAAAAATTCTCCTTTTATCAATTATCAATTCCGTAAAATAAGGAAGTTTTAAAATGTCGATTGTTTTCAACAGAGAAAGTACAAGACAACTTATTAAACAAAAAATATAGGTCTTCAAAACATGTTCATCATACATATGATGAAACAAAACGAAAGGAACACCTCTCAATTTTGAAAATAAAAATAGTTTTAGTACTTTTTTAACGTTTTCCAGTTTCTAAAGATTATTTTTTAGAAAACGAGAAACTTTGATTCTTAAGAATTAGAATTCCATAAAAAACAAGTGCATAACGGGTTAACTACTATGCACCAAGTGCTTCTTTTGCCGCATACATCACTTCAACAGTAATTTCTTTAACGTTATTTTCTCGAGCAAACCGTTCAGTATTTCGTTTAATTTTACCCCGAACAAACCCCGGTATTTTTTTTAATTCATTTAAACCATTAATTGACCAAGTTAAATCATTCTCAGTTGTAAGGGATTTTGTAATAACTTCTTTTGTATCATGCCCACCAAAAATTTCTAATAAATGATCTTCCATACCTAAGGTAAAGGAATTATAAACTAAATCTGCAATTTGATTTGTTCCTTCATAGCCTAAAAATGGCCGATACCCCAGGGGAAAATTTTGAATGTGAACAGGCGCAGATATAACTCCACATGGGATATCTAAGCGTTTTCCCACATGACGTTCCATTTGAGTACCAAAAATTGCTGATGGTTCAATTCGAGCAATCATATCAGCAACTTGTGTATGATCATCTGTAATTAAAATTTCATCACATAAACCTTGAACTTGTTCTCGAAACCAATCGGCATCATATTTACAATATGTACCAGCACAAGCTATTTTAATTCCCATTTCTTTTGCTAAAATTTTGGTGATCGAAACAGCATGTGTACTATCTCCAAAAACAATTGCTTTTTTACCAGTTAAATTTTGACAATCAATTGACCTTGAAAACCATGCTGCTTGAGAAATATAACGAGTTTGAGAGACTATATAATTTTCAAAGGATTTTTGAAGATTGAAATATTGAGCAAGAATGTTTTCAAGACAAGTAATAAAATTTCGAGTTTCAACGATGCCCATTGGAGTGATATCAACATAAGGCATATTAAATTCACTCTCCAAATATCTAGCTGTCATTAATCCGACTTCACGGTAAGGTACTATATTTATCCAAGCTTTTGGTAAATTTTTTAAATTTTGAATTGAGCCATTCTCTGGAATAATTTCATTAATTTCAAAGCCTAAATCAGTTATTAAACGTTTTATTTCACGACAATCATGTTGATTATGAAATCCTAATGTAAAAATTCCAATTATATTCACAGAAGGGTTTTTTGTTTTTGAAAAATCAAAATTTTTAGATTTTTTACTTTTTTCAATATAAAAACGCACAATTTGCTCTAATGTTCGATCTGCAGCTTGTAATTCATTTACTCGATAATGATTAACATCAGCTAAAATAACATCACAATTCGCTTGTAGCGATGCTTTATTAACAAAATTTTGTAAATCTTCTTGAAGAATACTTGATGTACAAGTTGGTGTAAGAATAATTAAATCTGGGTTTTCTTCGTTCGATTTTCTCGTAATATTTTCAACAACTTTTTCTTGGGATCCCCGGGCTAAGACATGACGATCAACAATACTAGCAGTTACAGGAGTAAAATCTCGTTCTCTTTCTAACATAGATCTCATGACTGTAAAATAATCATCCCCTAATGGTGCATGCATAATTGCATGAACATTTTTAAAACTACTGGCAACACGTAATGTTCCAATATGAGCTGGTCCAGCATACATCCAATAAGCAAGTTTCATATAATTTTAATTTAATTTTGGTAAAGGTATTTAAATTTTTAGTATTATTTATTTTGCCCAAACCAAAGTTGTAAACACAATCTTTTAATTATAAGTTTTATCTAAAAAATTGATTATTTTTTTTTTTTGCTAAAACTTTCTAATTGAAAAAATTTAGGTCACATTTTTCATAAATTTATTTTTAACTAAAATGAAAAAGTATGAGTAATAAGTGAGAAAGTATTTAAAATACTAGCAAAAAAAAAATTTTCCTAGCATAATAATATTAAGATTAAGCATATATTGAACTATAATTTACTTTGTAAATTTTTTAGATAATTTATTTACAATATATTATAGAGTTAAAAATAAAACACTTTTGGAGGATTCCCGTGTTATTATTAGCAAAACTTCCGGAAGCTTACGCTCCATTTGACCCAATTGTAGATGTATTACCGGTTATCCCTGTGCTTTTCATTTTATTAGCTTTTGTCTGGCAAGCTGCAGTAAGTTTCCGTTAATTTTTATAGTTTTACTTATCTACGACTAAAACTTACTTAGTATAACTTTGACACGCACTACTTCGAAAATTACCAGTATTATCAAAAAAAATATATCATGAACTTTGAAATTGTTTTACAATTAAGCGCTTTAGTTTTTATTGTCGCGGCAGGTCCGCTTGTTATTGTATTACTTTCTAGTCGTGGAGGAAATCTTTAATTTTGATCAAGTTAAACTCGCCGAGATCGAGACAAAATATTATTTGATTCAAGAAAACAATTGTCTCAAATTGTATTATTTTTACCACCCAGTAAAAATTAAGTGCTTAGCGAATTTATATTTTGATCAAAATTATCTACATAATTTAATTTATACGACTTGATATAAATATAACAATTGGTTCGTTGAAAAGTCATTCTTAGATTTTATCTTGAAAACTTTTGACTAAAAAATAGGAGTGTTTAAAATTCTCAATTATTTTATTCATTCTATTTACTATTTCTATAATTGCAATATAGGAATAAAATTCGCTATATTTCAATACCAGTAAAAAAACATTTTTTTATTATGCCTATCGCTGATTCTCAAGTATTTATTGCATTATTTTTAGCATTAGCCACTGGTATATTTGCTGTGCGACTTGGTGTTGCATTATATAAGTAATGGCAGGCACTCCTTAGAATGCCCTGTATGCTTGCTCGAAAACTTCGAGCAAGCAATATTGAATCATAATATACAACAAATCAAATTGAAAAGGAATTTCATTAAGTTAGATTGCCTTGAATTACTATATATGTTATAGTAGCTTTACTACTAAAAGTAAATGGGGTTTCGCCAAGTGGTAAGGCTGCGGGTTTTGGTCCCGCCATTCGGAGGTTCGAATCCTTCAACCCCAGACTTAAAGATTCGATTTTAGTTTTTTCTTTCTAAGTTCAAAGAAAAAAGTTAATAAATATGTATTAAAAAAGTTAAAAACAAAAAACTAAAAATCAAAGACCAGGTTAAAATTTTAAGAAAACTTTTTGCTTCACTATATGTTGTAAAAAACCCGGTTTCAAAAAAAACTCTTAACACAATATTTTCTGTGGGTGTTTGTGGAACAACTAAAACTATTAAAAAGAAGCCAACGAGTAATTGAATTATTCTAATCATATGTAAAAATAAGATTTTATTTAAAAATGTTATCTATAGTTATATTAAAACTATTGAACCAATAGCTTGTCTCGTACTTTATTTTCTGCTAGAATTATAGGAAATTAATTCTACTATTTTATAGTAATTTATTTAAGCCGGGATAGCTCAGTTGGTAGAGCAGAGGACTGAAAATCCTCGTGTCACCAGTTCAAGTCTGGTTCCTGGCAAGTTTGATTTTGCCATAAATACTATTATAATTTGAAATTTGGTATGATTTAAATCAAATAAATCTTCTTTATTTAGATTTATTAAATTTAAAAAATTCCTAATCGAAATCTTCAATATTAAAGTATTAAAAGACGTTTCATTTTATGAAAAATTTTTTATCAACGTTAAATATTAATTTTTATAAACTTCAACAAAAATTATCATATAATTTTTTTCAAAGAATAGTAATTGGAATTTCAAGTGGTCAAGATTCAATTTTTTTATTGTTTTTTCTTGTTCATTTTGAAAAATATTATAAGTTAACTATTATACTAACTTATTGTCATCATTTTTGGCATCAAAAAAATTTTTTTACAGTTTTTCAAATTTTTAAAATTGCTTATATCTTAAAAAAAAATATTTACATTTCAATTCCATCAAAAACATTAAACTCTGAAGATCAAGCTCGACTCTGGCGACAAAAAAATTTATATCAAATAACTAATTTTTTGAATTTCCACAAACTATTTCTTGGTCATACTAAAACAGATCAAATTGAAACAAGTTTATGGAATTTAGTACGTGGAACTGGTCCTTTTGGTTTTAATAGTTTAAAACATGAAAAGAAAATTCAACTCGTTGATAATTGGAATTTTATTGAAAATACCTATACTTTTACTAGTAAAACTAGAAAAACAGTTTTCATTAAGAATTCATTTAATAATTTTATTTATAAAAATTTTTTGAATAAGAAAAAAAAAATAAAAAATAATAAAAAAAAATTTTTTGTCTTAAAGAAATTTAAAAATAATAAATTTTCCGAAAAAATATCAACTTATAAAACTTATACTAAAATTTTAATTATTTTTTATTTTAATTCTAAGAACCGAAAAACAATTAGAATACAAAGACCTCTTTTAATTTTTTCGCGCTTTTCAATTGCACAATATTTATCAAAAACAAGAATCCCATTCACAATAGATAAAACTAATTTTAGTTTAACTATAATGCGAAATAAACTTCGCTTACTAATAATACCTTTAATAAAACATTATATTCATTCGTCACTTGATTCAAGTCTAATCAAAACAAGCAGAATTTCACTTTCTGAACAAATGTATTTAAATAATACTACGCAAAAGGTAATAACAATTTATTGTAATTTTCCAAAAAACATAAAGTCATTACCATATCTTCCATTAGGCATTAAAGAACTAAGCGTAAAATTTTTACTTGACCACTATACTGTGAAACAAATTAAATTCAATTATATTAATCAATTAATGTACTTTCTAAAATAATCTTTTATATTTTGGGTCACCCGGGACTCGAACCCGGAACTAATCGGTTAAAAGCCGAGTACTCTACCATTGAGTTAGCAACCCAAAAATGTTTTCTCGTTTAGATTCTACTCAAAAATAAACTTTTTTGCAATATTTCAGTGCCCTCTTCAATTCGATTGAAGATGTTTCTTCATGAATCATAAATGAAAACTGAAGAAAACTAATAAATTTTGAAATTTTTTTTCTTATCGTATGAATTTTTTCCGTAATAGGAGTAGAAAGACCCTTATTTTGGAAAAAACCTTCATACGATATTATTTTATTTATTTAAACAGTTAAATTACAAATGAATTTAAAATTCCTACTAAAAAAACTAATAAGAACCAAATACCAATTCCTGAAAATAATGTACCTTTATTCTGTACCCACCCGTCAGGTGTTGCAAATACAACTGGTACGCCAATGACTAAAAGAAACGAGACTACAATTAATGCGAATAAAGCTAATTGAAAAATAACAAGCATAGCTTTGGTTTCCTTAATACTTTAATTATATACTATGTTTAGTATAACTGATATAGAGGTTAAAATCATTATGTTTTGAAATTCTTTTATAATTATTTTCTAAAAAACTTATATTCTTCAACACAGTTGAAGACGAAATGGGCGAATGACGGGAGTTGAACCCGCGAATGGTGGAGTCACAATCCACTGCCTTAACCACTTGGCTACACCCGCCAAAAAAGAAGGGAGCGGATAGCGGGAATCGAACCCGCACCTCTTGCTTGGAAGGCAAGGGCACTACCACTATGCAATATCCGCAAAAATTTTATTTTTAATACTATAGTATATTCCTCTAAAAAAGACAAATTAATAATTTCCTAACCTTAGGAAGTTTAAATAACTAAAACAAGTTAAAAAACTTGATGCCTGTTTCGGAACTAGTTATACTAAGAAAAGAAAAAACTAAAAGCTTTTTGGTAGAAGTTTTACTTTTATGATCTATTTTAAGTAAATCAGATATCAAGAAATTATTTGCTTAAAATACTATATAAAGTTTCATCACCAATATGATAAGTTTTATCACTAAGGTGCTGAAACCATTCTATGGTTTTTTAAATGAATCACCTTAAAATACTATATAAGGAGTGTTACGCATGTCTGGTGCTACAGGAGAACGCCCTTTTTCTGATATTTTAACCAGTATTCGATACTGGATTATTCATAGCATTACAATTCCATCATTATTTATTGCTGGTTGGTTATTTGTAAGTACAGGTCTCGCTTATGATATTTTTGGAAGTCCAAGACCAAATGAATATTTTACTGAAGATCGTCAAGAAGCTCCGCTTATTACCGATCGTTTCAATGCGTTAGACCAAGTTAAAAAATTATCTGAAGTAAATTAAACGAGAAATCCAAACATGACTGCAAGAAAATCGTATACTTATCCAATTTTCACTGTGCGTTGGCTTGCTGTACATGCATTAGCTGTACCTACTGTTTTCTTTTTAGGTGCTATTACAGCCATGCAATTTATTCAACGTTAAAAGCAAAATTAAGAGTATTATGGCGAAACCTAATCCCAATAAACAAACTGTAGAATTAAATCGTACCAGTTTATACTGGGGACTTTTATTAATTTTTGTATTAGCAGTTTTATTTTCAAGTTACATTTTCAATTAATTAATAATTCTTAATTTTCTAAAAAAAGCTATATTACTTTTTTAAATATAGTATATATAGTTTTCTCTTTAAAACCGTTATTGAAATAGTAACTAAATTTATTTAATTTTTTATTTTTCCATTGAAAAATAGTGTTGTATTAAAAAACCGGTTGCAAAAAATTAGATTTGTTAAGAAAATAAATAAATTTTAAAAATTGGGTTATCCAATTTTTAGTGCGGAACAATGCAACGTATTAAAGGAGATTTAAATATGTCCAATACTGGCACAACTGGTCGTATCCCATTATGGCTCGTTGGTACCGTTGCTGGAGTAGCGGTACTTACTTTAGTAGGTATCTTTTTTTATGGTTCTTATGTAGGTCTTGGGTCTTCGTTATAAACATAAGTAAAAGAAACTCGAATCAAGAACTTTCTGTTTCCGTATGCTCCAAGTCATACGGAAACAAATTTAATATAATTTTTGTCATCGCTGTGGTGGAATAGGTAGACACATAACTTTCAAAAAGTTACGATTTTTTCGTATCGGTTCAAATCCGATCAGCGATAAAAACTTTCTTTAAAAGTAATTGAAATATTTTTTTAAAGCCTGGAAAAAATTTATCAACTTTCAATTGTAGTCTATTTAAGTTCAAAAAAAAACTTTTGTTTTAAAACGTTTCGCGTGTTATTCCTGATTCTTCAGTAATATGAAATTTATCCAGCGATCTTGTTTTCGACGCGATAAGGTTCCCCAATTTGATTGAATAAAAATCTTTTTTTGAGAATTTAAAGTCGTGAAATTATCTTTTAATTGAATCGAGGTGTTTAATTTAAAATTACTTAAAATTTTTTGTATTTCTGGTTCGCGTAATATTTCTCGATGTAATAATTCATATGCTAAAGTATCTAAAATAGGACGATGATTATCAAGTAAACCTAAAGCGTGATTAAAAGATTGTAAAATTAAAGAGTGACATTTGTAATCAAGTTGAATAAAACCAAGTTCATTCCAAGAAATTGTGTTACTTAGTGGTTTTGTTAAATTATTACCGTGAAAATATTCATCAGGTGGAATCCATTCTAAATTTCTTTCAATTTGTTTTGGATCTGGAAGATAAAGTCGATACCAATTTGAAAAAGCTCGCGTTGTTATTTCAAATTCATTTGAAACTTCATATTGAAGTTTTGCTGCTCCAAAATGTTTTTGAGCTTGATGTTCATTAAAATTAAATTCATCCGTTACTCGGGTATCAGATGTCGAGAATTGAGTAGTTTGTGCGGTTATTAGATTTTCTAAATCTGCTAAAAATGAAGTAAAAACAGGTAATTTTTCTATCCAAGATCGATACTCGGTTAAATTAGACGTCTCAAGAATTTTCGTAGTTTTATAGCTTAAATCGTTTTTACCATAAAAATACCATTTCCGAACCATACAATTAGCTAATTGTTGCCCAAATTGAATATCTTCACTTCCAAAATTTGATAAACTTAAGATTTCCCCAAACTCCTGTGTTTGAATAAATAAAATTTCAGCAGCTTTTCCGGCATAAGAGCCAATAAGTTTATGTTCAAGTTCAATACGACGAGCAAATTTTAAAAAATGATTCTGTAAATTTTTTTGAATATGCTGGGCTCGACTATTTGTTTCTCGTGGCCATAAATAACTTACAAGGGTTGGTGGATGATATTCTAATAGTGAACTAATTAGAATTTTTCCAGCTTGATAATATGCAATTTGCGCCGGTGATATATATTTTGTATTGCTTTTTTGAGGTTTTTCTAGACTAATGGTAGTAATTCGATCAATTCCATGCTCAATTGTTTCTACTGTATGTTTTGAATTATGAAGAATTGCATATAAAGTCGATTGATTCATAATGCTTGCTAGGTCTGCTGCACTATATCCAAAGGTTCTCTGAACTAAATATTTCCAAGGAAGATCTTTTTCAACACCAAGATTAGAACTATAAAGCTCAAGAATTTCTTTTCTTTTTTCAGGACCTGGTAATCCTAATTCAAAAATCCGATCAAAACGTCCTGGTCTTAAAATTGCAGGATCTAATACCTCCGCTCGATTAGTTGCTCCAAAAACTACTACACCATGTCGTGTTTGAATTCCATCTAATTCGACAAGAAATTGCATTAAAATTCGTAGTTTTTCTTTTGATAAATCTTGTTGTGCAAAAACCGAATTTGTAATAGCATTAATATCATTTTGAATCGAAGTTTCATACGAAATCTCAACTTCTGATAAAGCTTTATTTTTTGAAAAATGAGATAGCTCTTCTAAAAGTTCATCTGTACCCATT
>Ga0207433_10000520_pt1 | contig 89275 bp, 67 predicted proteins | sample YelNatPaOPGAMG01_FD_187559 | JGI IMG/M metagenome (GOLD analysis project Ga0207433, IMG submission 187559) | Hot spring thermophilic microbial communities from Obsidian Pool, Yellowstone National Park, USA - OP-RAMG-01 (SPAdes) (version 3) | ecosystem: Environmental > Aquatic > Thermal springs...
GATCTAGAGAATCCCCAACTCAACTACCAGCACTTATATCAATCAGATACCCCAAAATCCACTAAATCCCAGGATAAATAAGAGAATTTAGTGGGAATTTGCGAAAGTTGGGTTAGCGACCAGATTCTCGTCGTCAAAAGTGACTTCGATGCTGTCTGGGCTCTGGTAGAATTGCTTCGCAGAAAGTGTGCCTCCTCGTTGGTAGTTTTGGACGTCTTGTAACACAATTCTACCAGTTCAGGTGGCACTTTATTCAGTTTTGGTGGACCAATTTCACTGATGGATCGGTGGCTCTAGGTTTAGGTCTCTTTGAGTAGCTCAATTGCTTTTTGCAAGTCTCCAGATTCTTGGTAAGTCATCGCTAGGTTGTTCTTTGAGGAAAGTGTCTTTGGATGATCAGATCCTAGAATTCGCTCACGATCAGCTAAGTTCTCTTTGAGTAGCTCAATTGCTTTTGGTAAGTCTCCAGATTCTTTGTAAGCCACCGCTAGGTTGTTCTTTGAGGAAAATGTGTTTGGATGATCAGATCCTAAAATTCGCTCGGAGTCAGCTAAGGTCTTTTCGAACAGCTCAATTGCTTTTTCCAAGTCTCCAGATTCTTGGTAAGCCATCGCTAGGTTGTTCTTTGAGGTAAGTGTGTCAGGATGATCAGATCCTAGAATTCGCTCACGATCAGCTAAGGTCTCTTTGAGTAGCTCAATTGCTTTTTCCAAGTCTCCAGATTCTTTGTAAGCCACCGCTAGGTTATTCTTTGAGGAAAGTGTGTCAGGATGATCAGATCCTAGAATTCGCTCACGATCAGCTAAGGTCTCTTTGAGTAGCTCAATTGCTTTTTCCAAGTCTCCAGATTCTTGGTAAGTCATCGCTAGGTTGTTCTTTGAGGTAAGTGTGTCAGGATGATCAGATCCTAGAATTCGCTCACGATCAGCTAAGGTCTCTTTGAGTAGCTCAATTGCTTTTTCCAAGTCTCCAGATTCTTTGTAAGCCACCGCTAGGTTGTTCTTTGAGGAAAATGTGTTTGGATGATCAGGTCCTAGAATTCGCTCGGAGTCAGCCAAGGTCTTTTCGAACAGCTCAATTGCTTTTTGCAAGTCTCCAGATTCTTGGTAAGCCATCGCTAGGTTGTTCTTTGAGGTCAGTGTGTTTGGATGATCAGATCCTAAAATTCGCTCACGATCAGCTAAGGTCTTTTCGAACAGCTCAATTGCTTTTTCCAAGTCTCCAGATTCTTTGTAAGCCACCGCTAGGTTGTTCTTTGAGGAAAATGTGTTTGGATGATCAGATCCTAAAATTCGCTCGGAGTCAGCTAAGGTCTCTTTGAGTAGCTCAATTGCTTTTGGCAAGCCTCCAAATTTTTTGTAAGCCACCGCTAGGTTGTTCTTTGAGGTAAGTGTGTCAGGATGATCAGGTCCTAGAATTCGCTCATCCCATTCCACGAGTTTCTCAAACTGATCTATAGCAATCGTTAGTTGACCTCTTTCTAAGTCAAGTTTGGCGACATAATTCAGTAGATTTGCAGCGTTATTATCAGAGATCTCTGAGGTTATATAACGAGCATGGGGAACTAGATATAACAGTTCTCCGTGTCGCTGTACATCAGAAACGCATTCCTGGAAGCGAGAAAGCAATACTGATATTAGAGCATTTTTAGCTGTTGGTATGAGCTTAGGTTCAGGGTCGAGGATCAAAGCAGCCATCGCGGTTAAAACGTGAACGACTAGTAAACCTGAATTATCCCAATCCATAAGGCCATCTCTTTGTACTCCAAATATTCCTTCTTCAAAGCTTGATTTTGAAGAAGATAAATGTAATGTTTCTTTTAGCAAAGTGCGAGGTATTGGCGCTTGTGCGAGTTGGGAAGCTAATCGAAGGACAGCCCAAGCCGATTTGTCCAGGCTTTTGAGACTTGTACCAATTGTAGCTGCGATTTCACGACTATGACCTCCAGGAAGTTGATCTTGGAACGCTTGAGCAAGTTCATCGAATTTGCTAAGATTGTTCTCAATGAGCTCGGCGTATTCAGTGAAAGTCGTGTTGAGGCGAAACATATATAATCCAGCAACGTCACATGCTAAAGGATGACAACCAAGTATGCTTGCAACCTTCTCAGCATCTTCGCGTGCACTACTTTCCGAAATTCGATCATGTGACTTTAACAGCAATGAAGCAGCATCAGCTAGCGACAACACATCCAATTGAACCGTTGGCAAACTGCTATGTGAACTATCGCGAGTGGTTATAATCTCGTGGACCACCGAAGCACCACATCGCCACGGTGCTAATTGCTCAGAGCTGAGGCCACTTGGTAGATCGTCAACTATCCAAAGTACATCCTTACCTTCTCGCTCCAAGCGATTAGCTATTTGAGCGCGGAGTAGTTCATCATCCATGCCAGAGGGATTGATATTCAGTCCAATTGCTATAATCTGGTTCTGGGAATATGCTGTATCTTCTGTTGCTTTATCAACTTGTTTCCCACTAGTATCGTTACCAAAAGCGCTCAGCCAAAAAACACCTCCAGGATATTCGTGGGAGAAGAGGTGGGCATATTCAGAAGCCAGAAGTGACTTTCCAATACCACCAGGTCCCGAGACAATAGCAATGCTGCGACCAGCACGACCAGTTCCAGCAATTTCAGTATCTGTATGGAGATATTTATGAATTTTCCATAGCTCACTGAGTCGACCCACAAACCGCTCAGACCCTCCGTTCCATTTGATTCCAGTTCTCCACCGAGGAAGATTGAATGTAGGTAGTTCACCAAAGCTGTGTTCTAACTTAGACACACGTTCAGCAATCTGCTCTGCCAACTCATCAATGTTTCGAAGCGAATCTTTATTAGCAAACCGAGAGTCCAAAAGTGGAGCTTCTAAAATGTGATTTGAGTTTTCTTCAGGGTTCAGTAACAGAACTCGCTTGGATATCTCTTTAACGTTGTCAGCCGCTAGTAAAGCTAAGGTGATCTCTTCTCTACATGCTTTACGGGTGGGATAGGCGCAGGAATACCATGCGAGAAGTACTTTAGACGAAGAGAGTCCTTCCCTCACTTTCTCTGAAATAGAATCGAAGTCTCCAATTTGTTCGTCATCAATCCAATATGGAACATTAAGAGCCTTAAGTGCTTCTATAAGTTTACCGATATCGCCGTCTCGATTGGTATCACTCCTTGTCCAGGAAATGAATACACCACCACTTTTATTATGCGATTCGCCCATTCTCAGCACCTTTCTACATCTACCTCTAATAGAGACATCCATAAGTATGTGTAAACTTCTGAGCTGATGTTCCTAATTTAAGATCCTGTTTTACTGATTGTGACCTATTCACTTTAGAGTAGCTCTATCTTCAAAGTATGTGGATAGTTGATTTAGAATAATCTGCCAATCAGGCGGTAAGTGTCAGGCTTAACTGAACGGTATTGAAGCTAAGGCAGTTACTTATACGCATATCCGCATGGTGCGTCTATGAAAATAAAAGGCATCAACCGGCAATTTCAAGATTGGCGCTTGGTGCCGACCGACCGGGATGAAAATGATCTGTAAGCATCGTAGACACCTTCAACCTGTCTGATAGCGGTAAGCACGGATTCCAAATGCAGCGTATCGGCAAATTCGCATTCAAATTTCATCAGTGAAATACGCGCCTGGCTCAGTTGGGAAGAAGATGCCACTATGCCGACATGGTGCTCTGCCAATACTCTGGCGACATCTGCCAACAAATTGGATCTGTCCAATCCCTTTATCTCTATTTGAGCCATAAAAACACCGGTCCGTCTGGCATCCCATTCAACTTCGATCAATCTTTCACCGCGTTCTGCGGCTAAAACCTGTGCATTGACGCATCCATCCCTGTGCACGGATACCCCGTGCCCTCTTGTCACAAAACCTATTATCGGATCGCCCGGCACCGGAGAACAGCATTTGGAAAGTCTGACGACAATATCGTCCAGCCCTTCCACGTATACCCCTCGATGTTGGGGTTGCGTCCTAAAAGTATGTTCATTTAATTTTCTTGCGGTCTCTCTTGAATTCCTTACTGTCGCTGGGAGGTCATCTCCGGCACCACCGGGAAACATCTCTCGGTCAATCCTTTGAGCAACACCCAGCCCGGAGTGATGACCTTCGCCTATGGCGGCAAATAAGGCTTCCAAATTATCATAACCCATGGCAGATATCACAGGTCCCAGCCCTGTGGGCGTCAATAACTTTTGTATCGGGAGACCTTCTCTACGCAAGGCTTTGATCAGCTCTTCTCTCCCGGCCTCTATGGCGTCTTCCCTGCGCTCTTTAGAAAACCACTGGCGAATTTTATTCCTTGCCCTTGCCGATGCCACGATGGCAAGCCAATCTCTGCTAGGGCCGGCGTTTTGCAATTTAGAAGTGACTATTTCAACGGTCTGGCCTGATTTCAATATGAAATTAAGCGGGATAAGCCTGCCGTCTACTCTGGCACCGACACACCTGTGTCCTATCTCAGTATGGATCGCATAGGCGAAATCGACGGGAGTGGCTTGGGCCGGCAAGGTTACTATTTCCCCTTTTGGGGTAAAAACAAAGACTTCGTCTTGCTGTAAATCAAGTTTGAGGGTTTCTAAAAATTCAATAGGATCAGGGGTATAGCGGTCAAGATCTGCAATTCGATTCAACCACGCCATTTCTTTTTGCGCATCTCGGTTGGTTTTGCTTTGCCCTGCCTCCTTATACTCCCAATGTGCGGCGATACCGTACTCGGCTCTTCTATGCATTTCATCGGTACGAATTTGGATTTCAACCGGCTTTCCCCTCGGACCAACGACGGTGGTATGAAGGGATTGATAGAGGTTGAATTTAGGCTGGTTGATATAATCTTTAAATCTTCCGGAGACCGGAGTCCAAAGAGAGTGAACCGAACCAAGAGCCGCCCAACAATCTTTTTCGCTACTGACAATGATCCTGATCCCTATCAGATCATAAATTTCATCAAACTCTTTGCCACGTACGACCATCTTTTCGTAGATGCTCCACAGGTGTTTAGGTCTTCCTGTAACCATAGCGCTGATCGAAAGAGCTGCCAACCTGCCCTTGAGCACCTCTGTAACTTGCTCCAGCTCGGCTTCTCTTTGCGGAGCTCTCGTTGCCACCATTTGTTCAATTTCCAAATAGCGTTTGGGGTGAAGAGTTCGAAAAGACAAATCTTCCAAACTCGATTTAATCTCTTCCATACCTAAGCGATGAGCCAGAGGTGCGTAAATATCCAAAGTTTGTCTGGCCGTACGTTGTTGTTTCCATTCAGGCATTGCAGAAATAGTTCTTAGATTATGCAGTCTGTCACAAAGCTTGATAATAAGAACTCGCCAGTCTTTGGCCATTGAAACTAACATTTTCCTAACCGTAGCGGCCTGCTGTGCCTCTTTGGAAGAAAAATGCAACCTGTCAAGTTTGGTTACTCCGTCTACCAGATCGGCTATTACGGAACCGAATTTTTGTTCTATCTCGTCTTTGGTTACTTTGGTATCTTCGATGACATCATGCAAAATAGCCGCTACAACGGTAGAGGTGTCCAGGCCAAGGTCAGCTACTATTTTTGCCACAGCTACCGAATGAGACACATACGGTTCACCTGATAAACGGAATTGACCCGAATGGGCATATTTTGCCAGTTCATAAGCATTACGAACGGCAGACCTTGAATCATCGCCGTCTTTTAAAGCGAGCTTTTCTTCCAATTCTACGATGATCGTTTCCAAAAGAGCAAATTGTTCATTTTGGAAATTTTCATCTCTGATAACTTGCTCTTTGGAATGATCGCCTTCCGGGTCAAGCCCTGTTGGTAAATCTGACTGTTTTTGATCTATTACCACATTACGATTTTGGTCAGCATCTTGATCATCTATAAGCTGCTCAGACGATAGGTAATTATTATTTTTGACCATATATCATTTTAACAACCTGTGCTAGGTATTTGATGGCAAATCGGAGTAAAACACTAAAATATTTCTGTTCCAGCGCTTTTGGAGATAATTCCCCATATCAAAATTTGCCAACACGAGAGCTTATCCGACCGGGGAGTAGTGATAATCTTACAGAGTCCCACGCGTGACGCATACCATATTATTTTTGAAGCTATTATTGGATTTATAAGAACCTAAATAGCAGAAGAGCCGATGGACCAAGCAACGATAAGCGACGAAACAGACAGGAAAATATCCAAAGGCAACAATGCAGTTGGTTTTCGTCAACCAAAACCTGGACCTGCCCTGATAGTACTTGCAATTGCGGTAATCATCACTGTCGGCGGCGGGCTGTTGGCTCTTGCGGGCAGCGGACAAAGCAGCAAAAATTCTGTGATTCTGGGAAAGCTCAAAGGAGAACCGCTGGTCGGTGAATCGGCCAATTTCGTTATTTCCAAAATCAAACAGAATCAGCAACCACCCGTTGACGTCATATCACACATAGTAATACCTGCTGGTTCATCGGTAAAAAGCATTCACAAATCAAATGACCTGTCCCTGTTTAATGCCAATGTTACCCTGTCCATACCGGATTCGCCCAAGCAAGTGGAGCAATTCTTCAGGCTGGAACTTGCCCACGACGGATGGTCTCTGCCCAGCGTTGATGCCCCCCCGAGCGGCTCCGGAGTAGAATTGCTGGCCACAATCCCAAGTTCCGACAGCTTCTATTGGGGCATAGGGGTGCTGATCACAAAATCCAGTCCTACAATCTCTCCGGCGCTTGCCGGATCTAACCAAAACAGTGTCGCTACTATCGCCAAGATAACAGTTTACGAAATAAATGACGCCAGCTGAGATGACTGAGCGGTTGTTTCTTTCTTATCTTTGACTGAATATTTATTTCTGTCTGCAAACAAAGACCAGGCAAACAAGTTAATTGGATAAATTAGATATCCAAATCTGGTTGCCGGGGCCAAAATTGTTGCCAGAAACATCACAAAACTTGCAAACCCGGCTGCATCCGATATATCATGCGGCATGTATTTGATAAACATCAATACAACTATGATGACTCCTACTCCCAGCAGCATATAGGTAATCGCTTTTTTCTGGCCGTGAAAGACACTCACCAATACCTGCCCCAAAAGAGGGCTGGCTGCCGGAGATGACAACTTGGAAAGACCCAAAGGAAAACGTATTACGTTCACGACAAATGATTCAAAATCGGGCAGCATCGCCAACAGCAAAACAGGGATCAATATAGCCGACACGGAAAGAATAAATTTTTTATAGCCAGCACTGCCTATTTTGTCCCTGATCACAAAGCACAACAAAAATGCTATCGGCCAAGAAGTGAACTTCAAAGTAGTGGCGATACCCAATACGATTCCGGCAGCAATAGGTTGTCGCCTATAACCATAGGCAAGACCAAGCAATATCAAAGCAAGCACCGGAAGGTCATCACCTCCTGTCACAAGTGGGAGCGCTCCGGTCGGCAATACTAAAAATATCTGAAAGATCCTACCCTTATCCTCGACGGAAATATCCAGTATTTTCAAAGCATAAAGTGTGACCAGAACGGTAAAGAGTGAAAGTACCAATCTGGCATCACCGAATTCCGGAGGTAAGTCGGAAGCGTTTACGATACCGAAAACAGCCATTGTTGGTAAATACGGAAAATAGGAAGACGAATCGATACTCTTATTATCCGAATGAGGAGATACTCCGACAGAAGTCGGTCTCGAAAGATAGAGGTCATGCCCCGCCATCAGGCGATCGCCGGCACGCTCTATAACAGCTACTTCCGGCTGAGCATTGGCACCGGGGTTTGCATTGGCACTAAAAACCAGCTCGGTTGCAAGAGGTATGACCAAAGATGTCAGAAAGACAATGACCAGCAACAGATAACGAAACAAATAAACCTTTCGTTCTTTTATGCCACCCGATACGATAACCTGTTGCGATATATTGATTTTACTGTTGGCAGACCCACTATGGCTATCCGATAAGATATCTGTAGCCTGAGCACCATAGGCTATATCGCTATAATCTCCCATTTCTTTTGTCTGATTGTCTTGGTCATTTTCTTGACCAAAAACAAGACGGCGAATCAAACCAGCTTGAATGTTTGCCGTATGGTCAGATGCCGGATTGAAGTGTTTGGAATTTTTCCAGAGGACAAACTTGAGCAGCAAAGAGCCGCCTAACCCTATCAGGTATGCGATGCCGGCGATCGCACCCCAAATCCGATAATCTGACGATACGGCCACCAAAGCAGTCAACAACGCGAAAATAGCTGACGCTCCATAAAGCAAAATATCCATATTGACCGCATTCGCATTAAGCAATTTGGTTCTGATCAGCAGCAATCTGTATTTCACTGTTTACGCTTCACTGTTTGCACCCACAAAAAACAAATCCCTATATACTCCACCGTGTTGCAGGTCTCAAAATACCGACAGAAAATTATACCTGTTTTCAATCGTAGTTTATAAAATATTTTCTTTAGTGGGTATTTACCCCTATTTGAGTAAATACTATCGCTAAACGTCCGGTTGTATTATCTACAAATCGGATTTGTCGTGTCATTACCCTAACGGGGGGCTTATCGTCGTAGTGGCCGAATTGTAAATAATAAAAACCACAAAAATTAATCCAATGGACTAATTTTTGTGGTTTTTATTGCGAACAGTAAATGTAGGCAGTATCAAAGCAATCAGAGATTATCTGATGCCGGTGATCTCGGAAGAAAAACTTTTTACAAATTGGGCTGGGGCGTAAGCCGCAAATATGGTTTTATCTTCTTGAAACCTTTGGGGAATTTCTCGGTTGCCTGTTCGTCACTCACCGAGGTAGCAATAATAACATCTTCGCCATATTTCCAGTTGACCGGAGTGGAGACTTGATAATTTGCACTCAGTTGCAGTGAATCAAGCACTCTCAGGATCTCTTCGAAATTCCTGCCTGCCGTCTGGGGGTAGGTAATTTCTAACTTTATTTTTTTATCAGGACCAATAACATATACGGTTCTGACAGTTGTGGTGTCGCTGATACCGGGGTGTATTAAGTCGTAAGCATCAGCGATCTTATGATCTGGGTCAGCGATCAAAGGATAGTTCAAAGCATGGCCCGTTACTTCTCCTATGTCGCCGGCCCAGCCTTGGTGTGAATCCAAAGGATCTACTGAAAGTCCCAGCACTTTAGTATTTCTCTTGTCAAATTCACCTTTGAGGCGCGCTACTTCTCCCAATTCTGTCGTACAGACAGGAGTAAAGTCCTTGGGATGTGAAAACAGTATCGCCCAGCTGTCCCCAATGTACTCGTATAAGTTGATAGTCCCCGAAGTGGTTTCCGCCGTAAAATCAGGGGCTTGCGTACCAAGTCTAAGTGCCATATCGCTAATTTTCCTTTCTCTCATCTCTCGGTTTTGCCGAGATTTACAACCTCTGTTTTATAAAAAGCACTGCTTTTTAGAATTGCTATCAGTCTCCGTATCGACGATCTTCCGAGAGGCGATACGAAAATTTTGTAAAATTATCTTCCACGATCTATCATAACATCTAAATTACTAATCATGACTTAGTAAGTCATGATTAGTGATAATTATATTAACATCGCCCCAATTGATAAGCCATTGTCATATCAAAACCGCACACCTTCACATATACCTTGAGTCTGCCTCGCAAACAACCTAAATCGTGATGTCATTACCTTATCGTTGGAGATAATATCTGTAAATCATTCATCTCTAAAGTTTGCTGGGAAATGCAGCAGAACAGATAGCGAAAAACGATCCTTTTCTCTGGGGGCCACCATAACAGAATCACAACATCGAATGTTGTACTTGATTTCAAGACATGGTTTCTTATTCGCAGTACTTTAGTTGGCAAAGTACAATCTTATATCAATTCCTTTTACATGCATCATAGAGACAACCACATCGTTCACACAGCAAAGTAAAATGGTCGAGACATTGTAAATGCAGTATTTTATATCGTTACGTTATGACAGATCATATACGAAAGGTTCTCCCCCTGCTATCCTAATCGAGCTACAATGAATCACTGTCATGGCTTGTCCTATGAGCGCTATTGACATCAGTATTAGTACCAGTTGGAAAAATAGCTATTCAAAACATGCCTGGGATTGCAGGCATTCTAGGATTTTACAATTATGACTCATATTATATATAAGCGAGAGAACCGGTCAAAAGATTGGAGGCGCCTTTGGCTGTTCAGATTGCAAATGAACACTTATGGGATAATAATAAAAATATCCACATCAACCATGAAAAAGATCTATAGTCGGCTCAAGGATTGATACAGGTCACTCATTCGATAATCATCTACTCTCAAAGCATAGAGATCCCCCGAGGTTCACAACTCGGAAGCGGGTGAGGTAACCTGAGGCTGTCAAGCAATACTTCGCAGTTCTTCTTCACTCTCGACACCTCGATGATTCTATACACAAGGCGAGATCATTCCGCTCGGCTAAATACTCTTCGATCGCATTATCAAAAAGAAGAGTACACAGGCAATTATGTATAACCAGACAACATAACGAGGAGGTTAAGAACGTGGCAACAGCTCTTAGCAATAAGAGTTGTTTAGAAAGTAACCGGTGTTTAGGAAGGAACCGGGGTGATCTGTCCGTCTAAGCAACTCTCACTCGCTTTTAACGCTACCAGCGTTATTTACCAAGCTATCAGCTAGTATTTTACGTTCCCGCAATTTTCGCCAAACCAAAAAGCTGACAATTGCCGCAAAGAAAATGGCGATCAGTACATACGACAATATACTGGCACCATGGATCACTTTCTCATATGACTTACCAAGGAGAAAGCCAGCCAAAAAATAACCCGATGCCCAAATGATACCGCCGGAAACGTTTGCTGCTAAGAATTTCTTATATTCCATTTTGGAAATACCAGCAAGCCCTGGAACAAGTGTTCGAAAAACTGCTATAAACCTGCCAAAAAATACGGCAAGAGCACCTTTCTGATTGAGAAAAGCAGTAGCTTTTCCTATGCTGGGACGACGCATAAACCGTAATTTGCTAATCCTATTTCCGAATAAGCGCCCTAAAAAATAACCTGTGCTGTCTCCGCTGATTGCAGCAACAATTACTACTGCCAACATCACCGCAAAATATACTTGGTGGCGTTCTGCCAAAACACCACCTACAATCACGGCTGTTTCTCCTGGCAAAATGAAACCCAACAAAATGGCAGCTTCAGCAAAGCATAATAAACCTATAAGCAAATATGCATATAGTCCTCCAAAATGCAATAAATGTTGAATAATTACGTTTAGCATAAGTTATTTAATATCTTTCACAAATCTAAAGGTAGCGTCTATTATTTATATTCTAAAGTATAAATAATTCTATTTTTACATACTCCATCTCAAGCTACACCATTACCATGGAGAATAAAGCTAACTATACCCATAGCCTAATTTTATTCCCACGAATTATTCATATCGTCAATTTGGTTCAAATAGCCAACTAGAATATCCATATAACCTAGAATATCCATATAACAATGAGTGTCCTTGACTACTCTGCCTCATAATTACATTACAACAAAGGTTTGCTGTGAAAATCCTGAAAAGATTACACTTTAGCTTAGACAAAAATAAATATTTTAGCAGCAGAGATATTTTATTCCTATCTCTGCTCTTTATAGTACCTATTATTATCGACATAACACTGGCATTAGCCGGACATCCTCTCTTGCAGGGTGATAACTATAATCAAAATTTCCCACTCAGAGTATTGGCTGGAGAACAGATACGCCAAGGATACTTGCCATCATGGAATCCATATGTTTGGAGCGGAACCCCGCTTTTGGCCGGATGGAACGCCGGTGCACTTTATCCGGGAGAATTCCTGTTTATCATCTTTAGTCCTATTATCGCTTGGAGTCTCAACCTTGCCTTGGCTTCAAGTATTGCCGGAGTGGGCAGCTATTTGTTTATACGAAAATTAAAATGTGGGTCGACAGCCTCTTTTATTGGCTCCATAGCTTTTACATATACTGGTTTTTTCAGCGGACAGCAGGTTCACATAGGGCTTATAGAAGGAACAGCTTTCCTCCCGTGGCTTTTGCTGGGAATAGATGCTTTGGCAACGGAAACAAGATACCATAAAAGATTATTGTGGGCACTTGTAATAGCCATCTCCAGTAGCTGCAGCGTACTTTCGGGAGATCCGAGAGCGATCACAACAGCAGCCATCATCTCCGTTTTATATGTACTGGTATACATCTATAGACTAAGAAATAAAAAAGATATATTAAGGTTTATTTTCTATGGTCTCATAGGTGCAATTCTCGGAGCAGGTTTATCTGCCATACAGTGGTTGCCGGGATTGTCTTTTTTACACTCTTCATCACGCGGCACATCAAATTATTCCATCTACTCAGAAGGATCGTTGTCATTATTTAGGATTGCTCTCCACTTGGTATTGCCGTTCATCAAAGGAACCGCAGCCAATTTCGGCACACCCACCTATCAAGGCAGGTATAATTTGCCTGAGGTTACCATAGGCATAGGATTTTTTGCTTTGGCGGCCGCATTATCATATCTGCCAATTGCGCTAAAACAACTGCTCCAATTCATTCGATTCAAACACAAAAATACACAACAAGCCATCTATAGTAGGCCTCTCGGTATTTGGTATTTGGTAGGCATCGTCGGTTTACTTTTAACAATGGGGACAAATACTCCTCTTGGGCACCTCTTCTTTCATGTTCCGTTATTTGCCGGTGAAAGATTACAGAACCGAAATGCGGAACTTATGGACATTGCCCTTGCCGTCCTCCTGTCGTTTTTCATCGATGACCGCACCGTAAAAACATTGCCGGTAATCACGAATTTTGATCTGTCCATCGCCAAAGCAGAATCAGAACCGGCAATTGGGCACAACGATCCTTCTGCTATATTGTCTACCTGGCCCAAAAGAATTATGGCTGTCATACCTATGATATGTGCAATTGCCGTAATCACTTTTGCCTACATCGCACCTCTAACCTTTGAAAAGAAAATCTCTCTTGCGGTCCGCACACCTGGGTTTTTCGACGCTCTTGATCCATATCTGATACCAACCCTTATTAGTGCCTTTGCCATAATGCTTTATTTGCTCTTTGGACATAAACTCAAAAAAAAGCTGCAAAATTTTATTTTTATACTGTTATTGATTTGCGATCTTGGGATATATCCGGCATTCGCCGGATATCAAACAGAAAACGTCTCTCAGATAACGGCTAATTCGCCAACGACAAAAGCCATTGCTACAGTGGACGGGCCTTACGGCAGAGTGGCACTGTTTAACCCCACATTTTTCTCACCCAAAAATTACCAGATGGCCAATGCTGAACTGGATCTTCCGGACATCAATATTTGGCAAAACCTTCTATCGGTTGAAGGTTATGGTTCAGCCGTCAACCAAAATTACGAAAATATCACCAACACCCACCAATTGGAGAATCTGCAGACATCAGAGCTGGACAGCAATGTCTTCAATTCATTGAATCTCAAAGTATTGATATCATCGCCGATCTCATTCGGAGAAGACATACCTCCCGACAGCCCGATACCGGTAGCCGGAGGAAAACCGATAACGGCTACCGGGCTTCCGGGGTCTACGGCAAATACACCAAGCCCGACTCCTTATTCTGGCGGACCGGTCGTAATCAAACCTTTGGCCAATAAAATTTTTTATCTTCCCTATATACATACCGTCAAACGGGTAACTGTAGTTGTCGACAATCCTTTTACCAATAATCTTGTCATAGGGGTTGCACCGGGAAAAATTATCGCTGACAACGTAGTAGGTAATTTATATTCGGCAACAGATAGTGCCAATGCAAGATCAGTCAAAGAAATCAAGAGCGGGCATACAAGACTAAGGACTTTTACCAAACCAATTTCTGAGCCTGTTTTTCATCATGAAGTACATATCTCTTTCACCCCCGCTAAAGCAAATGCAATCAAAATTATCGACTACTCCAAGCAACCTCTGATTATAGGTGCCGTAGTGGTAGTAACGGCTAACCCTGATACTCGTTTCCTGGCAGACGGCGCACTAGAGGGCAATATGAACCCAAAGCAGTGGGGTTTTGCCGGAGTACTGGATGGTTTCTCTGTATTTATCAACTCAGACAATAACGGAACAGCATGGCTGCAACCGCTCCATTCCATATCTCCGGAATCACGAAACACAATAGCAAAAGTATCTAGCTCCACAGGTAGCGTCAAGATACTAACCCCGGAGGGAGCAGTACACCCTACTTTTTCCGTTGTTAGTAAACGCAGCCAGAAACTTATCTTGAGTCAAGCTTATGCACCGGGGTGGACTGCTCGAATTACTTCAATGACAAATCATCAGACAACGGTCATGGAAGTAAAGAGATTTGATCTGATAGATAGCATAAACATTCCCAAAGGCCGCTTTATCATAAAAATGGTGTATGCCCCCACATCCCTACTGGCAGGTATTGTTATTACACTTGGCAGTATTTTAATACTCCTCATCATTATCCTAATAATAGTGATAGAAAGAAAAAAGTTACATAAACTTCACATTAAGAATATGAACAATCGCTGATAGTGATATTCCACTACTGCGTGAGATATCTAAATATTCTATTTATATATGATTTATGGCTTTATTAGACACCTGACGAGCTACCAATTATCAATATATTTACTTCATAGGAATGCATATAAAAGTCTGTATAGCTAAAATAGCTGTATAGAGTATATTTTTAGTTAGTATGTGTAATACAAATAATCTTCACTTATGCAAGCAAAGAGATAAAATAACAAAAAAAATTATAAAATATATCAAGAAATTATAAAATAGCGGTATCCTTTCTGGCAATAAATGCTATTGTATTATTGTGACTAATTCTGTAGATGAAAATTATGATGACCTTCCCTTAGATGGAAGACGTGCCCGAGGAGAACGAACCAGACTGAGAGTTCTTGATGCTCTTCTCACTTTGGTAGAAGAGGGAGAAATAAGACCTACCGCACAAGAAGTTGCTTCTCGTGCAGAGGTCGCCCTGAGAACCGTATACCACCATTTCGAAGATGTTGAAGCTCTGAGACATATGGCTCACGATTTGCAGATACGAAGACATTCAGATCTGCTATCCAAGGTTGATCCAAGTCTTCCTCTTGAGGATAGATCAAAACTTGTTGCAAAACAACTTAGAAAGTTCTTTGAAATAATAACCCCTATCCGTCGTGCTATTTTATTCGATGAACAAATTTCTTCTGAACTAGCTACTGGCCTGCGCCAATCAAGGTCATTTAGACGGGATCATGTCATGAATGTCTTTCAGTCTGATCTCCGTAACGTAGAGGATGACAAAACTGTCATTGACGCTCTTGACCAGGCTACATCATGGCAAGCTTGGAACTTTATACGTTCCAATCTTGGGAAAAGCCCTCAAGTTGCTGAAAAGACAGTAGCAATAGCCATTTATCGTTTGCTGACCCCTGCGGCCAATTTATCTGCGGGAGGCTCTTCTGCCGGTAAGGCAAAACGTTCCAAGAAATAAATTCCGATATCAAGATCTATAAACAAAAAAGACAGAAGAATATTCTTCTGTCTTTTTTGTTTACACCAAAATGTTCTGCGACAACATTGTACTTATCAAGACGACCATATCGGCTGCAAAACACTGATTGCAGCGACGACCTTCCCCATTTGCTGCCCGGTAATTTTGCATTGAGATATGCTTCATCTAAATAGTCATCGGCTTTTGCATCTGATTTGATTTAGCGGCCTATCCCTAAGATAGCAGTGCCGCCGGATATATTTCTTGTGTAGACTGACAATAGTTAGAAAGGAAATAGAAAATGCTAAATCAATCAGAGTTACAAGACTTAGATAAACTTGCACGCCAGGTAAGAGCCGATATTATCAGATGCAGTACATCTGCAGGATCCGGTCACCCTACATCTTCTCTCTCGGCTGCCGACCTTATGTCTGTTTTGGTTACCAGACACCTAAAATATGATTGGAATAATCCAAAACTTGATAATAACGACCACTTGGTATTTTCTAAGGGGCATGCTTCTCCGTTGCTTTACAGTATCTATCGAGCGGTAGGCGTAATAGACGAGACTGAGCTGATCGATACTTACAGGCGTTTCGGTGCCCGTCTTCAAGGTCACCCCACTCCCCAACTCCCATGGATTGACCTGGCTACGGGTTCGCTTGGACTTGGCATAGCGGCCTGTGCAGGTATGGCTCTCGTAGGTAAAAACCTTGATAAATTGAATTATCACGTATATTCACTGTGCGGAGACTCTGAGTTTGCCGAAGGGTCGGTATGGGAAGCTTTAGATAAAGCTTCCTTCTACGGTCTCAACAACATGACAGTAATAGTTGATGTCAACAGACTTGGACAGCGAGGCCCTACGGAGTTAGAGTGGGATTTGGAAGCATACAAACGACGCGTGGAGGCTTTCGGTTGCCAAGGCATTATCTTGGACGGACATAATTTTCAAGAAATAGACACGGCGCTGAACCTTGCCCGAAAAGCTTCAGTCCCGACTGTACTTTTGGCAAAGACTGTCAAAGGTAAAGGTGTTCCGGAAATAGAAGATCAAAATGGATGGCATGGCACCGCATTGCCGAATGACATGGCCGAAAAAGCCATAGCCTTGATAAATCCTCCCGCTGAACAGATTTTGGTCTCATCGCAAAAGCCAGAACCTAAAACTTCTCAAATTTCGCATGCAAAAGTTGATGTTATACGTCCCAAATATGACCTGGGCTCAAAAGTTGCCACACGGAAAGCTTTTGGAGACGGTCTGGCGGCGTTGGCCTCAAGGCCTGATGTGGTAGTTTTTGATGCCGAAGTCGGCAATTCCACCCATGCTGATGCTTTTGGAAAAATAGCGGCTGACAGATACTTCGAGGCATTTATCGCCGAACAGCTGATGGTAGCTGCAGCAGGAGGTGCAGCCACCAGAGGGTATGTGGCTTTTGCCGCAACGTTTGCCGCTTTCTTGTCGCGTGCATACGACTTTGTCAGGATGATGGGTATTTCAGAAGTCCCATTGCGCCTAAGCGGCTCACACTGTGGAGTTGAGATAGGAGCCGATGGCCCTTCGCAGATGGCTTTGGAAGATTTGGCTTCCATCAGAGCAATACACGGATCTACAGTTCTTTACCCAAGTGATGCGGTATCGGCTGCAGCCCTGACGATACAGATGGCAGATTTGGGAGGTATCTCATACATCAGGACGACCAGGGGAGCTTACCCTGTGATCTATAACAGCGATGAAACTTTCCCAATAGGCGGATCCAAAATAATTCGTACTTCCCCGAATGACCTTGTCACTCTGGTGGGAGCGGGGATCAGCCTCCATGAAAGCCTAAAAGCTGCAGATATCCTGGCAGGAGAAAATATAGCGGTAAAGGTAATCGACTTGTACTCCATAAAGCCCATCGACAAAAAAGGTTTACTTGTCGCACTTCGCGAAACTGACGGAAAGATCGTAATCACCGAAGATCACTACCCGGAAGGCGGGATAGGAGAAGCCGTGATTGGAGCTGTTTCCGGAAAAGGTATCGATCTGAAGATTCGACACTTAGCCGTCAACGGTCTTTCGTGTTCCGGGACAAGCGAGGAATTGCTACATCATGCCCATATCTCAGCGGAGCATATAGTAGAAGCTGTAAAATCTATTATCTAACTTATTTGTTGACAGCCGGCAAAGACAATCTGTAAAAGTCTTTGTCGGCTGTTATCCATTATGAAACATAACCAGCCGCAATACTTATCGGATTTATTCTCTCTGATAAGCTTAGGAATCGCCATAATTAGATCCAGAGTCTTTATATAAATGAGCAAAAAATATCTTTTTATTTTATTATTTGCAATTGCTGTCTTGGCCATATCACTTGCGCTGGCAGCAGCAATATCTTTTAGCAGTAAAAACACGGGCACAGGCTCCCCTGTCTTGCCCGCAGCGTCAGGACTCAAAATTCTAAGTAAAGCCCCACTCAATCTCCCAATCCCCGCGATGGGTTCCAAATCCATGTTGAGACTGGCAAAGCTCGCCGAACACAGGCCGATAGTAATTAATTTTTTTGCATCGTGGTGTCCTCTTTGTGTCTCAGAACTTGGTGCTCTGGCCAAGACAAACGCCAAGTATCACAAACAGGTACTGTTTGTGGGGATAGATACCAACGATCAAGACCCGCTGCTTGCCAAAAAATACTTAGAGCGTTCCAAAGCCGATTATTTGATAGGGGTTAATTTCTTTTCAACAAAAATAACAAATGCATGGGGTCTTATAAACGGTCTGCCTGTTACATTTTTTATTAATAAAAATGGACACATCGAAAAAGATATTCTGGGGGCAGAAAGTTTTCCGGTCTTGGAGCGAAGAGTAACTGAGCTACTGGCGTCCGGGAAATAGATACGACTATAAAAATTTCACAGATACCCAAAGCCTATGGCTACCCCTACGAAAATCAAAACTATGGAGCTGATCATCTCCCCATACCGACCGATCTTATTGCCTACAATCTTTCCGACTTCAAGACCTAAAAGTGACATAAGACCGCTGATCACACCTATCGTGACGGCCGCCACCACGACTGATACATGGTAAGCACCGAGTGCAAAACCAACCACCAAATTGTCCATGGCCAAGATGACACCCGTAAAAATAAGTTTTGGGACTCCCCGCTGAGCTTTTTCTGAACGAGAAGAGACACTTGTCAACCCTTTTGTATCAGAATAAGGATCTTCGCCGGATAAATGACTTGTTGATGTCGTGTCATCATTCTTGTCATGTTGGATCGACAGATTTTTCTTTTTCCCTATTGACTTTCTCTGTTCTTTGAGGAAATTCCAAAAGCCTAAAAGAGCCAGGAGACTTCCGCCGAGCGGAGATGCTATATTTCCCAACAAGTGAGCAAAACTGTGGCCCAGAAAAAGACCTATTGCAGGCATAATTCCTTCTAAAATGCCAAAGACGAGGCCTACTTCCACACGTAATCTGTTGGTTACCCCATCCAGACCAAGAGAGACTGCGGCGGCAAAATTACCTATACCGAGAGCGGCAGCGACTAAAACTAAGGCAAACATATCTTGGCTTCCTCAGAATCTCTAGGTATTTACTTTGACTAATTCAACGATATTATATTCAATATATGCTTTGCGGCTTTCTTGGCTTTCTTCCTGTAAAGCAAAGATGCCGCACTCGGGGACATCAATCGATCTATGTTTCTCGAGACGGGCTGTAAATCTACGCACTTCATCGTCGGCAGATACGACAGAGAAAATTACTTGTCCGTCATCTGTCATATAAGCTTGGCGCTTTGAATCAAAAAAATCCCAACCGCTCTCTTGCGGGTAAAAGCTATTCCACAGGCCAAATAATTCCGCTTCTACAATTTGAAACTCGCTTCGACTGAGACCTATAGAGCCGCGGTAATAGTCTTTCAGCGCAACGCAGTCGACATCGCGGGACAAAATACGATCTATGATTTCTTGATCCAAAAAACCCCAGAGAGTGCCTTGAGGCAAGAGGACTCCCGTGGGGGCAAAACGGTGCCCACCCGTATGAGTTGTTCTGCTACAATTGATCCTTTGGGAATTATCCCTCAGCAAGTACTGAGATTTTGTCAACATATCTTGAACTTCTGCATATAAGTTCATCCCTAAAGAGCCACAACAACGGTCTCTTCTTCCATGAGTACAGATTAAAATATCTCGTATCTCACCTTTTCGAAAGAAAACCGGATCTTGGCCTAGCAGGGATGACTCCGGGGTTTCATCAAAGATATTTTCGAGCGTCCAAATGAGGTTTTCCGTCTTCGAGTTGACAAACTCCACTTCATCGGGAGAAAAAGTTTTACCTTCTTTACCAAAGGATATCGACAGAAATTCTTCGTTTCTGACCATTCTGACAAGCTCCAATACTTTCAAAGCAGCCTCTGCTACATCGTCATCGGCTGTTCTGGATTCCAGCAGACCAAGGCCTGAATAAAAAGTATCGACGGAAGAAAATTGAAATCTGTCAGATATATCTCCGCTAAATGGTTCATCAAAATTAGTAAGGGTATTTTTTTGAAAATATTTCTTATTAATTACACGGTGATAACAAGCGATTCGCGAAGAAGTGACGTCTTCTAAGTTGTAGGTCTCGGGATAGCTTTTGTTTATCAGTTGAATACGAACACCTAATTCTCTGGCCAAAGCAATAACATTTCCAAGGCGGGAAATCTCACTTACATCTCTCGGCCATGGTAACGGCCATTCCAACAATAGAATTCCGTCATAAGTGCCTGCGGTGCCTGCAGGTACCAAATTGATACTTCTGGCCCATTTGGAGCACAAAAGCTTTTCATTATTTTCCACTATAGCGCCCATTGGTCTTTGCTCTCATATGAGATAGCGCGATATCGGCTGCAAGTTTGACTTGTTCTCATAAGATAAATGTATAGATAGAAGCAATACTGTATTTATTTGGCATTGTTCTGTATCGATATTTTTTTTGAAAATATATTTTATTATATATTAGATGCCGCGGGTTGATATAACTAATTGAGCTTTATCGGCACATCTATTTGCTGTATGGTCTAAAATCCTCATCAAACAACTTTTTGTCTTTTGATCCCATCATCATATGACCATATTGTCAATATACACTCAGGCACGGCATGAATATAACTCTAAAACATAGACAACGGTTAGCTGTTGTCTATGTAAATTACAGATCGGACATCCTGGCTGTCGCCGTTATTTTTTTATTTACTATAGCTTTTTTTACTCCGGCTTTAGTAGATGGAATCAGCTTTGGAGGCTTTGACATAACACTCAGCCATCTGAGTGCTCTAGGTCAAGGTTTGTATCCTTCCATCCATAGCTATCATGATTCAGATGCGGTAAGCCAGATGGTGGCCTGGAATACTCTTGACTATAAGCTCATTCATAGCGGACAATTCCCCTTGTGGAACAACTATTCAGGCATAGGGATGCCAGAATTTGCCAATTTTGAGTCATCAGTATTAAGCCTGCCCGCCCTCGTAAGCTACTTATTCCCTCTTCGGATGGCTTTTTTAGTAGCGGTGGCTGTAAAGGTAGTACTGGCTGGAACCGGTGTATATTTCTTCAGCCGATCCTTGTCAATCTCGCCTATTCCCAGCCTTTTTGCCGGAATTACTTTCATGGCGTCAGGTCCGTTTATCAATTGGTTGACATGGCCTCTAAGCGACGTCTACTGCTGGATCGGATGGATAGCAGCTTTTATAGTATTAATTTATAAGTATCCTAAACGCAATTCTTATGTGCTGGGGCTCGCTCTCTCGATTGCATGGGCAGTTTATGGCGGTTTCCCGGAATCCAACATTTTAATTTTTTTAGGCTTAATTCCAGCCATGATTGTGTTTTTCCTTTTGGGAATCAAAAAAATAAAAGAAGTCAAATGGCTAGGTGTCGCCAAAACAGCCCTGGGGCTGCTTCTCGGAGCCATGCTGGCTTCACCCCTGTTGTTATCGGGAATACGTATTATTTCCAACAGCCACAGACAAAGCGAACAGGGTTTTGTAGGCCTTCCCCTTCGAACTATATCTTTGTTTATCGCTCAAGGATATTACGGAATGCCATCCGGCAATACAACCGCCTTTGCCCTTTCAAAATGGAACTATTATGAAACGGTAGCCTACATAGGCATCATTGCTATTTTTTTCACTGTAATCGCTGTCTTGAGGCTATGGAAAAAGCCAATGGTCGTCGCCTTGTCATTATGCCTTTTGTGGAGTTTGGCAATTGCATTCCAACCCCACGAACTTCCTTCATTGCAAGAGATTTTAAATCATTTGTCCATACTCAGATTGACAAGACTTTCCAGGGAAAGAACGACCACTGTTTTTATTATCTCAGTTTTGTCGGCATTTGGTATGGAAGAGGTCCTCAAGAAAACCAACAGAAAAGCGGTTGCTCCTATTGCGATCGGAGTCGTACTCACCATCGCTGCTGTTATATATTTGGTGATAGATTCTTTCAGTGCCCATCTGACGGGCAATCTTGCAACAGCCAGATTCAACAGTCTAATCTGGCCGGTAGCACTTAGTATTTGCATTCTTATCGCCGGCTATATCTTCATCAAAAACAATCTCAAAAATCGAAAACCAAATTTGTTGTTGAAAATTTGCCTTATCTGTCTGGTAATCGGACAATTCGCTGAATTGTTTACCGCAGGAGTCGGTATACCCACATATTCAAAAGCATTTTATCCGGCAACATCGGCAGAACTGACCTTGGAGAGTATCGTAAAAAACCAGCTGGTCGGACTGGATACCGGAAATCCGGAAGAAATGCAGAGAAGTGCTCGGGTGGGATTTTATCCGGAAGCCAACATAGGATACGGAGTAAGACTTTTTGCCATTCATGACCCCCTGCTTCCTTCTGCCTATTATGCCTCTTGGCCAGGCCCGGCGGCAAAACCACAAGGCGGGCCCGGTGTTTTTGAGCCCGACGTCAACTCTGTCAACTTGGCCAGGCGTTACGGTATAGGATATATTCTGGCTTTACCGGGTCAACCTCAGCCCTCCGGTACAAAAAAACTTGCCGTGCTGGATGGTGAAGCCCTCTACCTGGTGCCCAAATCCTCACAATTTATGCTTTCTAATCCCAAAGCCGGGAGAATTATTTCTTCTGCTTCATCAAGCAACGGAACATTCAGAATTAGAATTGATACAGCTGTCACACAAAAATTGATAATGCATGTCGCCGATGAACCTGGCTGGACTCTTACAGAAGGAAGCCGAGTTATAAAAATCATCTCTGTCGATAAAATTAATATGGGTGCCAGTATACCTCCGGGAAAATATACGCTAACTTTATCCTACTGGCCCAGTGGTATCCCGGAGGGCATCAAATTGGCTATTCTGGCTGCTATAATTTTTTTGCTCATGACGGCTTGGCCATCTGTAAAAAAAGTACTGTACACCAAAAAGAAAATTATTTCTAAGACAGACACATCTCAGGCTTCAGATACCTAAAAAATCAAACAAAACTTATCTAAAATAAAAATTAGTTCCTTATAATCTTGCAGCTTTAAATAGTAAAGAGACTGGCAAAAGCCAGTCTCTTTATCCTTTTAATGACTTGTCTGCGCATTTGGCAACCAGACTTTGCTTCGGCTGTCACACAGCTGTGCAAAAACAACTTATCGATCCAAGTTGGATTACCCGCACGGACTGAGCTCCGTGAGCTTGGCACTTTATGACTTGTGTTGACATTTATTGCCAACAAGTAGTCGATAAATTTGGGTTATACTTCAACTTTTTGGAAATCGATTTGTATCTGGTAGCCCGGACAGAGTTAGCCCGGGCTGATGTAGCCTGGTGGATTCTCCTCATCGCACGAGTCAAACGTCTTCACGGTGACCCCCTTCCATTGCTCTGGTACATCATTTATATTTGTCCAACGCACTAAGTTAAGTTTGCCACCGTTGATCCGAAAAGTCAACACAATTGATGAGATGAAACATTATTGTCATAATTAACTATTTCACATAATGAACTATTCCCTATAGCTTATCCAGTATGCCACCGTATCTAAAGAGCGCGTGAAAACATTAAAACAGCCACTATAATTGCCAGAGCGCCAATACCTAAAAATATGACAGCTCCGGCAGTTTTCGCTACGATTTTAAATATAGAAAACACAACGAGCAAAACTCCGATTATAACTGCAGCGATTCCAGCCATATCATGTTTGCTTATTGTTGCTAATACCGATACATTACTTGCGTCCATTTGGTTGTACCTCTTCCTTTTTGGAAATTATATCTTATCTTTCTTTCAAAGTTGAAAATACAAAATAAATAGACTCAGAGATAAAATATCGTGGCTATTATGTTGGATATCTGACTGCAGGTATCTGTAAAATTTAGATATCTTGCAATCAGCATAAATTGACTGGTTGATATAAAATATACTGCGAGAGAAAGGAGTAAAATTATGTTGGCTGACCTGTTTGTTCTAGAAACTTCAATGTCTGCTTTTGCCGGAACTTGTATTTTGATGCTTTCCTCACGTACGGGAGCTCCATTATGGGTTGGTATAGGCTTGCTGGCATCAGCTTTCCTAACGCTATGCTTCTTAGTCTCGACCATCATTATAAGCAAAAATGCTGCACCAAAGCGTTTGAGCATGTGGAAATTGGCACAAGAACGCGGGTTGATCAGAACGCCTGAAGCCATAGATGAATTAAAATAAGATCATCTGTTTCTAAAATTGATCCTTTACTGATAGATCGAAGATTGTGAGCTATACCTTTATTGAGATACTTCTCTATCAGGTTTTTTAGGCTAAACGCCAGAATTTAATATATGGAGATATTTGAAATAAGGATTGCATACAGACTATTACCTCTTATACCGACTTCTCCGTCCCCTAATTTCAGAATTGACTTTCTCTGTATAAAGCCGAGATACTATCGGATGTTCCAAGCAGTAAGTTGCATAATCTTTTATATCGGAGATGCTGAAGATTTACCTCTGTTATCTTTTCCTCCTAACAGGTTCTAATGGTTTTGCCGGATACTGCAACTTATCACTTGCTTACCTGTATCGCAATTCGATTGCATGCCACCAAATATCTATCTTCCCTGATCTCGTTAGACTATTCAACCGAGAAGTAAAAGCCCAATTTATTTAGCCGATAAGTGCCGTAGATATGATACTACAATAGCGTGCTGTCGACTATCCCAACTCTAATTGAACTATAGTGTCAATTCTGTAAGGAAAGAATACGTTACAACCTAAAATGATATCTGACTATTCAAATACAACCGGTGATTATCAACATAGTTCTCCGATATGAATCAGATGTCCTTGACGGGAAAATACGATTAGTCTCTATCGGTATGTTTCGCCCTATGGAACGGTTGCGATATCAAAATGACAACCCTGCCTTTTATTGCTTAGCATTATAGAATGACGATTGTTTCCGCCCGTCGTTCTCAAATCACAACTTAGACATTTTTTGTTATGGAACTGTCTCTCCTGCATCTTCCATTAATGCAGGTACAGTTACCTTCAAAATTTACTCCTCTTGCTTTTCTGCAGCAATCGGCGTCTAAAGGATCCGAACAATTCAAAACTCTGGGCGAACCTAGAAAATATTACGAGATCACACCTTCTTGTCGCGAATACAGATATAGCCAAAAGAAAATAATGAGCTGGACCACCTTTTTGTAATCTTTGGTTGTAAACCGGCTTTCAATTTTTGTTTAACCGAATCGTTATAATAGCTGATCTGCTGTAAGTGCCTTATATAACCGCTTATCTTTTAGAAAGATAGGTAGCGTACTTTCAATAAATAATTGATAAGAAATTGTGTTTAGGTCTAAAGTAAGTCAAATTCACCTCTGAAATCCAACTAAAGTACAAGGTGTGAGAATCGGAGTTTTAACAGGAGGAGGCGACTGCCCGGGTCTGAACGCGGCTATCAGAGCTGTCGTAAGGCGCGCCACAGTCACCTACCAAGACGAAGTAATAGGATTCATGGCCGGTTGGCAGGGGGTGGTTGAAAATGACTTCATACCTCTGGACATAGCGAGATGCAGAGGCATACTCCCGCGCGGAGGTACTATTTTACGAACCAGTAGAGTGAATCCATATAAAGTACCCGGCGGAGTAGAAAAAGTCAAAGAAACTATTGCCGAACACAATATCGATGCCATAGTAGCAATAGGCGGCGAGGGAACTCTCGGAGCGTCTAGGGATCTTTCAAACGCCGGAGTACCTATAGTCGGGATACCAAAGACAATAGATAACGACGTATACGGGACTGATTATACGATCGGTTTTGATACCGCCGTACAAATTGCCGTCGATGCCATAGACAGACTGCACACCACAGCTGAAGCCCACGACAGAGTAATGGTCTGTGAGGTAATGGGTAGACACGTAGGATGGATCGCTACATATGCAGGTTTAGCTGCAGGTGCGGCAGTGGTGCTTGTACCGGAAGAACCATTTGATATAGCACAAGCTGCTGCCAGATTAAAACGCCGTCACGAACTTGGTCGTTTCGCCTCCGTTGTGGTCGTTGCTGAAGGCGCAAAACCAGTTGAAGGGACACTTGAACTTCCTCCAATAGAGTACGATGCTTATGACCACGAACGACTCGGGGGTATCGGCGGTTTAGTAGCTCAAGAACTTGAAAGACTTACTGGCCTGGAAGCAAGAGTCACCATGCTGGGACACGTTCTGAGAGGAGGCACTCCAAGTGCCTTCGACAGAGTCTTGGCAACGAGATTTGGAGTTTCCGCCATCGATGCCATCCATCAAGGGCAATACGGGACGATGGTCGCTCTCCAAGGCCCGGATGTTATCACCATCCCCCTTATACAAGCTGTCGGGGAATTGAAAAAAATAAATCCGTCGCTTATGGAGCTTATAGCAAAAGTATTCTTGGAATAGACGCCAACTCGTCCCCCAAAGATATCTGGAATCTTCCATAGACCATATAAAACAATTTCCGGCTATGAGCTTTAACGGAAAATCATTACAATTCATCAAAGAGAGGAGTTTTGGGTGCAGCAATCAGATCTTGCTCCCGCTGTCTCTACCGTACGCGTCAGCTTGCATATTTTGGCAGCCACTATTTGGGTTGGCGGACAATTTACAATTGCCGGGCTTGTAGGTCCGGCCAAATCCTTAGGTGCTGATGCCCCCAAGAAATTAGCCCGTGCTTTTTCTAAAATAGAGTGGCCGGCATTTGCTGTTCTAATAGCTACAGGCATATGGAATGTCTTAGCAGACGACCCTGCGAAAGCCACATCTGCTTGGCGTTATGTAATGATGACAGAAGTAGCGATAGCCCTTCTGGCCGGTCTCAGCGCCTACCTTCATCAAATAGCAAAAAACAGGCGTCGGCTTGCGCTCTTTGGGGCTCTTTCAGGTATATTTTCCCTGACAGCGGTAATTCTTGGAGTACTTCTGGCCGGCTGATTGCATTTACGTTTTATGTTGTTGGTTTCCCGAATTTGCCCAGTGCGTAATCATCAAATGCTTTTCTAATCTCATCCATGGTATTCATCACAAAAGGACCGTACTTCGCCACAGGTTCGCGTATCGGCTGGCCTCCAAGAAACAAAACCTCCATTGAATTATTGCCTGTTTCCCGCATATAATCGGCTTGTAATGTCAGATAACTCCCTTCACCCATCAGCGCCAATTGACCTTCTCTTATCCCAATCTTGGCAGATGAGATAAATCCTCTTCCCGATAGGATATAGACAAGGCAATTAAAGCCATTCTGCCACGGTAAAATCAACCTTTGCCCACTTTGGATGCTCCCATGCAGGAATGTAATAGGAGTATGGGTCATACCGGGACCTCTCTCACCCGCAAGTTCACCGGCAACGATTCTGACTATTGCCCCTTCGTCTTGTGAAGATATTATCTTCACTGTCCCACCTCTAATATCTTGATATTTGGGGTCCAGGAATTTATCCTTGGCGGGAAGATTAACCCACAGTTGTATACCGTGGAAAAGTCCACCTGTTAATACTTTTTCCAGCGGCGGAGTTTCTATATGCAAGATACCCGAACCGGCTGTCATCCATTGGGTATCGCCGTCTGTAATCAATCCGCCGCCGCCCGTGGAATCATGATGCTCGAAAGCACCGTCTATCATATAAGTTACAGTCTCAAAACCGCGATGGGGATGCCATGGTGTGCCCTTGGCTTTTCCCGGTTCATAATGGACTGACCCCATCTGATCCATATGGACGAAAGGATCCAATTGTGTTGCCGTAAGACCGGCAAAAGCCCTCCTCACCGGAAACCCCTCTCCCTCTAAAGCAGACGGAGCAGATGTTATGGTAACGACTTCTTTATCAATTCCACTCAACAGGCGTGCTTCGTCTAAATGAGTTAAATTAACAAATTCATTCGGATATATTGCCGGCATATTAACCTCCCGATAAAACACTCATGTTTATAATCTGTCCGAATAATTTTTCAAAAACTCACGATCTTTTGATGTAACTAAAGAGTTGTCAATCAGGCTGTTTATCTTTATCCGGATAGAGTCTGTATAACAAACAAAAAAGTGTAGTTATTCCAAATGAATATAAAGAACCAACGGCCACTGGAGCAGATAGAAAAATGTCGATAGTCATAAATGATGCATTATAAAAACGACTGCATGATAGTTTTATAAAGCCTATTCATGAGGTTATATATATAATTTTATAGGCGTTTCCACAGTAAATATTTATGAAAAAATCATGAAATACACATATAATTACATGAATTGACCACACTTGGCTTTAATTTCCTACTACCCTTACAAACTGTGGATTTAAAGAAAACTCAAAACTCAAATAAAAATACAAAACTAAATAAAGACAAGAAAATCGCCATCGGAGCTGGTGTACTGGTTCTGATAATCGTGATAGTGCTTATTGTTACCATCAGTGGAGGATCCGGCAAAAAAACTTCGGCTACCTCTCATGGGCATAATTCCCCGCCGACCACTATTCCTGCCATAAGCAGCCATCTTTGCCCGTTGACGGATCAGCCGGCTCCAAACGGCATCGTTCCGGCAAGGCCGGCTCTTGGGGTCAAGATCGGTAACGAACCTCCTCCTGGTGACGCCCGCCCCCAAAGCGGATTAAACGAAGCAGACATAGTTTACGACACTCCCGTAGAAGGTTTCTTGATGCGCTATATTGCCGTTTACCAATGCCATAATGCTGCCCACATAGGCCCTTTGCGCTCTGTTCGCTGGGTCGATCAACGAATAATGAGACAATTCATCCATCCGATTTTAGTATCGGCAGGCGGCATAAATCCAAATATTAATTCAGATCAAAATGCGAAATGGCTTTCGTACTCAAACCTCTTGGCATACCCGGGGGCCAACGCTACCGTCAGAATCACGAGCCGTCAGGCACCTGATAACGACTATACGAGTACGGCTGCCTTATACGGTCTTTTCCCCAAGCAGACTACCCCTCCGAACCCCATATTTCAATATACAACATCGCTTCCTCCCTCTGCTCAATCGGCTGCCGATGTCGGTATAAACTTTTCCTACGGAACCGACGTACTTTGGAAGTGGGATCAAAAACTGGGTCAGTACATCCATACTTACAGCGGTAGCACGGATATTGATGCCTTGACAGGTCAACCTGTCTCCACTACCAATATTGTGATACAGATCGTTACTTATAAGTTCGGTCCTTATGTAGAAAGTCCGGGCTCCACCGGTGACATTGAAAGCAAGACTATAGGCAGCGGCCCGGGTTGGATCGTGAGAAACGGAAAAGAGATCCCGGTAACATGGCATCGCCCTCAACTGATAGGCGGCACGACATTCACCGACAAACAAGGCCAAACAGTTGGCCTTGCCCCGGGCAGAACATGGGTCGAGTTGGTGCCTAACACAACAGCTGCTGTCAAAGGCAACATCTATTTCACGAAATAAGCTCACTTACAGGCAGTTTTGACCAAAAGTCATATTGCCAAAATAAAAAACCGGTTGGCGACAAGGAGAGGGTCACCCAACCGGTTTTTTCATTGCAGAAACTTCCGCCCAACTTTATCTCTTTCAAAGAAGTGTTGCAATTTGCTGTCACTGTCGCGTGTCAGCTATCTGCCAAGCTAAACCTGACAAATGCATGATATAGCCTAAAGGGAAATTACTCTTTGGTCTTATCTCGTCTGAGAAATTCATTTACAATCCTGATCTTCTTTGACAATGCTTTTTCCGGTAGGAAATCAGGTAAACAGGGCTGAAAGTATGACCTTGAAAGCTTTGATTATCAGGAGGAATGCAATGGCAGAAATTTATGAAACCGAAAATATTACCGTATCCCAATGGGAAGAGACACGAGACATAAAGAGCAGACATACGTATGACCCGTGCTCTCTGTATGCAGAGACGTTCTGGCTCCCGATTCTTGGGCCTTCAAGTATATTGTTTTTAAGATTCATTTCCAGACAATTTAATGGCATGAAATATGAAGAGGAGCTGACATTTGAATTAAAAGAGATAGCCAGATGCATAGGACTATCGGAGAAAACAACTCAAAATTCACCCATGCTCCGCACCCTTTCTCGCTGTATCGACTTTGGTATGGCCCAACAGATTGGACCTGGTAAAATCAAGGTACGCAAAAAACTTCCTCTGCTCAGTGTCCGCCATCAAAACCATTTACCGATTTCTTTGCAAAAGAGTCACAGGGAATTTGAGGCTACATTGGTTTTGGATACAAAAAGCGAAAATCATATCGTCCAAAGGGCAAGACAATTGGCCCTCAGTCTTGTCAATTTGGGAGAAGAACCTGATATATGCGAACAGCACCTTTTACGCTGGGGTTTTCACCCTTCGCTGACACATGAATCTGTAAGTTGGGCACAAAAACAAACCGGTAGAAATAAGCAGGTTTCTCCTAATCTTCAACATCTGGTTCAATCCGGAAAAGTAGTAAATATCAATTGACTCCATCCAGCTTACAGACACGCTCTCTCGTGCAATGGATATCTATCAATTTTTGAACTGCAATACTCACATCATAATGAGCATTGCATTGATGCCATTTTTTACCTTGGGGAACATTAAATTGCTGAGATTGACGCAGGGCGGCAATTACCGTCATTTACTATAGCCTGTATCTTATAAAGAGTATCTTTATCCACTAAAGATTGTACGTACATCTTTGTCATTTTAGAAAAATATCTTTTTTAGATCGCAATTTTTTCACTATTTGGGCAAGACATCGCTGCTTTAGCCGACCTACAATCAATATAAATCTGACCTGATTCATATTTATGAACTTAGGAAAATACAAATATATATTATAATTGCTACTATATAATAAAGCCTTTCTTTATCAGGACATAACCATAAATAGAACTATGAGAATACGGATAAATGAAATTAAACGGCACTAACCACAGATTGGATCATGACTTTCTAAGAAAAAAAGAGGCCGAATCTTTGTCGGATCATTCCTTGGATAAGAGCAGCTCGGAATTAAACTCCGCTGCGCAAGACCTAATCAATGCGCTATTGACAACAAGCAGAGCGTTGGTGGCAATATCTGCCAAATCCTTGGCGGAAGTGAGTGATGAAGTGACTCTGGCACAATACAGATCCATGGTCGTTCTCATGGAATGTCAAAGTAGCACTGTGGCGAAATTGGCAGAAGCAGTGGGGGTAGCTCCCCCTACTGCCACCAGAATGTGTGATAGATTGGTCAAAAAAGGATTGATCTCGAGACAACCTGCCATCGATGACAGACGCGAAATCACACTTATACTTACTCCAAAGGGAAACGAGCTGATCGACAGGGTGACAGATGAGCGTAGGATTGCCGTTACAGAATTACTTAAACATATACCAGTAGGTGATTACCAGAAATTGACAGACATATTTTCGCGTTTTACTGATGCGGTTGGCAGTGTCCCTGATCAAAATTGGAGCGTCGGCTGGGAGATTGAGAATCAATAAGTGTAATCTTCGGTGACAGATATTTAGATGTTATATCTTGATATCCTGTTCTGATCCTTCAACCAGTTTCCTTATTTCTTCCATATGCTCGGGTCTGCATAAAATATTTACCATATCGTTACGGACAAAAGTAGTTTCGCTTGATATCAATATCAACTCATTATTACGCTTAAGTGAAAAAAGAATTATTCCGCTGGGAAATTTTATCTGATTAACTTTTTTCCCTACCAGCAGAGATTTTTCTCCCACAACATATTCCACGACATGAGAGTGCGGCATAAGTTTCGACAGTTTAGTAATATTACTCGACAATGATGCCCTATAAGCCCTGAGAAGTCCTCCTACTGTAACAATACCGACCACCAAGCGATTCCCGTCCGTTACCGTGAGGAAACGACCGCCGGCTTGATAAATCCCTTCGAAACCTTCCTGCAAGGAAGCCGTCATTTGACAAGTCGGAGCAGTCATATCGGTCAGAACATTCACGGTTGAATTCTCGATATCTCCGCCGAATGACAAGATGTCGGAAGCTTGAAGAGTACCGAGGAACGTACCTCTCTCATCTATGACAGGGGCACCGGGTAATTGTTTCTCTTGAAGTAGCCGATAAGCAAATTGCAGGCTTATATCATGACCCAAGACCAAAATGGGATCGTTCATAGCCTGTTCGATCTTTTCGAGAGATGCTATGTCTCCTTTACCGATCAGATTGGATACTATTTGGCTGTTTCTGTTATGCAGCTGCGACTTATAGATACTTTTATCCGCTCTAAAGACTATGAAGGAGGCCACGGCCACCGCTATCATTGCTGGACCGAGGAGATTGTTTGTTCCCACCATCTCGGCAACCATAATCATGACCGCCAGCGGAGCTCTCGAAATAGACCCGAATACAGCCATCATGCCAACTATGATAAAAGGTACGGCACTGTGACCTATACCCGGTGCAATCGGCTCCAATACACGCCAGAGAGCCATACCGAGAAAAGCCCCTATCACCATACCGGGACCGAAGACACCTCCTGACCCGCCTGTCCCTATCGATAATGATGTGGCGACGATACGGATCAGAGGTAAAAGGATAATAATAATAATGGATGTCTTATCCAATTGGGCATTTAAACCTTTTTGGATCCAGCCATATCCTGTCCCCAGGGCTTCAGGAAATTCCAGTGCAATCAACCCGACAAACAGGGCTCCGATAGCAGGTTTTAGTTTACGGGATATCTTCAGCCTGTGAGTAAAGCCGATCGTGGAATAGAAAGTTCCAGCATAAAGAAGACCGACGCCTCCTGCTAAAATGCCCAGAATGAGAAAATAGGCAAGTTGTATAGGCTGATGAAAAGTGTAGCCTCCGCTGATATGAAACAGTGCATGGAAGGAGAAGAAGCTTCCGAACACAGAATATGATATAATCGATGCAAATATTCCCGGCATCAAAGCAGAAAATTCAAAATCGTCTCTGTATACTATGTCGGCAGCCAATACGGCTCCTCCGAGGGGTGCGCTGAAAATAGCGCCTATACCGGAGCCTATACCAACTGCGACGGCGATTTTCCCGTCTTCAAGTGAGAGGTCAAACACTCTCGCCAGGAGAGATCCGAAACCTGCGCTGATTTGTGCCGTCGGCCCTTCCCTACCGCCTGATCCTCCGGATCCGATAGTAAGGGCAGAAGCAATAATTTTTATCACGACGGCTCTTATCCTGATCGACCTCGGTTGGTGATGGACGGCATCTATTGCCGCATCGGTGCCATGACCTTCGGCTTCCGGGGCAAACGTAAAGACCAGAAGGCCAGAGAGAAGACCTCCCAGGGTTACGACGAGAGGAATTGCCCACGGTCTTGCATAGCCGGCCGATCCCACTTTATTTCCTTCCCCTGCCGGGGTCGGGACATGGTAACCGGCCAAGAAACCTAAGAAAAAATGTGTTGAGAGTTTCAGAACCTCGTAGAAAAGAACAGCACCAAGACCAGCCACCAAGCCGATCATGGTCGAAAGTATAAGCCACTTGGGCAGATACGACATAGCGTTAATACGCCTGCCGACAAACATAAGTATGCGTCTGAAGCCACTGATACTAAAAAAAGATTTGCGTTCGACGGAACCAAGTCGATGAATTTTGGGCTCTGAAGGAGGAGAGGCATGCATAGAGTTATTATTATATATACTTTTTATTAGCATATACACTTATTTTCTAAATAGCTTGTTACCTTGGAGAACAATGCCCCGAAACAAATAAAATGCAGTAGATGCCAGCCAAAGTATTAGCGAAAGAGCCGCTGATAATAAAACTATCGAGATAGTATATATTAATATGATCAGTTACTTAGATGCTCTCAAAGACAAGGTAATCGTCTTTGACGGAGCGACAGGAACCAATATCCAAAAATTAGGACTCACTGCAGATGACTTTGGCGGTTCGAATTTGGAAGGTTGCAACGAAATACTCGTCGCCAGAAGGCCTGACATAATTCAGAACCTGCATTCTTCTTTTTTGGAAGTCGGCGTCGATGCGATAGAGACAAATACATTCGGTGATCTCCCCTTTGTACTGGCAGAGTATGACTTGGCAGATGAAGCGTATAACCTGGCCCATAAAGCAGCCGTCATCGCCAGAGAAGTAGCCGATGGCTATGCCACAAAAAATTCGCCTCGTTTTGTCGCTGGTTCAATGGGGCCCGGAACAAAATCTCCCACGCTTGCCCAGATATCTTTCCCGGACTTAAGAGATGCATATGAGGTTTTGGCATCCGGATTGATTGACGGCGGAGTCGACTTGCTGCTTATAGAAACCACGTTTGATATTTTGTCGGCTAAAGCCGCAGTCATAGCTTCCAGAAAAGCTATGACAAAACTGGGCAGACAGGTTCCTATCCAGCTCCAAGTCACCATCGAGACTACCGGAAGGATGCTGTTGGGGACAGAGGTAGCTGCTGCGCTGAATGCACTTGAAGCCATAAAACCCGATGTTATAGGTATCAATTGCGCTACAGGACCGGTGGAAATGTATGAGGCTGTTCGTTATCTGTGCGGCAATACTTCCCTGCCTATTTCCGTAATGCCCAATGCCGGTTTGCCCTCTGTAGTGGACGGCAAAATGCATTATGACTTGACTCCCGATGAACTCAGCACCCATCTTCATCGTTTTGTCAGTGAATTCGGTGTTGATATCGTGGGAGGATGTTGCGGGACCACCCCAGAACATATTGGAAAAGTAGTAGCAGCATTGGAAAACTTCCCAAAAATTGCCAGACAATCAAAAGGAGAACGCGGAGTCTCTTCCATATACTCTTTCCTCCCGTATACCCAAGACAGCTCCATATTGATAGTTGGAGAAAAAACAAACGCCAATGGCTCCAAGAAATTCAGGGACGCCATGCTGGCAAAGGACTTTGACACCACCACACAAATAGCCAAAGAACAGGTTAAAGAAGGTGCGCACGTTATCGATGTATGCGTAGATTACACGGGAGCTGACGGCGTATCGGATATGAAAGAAGTGATAGGCAGGATATCCACTCAAGCCGCTATACCTATCATGGTCGATTCCACGGAAGCAAATGTTGTCGAGCAAGCTTTGCAATTGCTTGGAGGAAAGTCAATCATCAATTCTGTTAATCTGGAAGAGGGTTCAGGCGATGGAACCCGGCTTGATCTGTTTCTTTCCCTGGCTGCCAAATACGGAACCGCCGTAGTGTGCACATGTATAGATGAAGACGGACAAGCCAGAACGTCTTCTTGGAAGTTGAAGGCGGCCTCTGCCATATATGACATAGCCGTCAACAAATATAAGATTCAGCCGTCAGATTTATTCTTTGACCCTTTGGCTCTTCCATTATCCACCGGGATGGAAGAGAGTAGGAAAGACGGTATAGAAACTATAGAGGCCATTAGAAAAATTAAAGCAGAGATGCCGGAATGCCATATCATCTTAGGTTTGTCAAATGTTTCATTCGGACTGAATCCGGCTTTGCGACAGGTATTGAACTCTGTCTTTTTGGATGAAGCAATAAAGGCCGGTTTGGATGCTGCCATAGTCAATGCCGCTAAGATAACCCCTCTGCACAAGATAGATGAAAAGCAGAAACAAATATGCCTGGATCTTATCTATGACAGAAGAAGCGATGCCTATGACCCCTTGTCTGAGTTGATATCTGCTTTCCAAGATGTGAGCGACCTGAAACAAATTGTCGAAGACAAATCAGATTGGCCGGTGGAAAAACGGTTAGAGCATAGAATTATAGACGGCAACTCACAAGGCCTGGAAGCTGACCTCACTGAAGCTCTTGAAAAAGGTTTGACAGCTCTGGAAATTATCAATGACACTTTGTTGAGTGCCATGAAAATAGTAGGTGACTTATTCGGCAGCGGCAAAATGCAGCTACCTTTTGTTTTACAGTCTGCCGAAACTATGAAAGCAGCGGTAGCGTTCCTGGAGCCTTATATGGAAAAGACGGAATCGGTCGACCGCGGCAAAATAGTATTGGCAACGGTCAAAGGAGACGTTCACGATATCGGGAAAAATTTGGTTGATATTATCCTGTCAAATAACGGTTATAAGGTTAGCAACCTTGGCATCAAAGTGCCCATATCGGCCATTTTAGAAGAAGCGGAAAAAATAAAGGCAGACGCCATCGGAATGAGCGGCTTGCTGGTTAAATCTACATTAATTATGAAAGAGAACCTGGAAGAAATCAACAGACTTGAACGCTATGATATTCCTGTTCTTCTCGGTGGAGCCGCACTTACACGAACTTACGTAGAAAAAGATTTAAGAGAAATTTACAAAGGTCGTCTTTTTTATGGTCGGGATGCATTCGAAGGATTGGATACTATCGGCAAGATTATGGATATCAAAACCACAGGTATCGTAGATCCGGAATTCGGAAAACAACTCTCCGGAAGAAAACTGCCAAAAAGAAAGAGTCAGGAAAATGCCGAGCTCAGTGCTGTGGGTCTTCCCAAAAGATCACCCACGGTTCAGGAAGATAACTTTATCTACACTCCCCCTTTCATTGGTTCCAGGGTGGCAAAAGGTATCTCGCTCGACGACATAACCTCATACCTCAACGAAACGGCCCTTTTCAGGAATCAGTGGGGTTATCGACCGGAAAAAGGAGAGGATGACAAAGAATTTAAAACCAGAATCCGTGCCGAGTTGAGACGCAGACTGGATGAAGTACAGTCTCAAGGCATCCTTGTCCCCCAAGTGATTTGGGGTTATTATCCGGTGGGGTCCGCAGAAAACAAAGTAATCCTCTTCAAAGATGAGGAGCGAAAAGACCCTATCATGACATTTGAGTTCCCAAGGCAAAAAAAAGACCCGTATCTGTCTATAGCTGATTTCTTTCGTCCCCTGAAAGGAGAGCACAACCAGGTTGATTATCTGGGTGTTGTTGTGGTCAGCATGGGGAAAAAAGCATCAGCCGTGGCAAAAACATACTTCGATAATAACAAATATTTAGATTATGTCCAATTGCATGGGCTGTCAGTGGAGATGACAGAGGCCTTGATGGAGTACTGGCACTTCCGGATGAGACAGGAATGGGGCTATGTTGATCAAGACGGGCCCAACCTCACGGGACTCTTCCGCCAGCAATACCGGGGAGGGAGGTATTCATTCGGTTATCCGGCCTGCCCGGATTTAAAAGACAATGCCAAAGTCGTCGAATTGTTGGAAGCAGAAAGAATCGGCGTTACGATCAGCGACGGAGATCAACTCGAACCGGAGCAAAGTACTTTGGCGATAGTGTGTCACCACCCACAAGCTAAATATTTTGTCGCCTAAACTATATTGACTATTTCTGTGTCACAGCAGTCGGCCTAGAAAAAAATCAGCCTTGAAAAATATGGCTGTGCAGCGATGGTAACTCTCCGGAAATATCAATATAATTTAGGTTGTTAGGAATATTTGGCGTAAAAAAATACTAGCGTAGGTGATATGACAATCGAAGTAACAGATATAGATTTTGAAGAAGAAGTTCTTGATAAATCCAAATCAAACCCGGTTATTATAGATTTATGGGCCCCTTGGTGCGGTCCATGTAAGGTTCTTGGTCCGATCTTGGAAAAGACAGTCGATTTCTTTCAAGGACAAGTCACGTTAGCTAAAATTAATGTAGATGAAAATCCCAAAATATACTCTGCTTTTCAGGTTCAATCCATCCCGGCAGTTTATGCACTTTTCAACAGACAAGTCATAGACGGATTCATGGGAGCCAAACCCGAACAGGAAGTCTTTGATTTTGTATCAAATGTCATAGCAAAAGTAAAGCCCAGCGAGGCAGATCTTCTTTTGGAAAAAGGCGATGAAGATTCACTGAGACAAGCATTGGAATTGGAACCTAACCATCCTGGTGTCGTCATGGCTTTAGCGCAATTGCTATTGGAACAGGGGCAACCCACTGAATGCATGGCCCTTCTTGTCAGGATTCCGGAGACGCCTGAAACTCGGCATCTGGCATCTCTGGCGCACGTAGCACAATTGCAATCCACATCGGTCGCAATGATTGATTACGGAGCTGTCTACCAACAATTGGAAGAGCTCTTGGATAAAGTCAAAAGCAACGAACCGGCACGGCATACTTACTTGGACCTTTTGGAAAGTCTTGAGGCAACCGACCCGCATAAGGAAGAATTCAGGAAAAAGCTTGCTCTGCGGCTTTTTTGAATTGATTCTTATATGACATATAAATATATCTTCAATATTTTATGTCTTTCAATATAATTTCTTATAGCCAAATATTACAAAATGAAAATATATCTCCCTGAAAAGCCTATCGTAATACAGTTGTCCGATACCTATTACAACTGTACTGACCGCTCTCTGACAATGGGGATTTTGAACAGGACTCCCGATTCATTTTACGATAAAGGCAGCTACTATGATTTTGATCTTTTCCTCAAGAAAGCTGAATCTTTGATCGAGGATGGCGCCGATATATTAGATGTGGGAGGAGTAAAAGCAGGTCCGGGAGACAGAGTTTCAGAAGAAGAGGAGCTTAATCGCGTTATACCTGCCGTCGAGGCTTTATCCGAGCGTTTTGATGTTCCAATTTCCGTTGATACTTGGAACGCGAATGTATTTGCTGAAGCAGTAAAAAAAGGAGCCGTCTTGGGCAACGATATCAGCGGGTTTTCCGATCCTGATTATCTAAAAGTGGCATATGAAAAAAACACTTCCGTTGTGGCAACCCATATCAGGCTGGCACCGCGCATAAGAGACGAGTTTCCTGTTTATGATAACAACGATGTAGTGACGGCAACAGAGAAAAAATTGACAGACCTTTGTCAACTGTCTCTGAAAGCGGGATTAAAACCGGAACAAATTATTATCGACGCCGGCCTCGATTTAGGCAAAACCACCCCTCAATCATTAGAACTGCTCCGAAACCAGTATAAGTTGGCTCAAAGCGGTTTTCCTCTTTTGCTGTCTGCGTCAAATAAAACTTTTCTCGGAGACAGACTTGGTTTGGAAATCTCCCAGAGAAAAGAGGCCTCTCTTGCGGCAGCCGCCATGGGAATTCTGCAGGGTTGTAGAATTATACGATGTCATGACGTCAAATCCACAAAACGAATTTGTCAAACCTTAGAAGTCGTATTACAAAAAGCTAGAGAACAGTCAACCTGTGCTTAATTTGATACTGATTTCTCTGTTTTCTCCTGTAACCTTCATTACCCGCAGACAAATTTAACTGACAGTATCGTTTCGCAATTACCAACCGATCAAAGCCTGCAACGATTTGTCGCTCTGGTTATCAGAGTTATGTATCAAGCCTCAGACGGCAGAGCGCAAATCAAAAGAACCGCACCGTGTTTGAGGACGAAAAATTTATATACTCAACATAAGACAATTCCTTCGACGTACTATTCGGATCATATACAGGAAAAATCAACGGATGCTTTGAGGGGTTCTTATTTTGCCACCTGATTCTCAGCGAAACAAAACCATCTCTCAGCGCATTTTCACCTTCAAAAAGCTGTATCGGCAGGCAGATAGCAGCATGAATACCGCTTCATATCCATACGGTTTTGATTCATATCAACATTCGTCTGGATTGGCTTCTTCGACGATTGAAACATTCTTCTCCGGCAGGGTATCAGCCGATATTGGAGCTAGAATAGAGCTTTATGAAATCATCGCGTGTCTATCTTCTCTATGGAACCGAACATACCCTGGTGATTAACGAATTGAACCAGTTGTTGCATAAGTTGGGACATAGCGGCAGCACTTCACAAAATTTTAATTTTGAAGAATATTCATTTCCGCCGATTGCCGAGGAAAACCCTATGGCGCAAGCTCTGGATGCCTGTAGAACGCCTTCCCTGCTTGCAGATTCCAGATTGGTCGTCCTCAAAGGATTGGAACAAGCCAGCAGCTCACAGATTGCAACCCTTGCTGATTTTATCAGCGGTGAACATGCCATGGACGACTGCACAACGTTTGTCCTTGTTTCAGCGGGGAAAAAGCCTCCCGCATCGTTGATAAAGGCTGCTACCGCTGTCGGCGAGACGATAGACGCTGATCCCAAATCAGGCAGCAAGGGAAAAGACGATTGGTATACGACCCATCTCAATAGATCACAATTGACACTGACCGGCGATGCCGTGAAAAAACTTAAAGAACATCTGGGCGAAGACCTCTCCCGGGTGGAATCCGTCTTTTCTCTCCTGGTCGAAGCCTACGGTGTCAATGCCACGGTAACGGGAAAAGACCTGGAACCTTTCCTCGGAGCAGAGGGCGGTTCTGCCCCTTGGGATCTTACGGATGCCATAGATGCAGCCAATGGGAAAAATGCGCTGCATCATATGGCGCGGCTATTGGAAAACGAACGTCACCCTCTCCAAGTATTATCGATTCTCCAACGGCACTATCAAGCCATGATCAGACTGGACGGTCTTTTTGATATAGACGCCGCCGCAGCTGCTAAAATTACCAAATTGGCATTATATCCTGCAACAAAAGCTCTAAAGCAATCCAGGCTTTTGGGACCTGCAAAACTATCAAGAGCAATGCAGCTGCTCAAAGACGCTGATTTGGCCATCAAAGGATTTCTTGGCCTAGACGCCAGGGTCGTTTTGGAAATTACAATTTTACGTTTATCGCAATTGCCAAAACTAAAAAATATTTCTTTGAACAGCTAATAGCAATACAGGCAACTGCCGGCTAAAAAGACTTCTAAACTGGTAGCGAGATTCCTCCCAAGACTTAGACTAAGATCAAGATGTTCAGAGAAAGAGATACGTGAGTTGAGATGGCTGAAATAGATACCTACTTTAGCAAGGAATTGCTGAATGAATTACATAGCATATGTATACATGTAGCGACAGAGGTAGGAAATATTTTATCTGATTATTTTGCCCCTCTGAACAAAAGCAAACTGCTGGCCAGCATCACAACGAAAACGTCACCCACCGATTACGCCACGGAAGCCGACGAGCAAGCAGAACTCCTGGCCAGAAAACTAATTAAGACAATGCGGCCGGATGATACGATCCTCGGAGAAGAGCAAGGGGAAGATCGCGGGACAAGTGATTTGATATGGGTAATAGATCCTTTGGACGGTACTACAAATTTCGTCTACGGTATAGATGCCTTCGCTGTCTCCATAGCCGCCGCACTAAGACCTGAAGTTGATCCGTCGGTTTACGTTCCCGGTAGCGGAGGCAAACACGGTAGCGTACTTGCAGGGGTAGTATATAATCCAATAAGAGAAGAACTTTTCAGCGGAATTTTTTCGGGACAACCCCTTCTCAACGGCAGCGAGATCACGCATTCTGCTCCGGATTCCCTCAGCAGGTCTTTAATAGGAACCGGGTTTGGCTATGATCAAGCAAGAAGGAGCAGGCAGGCTGCCATGCTGACCAAAATATTGCCCGATGTAAGAGATATACGACGTTTCGGATCGGCATCTCTGGATCTGTGTTCCGTAGCTGCCGGCAGACTGGACGGCTATTTTGAAGTAGGCTTAAAACCTTGGGATGCGGCAGCCGGCTTATTGATTGCAGACCTTGCCGGAAGCGCTGTACATGAAACCCCGACGCCGGAAGACGGCCCCATGCTGATAGTATCTGCCCCTGACATATCCGAGGATCTCACGGCGAGCATTGCCGCTTCTATGATTTTCACCTGAAATTATTACCAAAATAAAACTCAGAGCCTTAGTTCGGACTGTTTTAGAACGCGCGGCAACTCACTGTTTCCATAACGCCCTGATATCAAGAGGCCGCAAATAGTCCGATCTAATATATAATATCAGACTTACAATTTCCTTTTGCATGGGCTTATCATAACATTTGCAAAAAATCCAACCATAGACCTATTTATCGTTCAGATAATGTTGTTTTGAACGATGCGGACAGATGTTATATCATGTATTGTCTTACCACTGAAACTAGCATGGGATTATATTTTTATCCAAGAAGAGATCCATATGGGTAAAAAACCATATATGGCTGATCCGATGCTTTATTTCACTCATTGGTTTTGCATCACTGTCCCGGATCACTGCCTGTATACACAAATTATGTCGAAATCTTATATTTGGTAATGTCGACCAAACATCTTGGCTGTTCTAAACGCAGCATATTTTACGCCCCAATACCGTAAATAGTAAAAGCAAATGCTTTTCGCCAATAAGAGCCCAAAGAGATAAAAGCCCGTACTTTAGTCTTATTTGGAGAAACAGACTTGAGGAATTGGCTAAAATAGCCGTTGTTGTTAGACATGTCGACTTAGCGGAGAATAATATGAAATTTGATGTTGTGGTAGAGATTCCAGCCAATACCAGAAATAAATATGAGGTTGATCACGAGACAGGGCACATTTATCTTGATCGTACTCTTTTCACCTCTACCTACTATCCAACCGATTATGGATTTATTGATAATACGCTGGGACAAGACGGAGATCCATTGGACGCTTTGGTTATTGTTTTAGAGCCCACGTTTCCCGGATGCCGCATAGTCGCCAGAGCGATAGCGATGCTTCAAATGACGGATGAAAAAGGACCGGACGATAAAGTCATATGTGTTCCTGACGGAGATCCGCGCTATGATAAATTCCAAGATCTCAACGATATCGATACCTTCGAACAGCAAAAAATACAACACTTTTTTGAGGTCTACAAAGCCCTTGAACCTGGTAAAAAAGTACTTGGAATCAATTGGGTCGGAAAAAATCAAGCTGAAGCAGAGATCGAGGCTTCGATCAAACGCCTCGGTTCTTCTCATAGCTAAAAAGTATGGGGGGTTATCTTTTGCCGCGATAGATACTCATCGCCGATGGATATCATAAATTTCCAAAGCTAAATACATCAGAATATGTATTTAGAAAATAAACAGACAGGTAAAATATCTGATTCTGAGCTTATGTATATATTGCATATACTCTAATGGTTTTACTAAATTATATTTGGACTCACCGTACTTAGAGCTTGACTAAATTGTATTTTCCAACCGATCCGGAACAGAACTTCTCCGGTAGCTAAGATATCCAAATCTGACGGCATCAGAAAGCGAAATGTTGTTAGAATATCTTTCTAGATAAGCACGATCAATCAGGAGATACGTCCTTTAGTTAGACTTGTGAAAGTTCTCACAAATCTAAGATTGCGAAAAGACTGTTAGGAGGAAGATGGCTCTTAGTCACAATGATATTTCTCTCTGCTATAAAAGGAACTGGTATGAGATGGCTGCCTGTAAAGATATCGATAAGGATATCTTTTTTCCTGTTGGTCGGACCGGACCGGCCATACCGCAGATAAAAAGAGCAAAATCTGTTTGCCAAGAATGCCTTGTTGTCAACGAATGCCTAGAATATGCACTGAGAACTAATCAGGAATACGGAGTGTGGGGATGCACATCGGAGGATGAGAGAAAATACATTCGCAGATCTCTTTCTCTTCTAACGTAATTCTTCCGATAACTTTACATCAGACTAGCAATCTTTTGTATAAAACGATCCAGTTAATAACTACTCACTGATCAGTAATCGGTTTTCAAATCAATAGTGACTATCCCGCCTTGAGCCTTATCTCCTTCTAGCTTATTGGAGACAGTAAGCTTGCCGGAAAGCTGCGACCTCACCAGGTCCCTGACGATCGACAGTCCCAGACTTTTGGTTGTGTCTATGTCGAAATCAGGCGGAAACCCAATTCCGTTATCACTCACTTCAATATGCAATAATCCGCTTGCTTCGTCACCGGAAAGGTTGAGTTCTACTTTCGGAGATCCGCCGAATGGCTTCACAAATGCATGCTCCACGGCATTTTGAGTTAGTTCGGCAATCACGACTGCCAACGGAGTTGCAATATCTGCCGGAATTGCACCGACACTTCCGATACAGCTGATATCTACTTCATTGCCTTGTGACTCTCCGTCTCTTGCCAGACGAATCAGAGCGGGAATGATTTCCCCGAAAGGTACTTGATCACCCGGTTCTCTGGCTAATATCTCATGCACCAACGCTATGGCAGCTATCCTTCTTTCCGCCTCAGCCAAAGCCAGTCTGGCTACGTTGTCACCCAGTCTTCGCCCTTGCAAACGCAACAGTGATGAGATCGTCTGCAGATTATTTTTGACCCTGTGGTGAACTTCTCGTATTGCCGCATCTTTAGATAAAAGCAACCTGTCTCGTCGCCGCAAATCTGTTACATCCCTGATCAAGACTGCAGCACCTGTTACTTTACCTTGCTCAATAAGCGGTATGCATCTCAAAATTACGATCACATCAGGACGTCTTTCGAATTCTTCCATAACCGGCAGGTGTTTGATATAAGCTACCTCGACGGCTTCCACGTTGAGTCCGAGTTCAAAGAGGGTAGATCCCGTAACGGATGACATTATCCCCATCCGGTGCAACGCATTGATTGCATTGGGCGATGCGAATATTATCCGTTTGTCGTGATCTAAAACTATTACGCCGTCTCCTACACGCGGGGCATCGTCAAAAGCGTCTTCATCGGTGACAAAAGGGAAAATCCCGTCTGCAATCATTTGAGCCAGTCTGGCAAAAAGTGTTAAGTAAGTACGCTCGAGCCCCCCTGTCTTGCGTCCGACCAAAGGAGACCAAGCTCTTGATAAGATGGCTATTATCTCTTTATTCCAGCGCACCGGGATACATTGGTATCTTGTCAACTCTTCACGGCCTTCATCCAGCTCGCCAAAGATGATGCTTCCTTTTCGCCAAGCTTCTTGGATCAAAGGCAATTCCTTGGCATGATAAATTTGACCTACCAGATCATGTTCAAAAAAAGTTTGACTTGTCGCTGGACGAATCTGTCCCATAATTACAAAGTGCAATCCGTCTTCCGGTGTTATCCGCTTTGTGAAATCAATAAGGGAGTGCGTCTTTGCTTCAACAGAGCTATGGTCGTCGGCTATGGCCATAGAAAAGTTATCTATTGGCACGTATAAAATTAAATCGGAAAATGATAAATCAGAGAGAAGCGACCATGCGGACATCAGGCGTTCCAGATGTCCCCTGGCACCGGGCTCAAGCCCTGTAAGTTCTTTGGCCAACTCGACGGGATATGTCATCTTACACCTTCGTCAATACCGAGAGGATAGCTCTCCCGAGCAGAAAAATGCTTTATTGATTGATATCCGATATCATATGCAATATTGCGAAGATCGGAAAATCTATAGCCTAAAGTCATCGGTTCGTGTGCATCGGAGGCGAACGTTATCCCTATCCCCGCCGAGTACAATTTGGATAATAGAGATTTACTTGGATAAGTATCATAAATCGGTTTTCTCCAACCGGCAGATGAAAACTCAACCGTTAAATTATTATTTGGCTTCTCGTCTGATATCTCAAGAATCTGTCCGTCCTCTGTAAGTGCGGCTGTCTTTTCAAGGTCATTTTGATGATTGACAATAGCCCTTACAATTTCATTCTCAAAATCGGCAAGTGCATACCCTGACAGCTTTCTCCCAGTTACTTTCACCAGATCTAGATGTGCCAACACATCATACGCATCGGAATTTACTAAACTTTCCAAGGCAAGAAGGTAATCGTCGCAGACTTTTTCCAAACCTCTTTTCTCCCAGATACCTATCTGTAGAGGTGCATCGAATATATCAAACATGTGCCCTTCAATAAAATGAACAGAGCCTAAAATAATATCCAAAGGGTAAGATGATAATAAAAGTTTTACCTCATCCATTTGATCAGGTAGAAAATCCATTTCTGTTCCGATAATCAATGGCAAACCCATCTCTTTGCCCCGCATCAGAGTTTCTGTATAATGATCAAAGTCCAAAGTAGCGTGGAAGCTATAATAGTCACGCATAAACTCTCCGGCATCTTTGTTACTGACTTGGTCTGCCACCTTCATAAACAATGGTTTGGCTTGTTTAAATCTGAAAAGATGCTCGGTAACAGCTATTTCTGCCACATGCCTCTTTTTGGCCACTGCACACAGCTTGCTAAGGTTGGCTACAGTGACTTCTGTGTCTCTTGCTTTTTCGTCATGAGAGAACAGATGGACATGATAGTCAAGCATCTAATAATGTTAGATGCTTAAATACCTCGAGACAGTTTATTATAAAAAGTAAAATATAAAACAGAAGATTAAACTGACTAAGAAATCAAAATGCAGCGCATTTACTGATTCCTGCCGCTAAGATCGTGACCTTGCGATGTCTCAAACACCCCGGACCGATGACATCATTCAAGACCTTCCAGAATAGCTTTCCCCAAATGGGCAATTTTTTCTATTTCATCGCTGCCGACAGTAATATAAGGTAAACGAATAATTCTTATCTTCGCTCCCCTCTTATCGTTTTGTCCCGGAGGATAAGCGGAATCTGCTAAATCAAGTATTTCTCGATACAGCATGCTTTGATCAGCCTCGACAAGAGAAAGATTACCGAAATTGTTACCCATAGACTTTAGTAGTTCACTAAGGACAATTTCCGATTCGACATCTGATATAGCGCTTGGCAAGATTGACTTTTCCTCGGCTGTTTGTGGGTTGTTATTCTTGTTGTCATAAAGTTGTATACCGAAAGATTGCTCCAAAAGTCCATTATCAGCCGCAACGTGGTATTCATTACCTTCAGTCGACGAAGTTATCCGTTCAGCAGAAGGAATTTTGTGATGAAATTGGAAGCTGTCGACTTTTTGATCGTCTGTCTCCAGGTCTATTTTTCCAGCTTGCCCCCGATTTTCGACAAGCGAAATTGCCAATTCTCCGAGGAAGGAAGCTAAATCTTTATTGGCATTATTGCCCAGATAGCCCGGTAAAGATAAATTACATATTATTGCATCTAAATTGTATTCAGACTCAACAAAAGATCCTATAAACCTTTTGATTTCCGCACTGCGCAGAACGTCCAACGCTGTTACAAGAAAATGCGTTGTCCTAGCATCTTTTAGCATTGCTTCTACTTCTTCGGAGCGTTTGAGAAATTTGATGCGGACCGGCTCAAAAAGTTTAAAAAACTCTCCGATTTTTGCGAGCATTTCCAATCCAAGCAAACGGTTGGCAATCTCATACAGAGGTTTGGACGCTAAATTCAGAACTTTGGATCTATAGGGGGCGATCAACACACGCAGTGTCTTTGAAGAAAAAAACTGGACCATTCTTTGAGGAGCCGCCAATAATTTGAATAAGTTTTCTCCGGGCGGCGTATCAACAATAATATAGTCCCATATTGTCTGTTCGGAGAGATAGAGAACTCTTTCCATCGCTATATACTCACTGCCATAAGCAAAGCCGGAAGATATATTTCTATATATATCATTAGCTATAATCATCTCTGACTGCGTCTTATTCTCACAAATTCTATAGATCAGATTGTCAAAAGATACTTTTGTATCCAGCATTGAAACCCAAAGTTCCCCCCCTTTATCGCCCAAAGAAATCTGGTTTTGCGGTAGAGCGGATATCCTAACAGGATCGTTTGACATAGTGGGGTTATCTGTTTGCAGCACCGATGATCCGAACGTATCCAAAAGCCTCTTGGCCGGATCGACAGTTACCACTAATACTTTTGCTCCAAGTTCCGCCAAAGACCAACCAAAGGCTGCCGATGAGGTAGTTTTCCCCACCCCTCCAAGACCGCCGAAGATGAAAATATTCTTTTCCTGAAGCAGAGGATAAAGCATTTTTTGATCTTCAGAGTTCATCTAAAAGTTATCCTTTATAGATCGACAGACAATTCATCAGCCAAATTCGCAGCAATACGCTTTGTCATGGAAAAAAGATCCTTATCACCGAATAGATAAGGGATATAATATGTTTCTGGTGTTTCCGACTTAGCCTGGGAAGTTTTATCTAATCCTTGCAACCGTGAAGCCAAGTAACGGAGTTGAAGTTCTTCTTCTCTGCGAATTTGCATCGACAAAGACGCAGCAGAAAAAATTTCAGATAGTATTTCCTCAGAAAAACTCTTATCTAAATTTCTTCCCGGGAAATTCTTATCAGCAATAGCTTGAAACAGCAACTTGCCGGTATCCCCGGCAGCAAGCCTTTGAAATAGCTGTTCCTCTTTATCGTTGAAAATCTCATTCATAATTCTATTGGCAAAAATGGGACCAAGTCCTATGTTGACGGAACTCAAAATCCTCTCAATGAGATCCAGTGTTTCAAGTACCGGCGTCTCCTGAGCCGTAGTTACGACAGAGACACATGTTTGCTGAGGGTCATATAAGATATCGTCCATCCAGTCAGTCTGTTCACGAATAATGCCTTTATCAATCAAAGTATTTACGTGTTTGCTTGTCGCCAGGGTACCCACCACGTGACCGGTAGCGCTTGAGTCGGCAATCACCAAATCGTAATGATTCTCGCGAACCTCATAACAAAGTTTTCCTACGCTGAGAACCTCCCTTACGCCGGGTGCTGCCATCGAAAAAAGTTCGAAAAGACTGTTCAGCGGTCCGAGCGGGGCAAAGTTGGGCAGCTTCAGCATCAGGTGAACATATTCCGTCAAAGATTGACCCGTGTCCATTGACATAATATACAAATTATCTTGGACTTTGAGCGGAGCATAATCTATTTTATCCAAGCCAAACACAGAAGCAAGGTTGCCCCTTTGTTCAAGCTCGCATAATAAAACTTTTTTCCCGCACCTGGATGCCAAATATCCCAATGCGCCAACGATTGTTGTTTTTCCTACGCCGCCTTTTCCCGTAAGGAAAATAAGGCGCTTGTCAAAAAGTTGATCCGCCACAATGCAAAGAAATCTTTTCTTTTCCCAACAGCAAACTCATCATTGTGCGCCGAAACCAACTCGGCGATCGTCGCTCACCGCGTCTATTTCCACATAAGCTATTTTTGAATTAGGTACTCCCACTCGGCGGCCTTTTTTATCAGTCAACCACAGCACTCCGCTGTCTCCGGAAAGAGCCGCCTCTATGGTAGATAAAACCTGTTCTTTATTGAGAGCCTCACCCATTTCTACTTCTATCTCCCTTGGATGATGAATAACACCTATTCTGACGTCCATTTTATTCTATCTCCTTAATCAAATTCTTATTACTTTATGTTAGACGTTCTAAAGCATCGATATGTACACATATTTAATATCCGGACAATTGTCAGCGGAATTCAGAACCCGTACAACGAGCCCCAGAACAGCGGGGTTTTTCTTGTCCTCTCCAATACGGAAAAGCAACCTCGGATAACTTTTATGTAAAAATTATATTTGCTGAAATAATAATTTAAAATATTTTGTATACAATCTACTTTGAAGAAGCATCTTAAAAATATCTATATTAGAAATATTAGAATACTAAAGGCAGCATATCAAATGAGATTTACCCATGCAAATTATAATGATTACTTGACAAAACATTACCAAAATACTTCTTTAGAACTTTTTATAAATACATCCATACATGCCTGAGCCTATTGAAGGTTCAAAGTCATATATCCCGTCTCTGGACGGCATCAGAGCTTTGGCTGTATTGGCAGTTATCTGTTATCACCTCGGTTACGGCTGGGCTCAAGGTGGTCTCCTCGGAGTCGATGTCTTCTTTGTTCTGTCGGGTTATTTAATCACAGACTTATTGTTAAGCGAGCACAGGAAAAATGGCTTTATCAGACTGAAAAGCTTTTGGCTGAGACGAGCACGGCGTCTGCTTCCTGCCTTATTTGTGATGCTATTTATTGTGCTTGGATGGGTTACACTTTTCAACCAGGCGCAATTGCCCCAAGTCAAAAGTGATCTTTTACCTGCTACTTTCTACTACAGTAATTGGTGGTTTATCTTCGAGCATGTGTCGTACTTTGCTAAATTTGGCCCACCTTCACCGCTTGGACACCTTTGGTCACTTGCCATTGAGGAACAATTTTATCTAATATGGCCGCTAATTATTATTCTTACTCTAAAAATTACGAAATCAAAAAAAGTCTTGGGGATTATCACCTGCATGGGTATCGTTGCTTCCGCATGTGAGATGGCTGTTTTATATCAGCCTTACGTTGATCCGACAAGATTGTACGACGGAACAGATACAAGAGCTTTCGCTCTCTTACTCGGAGCCCTTTTAGCCATTTACAGGCCTCGAGATAAAAAAATTGCGATATCGCAAAACTCTTTGTTATGGGTAAATACTGTCGGCATTGCTGCATTGATCGGTTTGTTGCTCATGTTCTGGCAAACCGACGAATACTCCGCTTTCTTATACCAGGGAGGCATGCTACTCACATCCGTGCTTAGCGCATTGATGATCATAATTGCCGTTATTCCCGATACATACCTGGCTAAGTCGCTGTCCAACCCAATATTGAAATGGATTGGCCAGAGATCATACGGCATTTATCTCTGGCACTACCCCATCATCACCCTGACAACGCCTTACAATAGTCAACCCAACTTGCTGCGGTCTATCCTGCAGGTCGCAGTAAGCTTTGCATGTGCCGCTCTGTCATGGGAATACATCGAAGAACCGATAAGACATGGCGGCTTGTCCCGTTTTTGGAATAACTATCAAAATACACAAAATTATAAACTTCAATTAGCAGCTGTCAAAAAAATATTATTTGGTGAACAACCCCTGGTAAATACCAATATTTCTTCTGGTTTAGAGACGATGTTACCAAGCAGCGACTCTCCGGAAGAACCACAGCGTATTTTTAAAAAAAGCAAACAATTAATTACAGATCGAAACCAAAATCACAAAATGTCGGAGGAAAAGCCTGCTACAACGCGGACGGTGCCTCCCCAAGATAGTATCAAACCCAAACAAGTCCTACTTTCATTTGTGACTTTAGCCGTCACATCCAACTTCGTTGTTTGCCTCTTGGCTGTTTCCGGCATTTTGACAGGCAGTGCAATTCCGAATTATTCCGGTGAGGGGAATCACCCTATATCCATCTTGCCCACCCCCCATACACTGCATCACGTAAATAGAAAAAACCAAGACTACAGTACAAATCTTGTGGCAGATATTCAGTCAAACATGCAAATCGTAGATTATGACTTTTTGACTACATTAAAGACCGTCCGCGATATTCCTTTTATGTGCCCCGAGGCAAAGACATATGCCATGGAAAAAATCGAAGAGAGATTTTTCTTCGACCAATACCGATTCAGCTTGCCATGGCTTTTCAATGTAAATGTATCCGCCTCAAATCTTCCCCCTTACATCCTGGAGAAAAAGACTCCATCTGCGGTAAATGACGATTCCGGCATAGGAGTCACAGCGATAGGCGACTCCATTATGATTGATGCTGCTCCTTACCTGAAGCAATATTTACCAGGTATGACCATTGATGCAATTGTCGGTCAACAAATATGGCAGGTACAATCGGATGTACCCAAGTTGAGACAAGAAGGAGCGATAGGCAACCGTCTGATAATCGAACTGGGGACAAACGGTGGCTATACGCAGGGGGAACTACTCCAATTGATTGACTCATTGGGACACATGAAAAAAATTGTTTTAGTAAATGCCCTTGTCCCGGACCCGTGGGAATCTGAAGTAAATTCCTCTATCGCATCCGTGGCCAGGACATTGCCGAATGTGACCATAGTCAACTGGTATGAGATAGGGCAAAAACATCCTAATTATTTCTATCCCGATCACATACATCTAAACCCTGTCGGGGCTAAGTTTTACGCTAAATTAATAGTCAGGGCTTTGAGAAAGTCCTGATCTAATCCGAGCGATCTTTGCCGACAGAAGCTGTAGGCTTATATCCGAATTGCCTGTAGCGTAAACGTTATAAGATATTTCTGCAGTTGTATATTGCAAGCTTTGGTGATAGAATATCTGTAAAGCTTGGAGTTAATATGCTATTTGCAAGCGGTATTCTGCTCGGTATAACCATATTGGTTTCGGCACTCAGTATACATTTCGGCCCTCACTCTCATTTTATCTCGCTTGCTTCATCTCTGGCATCTATTACCATCTTGGGAATTCTCATTGCCACTCAAGGCGGGAGTGAGACAATATACTTTATATTGGGTATTGATTTAGCTATATCTTTAGGTATAGGCCTGTTGCTCAAGCACAGTTATACCGGAGGCTCTGTCGGCAGTTCGTATCGAAAACCTTTTTTGACAGCTGGGTTGGCCGTGAGTGACCTAAATCCCGTAGGAGTAGTGCAGGCGGGGGGAGAAATGTGGTCAGCTACTTCGATGTCCGGAATAATAAAAGCAGGATCTCAAGTTGAGATCATCTCATCCACTCCCGTGCGATTAGAGGTTGTCGCCAAAGACTATATCGCTGATCCTTTTCCAACGATCTCACACACTTCTTCTTCGCAAGACAATCTGTCCGATAATGCTCAGACCAACGCTCCGATTGATAACGACAATTGATAACGATGGAGGTGTCTTCGTATACCACAAATGTTACACTTATTCACAATAAACAAGCGGCACTCAAATAAGCGATCAGCGGCACATAGAAGTATCTTGTCAACATACAAATTGGAGATAATATGGTTATATTGGAAATAATTATAGTTGTTGTACTTGTTGCAATCGCCGGCTTTACTCTGCGTTCCGTAAAGATTATCAACGAATACCAAAGGGTTGTCTTATTTAGATTAGGGCGCGCCATCGGTATCAAAGGGCCAGGCTTGGTACTGATTAACCCCCTAACTGATAAGACCAAAATGGTTGACCTACGAGAACAATACCTGGAGATACCCCATCAGACCGCTATCACCAAAGACAACGCTCCGATTTCAATCGACTTTATTATTTTTTACAAAGTTGTTGACCCCCAACAATCTGTCATATCAGTTCTCAACTTTGCCGGTGCAGCGCTGAATATAGCAGCCACCACGCTGCGCAGCGTAGTCGGCGATATGTCTCTCGATGATATCCTGTCAAAAAGAGAAAATATGAATTCTTCACTCAGGACACGCTTGGATGATGTAACCGAGCGCTGGGGAGTAAAAGTTACCAATGTCGAAGTCAGAGAAATTAACCCTCCCGCCGGAGTGCAAGAGGCCATGACCAGACAAATGTCAGCAGAACGGACAAGAAGAGCCGTAGTCACGGAAGCGGAAGGCAAAAAAGAAGCCGGTATTTTAACTGCCGAAGGAGAACGGCAGGCATCTATCACAAGGGCCGAAGGACAACAAAAAGCAGAAATTCTAAAGGCCGAAGGAGATCGACAGGCTGCCATATTGCGTGCCGGCGGATACGCCGAAGCCCTGGAAGCAATACTTGTTACAGGGAAAAAACTGGATCAGAATACTCTTATGCTACAGTACTTAGAAACCTTGAAACAAATTGCATCAACCCCGTCAAGTAAAATTATTATACCTGCCGAGCTGTCGGGGATGCTATCGCAACTTGGCGTGATGAGCACGATAAACTCGACTCTAAACAGCGAATAACGAAATCAGACGCTTTTTGGCGAAACGCCGGTCAAGTCCAGCCGTTTCGTGTGCTTGGCATCAAACTTTCCCCGTTCTCGGTCGGTATAACGCCGAGTACTTGATGTATAGCCATACGATTATTTCTGAATCCGTTGGCTGAGGCCGCCATATAAAGCCGCCATATCTTTGCCCTTGCCTCGCTTGTCAGACTTATCGCCTGATCAAAATTACGTTCCAGATTTTTTACCCAACACGTCAAAGTTTTGTTGTAGTGTTCCCGTAAGGATTCCACATCACGGACCTCAAAGCCTGCTTGTTCCATCAAAAGCACCACTTCACCTACATCCAGCAATTCTCCATCAGGAAATATATAACGGTTGACGAAAGTCTTTTTTCCAAGCCTTGATCCTCCGGGCTTGGATATGGCGTGGTTGCAAAGCCTACCCCCCGGCAAAAGTAGAGATCTGATTTTGGCAAAGTACTCTTCTGCGCGCATTCTCCCTACGTGCTCAAACATACCTATGGAAGAAACCGCATTAAATTTCTCTTGATCGATGGTGCGATAATCTTGCAATCTGATCTCAATCTTATCGGCAAGACCTAATTTTTTGACTCTGTTTTGAGCATATTCTGCCTGTTCTTGGGATAAAGTGATACCCACGACATTTGCTTCATATTTTTTTGCTGCGTGGATTGCCATGCTTCCCCAGCCGCAACCGATATCCAATAATCTCAAACCTTTTTTTTCACGCAACCCCAATTTTGCACATACTAAGTCATGTTTTGCATCTTGTGCCTGTTCCAGAGTAAAATTGTCTTCGGCAAAGCGAGCGCACGAATACGTCATCGCCGGCCCCAGTATTATTTCATAGAAATTATTGCCCACGTCATAATGATGACTTATGGCCTTTTGGTCACGAGATAAAGAATGTAGCTTGACATACCTTAGCTTTGCTTCTTCTTCCGGGGGTCTTGGTATCCAGCCTATGACACCCAATTTCAACCCTGTTTTCAACAAACGAAGTATTTCCCTAAAGGATACTTTTACCTGATCCGGGATCTGGCTTGTCAAAAGCTCCAATAATTCAAAGATATCTCCGCTTACGTCAAGATCACCAGCAACATATGCCCTTCCTAAACCCAACTCATTCGGTGACCAAAAAAGCCATTTGAGAGCCTTCGGCGATAATACGTTGATCGATAAGTCGGAATTGCCTTCCCCCAATTGGGAACCGTCCCAAAATTGTATTCTCACCTTTGGCATCCCGTTGAATATATTGGAAATTAAAGGGGACAACAAATCTGCCACGGAATTTGTTTTGACTTTTCCGGCCATATTAGCGTGGAAATTATCTGTGTCATGGTTATAAACATCATGTGACCGCAATGACATATCAGGCTACCTCCCAGTGTCTATAAATTATTATATACACCCGAGACTCGTAGATCAAGCAGCCATCTTATTACATACTATTGCGATTGCCGTCAATCGTCTTTATATCCAGTTATTCAGAAATAGTGACGAAAGCATTAGAATCATTGATATTTAGATTGTTATCAAATCCGGTCCATGAGCAGACAAAACTTGATTTATGCAGCAGATCAAAAGAGTAGCTACACAAAGTAGCCTTGGTGTCAGTTCTCAGTTTTATATTTCATAAATAGCTTGACAATGGCATATATTATGGCGACCACAACCGCTATTTCCAGTACGTGGAAAATAACCCCTGCCAGCGAGAACAGCACCCGGAGCACTATCACTACACCGACGACACCAACGGCTGCTATACCAACTTTATGAACCGGTTTTAGCGCTTTCGATTTCTTGTTATTATAGCCTAAATCCGAGTAATTGCCTGTTTGGATATTGCGATTATCAGAGACTCCCATGGTTGTCTACCTTTCTGACTATCAAACATTATACACTCCAATCAGCCATGCCTACACTCAGGTATAATGTTTATCAATTTTGCAACGTTTCCTGACAGTATAAATCATTTTAGTTCACATTCCATTTAAGCTTACGCAATCATGTGTTAACACTGTTCCGATAATAATCAATTGATATTAACCAGCAATATCGCAAAAAATTAATATACTATGAACATTACTACGATAGTTAGGTCGTGATCGATACATATATGCTACCTGAAACCAAGTTATTGAAACAGATACGTGATGATGTCCTGGAAAAAGTCTTGAGCGGCCGGTTGTCTCCTCCGGATGCAATCAAGATGTATACAGAACAATTAGATAGTGCTGTTAAGAATTTTTTCAATGAATCTTCCCGCAAGACAAGCAAAGTCGCACTATTGGCCATAGGCGGATACGGACGAAGGCAGCTTTGTCCTTACAGTGATCTTGACCTGGCACTTATAGATAATCATAAAATATCTTCTCACTATGATTCTTCCAAACTTTGGTACTATATTTGGGATAACGGACTGAGTCTTGATCACTCAGTTAGGCATAGAAGACAAGTCCTGAACCTTGCCAAACAAGACATGAAAGTGGCGCTTGGCCTATTGGATGCCCGTGTCATCGCTGGAAATGATGAGCTGGGGAACGAAGTCATCGCAGACGCCATTTCGCTTTGGACGGAATATGGTTATAAATTCTTAGACGAGTTGAAACTCTCCTTTGAAAAACGCCGCGACTTATTTGGCGAACTCGCCTACTTGCTGGAACCTGATCTGAAACAATCAGCAGGAGGGCTACGAGACCTCTCCATTCTGAGAGCGCTGGCGAAACTGGATGATTCCGTACAAGACATGATCGAAACCCGCAATCTTGAGGTCCATGAAGATATCCTCATAAGTATCAGGGTTGTGCAGCACGCTATTTCCAAGAGAGAAAATGATCGTCTTCTCCTGCAAGATCAATCCGAAATTGCCTCGCTATTGGGTTATGAGAACGAAGATGTCCTTATGAAATATGTCTCGGAAGCAGGTCGTGCCATACAAACCACGCACGAAGATGCTTGGCGTAGAATCAATAGAAAATATAAGAAAAAGGGTTCTGAAATTGTTTTTCAAAGCGATAATCCGAATATATCTTTCTCAAATGGTGAACTGCGCCTTGCCGATACCGGCAACGATCAATTCAGCTTGGATCTTCTCCTGGAATTAGCCCTGATATCTGCAGAAAAAGATCTTCTGATCGAGGTCTCCTCGCTGATCAGGCTGCAAAACGGAGCGATCCAATCGAAAGATATTTGGACCGATCATCAAAGAGATCTTTTCTTAAAATTATGCTCATGCGGCGAGTCTTTTATCAAGGTCGCTGAAACCCTGGACCAGCATCGCTTATTTGAAGTCCTCATCCCTGAATGGTCTCAAGTACGGAACCTGCCGCAAAGAAATGCTTACCATAAGTTTACAGTTGACAGACATCTGCTGGAAGCTGTGGCCAGGACAAAACCATTGCAAGACGGATGTGAACGTCCAGATCTATTGGTGATCGGAGCGCTGCTCCACGATATTGGCAAAGGCAGAAAAGATGACCACAGCGAGCTTGGGGCCGTTCTGGCAAGCACTATAGCTACGAGGATCGGATTCAGCCAAGATGATGTAGACATTATCATCACCATGGTCAAATACCACTTAGTACTTCCCGAAATAGCTACCAGACGCGACTTGGAAGACATTGGGACCATACAGACAGTCGCCAGACTGCTGGGAAACAAACTCACACTGCACTTGCTCCAGGCACTTGCAGAAGCCGATGGCCTTGCCACCGGCAGTACCGCATGGAGTACATGGAAGCATGAACTAATTACCCTCCTTACTAAAAAAGTAGAGGATATGCTGGACAGCAAACAGCTCGATAAATCGCCGGAAGTTGTATCTCTGAATACGCCCCTACACAGCGAAGTAACGCACCTTACCCTTCAGCCCAGGGGCAAAAAACTAAAAATACTGGCACCTGATCAACCTGGTCTTTTGGCGGCCGTAGCGGGATGCTTAACACTGCATGGGTGGCAAATCAAAAGGGCAAAAATTTCAGCCCCGCACCCCAATACAGCTTTAGAAGAATTCGACCTGGAACAAACTGTCAAGAGACAGGTTGATTGGGTACAGATTCAACAAGACATTAACGATACGCTCAATAAAAAACGTGATCTGGCCAAATTGCTCAAAGAACAGGACAGGTCCAATAAAGTCTATGCCAGGCCTAAATCAGCCATTGAACCGTTGATTAAAGTGCGGATAGACAACAGTACATCACAAAAATTTTCCATCTTGGAAGTCAGAGCCCCCGACCATATGGGAATGCTCTATATCATAACTGCATACTTAGCACAAGAACACTTAGACGTAGCGGCCGCGCTGGTCGACACTTTAGGCAATGAAGTTATTGACGTATTTTACATCCGTGATCAAGATTCCAATAAAATTACCGATACAGCAAAATTGGACAATATCTGCAAGCAGACAAAAGAAGCTATAGCCGATATAATACTTTAGTTATTTATATTGTAATATAACTTATTTGCTAATTATCCATTTATAAAAGGATTTATACCAAATCTTGCATGCCAATTCTCTCCTGGATTGAGAATAATCAAATCTTTTCCTGAAGCAAAAGCGTTTGGTGGAGAAGTCATTGGTTCGATTGCCAATGCACGCCGTGAGTCATCGCCCAGATTATCGGCCGTATAGCACATGATATAACTGAAGTTATGATCAGCCCAAAGAAGGACTTGCCGCTCTGATGGATTCTCAAAGATTATGTTGCACATCGATTCTTCGTCCAAGTCCAAATCAAAAAAACAATCGTCCATTAGCAAATCTTCTATATACCTACTTTTGGATTTGTAACTAAAATCCAAATCGGTATCGACAATAATCTCCTCACCGATAGGTATTTTTCTGTCATTCATTAGAAGCCTTTTACGTGCAGGCATCAATAATTTACATTTATCAATCGACCCTCCGTCACTTGCCAGATACGGATGAAAGCCCAAAGCAAACGGCAGTCTTTTTTGTCCTGTATTGACGGCAAATGCGCTAACTTCTAAACCGGTATCTGAAAGTGTATATTCAACGGTTAACGACAGATGATACGGATATCCAGGAATAGGCAAATGATCAAAAGAAAGACGGCAACCGTTACCTGTTATATCGTCTATCTGAAATCTTTGCCAATTGAACATCCCGTGTATTGCATTATGGTTCTTTTGCTCATTGATCGGCACTTGGAATTTTTGTCCATCAAAACTATAGATACCGTCTTCCAGTCTATTAGGCCAAGGTGCCAGAAGCTGGCCTTGACTGTGACCGGAGATGCTGTCATGGCCAAAGCCCCAGATAACCGGCTTACCACCAATATCATATAGCCGTAGAGTAGCTCCCATCTCTGTAATGACGGCCGTTTGGTCACCATATTCTATGAGTACTTGACGGCCGGAAGGGAATTTAGTCATGTAAAAATTATAGTAAATTATTTTAAGAGACATATTATGTTTTTAGTAGTGTATAGTATTTATTTGTAACATATAGATTTTGATATCACACCTATGGGAGTTAACGTCTCATAGTAGTCAGATATGCTGTTTAAGTGATATCGCCTTTTGAATAAGGCTCAAATAAAACAAGGAGTAAGTAAAGCCCCAAAATAAGGGTTTTCTCCATTGGCACCTCGCATTAGCATCAAGGAAGCTAGCGCTAAATAAGACAATTTGGCCACGAGTTGAATGCATAACAATGGTAACCCGCAACCAACACCAAATCTTCAGGTCTTTTCTGACCTCTAATTTAGGAGGCTGCGATGATTCGCACGCGAAGAAGCGCGATCCATTTAAAAAAAAGAACACATAAAAGAAAAAATATTTTTATCATTGCTGTGCTTTCCGGCGTAGCGGTAAGTGTACCTATGCATAACTATATTTTTTCGAGCCATTTAGCTAAACTTCCTGCTGCATCAGTAGATGTAGGGGCAAAAAACTATTTGATGCTATCGCATAATAAATATGCTGATAGTTTATTTGCTAAAAGCAGTAGAACTAATAGACATACTTCATTTAGTCTTACAGCATATAAAAAAATAGCTGATAAGAATAGGGAAATTTTTATAAGAAATAAAGTTATTTCTTATAAAAAAAGTATTTCAATACTGCAATTAGCACATATTGCAAATATACTAAAAGTAACTAAGCTGAATATTTTTACCGGTCACACAATTGGTATTATAAAAGCAAGCAAAGGAACATCTTTGCAGTATACCCCACTTAGTGGCATTTGGTATAAACTTAGATTATGTGAATCTGGTAGTAACTATTCATTAAATACAGGTAATGGATACTATGGTGCATACCAATTTGCACCAAGTACATGGTGGGCTATAGGTTTTACTGGGATGCCAAATGAAGCATCACCTGAGGTACAGGATGAAGCTGCCGTTGTGCTGCAAAAAGTATCAGGCTGGATAGCCTGGCCGCAATGCGCAAGCAGTTTGGGATTACTCGGGTAAATATCAACCTCGCTCCGAGGTTTTTCCGGACTATTTCAGCCCGGAAAATATGGCTAAACAAAATGCCGGAATATCAAAATAACGTTTTTTCTATAGCTCTTTATTAAACAGCATCTTTTGTAAAACACTGGCTTATATATCGAACAGATAACTTCTGCTACCATCTCCCCCAAAATATATAGTTATTAACTTAAACATCATCTAAAATACTCATCCGGCAATATAAATAGTAGAATATTAAGACTATGGATGAAAGGTTGCAAAGATTGACTGCGTCAGACTCACGAATTCCCATGAAAGAAATTGCGTTGACCTTTGATGACGTAATGCTGATTCCGCAGCCTTCCGACACTTTGCCTCATGAAGCCAACATAGCAACACGCTTGTCTAAAGACCTGATACTCAATATACCTCTTGTATCGGCTGCCATGGATACCGTAACCGAATCCCGGATGGCAATCGCACTTGCCAGACTCGGAGGCCTTGGAATCATCCACAGAAACATCGCCGGCGAACAGCAAGCAGAAGAGGTGGACAAAGTCAAGCGCTCGGAAGCCGGAATGGTGCTGAATCCCGTTATGATCAGCCCTCAAAAAGCTGTTTCTGAAGCCAGAGAACTCATGAGTCGCTTCCATATCTCCGGTATACCGGTAGCAGACGATACAGGCTGCCTGGTAGGCATCATCACTAACAGAGATCTCAGATTTCTTGACCATTTTGACCAACCTATTGCTGAAGTAATGACGAGTAAAAATCTCATAACCGCACCGATCGGAACGACTATTGAGCAAGCTAAAGTAATCCTGCAAAATGCCAGAGTGGAAAAATTACCGATAGTCGATAAGGAGAATAAGCTAAGAGGGCTTATTACCGTCAAAGACATCACTAAGCAAGAAGATTTTCCATATGCCTGCAAGGACAGTGACGGGCGTTTGCGGGTAGGAGCTGCCATAGGTGTAGGCGACCAAGGTATCTCGCGGGCCAAGCAACTGATAGATGCCGAAGTAGATACAATTTGCGTGGATACGGCTCACGGACTTTCCAGAAGAGTGATTGAAACCGTTTCCGTACTGCGAGAAAATTGGAAAGACGGGATCATCATAGCCGGCAATGTTGCCACCGCAGATGGAGTAAAGTCTCTGGCTGATGCCGGAGCCGACGTGATAAAAGTCGGGATAGGCCCTGGTTCTATTTGCACCACCCGGATCGTCACCGGAATCGGTATACCGCAATGGACGGCAATCAGGATATGTGCGGAAGAAGCAGCAAGACATAACGTTACCATACTGGCAGACGGCGGGATACGCTTCTCCGGTGACATACCAAAGGCCATAGGGGCCGGAGCAAGCGCCGTAATGCTGGGCAGCCTGTTGGCCGGTGTTGAGGAAAGCCCCGGTGAAATTGCCATTATAGGCAGCCGACCGGTCAAACGATACAGAGGTATGGGAAGTCTTGGTGCGATGTCCACCAGGTCCTATTCCAAGGACAGATACTCACAGGAAAACGTCCAAGAACAAAGCAAAGTTGTACCGGAAGGAGTAGAAGGTCATGTCCCCTACAGGGGCCCCTTGCAGGAAGTCGTGCACCAATTGGTCGGAGGTTTGAGACAAGCCATGGGCTATTGCGGGACCAAGACCATAGACGACCTCCGCCAAGATGCAAAATTTGTCAGAGTCAGCCCAACTTCCATGCAGGAGAGTCACCCTCACGGCTTGATGGGTGTCGTGGACGCTCCGAATTATTGGGCAGCAGATGAATAGAAAATTCTTTTAGTATTATCCGTGTGATATGCATATTCCCGCCAAAGCCGATTATGCGCTGAGAGCGCTTCTTTTTCTATATATAAATGACGGAAAACCCATAAAATGTTCCTTGCTGGCGCAAGAACAGAAGATACCTTATAAGTATCTGGAGGCCATCCTATCAGAGCTAAGACGTGCGCAAATTGTCTCCAGTCAAAGAGGCACTGACGGAGGTTATCAATTGGCTCGTCCCGGAAACATGATCACCGTAGCCGATGTCATTAGGGCAACAGACGGCCCTCTGGCAGAAATAAACGGGCAAAAACCGGAAAATATCGACTACACGGGTCCCGCTTTACACCTAAAAACGGTATGGATAGCTTTGCGCGCCAGTATGCGTCAAATATTGGAAACAACCACTTTGGCAGACGTTGCAGACGGGCATCTGCCGCTAAATGTTACGTCGCTGGCAAAAAATCCGGATTCATGGGAACGCCGCTGATTTAGTCCAAATATATACTGCCGACAAGGAACAGCTGTTTTGTCACCGCTCGACCTGAAATTATAAGATCATCTCTGGATCGATTCGACTCCACATGGCCAGAACGCTTCTATGAGCCGATATTGATTGGGCAACCATCTTTTTCACTTGCTGGATTCAGCTTTCATCCTTTTCATCTACATCAACGGCGAAAGTCCATAAAAAGATGACTGTAACGACAAAACAAGAGAGCCGTTGATCTAATTTTTTCTGACATTGAACTCTTGTCAAAAAGACGCTTTCCCCGGTACCGCCAAGGAGCGCCTTAAATACTACCGGTGAGCCTGGCAAAATGGACCATAATTTTATACAAGAAGTGATGCTGTAAGAACTTTTTAGTATTGTCAATTAGACAAACAGATTATTTGCAAACAGCATTTTTCTTCGGTAGCTGCAAGCTGGTAAAATAATTGTCAACATCATTTTGAACGCACTTGGAAGAAAAATACGCTATGTGTCCGTTCCCGTCTCGGGTCAACAGGACTGCGTTATCAAGCTGCTTTGCAACAGATTGCGCCCACTGATAAGGCGTAGCGGGATCGCCTGTGGAACCGACAAGTAAAATAGTTGGGGTATGCGGTGCGTGGATAACACTCGGACGAATCTCTGCCTTTATGGGCCACGACTGACACGGCAGGCTCCCCCAAATAGCGGGAGCACCAAAATCAGGATATTCTTTAGCCAGTTTGGTGGCATCTTTTTCAATTTGTTGGAGTGAGCCCAGAGGAGGGCTGTCCAAACAATTTATGGCGATATTTGCCTCTGCTTGATTGGAAAATTGACCATTTAGCTGTAAGCCGTCATAGCTAAATGCCAAGCCGGCTATAACCTGGCCGTTCCCCTGAGTCAGAATATCTCCGAGAGCTACACCAAGCAAGGGCCAGGTTTTCGGCGAATAAAGAGCTCCGATAACACCGGCTAAAGCTATCCCGTAGTTGACAGTTATATTCCCGCCGTACTTAGGCTCCAATTCCCCTACGACCGTACTCCCATGTTTGAAATCTGCCATAATGCTTCTGTACTGCGAGGCACTGCCTCCGGGCAACGCCGAAGAACAGGTCGTATCTTTATCACAATAACTAAAAAACGATTTTAACTCTTTTTCAAAACCGGCGGCTTGGGCGGCATCCAATTGGAAAGTGCTCAAATTCGGATTTACGACACCGTCCAGGGTCATAGCCCTGATTGTTGCGGGGAACATCTGAGCATATACTTGACCGAGCAAAGTACCGTAGGAGAAACCCAAATAATTGATCTTGGCCTGGTGAAGATCCATGCGCAATAAATTCAAATCCTGAGCGGTAGCGACGGTGGATATATTTGCCAATAAACGTTTCGACGTATGCTGAAGACATGCATGGATGAATGCTTTGGTGGTATTTACCACTTGTGTTATATCTTTTTTAGTTGATGGATCAGGATTTAATGCAAAAAAAGAGCGCAACTGTGGCGTCGATTCGCAAGTTACCGGATCGCTCTTTCCTACGCCTCTGGGATCCCAACTGATGAGATTAAAATTGTTTCTGAACGATACCGGGAATTGCGAATAATAAGACGTTAGAAATTGTACTCCCGAGACGCCCGGCCCTCCGGGATTTATAAATACGTCACTTGCGGTTGCCGGATGTGCTGCCGGCAGTTCGATAACCGCCAAATTAATTTTGCCCAGCTTCTGATTTTGATATGACAAAGGCACAGGCACTGATGCACAGAGAAATTTCTTATTACACTTGGTCCACTTGGGAGTTACGATATACCCGTTGAGATTAACGTGAGAATGCACAGCGTCAACCCTGGTGCTTGCCTGTACCGTGGCATCTGATGCGAGCATCACCACTGACAGACAGAGCATTACTGCCGATATCTTGGTAACAATTTTCTTTGGAAAATGCATATGTCCTTCTTTATTTTTCAACACTTACATACTTCAAAATGATCTTTACGCCTTTTGCTGACGATTTTATTTATATTCTAACTGCATCAAAGCAATCACTACGCAAAATAACAAATTGATCCATAACCGTTAATCCTTATTGCACAAATTAGTTCTGCATCAACCCGCATTCTTCCAACCATAATTTATGCAGTCTTTCATCGTTGACGAGTTCCGGATGGAAAGAGGCAACCATTACGTTATTTTCACGGCACACAACCGGATATTTGATACCGTGATCTTGGATAAAAGACAATACTTCAACGTCTTTTCCTGTCGAGACAACGTACGGAGCCCTGATAAAAACCGCATGGAAAGGATTGGCGTCTATATCGTCAATATAAATATCTTCTTCAAAAGAAGATATTTGACTTCCAAATGCATTTCTTCTCACCACAATATCTATTGCCCCGAATGTAGCTTGTCCCTCTTTGCCATCAAGCAGTGATTTAGCCAGAAGAACCATACCCGCACAGGTACCGAGTACCGGCAAGTCTCCGGAGGTAAGCATCGTTTCCAACTTCTCAAACATCCCTTCCGAGGACAAGAGGAGCGAAAGAGTCGTGGACTCACCGCCCGGTATCACGAGTCCGTCGATTTCGTCCAATTCCGATTCTCTTTTTACCGTAAGCACCTTCGACCCGAGAGAAGAGAGAATGTTTGCATGTTTGCCTACGTCACCTTGTAGTCCGAGGACGCCTACGGTCACCATCCGCGATCTTGTAATCTGATCTCAGCGTCTTTGGCCTGCATTCCAGGCATGGAGTCCCCTAAAGATCTCGAGACTTTCGCCACAATTTCCGGGTCTTGAAAATGTGCTGTCGCTTCCACGATGGCCCGTGCCCTCTTGGCAGGATCTGCACTTTTGAAAATACCGGAACCGACAAATACCGCTTCTGCTCCAAGCTGCATGACCAAAGACGCATCTGCCGGAGTAGCTATACCGCCGGCACAGAAAAGAGGAACCGGTAATTTGCCCAGCCTGGACACCTCTTCCACCAATGCGATGGGTGCGCCTAAGTCTTTGGCAGCTCTAAATCTTTCCGCCGGATCGATAGTTGTCAGCATTTTGATATCTTTGAGGATGTGACGCAGATGACGGACCGCTTCGATAATATCCCCCGTACCGGCCTCGCCTTTGGATCTGATCATGGCTGCCCCTTCGGAAATACGTCTCAGTGCTTCTCCCAAATTGGTGGCACCGCAAACAAAGGGAACGGTAAATTTCCACTTATCGATATGGTTGTCGTCATCGGCAGGAGTCAATACTTCGCTTTCGTCGATATAGTCGACCTGAAGCGCTTGCAAAACCTGGGCTTCAGCAAAATGGCCTATCCGAGCTTTTGCCATCACGGGAATAGTAACCTGCTCTTTTATTTTCAAAATAAGTTCAGGATCGCTCATACGCGCTACTCCGCCGTCTCTCCTGATATCGGCCGGGACCCTCTCGAGCGCCATGACAGCAACGGCTCCGGCATCTTCGGCAATTTTAGCCTGTAGCGCATCAACGACGTCCATTATGACCCCACCTTTGAGCATTTCCGCCAAACCTGTTTTCACCAACATGGTTCCGGTCGCTCTGGTTGTGTTGTCTTGATTTTCTTTATATGAAGTCGTCATAATATCAATTTACATCCGAAAAAAACGGTATTGGAGCACTCTTGGATTTATTTGCTGAAAATAAATCCAAGACTCCCAATTCTCCGCAGCAAATTTTTGTGCTTATGGACTAGAACCATATTTTGAAAAAATCCAAAAAGCCCGGTGGGAAAACATCAGAAATGGCTACAAGCAAACAGAAACCGGTGATCCGGATTTCTTTGGCGGGCGTATCCCGCCAAAATGAATTGCCATAGCCACGGATGGCTTGCTTTTTTACCCAACAGGAAGAATGGTCTTTACTGGAAATATGTTTACAGCAAAGACAATATCGAATCGGCGGAACTTACTTCGAAAGCACCCGGTTGTTCGACATTTAAATGGGTGATGATCCCGTCTTCTATAACAGCTGCATACCTCTGTGATCTGATACCGAGACCGAAGCCGGTGCCATCCATTTCCAGGCCCATGGCTTTGGCGAAGTCCCCGTTACCGTCTGCAAGCAAAACCACATGCTCGCCGATATTTCTGGAATCTCCCCAAGCGGACATGACAAAAGCATCATTGACGGAAATACAAAATATACCGTCTACTCCCTTGGCTTTTATCTCATCGGAGCGTATTACAAATCCCGGAAGATGATAATCGGAGCAAGTAGGCGTAAATGCTCCCGGGACGGCAAATAAAACATTTTTCCCATGTGAAAACAGATCTTTTGTAGATACCGTCTCTTTACCGTCTTTGTTTAGTAACTGTACTTTGACATCTGGGACTTCATTTCCTGCTTCGATTGGCACGTTCGTTTACTTCCTTTCTTCAAGTAGCGTCTATCCTACATGCAAACTTGGCTATCTTTATAATAGCCCATGACAATTATTTGACAACCTTTACAATGACCAAACTATCGTCTTTTCCTAAACCAATCAAGAGCAACAGATATATTCACGGTTTTTAAACCTGGTTATGATCCGTAACTTTAGCCGTAGCAGAACGTGCTGCCAGTCCTGTGCGTAAAATTTGCCAAGCCAATACTGCTCCTATACCTTCGCCGGCTCTCAGTCTAAAATCGTACAGAGGCTCCAAGCCAAGCTCGTTTAGAATTAGACCGTGTGCCGGCTCTTTGGACAGATGGGAGGCCAGCAGATGGGAGGCGACCAGCGGATCAATACGTGATGCCAATAATCCGGCGACTGAAGTCAGATAACCGTCCAAGATAACGACCCCTGATTCCTCTGCAAAACCAAGTATGACTCCGCACATGAAAGCTACGTCCGCACCTCCGGCTTTTGCTATCAGAGACAAAGGCGGTTCGTCTAAAAGATCCTTGGCATCGAGCTTGTCGGCGACTCTTAATTTGATTTTGTCCACCAGGAGAGCTTTATTTCTGGTCATCGCATAATCTGCGGATGCGCCGAGCCCCACGCATCTTTCACCGTCCAGGTCGAGAAGGATACTTGCCAGTGAAGCCGCCACGGTTGTATTGCCTATCCCGACATCACCGAGCAAGATGACTTTGGATCTCGCGGCGATTTCTTTTGCCAGCACTTTGCCCGTGTTGAAAATATTTTCTGCATCCAAAAAGTCAAGTGCGTCACTGCCGAGCAGATCTCCTTTATTACCGGCAGGAACGGCTCTCATGCATGACAGCGATTCTCCCCCGTTGATGCCGACGTCAACCGGAATAACCTCCACATCAGAGGCAATTGCCATGGCTGCACCGAGAGACTCGCCGTTGAGGGCTGCTTCAAACACTTCTTTGGTCACCGCCGGACTGTAAGCCGATACTTGATGTGCCGCCACATTATGGTCACAGCCGATCAAAGCAAGGGCCGGTTTTGTTATGGGTAATACCCCGTAATGAGATAATTTATCTAAAGTTTTGTCCAGCAGTCCTAAAGATCCGGGAACATACAACAGGGCATCGGCCTCGTCTCTTACCCTTGTTATTTGATGCCCCGTGGGGGCAGAAACACCGTCTTGCCCGGAAGGCGACTCGCTGTCCAGCCAGGTTTCATGCAATATCGTATCTTCGAGGTCGATTTTCTTGGACCATCCCAGTCTTTCCAATCCCGGTGACGTGTTCCTCTCGTCCGGCCAGCCCAAACACAGCCAACCCAGATTGACAACACCGTTCGGTATTGATAGCAATGAGGATAAGTCTTTGCTTTGGAACAAGGTTACCCAGCCTAAACCCAATCCTTCTGCTCTGGCCGCCAGCCAAAGATTTTCTATCGCACAAGCACAGGACCAAATATCCGCGTCAAAGTATGTGGCTCTTCCGAGCACCTGTTCATTGTCAACCCTTCTGTCGCAGCATATGACTATCCCCACCGGAGCTTCGGCTATCCCTTCCAATTGGAGGTCAAGCATCTTGCGCTTTTTGTCCCCACTCAGTTTATCTGCCTGAAGCAAACGCTCTTTTGCCGCGAGCTGTGCAGCTTTTGCCCTTGTCGCTGCACTTTTTATCACAATAAAACGCCACGGCTGACTGTGACCAACAGAAGGAGCGCTGTGGGCGGCAGCCAGAATCTTATACAGAATTTCATCGGAGAAAGCATCCGGTCTAAACCTTCGTACGTCGCGTCTTGAATATACAACATCATAGAAAGCTTCCAATTGCTCGTCTTGAAAGCGCCAAGCGTCTACTTGCAAAGCTCTGCTTTCAGCAGAACTCTGATCTCCTATCAAAGGGATCGGTCGGGGATAATTCATAACAGCCTCCGTTGTTCATATTGCCGGCAGATGTCTGCCAGCAGGTCAATATCTATATACTTTTCACATAAATCAGCCAAAGTATCTATCGTCTTTTCACGGACCGAGTCGTAAGAGAAATCCCCCGTCACAATCTTTTTATTTGCTCTTTCCGCGATATGGTTTAAAAAACTTTCGCGAAAGCGATCTGATTCAAAAATACCGTGCAACGAAGTGCCTAGTACCGTCTTGTCCGCGTTCAAACAGCCTTCATATAAGCCGGGGTCTTCTTGTCTAGCCGAATAACAATCTGCTCTTTGCCAAGAGACCAAGAGGTCGCTTCCCTGAAAATAATATTGTTGCCATTCCTCTTCCGATAGAGAACCTCTTGCCTCAGACATACCCAATTTCATGAAAGGCAACACGGAATTTTTTTCTGCTGGAAAGATCCTTCCGTGGTGTATTTCATAAGCTGCGATAGGGTTTTCGTTCGGAAAAAGTGCGCTGCCGTAAGTCAACTTGGTTATTTTCTCCGGAGCAAATACTGTCTTTACAGGCAGCAAATTCATCCCTGCCACAACAGCCAATTTCGATTCTACGGTATCTGTGATTTCCCGACCCAGCATCTGATAACCCGCACAAATACCAACAATTGTGGTCTTAGTGCCTGCCAGGTCACAAATAGCCAGGTCTATCGATCTCTCCTTCATCCATAATAAGTCCCTGACCGTATCCTTTGAACCCGGTAAGATAACAAGGTCAGGATTGGCAATCTCTTCCCATGAGGAGATGAATCGGAGAGATGTACATCTTTCCAGCGTCAAAGGATCAAAGTCCGTGTAATTGGCCAAGTGGGGAAATCTGACAACAGCAATATCGAGCATCTCGACAGGTTGGTATTTCCCGAATCGCTTAGGAGTAGAAAACGGAGTTTGCTCCGCATCCTTTTTACCGCTATCACCGGCAAAGTTATCATTTTGCCTCGTCTTATTCTCAACAGGATTGCTCAAATAACGGGTATCTGCATAATTGTAGCTTTTTTCATACGAAAGAGAATCTTCGCCGTCTACCAGCAAGCCTTGTGTATAAGGGACGATACCGAGACATCGCATAGTTGTATTTTCTTCAAGCCATCTGATTCCGCTTGCCAGTAAATCTTGATCACCGCGCATTTTATTGATGATGAAACCCGCAAGCTGTCCTCGCAGATGATCAGGCAATATTTTATATGTTCCGTATATACTGGCAAATACCCCGCCGCGTTCGATGTCTGCCACCAGGACAACCGGAATTCCAAGTTCATATGCCAGCGGAAGATTCACGATATCGTTTTTCAATAAATTAATTTCGGCGGCGCCTCCGGCCCCTTCTGCAATAATCATATCGAATTTGTCATTCAAGGACATATAAGAGGTTTTCACAATGTCAAGTAAATCTTTGACATAAGGTGATTCATCAATATAATCGGCAGCGTGGCGCTCCGAATGGGCCTTGCCCAGTAAAACCAATTGCGACTTTGCTTCTGACATTGGTTTCAATAAAATAGGATTCATATCGACTTCCAGATCACACTTGGCTGCCTGAGCTTGACTGGCAACAGATCTGGCTACTTCCCTGTGGTCAAAGGTCACGTATGAATTAAGCGACATATTTTGTGCTTTAAAAGGAGCGACTCTGATACCTTTTCTTGCAAACACACGACATAGCCCGGTGGCAATCCTGGTTTTGCCCACATCGCTTGCGGTGCCGCAAATCATAACGGAAAATGTCATATTTATCCTAAATGATCTTTAGACATCAAAGAATTATCCAAAAAGATATTTCCGGAGCTAAAGAAATTATCTGCATTATTAAGGGCTTTTTCCAATGCCGAATGTAAATATTGCAGTTGTAAATCATTCGGCAATCCCACCCTCAAGGTATCGGGCAATCCAAAACTGCTGCAATCTCTTACGAGAATTTTTTCCAAAGCCAAAAAATAGCGCAACCATTGTGCATTTTCGATTAAAATCCAAGGCGCTTCATTGGACTTTACCTCAAATTGGTAACCGGTAAAAAGATCTTTTAGCTCACTTTGTCTCTCTGCAATATTTTTTCTTGTGGTCTCAAGGTCTATGGACAAAAGCAAATGTTCAACCACGGCAAGAGTAAGGGAGCCGACGGACCAAGCGGGCTTATTCTTTCTTATTGCCGCCATCTTGGCTTCATCGCAGCAGATGATGTATCCTGCCCTCAAACCGGGAATGGACATTAATTTTGTAAAAGACCCTATGACAATTGTCTCGTTATCCTCAAAGTCTCTCCTGGTCCATCTGCCCGTGGCCAGAGGATAGAAAGCTTCATCAAAGACAAGCGCCCGCTCATCTCCGGGAAGCAATTTCCCCGTAGGGTTGCAGGGGTTGGACCTCACCTGTCTGGCTTCATCGGAAACCATCAAAAGATGCTTTTCCCAAAGTGAAAATTCCGGTTTTACGACTTTGGCAACTTTTAGTACATTTGCGACTAAGGTTATTGCTTCGGCGGCACCGTTTGTCAGCAATAAGTATTTTGGGTCAATCCCAATGATCTCGGCAAACAAAGATTGTAGCCTTTTTTCATTGGGATATGCATAAACCGTATATGACACTCTGGAAAGCAAATTGGATAAATCTCCGACGAAAGGATTCATCGACATAGAAAGGTCATGAACAGACATAGGCTCAAACGACAGATATTTCTCGATCTCTGAGGCGTTGCCCCCGTGATCGCTTGGAGGTAAATAGAAATTATTCTTCATCTATCCATTCCTCCTCATCACATCCAATAGGTGAGTCACGACAACATTTACCTCCATATACCTGATAGCTGTCATGGCAGATACGAGATCAGCGCGAAGAAAACAACGCAAGCAGCGGTAATGGCTTTGGACAATGCGATTGCCCTTGCTATATCTTCTGCGACCGCCTGCTTGGCATCTCCCATAACCGGTCTTTCCTCAGGGATCTTATTGTAATAATTCGTACCGCCCAAACCGACGTTCAGATATGCGGCAAATGCCGTCTCGATCACACCGGCATTGGGAGACGGGTGAGAACCTGCATACTTTTTGATTGCCCGATATATCCCAAAAGATCTTTTCGGATCCATCATCATCACCAGACAAGCCGCCAAGCGGGCAGGAAGATAATTTAATACGTCATCGCATTTAGCGCTGGCGAAACCAAATTTTAGATAACGTTCGTTCTTGTAGCCGACCATCGCATCCAAAGTATTTACTCCGCGGTATATGAATGACAATTTATTCCCCCCGAAATAAGCAAAAAACAAGGGGGCTATGATGGCATCAACGGTATTTTCCGCTATCGATTCTATTACTGCTCTGATAATTTCAGGATAATCAAGATCTGCCGTATCCCTGCCCACCAAAGATGACAATTCCTCTCTGGCTGCCGCAAGGTTATCCTGTAATATCAATGTGTGCAAGTTCCCTGCTACTTCCCAAAGCATCGAACCCCCCACGCTAACGGCAACTCCTAAAGTGGTTGAAAAAAAATCAGACAGGTTATCGGCATCAAAGATGCCGTGAGAGTACCTGTTCGATATTTTGAAAATACCAGACAGTAGTTCTTTTTGTAAATATGATGCCATATATGATATTGCAACCCCTGAAACCAGGTAAATGGCACCGCTGGTTTTGGCATTTTTATAAACTGTAGCTTCAACTTTGTTCTGCGCTTTGGCGAATAGCACCACGGGGTGCAAGTTCTCAGGCGGTTCTTGATAGATATAATCCAAGATAACCCCCATTGCTATTGCCAAAGAACGCTGCTTTTTTTCAGTCATTCCTGCCCGTTTCCGGCAAAAGATTTTTGGCCCGCTTGTTTCATGATTCATCGAATTAATTTCTCGACAGACTATCGATCAGATAGTAAAGGGTTTCATAGATAACGACTGCTGCCCCCAAGACATCTCCGCTATAACCGTTTATCTTCTTTTTTCCCTGCAAAACTATCAGGAAAGCTCCGGCGATTCCCCCCAGAAAAGGAAATATCAGATGTCTGAAATTAGATCTGATATTTTTATTTCTCAAAAATGCCACCAACAACAGCAAAAGTTCTGCCCCGGATGCAGGCGAGGAGCTGAGATAGTTTTTTAGAAAATCTGATATGTTCTTTTTATTTTTTCTTTCCTTTACAACAGGTTGCAGATTGTTATCAATAAATTCCGTTACCAGGCCTTGCTGTTTTGCATAAGGGTAATTTTTTATTACATAACTTGCAAATTTTCTTGACGCTGCCATGGCAACCATAAAACTGATGGGATCTGTATCTCCTTCGGATAAAACGGCCACTTTGAGGGACAGAGAAAGAAAAATAGCCAGAACTCCATATGTCCCTACATCAGGACTTTCCATAATGTCCAAGCGTGATTTTAGAGGGACATGGGAAAACAGCCCGTCTGCGGAATCTGCTAATCCATCCAAATGGATCCCGCTCGTGAGGGCAACATCGTATAAGACGGTAAGAATAGCTGCCGTATTTCTCTGAAACAATCTTTTGGTTGTTTTATAAACGATCCCTTCGCTGATCCCCATCAGCATCCCTGCGACAGAAAACCAATTCGAGGCATTCGGCAAAGGCTTTCTGCTTCCAAGGGGCAGTGCCGTCAGAAAAGCCAAGGCAGATTGGAATTCGTCCAGATATTTACTTGTCATCTCTTTATCCATCGATAACCTCGATACCTGAGAGAGGCAGCAATTTCCCGGCTATCACAAAATAATTATTTTGGGCATATAAAGCCAAAACTTGGTTAACGTTGCCCAAAAGATCTCTGTATCTGCGTGTATAGTTATTGGCAGGTACTATTCCTGCTCCGACTTCATTTGATATCAGAACGGAAGACCAGCTCTTTTTGTTACATATCGTTGCTGCTTCTTTTGCTTGATCCAATATCTCTGCATCGCTTAGGCCGGCCTCCAGTAAATTGTTAACCCATAGCGTAAAGCAGTCGATGATTACGAATCCTTCCGTAATTTGATTTAGGACACCTATAATGTCTACAGGTTCTTCAATCGTGATAAATGTCGCAGGACGCTCTTTGATGTGACGTTCGATCTTTGCGGTCATTTCCTGATCGCCGGGTATCGCCGTAGCGATAAATCGCACCGGGTCGTTAGCGTACATCTCATATTTCTTGGCTATATCGAGAGCTATTTTTGATTTGCCGCTTTTTGCTCCGCCGACTAAAAATGTAAAACTCATTTACGCCCCCGGAATTGATCAGAATACGGATTGGTAAAAAGGCGCGGTATAACCACTAAATTATCTTTTACCGTATGCAATTGACTGTCAACCGAAAACGCTTCTTTGATATTTTCCCTGGTTAATACTTGAGAAGGTATGTTATCGGCCAAAACCTTATTTTGACCCAGCATGATAATCCTGTCACAGTATTGGGCGGCTAAATTTATATCGTGTAACGAACAAAAAATCGTCATCTCCTGGGACTTACATAGGTCTTTCAGCAATTCCAGCAGCATCAGCTGATGATAGATATCAAGTGAAGTTGCCGGCTCATCCAAAACTAGAAACGGAGCTTTTTGTACAAGCGCACGGGCAATGATAACCCGCTGGAGTTCCCCACCTGATAGCTCCCCAAGAACACGGTTGGAAAAATTAGCGAGATCCAGTTGCGCCAATACCTCTTTGGTTATCTCTAAGTCAGCTATGGACATATTGCCCAGGTAATTTTGATACGGTAGCCTTCCGAGCATCACATAGTCACAAACCAACATTTGCTTTGGGATATGTGGTAGCTGCGGGACATAGGCAACTAACTTTGCAGATTCCCTGATCGATTTGGCGGGGAATTTGATCTTGGCGATCTCGATATCGCCTTGATAAATCTTACGGTGATCGCCGTCGATAAAAGCCTGCAATAAAGTAGTCTTGCCTACCCCGTTCTTGCCGATCAAACCTACAAACTCACCTGTTTTTATATTAAAAGAAATATCTTCCAAGAGTAAAACTTTATTCCTTGTTATATTGAGTTTTCTCACCTCCACCAGATTCGTGTTTGCATCCCGGTCTGTTGGAATTTCTCTTGTATCTATCTCGCCCGTAAGATTTTTTTCTAAAAATGTAGTCATATCAGCCTCTTTGATGTCCTGAGTACAACAAGGAAAAACGGTGCTCCCAAAAATGCCGTTATTACGCCCAGCGGAACTTCTTCCGGATAAAGAATTGTTCTTGCCAGGTAATCTGCCAATACCAAAAACGCACCCCCGTATAAAATTGAGAGAGGAAGTATTCTTTTGTAACTCGGCCCCATGACAAGCCGGATCATGTGGGGCACAATTATACCGACGAAACCTATCAGCCCCGAGACAGATACGGCAGCCGCCGTACCCAAAGTAGCGGCAATAATTATTATTATCCTGATCGTCGAAGCTTTGACACCGATGGACTGTGCCTCCAAATCTCCCACGGCCAGAGCGTCCAAAAGCCTTCGCATGGCCACTAAGGTTATGGCCGATAGGCCAACATATGGCAATATCAAAGTCACGTCACTCCAGCCGGCGGTTGCCAATGAACCTAATATCCATGAATATACATCTTGGATTTGCCCGGCGCTGCTCCGCTGCTGCAGGAAGGTTTGGGCGGCAGTAAAAAAAGCCGCTACGGCTATTCCGGAGAGCAAAAGGCTGGAACTGTTTCTGCCGCTCCCCGCTGCTTTTCCTAAAGTAAATGTTAATGCAACTGAAATCACTGCCCCGATAAAGGCAGCAACGGGAAGTAAATTGAAAGAGAAGCTTAATGCCACCGGGATAAAGACCAAGACTATTGTAGCGCCGAGACCGGCACCCGATGCTACACCGAGAAGGTACGGATCTGCTAATGGATTGAGAAAAACACCTTGATAGGCTGCTCCGGCGCTGGCCAACATTGCTCCGACCAGCAGCCCCAAACAAATTCTCGGCATGATCAATTGCCAGACCAGAGCCTCGTTCAAAGAGGAAACATGAAAATGTCCGGAAATAACTGGCAGATGAACGGCAACTGCGGCAAAGAACTGCCCCAGCGGAAGTTGTGCCGGGCCTGTTGTTGCCGACAGAAAAATAACTATTACTAAAAACAATATTGCATATATGATATGCCTGCTTTTAAGTTCGGTTACGTCCATATCGATCCTGACATTGCCCGGCTGAAGTCTCAGCGGTTACCTGGACAAGATAATGCGGGTATAGACAGAACTTGCCCTGCCCGACAGATTGTTATTTATCATCACCAAATGCGATTTCACGGCTGCTCTGTGTATCAGCACTTGGGCAAGATATTGTGCCATCACAACAAGGGTATGCGGACCCCATTCTGAAGCTACCGAATCATTTACGCCATATACGTTATGGTTTTTTACCGCCTGCAAAACTGAATACCCGGGCCTTGAGGCAAATGATTTGGGTGTCTGCCCGCAACAAACGGTATCTGCCAGTATCACAATATCCGGATTGGATTTCAAAAGGAATGAGGAATTGATCTGCGGATAGTTGGAATTGTATTTTACCTGGCCGGCAATATTTTTCATTTTGAAAAGACTGAAAACAGAGCCTATAAATGTCGAAGAGGTCGCCGTGTACAGTGATGGGGAAAGCTCTATAAAATAGGTTAATCCTTGACCTTTATTACCTACTCTATGTGATATCTGATGCAAGGTAGTAGCAAGTTTGTTCACCTGCTTTTTGGCGGCCAGATAATGACCGGTGGCAAGGCCGAGCTGCAGCATTTGGATATCGGCACTTCTGATCGTATTGGCGGCCGGCATCACGAGAACTGGTATATGCAATACGTTTAGTTGTTGCACCATATTGTTTTCGTTAAAAGCCAGGATAACTAAATTGGGATGGTAAGGCAAATAGTCTTCCGCACTTGTCTCATAACCCGTAAAAGAGGTTCTTGGAGCATTTTTTGGATACGCGGAATATTTATCGACCGCCACCACCTGCTTACCGGCCCCTATCGCATAGAGCATCTGAGTAGAGCTGGCCGACAGGCATAAGATTCTTGTGGGACGGGTTGGAACAGTATCTTTATAACCCCCCGAGGAAATGGTCACAGGGAAACTTTTTTTAGCTTTCTTTCTATTGATAACTGCAGATGAACCAGATTTGACAGAGGCAAATCTTTGGGTAAATGAAGTCGTTGCAATCCCGTCAGCCCGTTCCGGAATTCTTTTCACCGAAGCCGAAGCGCCGGGAAGTGAAATAGTCATTACAAGGAAAAATAGGGTTGCACTTGCAAAAATCGATTTGAAACGATACTTTAGTGCCCCGGTAAAACAAAAACGATTGATCCGGGAAAGCATTTGATTCATCTATAGTCACTCTTTCTTTTTATAAAGTCGGGGAAAAGAAAAAAGTGCTGTTTGTAAGCAGCGACACATTCGTTACCTCGACGATCTTGGTCACACTTATCAGACAGGCGACCTGGCTCGTACCAAAAGGTAACCACAGTTGCGGGACAGCACCGGATTCACACCGGACTTCGCTGCTGATAAGTACAGCCTAACTATAGCTGTCTCTGTTGGACAATTCTAAATAATCATAAAAAAATAAAAATTTTTTGCTGCTTGCTAATATTGAATAAAATAAATACAGATTGTATAAATATAAATATTACATAAGGGGCTTACGATGAATCATTACAAGGATTTAGTCTGCTTGATTTTGAGGTAGCTGTAATTTTCTGGCCTTTTCTATAAGTAAATTTTTATTGCGTACAGCATGTTTAACCATATCTGCAGGATATATTGCATTGGTATTATATTTCATGCCCCAATCTATTATGGATAATAATACAGATATGAGATCTATCCCTTTCTCTGTTAGCTCATATATAAACCTCCTGCCATCTGTTGGATCTGAAAGCCTGATAATGATGCCGGTCTGTTCCAATCTCTCTAGTCTGTCCGCCAAAATATTGGTGGCTATGCTTTCGTCAATTTCAGACAGCTCTTTAAATGTTTTTCTTTTGGCAAATAACATACTGCGTACAATCAATAATGACCAACGATCTCCGAATATATCCAGAGACTTAGCAATAGGGCAGTTCGATCTGCTATCAATGAGTTTCATAAGGTTAAGAGTAGCATAATCACTTGCAATTAACAAGTGATTATGCTACTCTTAATTGTTATTATCCAAAGGAGACAAATATGGAGAAAGTAACTGAACCTCAAAAGATAGATAATAAAGGTGCAGATTTAAAAATAACTTACTTGCTGGAACAGAGCCCAGAGAAGGTTTTTATTGCCATCAACAATGTGCGCGATTGGTGGTCCAGGGGAATTGAAGGCGATACTGACCGATTGGGTAGTGAATGGACTTATCGATATGAAGACATCCACTACTCCAAGCAAAAAATAACAGAACTTATGCCAAATAATAAAATTGTTTGGCATGTAATGGACAGCCTTCTTACTTTTGTAGACGATAAAGAGGAATGGACCGACACTGATCTCGTGTTTGAAATAAAGAAAAAAGGCGACAAGACAGAACTAAGTTTTACCCATGTCGGCTTAACCCCTGCTATGGCCTGTTACGATGCATGTTCTTCTGGTTGGGATTTTTACATAAATAACAGTCTGTTGAATTTTATCACAACGGGTAAAGGCGATCCGAATAAAAATTAGTTGCGGTGATAAAACATTGTCCAGCAGCATGTGATGCATTAAGCATAATAATCCTGTGACGGAAAATATCGACACTGTAGTAAATAAACACATCCAACAGATATTATGGGAATAATACCGGGAAGCATATCAATGACAGTAAAGACGGTTGCGTTTGGTCATTCTCCCGAAGGAGTTCACCTGCTCGGGACTCTCCTGTCAACGCGGTCGTTCGGATTTGCTTTCCGGCCATAATGAGGATCGAGGCTGGTGAGGGTTTGTATCAGAGTTCATCCGGAAGGGTTATCCGATCCTTAGACAGAAATAGTAGGTCTAGGTGATGGTTGGACCGAACGGAGCCCGACCCCGGGATACAGGAACCATCTGGCACTTCGAGACAAAAAATTCAGATGCCTGGCAAGTGACACCGTCACCTGGTTTCGTGTTGCTCTCTGGCTTGGAGACCAACCTACAACAGCCTGTCTGACAGCTTCCGTGGCCTAGATACAATGATTCTCACCGTGGTTTTTTAGCTGTCTTCCAGGAGGCATTTACAAGAGATACAGTCTGCATCTCACCTCGGAGGCCTCCGTCAATTCCTTGGACTTTGCTCTACCCGTGAGGTAAAGAGCATCCGCTCAAGTTGAGCAAGATCACAGATACAACAAAAAGTTGTAATTCGTAAATACTTTCAGAGAACACCACAGAGAATTAGATCCAGTCGTAATGGTGACTATATTTTTATCGTTACTCCGAATTCAATGCTTCATTGTCTCAGATGCCAAGTGCCTTCTCTCTGAGGTCGAATCCTTAGCAAAGGCCATACGATAACAAGTGGTGTTTGACCGTGGCGAATGGTTGGCAAATCTGTTCTCGCAGAGATACTTTGGGAGAAGGGTGACTTTGTTCCCCGTTCCAATGCCAAGCGCACGAGATTGGCAACTCCCTGAAAGGAGACTAACCCCAAAATGCCTGGACAAATATAAATCAGATGCCGATTGAACCTTTTGAAATCTTGTTTACCGTAAATATTCCAAAATCATATCCAAGACAGACAAAACAATCAAGATCTCAAAACCAATTCAGATCCACACCTATGGATGTCTCCAAGTAGATATTTGAGCTTTGCTGTACGATTATTCGGCAAACTCACATTGACTCTGTAAGCGGTTGGTTGGTAAAGACCTCGTCGGTTGCCGAGGTTGCTTTACCGGACGTCTTTTTCTTCCCAAGGTAGCGATACAGACCAAAGAGGGCGATGATGATTCCGACGAGCAAAACTGCGATGAGGATCCAGTAGAGTATGCCAATTTGATCCCCGGGCGCCAGAGTATCGTTCACCTCGTTGGCGACGAAGGCCTTGGTGGCAGCGGTCTCATCATAGAAGCCCCCTGCACTGCAGTTACCGGCAGAAGAACAGGACAGTGATTTGACAGTGGCATTTCCGCCTCTGTTGAGCGTTCTGCTGCCAGGCACTTCGATCGCAGCTTGCCAGATGCCGTTCACCTCGTTTACAACAAAGACCTGGGCGGTGCCAGGAGTGCCCTCGTAATGCCCTCCTGCACTGCAGTTACCTTTGGTCGGACAGGACAGTGAGGTTACCTGAGCGATTCCATCCTTGTTGAGCGCCCTCATACCTGGTACTTCGATAGCCTTTTGCCAAATTCCGTTCACCTCGTTAACGACGAAGGCCAGGTTACCAGCAGTCCCCTCGTAATGCCCTCCTGCGCTACAGTTGCCTTTGGTCGGGCAGGACAGTGAGTTGACCGTAGCGTTCCCACCTCTGTTGAGCGCCTTAGTGCCGGGTACTTCGATAGCCTTTTGCCAGGTGCCGTGCATTTCGTTGACGACGAAGGCCTGGGTGTCAGCAGTCCCCTCGTAATGCCCTCCTGCGCTACAGTTGCCTTTGGTCGGGCAGGACAGTGAGTAGATCTGAGCATTCCCACCTTTGTTGAGCGCCTTAGTGCCGGGTACTTCGATAGCCTTTTGCCAGGTGCCGTGCACTTCGTTGACGACGAAGGCCTGGGTGCCAGAGGAGTTCTTGTAGTCGCCCCCTGCGCTACAGTTACCTTTGGTCGGACAGGACAGTGAGTAGATCTGAGCATTCCCACCTTTGTTGAGCGCCTTAGTGCCGGGCACTTCAATGGCCCTGTGCCAGATACCGTTCACCTCGTTAACGACGAAGGCTTGATAACCAGAAGAGTTTTTATAGCCCCCTCCTGCACTGCAATTATCTTTGGTCGGACAGGATAGCGAGAGGACGACAGCAACCCCGCTTTTGTTGAGCGTCTCGATGCCTGGTACTTCGATAGCCTTTTGCCAAGTGCCGTTGACCTCGTTGACGACGAAGGCCTGGTAGCCCTTGTTAGTGGTCCCATAATAGAACCCTCCTGCACTGCAGTTACCGGCAGCAGAACAGGATAGTGAGTTGACCTGGGCGTTCAAGGCAATCCTGCCCTTGCCGAGCGTGTCGATGCCCGATACTGTGATAGCTCTGTGCCAGATGCCATGCACCTCGTCAACGACGAAGCCATAGAAGCCAGAAAAGTTCTCGTAGAACCCTCCTGCACTGCAGTTACCGGCAGCAGAACAGGATAGTGAGTTGACCTGGGCATAGGAATAGAAGTCTTTGTTGAGCGCCCCCACACCGGGCACCTCAATCGCCTTTTGCCAACCTGAGCTTATAGTAGTGCTCCGATGGACTGAATCAAGGACAGCTTGGTTTCCCGATAAATTGGAAGATGACGATAAGCTTTGGTTGATAGCTACCAGATTCATAGGAGTCATGGCAGAGGGCAAAAATGAAACACCGGCAAGTGCTATCACAGCGGCTAAGTGAAACTGTAGCTGTCGTTTCTTTGCTGCAATTGTCATACGAGACTTATCGAAAAGTCTGCGTGAGAACATTTTCACTCCTTGGCTGATTCAGAGATTCTAACATGTCACAAATCTTTCTGAAAAGTAGATTGTAAATGTATTTACATTTTGTTACCTCAAAGCATAACTTTTTATTATTTTCTTGTTGGCGATATAAATCTTGTTACCTAAATCCATAGCTTTGCTATCTTGCGGTAAGTTTTGAAAATGATTTTTTAAGCCTGAAAAAAGATCTTGTAACTGACCTTTTTCAAAAATAACATCTGGGAAGATAAAGAACATGTAACAGCTTTGGAGAACCGAGGTTGTCGTTATACCGGGATATAGGCCAAATAAAACTTTTTAGAAAATATCTTTCTTTGATTCAGGCAATTCATTTTTTGCAAGAAATAGAATCTCGTCATTTAGTCCATCAGGTGTAACCTTTTGTGGAATGAAATCTGTCTTTTAATACCATGGGGGATCTGATTATAATCTGACTTTCCCTACTTTGATACATTGTCCCTACTGACATAACCGCAATATCATTTTTGGTCATTACAGAGAGTAATAATACGGATAAAACCACTTGTGCAGTGCCAACCCTCCCGAACCAGAGCAGATTCTTCTCATTCTGATTTGGACCGGCTACATAGCCATCCAATGATTTCGTAAGGCTGACTTTTAGATATTCATTTGAAGACCTGCTAACGTACCACGCGGTAGCGGAGGTAGATAATGTCTGACGAACTGAAGGTGCGGGTCTCGACAAGTTCGAGATTTTCCCGGCGCTCTTTCCGGGAGAAAAACGAGATACCACCGCCCACCAGCACAGGGGAAACTCTGATCCGGTACTCGTCTATCAGACCCAATGCGCCTGCCTCAGCAGCAAGGGTTGCACCGCCGATCGCAATATCTCCCTCCCCCGGTTCGGCTCGTAACCGCTTGATCTCGTCTGTCAAAGAGCCGGAGGCCAGGTGGGCGTTGCCAGCCACCGCCCGAAGCGTGCTCGAGAACACCACCTTTGGAAGAGACTTCCAGAGTACACTCCATTCAAGCTCTGAATCATTAAGCGGTGGATCATGGTCGGCTGCCTCCCAATACAACATCGTCTCATACAACCGCCGCCCCAACAACTGGACGCTGACCCCTCGTATTTCGTCAATGCAGAAGCGAAAAACCTCTTCGTCAGGCTCTGTCCAACCGAAGTCGCCGTCTGGTCCGACGATGTAGCCGTCAAGAGAAATACCCATCGAATAAGTCACGGTACGCATCATAAGTTTCTCCTTGTTAACGGGTTCGTAGGTACAGACAGCCGGAGCTACGACAGACATGATGATCTTGATGTGCAATTACCGGATCCATGCTAGACGAAATGATCATAGATTGCAATCACTTGAGCCGAGGAGCACAATCAACATAACGTCACGATCGGATGAACGATCAACGCCGCCGTCGAGGTATTCGCCGACCCTTGGGTGATGCTCGTCCTGGATGATATTATGGTCAACAACCGGAGCTAACAGATCGCGACGCCAACTGACCTCAACAAGTCCGCTCTGGAATGCTCCACAAGAGAGCCCTCAAACACATCGATACTATGATCAGTGAACTCAACCAACATCACCTCGACATCCCCTGCCCGGACCCCAACCCTCTTTGCCTGTCTGCGGTAAAGTCGGCCGCTCCGGCTATTGCTATCTCGACACAGCACAGTCCTTGACGAGTTCACACCCCTGACGATAACAATTCAGTGATCGCTGAGGCTGCTCTGGGGATGAGCACTACAGAGCGCTGTAGGTATAACTTGACCCACCCCGCTTACGGGAAAATCATAGGCGTCTAAGACTGCAGACAATGAACGCCTTGATCACTTGGTGAGCCACCACGACTTTAGCGCTATTTGATCCGGTAGTTTATAAGGTCGTGAATATGGTGATTGGCTTGCATTTTGCTTTTATCTCCTATAAAAATACTTTGTCAAAAACAGTTGCTGGCTAAAGTTTGTTAAGCGTCGCGGCGTAACACTAATCCGTATGTGACGGCTGTAACTAGAGCGGTCAAGCCCAGGTAAATTCCAAACTCTATGCGTTGAAAATCCCAGTAGCGATAAGCGGGCTGGTATTCGGCAACTTGATGGAAGCCTGCTTTGTTGAGACAAGTGATAATCTGAGTGCTGGGACCGGGTCCCTTTGTGGTACCGTTTGGTGGTACTCCCCCGAGTTGTATCATTTTCTGACAGCGTAACGGTGCTTCTGGGAAAAGATTATTGGTGACAATTTTACCATTTTTAGCAACTACATTTATGCTAATGATCAACGAGTCTTGTGGGATTTTATCGTTAATTGCATTGGGACTCATGCCTGCAGTGACAGTGACAGGTGTCATATAGTATGGTTGGATGTAATTTGGAAAGGCTATCTGCAGCGCAATAAACACGCCGATGGTAACACCGAGAGCCGGCAGGGTTTTACGAAACCAAGCGCCAAACATAAAGCCTACCCCAGTAAATAACAGCGAGGCAGCTACAGGCATTAGACCCTGGATGTCAAATTGATTTGAGCTGAACTTGTCGGCATAGACTACGTTCGAGGTCCGTGACCACCAAGTTGTCAACAGAGTCAGGATGATGCCATATAGAAGTGCGAAACCAAGTGCCCATACAAGCTTAGTAACTAACCATTTGCGGCGAGATATACTCTGCGTCCAGGCTAGATTATTTGTGCCGTCAGCATATTCTTTGGCTATCAAAGGCGAACCAAGGAACAACCCGAGCAACAGCGGCACCAATATTCCCGCGGCCAGCACTAGGTGTCTTACCAGACTGGCGTGACCGGCAAATACTTGACTATCGAAAGGAGGACAAGTATTTGCTACTCGGCAAAATTTGGCATTAGCAAGGGCGTGTTGGTATGCATGCCAATAGTGCACACTGGTTGGAATTATGAAAGCTGCTATCGCCAGTAAAAGTATCCCGAATATCATAAAAGTTTTGCGGTATTGCCGCCAGATCAACCAGTTCATTTTGAACCTCCGTTCAAATCTCTGCCTTGGCCCATGTAGGCCAGGATTATTTCCTCGATGTTAGGTTCGTGGACCTGCCAGTCCGGAGATGTTTTTACTTTGTCGCCTGTCCTGACTAATAGTGTTGATTGCCTGGCAGCACGGGTTCCGTGTATTACCTCAAATCCATCATCTGGCTCTTTGTCGCTTGGACCGACCAGAAGCTTATGTTCTCTCAATACGGCCTCTATGTCCTCGCATAACTGGGCTTTGCCGGATGTCAGAACTATCACGTGGTCGCTAATGCGCTCCAGATCGGACAATAGATGGGAACTCATCACCACTGTCAGGCCGCCCTCGGACATGGCTTGAGCCAAAGAGGTTAGAAAGTCGTGCCGGGCCAGCGGGTCGAGCGCTGCCACCGGCTCGTCAAGCAAAAGTAGCTTCGGTTTTTTGGCAAGCGCCAAGGCCAAGGCTACCTGCGCACGCTGGCCGCCAGACAATTTAGCAACTGGTTTTTTGAATGGAATCTTCAAATCACCCAGCCGCTTGCTAATAAACTCTTCGTCAAAACGCTTGTTCATATGCTTACCCATTTTGATGTGGCTTTCTGTATCCAGGCTCTTATAAAGCGGAATTTCCTGCGCCAGGTAACCTATATCGCTCAAGAATTCTTTGGACTGTTCCGGAACTTTGCCAAGTACTTCGCCATGGCCGGCGTTGGCTCGGGACAGACCGACTAAAATTTTAAGTAATGTAGATTTGCCGGCGCCGTTTGGCCCAACCAGTGCCGAAACACTGCCTACCGGCACTGATATGTCGCAGTTCTCCAGCGCCCAAAACGACCCGTAGCGCTTACCGAGTCCCTTAGTTTGTATTGCCGTTACTCCCATTACCACTCCTTATTGTTATTTAATGCAACTCTAAGTAATGCTTCTATCTCTTCGTCATCAAGTCCAGCCTTGCGGGCTTTGGCTACCCAGCCCTCCAGATCTTCACCCAAAGCTTTGTGTATCTCGGGTGAAGGCCCGTCCGGCCGTTGCCTAACGAACGTGCCGCTACCGATCCGTCCCTCGGCTATGCCTTGGCTTTCCAACTCGCGGTATGCCTTGGCCACGGTATTGGGATTGATGGCTACGTACGCCACCACTTCTTTGACCGTTGGTAGTTGGTCTCCGGGGTGTAAAATCCCGACCTGCAGTGCCTGTTTGACCTGCTGGACAATCTGCAAATATGGCGGTATCCCCGAATGCGTGTTCAATCTAAACGTGATCACAAAGTTAGTATATCACTATTTCACTAGTAAACTAGTGAAATAGTGATATACTAATATTTAGTCAATCCGGAAAAAATTAGCGACGCTTTATTTAGGCCTTGTGGCTGTTGCAATAGAGATTGGTAAAGGGACGGTTCTGACATAATGAGCGCAGCAAAGAGGAACTGTCTATGAAAACACCGCTATCTAAGGCTATTTTGCCACTACAAATGAGTGGTTTTTCAGATATATCAGTCGCAATTGACCGCTTTCTTCCCAAGAATCACGGTTACAGCTATTTACTTACCTCTTATTACTTTTTGGCAATTTTGTTTTTGGCGAACATTCTCCCGGAAAGGCCGGCAGACTTTTCTCATTTTTGACAGTTTATTGATATTTATTTAGACCAATAGCAGGATTGGTCTAAATAACTTTGTTATTTATTTTGAAGTTGCCGGAGGACCTGTTTGACACTGCGTTCTTTGAACGTGGCGGGAAAACTTGATACTTTAGGAATTATTACAGCTGATATATACAAATAGCCAAAGATGACATTATATCTTGTTTGTAGCCGATAAGTGTTGCCACAAATGTATCTGCCTCTCTTGAATTTCTCCCCTGCCCCTTAGCACAGGTTAGAAGTTATATATCATGACTTGTAGCAATGAGAATCAACAAAAGATGCTTTGTCTAAATCTTGCCTAAATGTATACTGTCGTCTTATGCTATACGGACTATACGCAATGTATCGGCAATTGGTGTGGGCTCGTCCGGGGAACCGGCCAGCACGACGACTACATCACCGCTTCTGGCATAGCCATTTTCCACCGCGGCCTGTACGGCAAACCATACGACGTCATCAGTACTTTTTACCTTTTGGACCACCAATGATTCCACGCCCCAACTGACGGTAAGCTGATGTGCCGTTCTTTGATAGGGAGTAGTGGCCAGAATGGGCATTGACGGTCTGAACCTGGAGATAGCCCTGGCGGTAGCGCCGCTGGAGGTACAAGCGATGATAGCTTTGGCATCCTGTTCCACTGCCGCGCGCCATGCCGCACTTGTAATAGCTGCGGTAATACGTTCCGGAGCAGATGAAGGTCCGTTGATCTGCTGAGCACCAAGTTCGTGTCCCCATGTCAAGTAATCGAAATTCTCTTCACTTCTCTCGACGATTTTTGCCATGGTGGATATCACGTTAACCGGATCGATTCCTACCGCCGTTTCTGCGGACAACATAACCGCAGAGGAACCGTCCAGAACGGCATTTGCCACGTCCGTCACTTCCGCTCTCGTCGGAACAGGTGATGTGATCATGGATTCGAGCATTTGCGTAGCCGTAATAACCGGGCGTCCGTAGCGTACGCCGGAGCGGATAATTTGTTTTTGGATATGCGGCACATCCTCCAGGGGCAACCTGACCCCCATGTCGCCGCGCGCCACCATAACCATGTCGGCTGCTTCCAATATTCTGTCTATTTCCAAAACACCCTGCGGTGTTTCTATCTTTGCGCAGAGCAAAGGTCCATCCGGACCGGCTGCTCGCCTCACGGCATCTACATCGGCTGCGCTTCTCACGAAAGAAATCGCCACCATCTCAACACCGACTTCTACCAATGCGTGCAAACGCTCCAGATCCTCTTTGGTCGGTGTAACAAGTTGGACGCGACTCGTCGGTACGGTAACACCGGGGCGTCCTTGAACTTTTCCTCCGGCTTTCACAACGGCTTTGATACCTTTTTTAGTCACGCTGCTGATGACAAGAGAGACCCCTCCGTCACCGATCGCCACCATGTCACCCTCTTCTAGACCGGCTACTATTTCCGGGTTGGCAACGCCTATGGCCGCGGGCGAACTTTCTTTGATTTCTTCCGAAGAGCCCATAGTGATTTCACTGCCGGTGACCAGCATCACTCCGCCTTTGGGAAACTCCGAAGCCCGTATTTTTGGACCGGGCAAATCGGCAAGCAGACCAACTTCCGGAGCGGCTTCGCGCACGGTTTTTACCCTGGCAATCGCATCTTCTATCGTACCGTGAGCCAAAGGAATCCTGGCTACGTCCATACCGGCATCGGCCATTTTTCGCAAAATCTCAGGAGAGTCAGAAGCCGGACCTATGGTGGCCACTATGCGCGTACGCCGACCATTTATCTTCTGCGCTACCACGGTCTTAGCTTTTGCTGATGACATTTAGATCTCCTTATAAAAATATGTAAACATTTAACTCTGACATAAATCTAATACTTTATATTTTCACTATTTGAAATTATCGACTAAAGACCCGGATATAAATAATATGTTATACATCATATAGATACAGCTTAGATCTTCCCCAAAAGCATCAGAACGGGTAAAGACTTCCACTATAGAATACTTTATCCAACATAACGACGATCAAAAAACAACCCTTTTACCCATATTTACAAAGAGAGAAACACCACGCGTTGGTTCCGGGGTATAGAGCAAGCAGGATCTGTAAAATTCTAAGTAGCTTGGCTGATAGAATCAAAGTTAAACTCAGCCACCCTGACCGTTGGCATTTTACATAATGCCATCCACTCTCCTGATTCACGCGGATAAGCCGGGGTTGGAGACGAACTGTCCAAAACATTATTTAGCAAAGTCAGCGGGCTGTCGTTAAATCGGAAATTGTTTACCTCTCCGGCAATTTCACCGTTTTCTATCAAATAGACACCGTCTCTCGTCAATCCGGTCAGTAACAATTTTGATCTGTCCACTTCTCTTATATACCAAAGGCAGGTGAGCAAAAGCCCTCTTTTTGTCCGTGCAATCATCTTTTCTAAAGACAGATCTTTTCCGGCAAACTCCAACAGTAAATTGCCTACATGAAAAGCCGGAGATGTCCCGTGCTTTTTGGCACCCGCCCTTGAGTAACGTAAATTTTCCACAACGCCTTCCCTGAGCCAGTAAGTTTTATCCAGCTGCTGTCCGTTGTCAAAAACAGAGGAATCACTTCCGCTCGAAGCGGTCACAAAAACATTGTGGCAGTTCATGTCCAAATCATATGGATCAGAATAAAGGGAGGCACCTGCATTGCAGAACGGTTGACCGGATGGAAATGTATTGTGAGAAGAGGAAAATACCGTAGCGCCGTCTTGTGTTTCCGTGCCGTCTGCAGCCATGTAGAGCTCCAGCATCAAATCGGCTACGGCACTCGGAGGCATGATCACTTCATAGCGGCCGGGCGGCAAATCTATCTTGCGTTTTGACCAAGATAACCTGGCAGACAACAGTTCATCGGCGCCATGCGGCGAGATACCGCTAAAATCTTTGCCGACCTCTCCCACCCAAGCCGAAGAAATGTTACCGGCAGCGGTTGTGGCGCGTTTTACGAGTTGGAAGATCCCCATTTTATCGACTCCGTGAAAACGGATATCTTTAGTCGTGGCCAAATGGGTAGTGGTAACGGCATATGTTGAAAAGCCTGATAAAGTCGTCTTAGACTTCTCAGAGGCAGTAAAAACATCATGCAATTGCGACAATTGCTCTTTGAAAATATTGACATCCGCCTCTTCCGAGGATTCATATGGATCGATATTCCGGACGCTCCGGTCTATGGGGCCCTCAACAAGATTTTCTTTATCTTCTCCGGATGGCCCAGCCGAAGCGTAAGTTCTCTCGATCAAAGCGTCTATTTCGTTGGTGTCTGTTCCAAAGGAAACAGTTTGCAGCCCCAAGAGTTGTAAACCTTGTTTTGAGGTGACAACGGCCAAGGTAAGTTCACGGTCTTGTCTTATGCCATTTGTCGTAATACGATTATTTGCATACCTAATTTCTGCCTCGGAAGTATCCTCAATGATGACGATTGCATCATCGATGCCTGGCTTTTCCCGGCACTTTTCTATTATCTTGTCAGCCAATGATCCTATAGGGACTATCGATTCCAAAAGGTTTGACTCCATTCTTGCAAACCGTTTTTACCGGGACGAATGCAGCATCTGTGACACCTATTGCCACAGATACCATAATAGAGCACTTTTGGATAACCATTTACAAATCCGAGCCTTACGAGGACAAAGCACTTGGCTTGCCTCTCAGAAAAGATCGACATTTATGAGGTGACATATTCTAAACCTAGAAACACCGATCCATCAGTGAAATTGGTCCCTCAAAACTGAAGAAAGTGCCCCTTGACTGGTAGAATTGTGTTACAAGACGTCCAAACCCAACTTTCGCAAATTCCCACTAAATTCTCTTATTTATCCTGGGATTTAGTGGATTTTGGGGTATCTGATTGATATAAGTGCTGGTAGTTGAGTTGGGGATTCTCTAGATCGTGA